>Ga0209542_10020018_pt1 | contig 10658 bp, 12 predicted proteins | sample RifCSPhighO2_01_FD_184028 | JGI IMG/M metagenome (GOLD analysis project Ga0209542, IMG submission 184028) | Soil microbial communities from Rifle, Colorado - Rifle CSP2_plank highO2_0.1 (SPAdes) (version 2) | ecosystem: Environmental > Terrestrial > Deep subsurface > Rock core/Sediment ...
TGGGTAATTACTCAGCTATTGTACCTTGCGGACATTTGTCGTTTAAGCCTTGTAATGCAAGGCTTTTTTCAATTTCCATTGCACTTGGAGCTAGAATTCGGGACTACAGGATTGACATATTTGTTCCTTGTATGATATAATACCCGCAGTACCTTGAAAATTGGTGTGCAACAACCGGGCTAATTCGGCCCAAGAGATCTAACAAGGCCTACGGCCCAAAGGAGAAAGAAAATGTTCGGTACACTATCCACCTATTTTGTTGATGCGCTCGTAATCTTTATTGCTTCGGTAGTTCTTTGGCACACGATCTTTCTTGTGCCTACGAACTATTATGCCTTGATCAGGCGATTCGACCGCTACGTGAAACCAGCACTTGCGGAAGGCTTGCACTGGAAGATTCCCTTCGTCGACGAAATCGAAACCTTCAATCGTAAGCTTGAAACCATACCCCTTGATGCTGACGAGCGCGGAGATAACAAGGAGTTCGTTTTGCAGTGCAAAGACGGGAACCTGACCATAGACGGTTCGTTTCAGTATCGTCCATACGCGGGGGAACTGGAGACCTATGCACGCATCGACAAGTCTACGATTTGTCTTGGGGTGCGTGATAAGGTTAAAGCAGTACTCACGCAGTTCATCGGTCGTTATGAAATCGAAGAACTGGTCGGAAAAAAGATGCAAATCGAACGATTGGTCAACGCTATTCTTCTCATGGAGAATGGTGCCTGGCCCCACCGCAATGCTGGTCCGGAAGAGATTCTGGCTTGCTATGATAGCCCCGTCCCCGCAAAGGACTCGGACACGTCACGTTCCGAGACTGAGAAACTCTATGGAATCACGATAGAGGTGGTTACGATCACCAACATTAGATTTCCATTGGCTGTCGAAGAGGCACGTCAGAAGGAAACGATGAACAAGCTCCGCGTTAAGGCGGCAAAGGTTTTGAAAGACGCTACGCTAACAACCATCGACGAGTTAAGGGAGCGTGATCTTTCGTCACGCGATGCCGCAACCCACGCACGAATGGTGCTCGGGATTACGAGCGACGCCAACGAACAGGTTATTACGATCCAAGGTAAGGGAGCAATTCCCGTGCAACACTTGGATGACCCTAGATCATTCCGGGCAACGAAACAGCCCCCAAGAAAGAAGGACTAGAGTGGCACAAGTGGTAAATAATAATGATGGTTGGTGGGAAAAGGCAAAGTCGGGACTCAATAATGGGTGGACAGCGCTTGTTTGGGTTCTGGTCGCGGCGGGCTTAGTAGTACTGATCTTGTGGGTCAACCATTCGCAAACATCCAAGCCTCCGGCAGTGGCAGGGGCTTCGGCTCCTTCCACTACGGTTCCGGTCTCGGCGGTGTTACCGACCACGACAAGTGCGTCGGGTTGGTATTTCTCTGGACGCAATGAAAGGACCGGTCTGTGGAACAGCTATCCAACCTCGTTCAGTTCGACCGAGGACAGATGGACGGAGACCCACACGATTCCCCGCACGGGTTGGCCAAAAGGTAGAACAGTGGTTACCACGTGGTCTGCGGACGGTTCGGGTTCTGCCTCATGGCAGGACCAGCCCGACCAGAAGTTCTGGACGGTGCAGGCTTCGAAGGTCGATGATGCATGGAAGGTTGCCATGACCTACTTGCCTGACGATCGGAGATACACCGGGGTAATCAGCCGAAACACGGCCAAGAATTACCTTGATGGAATCCTCGCCGAGGGCAACGAAGTGATCGAGTACACCAAAAAGGATTAGTGCGGGAATCAACACCCCACCAGAAAGGAGTTCTTACGTTCATTCACAGGCCCGGCGCGTTCACGCCCGGGCCTGTATTTATTTCCAAAAAATAAGGAGCCGTAAGGCGACTATATTTTTTGAGAACCCCGCATCTATTTCACAACACGCGCAATTACCAGTTACAAATACAAACACCACTGCAACAAAACACACCTCGCATGTATCATTCTCAAATAGGTGCTGGGGTTCAAATAAGGGGCGAAGTGTTGACTCATTCAAGGTCCAACCTTCCGCGCTCATCCAAAGTCTTAACGTAGGAGGGAGACTCTCCCAAGGTCAGACCCATGGGTCGCCATAATACAAAAGCTCTCCGATTTTAAGTCGGAGAGCTTTTGGGAAACCAAGAGGTGAGACCTCCAAGCGGAGGACCCACCTCCTCAAAACTGCGCTACGAAGTTGATAATAACCTGAATGATGCCGAAAACCGAAACCATAATGGCAAGTCCGATTATTCCCCAGAACATGTGTCGCCTGCCGGTAACCAGTTTCTCCGCGTCATCTCTGCCAGTAAGCATTTGAAGAATTCCCCACAGAAACACCAGAAGCGCCACGGCGAAAAGCACTCTGATAAGTGGATTAACAATGGCCTGATTTATTTTACCGATAACCTCATAACCATCGGCCGCATAGGCGATTGTAGGAAAGAACATATAGTCAGAAGAGGGCGACCTTAACGAATATGACTATGGTTAATTGCCGACGCCAGGGATTACATAGTCGTTAGCGGCACCCGGCTGATTGGTGGTACCACCTTGATCAATGCCAGTCGTCTTACCGATGAAGGCGATAATACCCCAGATGGACACAATAACAAACAGAGCGATGATACCTTGAATCATACGCTTTTTGCCATTGTCTTTAGCTTCGGGATCGCCCGACGACAAAATATACTGCGCCAAACCCCAAATGAAGAAGAGCAGGGCTGCGGCGATGGCAATGGAGACAAGAAGATTGACAATACCACCGACACCTGAAAGGATGCCGAATAGATTACTAAAATTCGGGTCAGTCACACCCGGAGCCGGTGAAGGCGGAGGGGTCACAACAGCAAGCACCATAAAGGGGGTGCTGATTGCGAGCATCCCAACGGCCAAACCGGCGTAATGCGCGATGTTTTTAAACATAAACTTTTTTTACACTTATTTAATAATACTTTTAAACAAAGAAATGCGCCAAACAGAATTAAACCCCCAAGCGTGCAGATTTGGATGCTGGCCGAGGCGCGAGCCTTGATTGCGACCAAGCCGTAGAGTTCCTACTGCGCGGGAGCGAGCAAGGCGAAGCAACAAAGGCCAGCGCCAAATATGCACGCTCTGTAAAGTCTACCAATTACAGACTTCGTTGCAAAGGACCAGTATCCACAGTCCCCGTAGCGTCCTCCGGAATAACGTCCTTGAAGGTGTCACGCGTAAATTGCACCAGTCCCCACACCGCTACCATCACGAAGAGCGCCACTACACCCCAGAGCATAAACTGCCGACCGCTTTGGGCCTTCTCGGCATTACCGGATGAACCGATAAACTGAATCACTCCCCAGATGAAAAGGAGAAGGGCGATGCCCACCATGATTGGAATAAGGGGCTGGGCAAGGGTATTGATAAGAGTATTTACAATTTGGTCAAAGGTCATGGGGTTATGAATAGCTAGTGGTAAAACATTATTTTCCGCGGACTGGCACGGACACGGTCGCCGCGGCATTTACGGTAATGGATTGTATAGTAAACGGCGACCGGCGCGGATAAACGCGGACGAGGATTTCGGAACTCCGTTTTTCGGTAGACCTTAACATGATTAAATGCTTATACTGTCAATGGTAGTTTGCACAACCTTGGCGATGACCATACTGCCAAGAAGCACTGCCGCGCCGACGAGCGTCCAGAGGAGGGTCGTGTGCGCCTTGCTAATCTGCTCGGGATTACCGCGAGCGGTAACATAGAGGAAGCCGGCGTAGATAATCATAAACACAATGACCGGAATGCCGAGACGAATAAGGACTTGGATAATATCTTGGAGTAGTGTCGGAAAATCGGTGGCATTAAGTGGGTTGTAGATACCGATATCTTGCACACCAAGCGCACCGCCGTCAGGTGCTGGGTCGCCGGAGCCGTCAGGTGCTGGGTCGCCATCGCCGGCAGGTGCTGGGTCGCCATCGCCAGCAGGTGCTGGGTCGCCATCGCCAGCAGGTGGGGAATTAGTGCAAGTCGCTCCCTGTGCATGCTGATTTGGGTCATTGGGGCAACTATCGCACGCGTCACCATAAGCATCTCCGTCAATATCTGCCTGATTAGCATTTGAAATATTACTGCAGTTATCCCGACTATTAGGAACACCGTCTCTGTCAGTATCCAGTTCTCCAGGGCTAGAGTCGCATGCATTTCCAAGGTTGTTGTGGTCATCGTCCGCCTGATTACTATTCGGTATCGTGGGACAATTATCCCTATAGTCTGGAATTGTATCGAGGTCTGAATCGCCGGTGTCTGGTGTAAAAGGATTCATGTCGCAAAAATCGCCCATACCGTCATGGTCAGTATCAGTTTGAGTTATATTTGAATCGTACGGACAGTTATCTATGTTATCAGCAATCCCATCTCCGTCTCTATCTCCAGTAGCCGCGCGTAGCATTTTATTTGAACTAGGCACAGAAAATAATACGATAACAGCAACCACAAAAGCGGTTAATGCAATTAATATTGTTCTCGTTAGTTTATGGTTCATAAATAAAATATATTAAGGTCTTGCTTGCTCGGTGGGAAATGTGGCTTTGACTTCGGGCCTAACTAAGATGTCCACCATGAAATGCACAATCAGCCAAGCGGCGAAAGCAAAAAATAATCCTTTTAAAACACCCCAAAGAATGTCTTTGGCCTTCTCTTTGGACTCGACGATACCGGAAATCAAATACCACCATCCGGCTACGGCGATAGAAATAACCGAAAGTGGAATGGCCAGATAAAACAGACAGAAGTCTATGAGATTGCGCACGAGCACATACAAATCACTCCATTCGCATTCTTCACTTTTATCCAACAATCCATTGCCATTATAATCCGCACCACAAGGAATAATACCGGTTTTTATGTTTGGAGTATAACTGCCGGCGCCGAGTGCGCTAAACGCGGGAATGGTGAGCATCACAAAAAGAGTTGTTACTAAACTTATTATGAATATTGTTTGTAACTTTCCTCGCATAACATCTTATCGCATTATCGCATAGTATCATCTGGAGCCAACCGCGTTGATTAAACTGGCCCGCGCTTCACCGATAGCTTGTGATGTGCTCAACCGACCGACTGTGATAGTGTCAATCATATCACGAAAGATTTCGTCCGTCTTTGCCGGATCGCGGTCAAGCCAAGCGCGACTCTCGAGCGCGGCGGAGTTGAAAATAGTTTTATACGGATCGGCCACCACACGCGCAAGAATATCGCGTCGAACAGATGAATACGTACTTTGGCTTGAGAGGTGTGGCGCCATTTGGCCAAAGGCAAAGGAGTAGCCGAGCTGATATGCCCGTGAGAGACGTGGTGAGTTTTTCAATAAAGCAAAACCGTAGAACGTGCCGAAGGTCGTTCGCTCCTTAGTGCCCTTAATTTGTGGCAACGTAGCCACGTCGAAATCAAGGTGTGGATTGCGCGCGCGGATAGTGCCAAATTCGCTGGCGTGACCGAAATAAACAGCCAATTTTCCACCGGCAAAAAACTCGACAGAGGCGGGCAGGGCCGTATTCCAAGAGTAGGTAGTTTTAGCCGGATTGGCAAAGTCGGTGTAAAAACGCAGTGCGGACTCGGTTTCGGCGCGTGAGTTGCCGAAGACAACGGAAGGAGCGCCGTTTGAATCGCGAGTGACAATGTCATCACCGGTTTGCAAAATAAACGCGCTAAGCAGGTCTTTAGCACCGGTGATATTGCGATAACCGCCGAGAGCCACGGTAGATTGGGTAATGTTTTTGCGTTCATCGAGCACTGTTAGTTTTTTCGGCAGAGTAAGAAATTCATCCCACGTGCGCGGAGGAGTGGCAAGTCCCGCATTAGTGAATAGCGTTCTGTTCCAATACATAATGAGCGGATCGGAAAACATGGGGAAAGCGTTTATTCCGGCGGATGACCAAAAACTTTCCGCCCCGCCGATAAACGTGTCGCGCATGGTACGTTCCGGAATGCTTTGCCAGGGAATAGTATACAATTTATCCGCCTGCGAAAGAGTAAGAGAAAGTGGCGCTATTATGGCGTCCGGCCCCTTGCCGGAAGCTAGTGCTTCGACCAAGTCATCTTCGAATGTTTCCGGGTTTATTTGAGTATATTGAAAAGTTACCGGAAATGTAATTTTACCTTCTTGCACTGCCCGACTGATGATTGTCTGCGGATAAACGCCCCAGAGCGTTACCGGGCTGGTATCGACTGTTTGATCGCTCGAGCCACTGCCTTTGGAAAAAACACCGGAGAAAACAAGTACGGCAAACACACCTACGACAATAAAGATTCCGAGAAGAATGTATTGGAAGTTTTTTTTCATCCCGTTAGTGGTAGGCAATGCCTAAGCGCATTGCCGTCGTTAGTATTGCGAGCTTGGATTTCTTTGCTAAATATCATCATGCTACATTGTGTATTATAAAATATGCGCTATCACTATCGGGATTCGTTTCTCTCTACTTCCTACTTCCTACTTACTTTTCTCTACTTACTTTTCTGCGCCACAAACCCCCAATGGTGTGCTCCCGCCTCGAACGATTGGGTAATGCGAAAACCGGCTTGGGTGAAGAAATTCTCGGCCGAAGTTTTTGGTACAAGATGTGCTTTGCCTCCACCCACAAGCTCACTGTTATCACTCCAATCAATAACCATCACTTCCCCACCGGACCGAAGTATGCGAAAGGCTTCTTTGGCGCAGGCAAGTTTATCGTCTGTTTGAAAAAGAACGTTGGAGATAACAACGGCCTCACAAACCCCGTCGGCGAGCTTTGTTCCACCGATTTCGTCAATAATACCCCATAACGCCTTCACGTTATGCACACCGGCACGTTTAGTCGCCTCACGCACGTGTCCGAGCATTTCCTTCTGCACATCAACGGCGTAGACGGTTCCGTTTGGCCCCACCCGCTTGGCTAAAGCCAAAGCATAGTGACCACTGCCGGTACCGAAATCGGCCACGGACATACCTTCGCGTAAGGTAAGATGATTTATATTTTGATCTGGTGCAGAGAAAGTCATAGGAAAAAGGAAAGAAGGGATACCCTCTATTGAGGAAAAAGGAAAGAAGGGATACCCTCTATTGTACCTATTGTACCCTAAACACAAGTATTCTTAACCTTAACTATCCCCACAATTCACTTGGCGGTCCGGCGACCAAATGTTACGCTTGATAAGACATCCGATGTCTTATCAGTTATCAAACTTAATTAAAAATGCCGATACGAAAAACTATTTTTGCTCCAGAGGAATACTATCACCTCTGCAACAGGGGCAACAGAAAGCAGGATATATTTCTCGATGATTATGATAGAGCTCGATTTCTTTTTCTTCTACTCTATGGCCAATCAGAAAAAGAAATTTTAAATGCGGGAAGACATGCGGCAGCATTTGTTAAAAACAAAAAATTTTCTGTCTATGAAAAAATTATTGATCAAATTGTGTTTGGTCGAATAGTAAGACTAAACAGCTTTACTCTTATGGGCAACCACTTCCACATAACCGCCCAAGAAACTAAGGACGGGGGAATGAACCACCCCGCGGCAAGCCGTTCCCTTATTCCGCTTCGCTCCATATCGGCGGGGTATCTAGGAGCTTCGCTCTGGAATCTTGGGAAACCAACGGTTTCCCAAACCCTCCCTTAATGGAGCCCCGTAGCAAGCTAACGGGGTAAGCTTTGAATATCAAAATATATGCAAAAAATTTTAAACGCCTACACAAAATTTTTTAATATTAAATATGGACACAGTGGTCATTTATTCCAGGGACCATTTCGAGCGGTACATATTACAAATAACAACCAGTTACTCTACGCCTCTGCATATGTACATAGAAATCAAAGAGGGCTTCCGGGATGGAAAGATCGTGAGCACGAATACCCGTGGTCTAGTTACCAAGACTATATTGGTAAAAATCGCTGGGGGAAACTACTGGCAACCGAGGATATTCTTGAACAATTTGATGACGGGAACGACTATCACCAATGGGTGAAAGAAAGCGGCGCCAAAGAAAAACTACCCGAAGATTATCTCGATGAGCTCAACTGATAAGACATCGGATGTCTTATCAGTTTCGGATGTCTTATCAGTTCGGATGTCTTATCAGTCGTCACCGACTTGGCGGTCCGGCGGTCAAGTTGGTGCGGTCTAGCTGGAATGAATACATCGAAGGCAAAGACGGTATTTGTACGAAGGACATAATTCTCGATCAGTTTTCGTCGGCAAAAGAATTATGAAGAATATGCACTCGAAGCTATTGAATCAATGATTGAAAAGAAACGGGAAGATAAAGAATTTCGAGACCTGCTACTCGAAGAATAATCTGTTTCCCATTCCCCCACTTGGCCGCCGGACCGTCAAGTGGATATCGAACAAATATGCTATTGCCCCCAATCAATAAGCTCGGTCACGCGAATATAGAAACCAAATGGGTCGACAAGACGAAAATCACGCCAACGAACCTGCTCATCATTTATTTCTTTGAGTTCACGCGCAATATTATGGTTTGAAAGATGTTTTTTAGCTTGAGCCCAGAGTGTATCAATATCTGCGACGGGGATAGTTATTTCAGAGCCGTAGCCTCGTACAGTATTAATAGGAAATTTTTTAAAAAATGATTGCTCACTTACTCGGCTGTCATTACCATAAAAATTAAGCAGCGTGGGTCCATATACATCATCACGTCGCAACACTAAATATCCTAAATATTTCTCGGTAACCGGGTCCTCTTTAACAACCACGAAACCAATCTTACCATAAAAATCTTTGATTGGAACAAAGTCCGGAACGTGAAGCTCGACAATGAGATTGTTTTGGATTTGTTTAATCATTTCTTTTACACATCATTGAAAGAATGCTGAGAATATTCTAAAAATTTTGTAATTTTATTTCTAGAGACACGTGAGTGACGCAATCTTGTCGCCGTCGCGCAGTTTCATGATGCGCACGCCTTGGGTTTGGCGACCGTGTATCGGAATTTCTTTTATGCCTACGCGAATTACCTGCGCGTTCTTGGAAATGGCTACCACTTCTTCCTCGTCACCGGAAAGCACTCGCGAAACCATGAGCTTGCCGGTCTTGGCGTTGACCTTGGCCGTCTTGATACCCGAGCCACCGCGATGCTGAATTTTATATTCTTTAAGTTTTGTCCCTTTGCCGAAACCATTTTCACTCATGACCAAAAAGAGCGCCTGTTCATCTTCTTTGCGCACAATATCGGCACCGACAAGCGTATCGTTTTTCTTTAACCGAATAGCGCGCACGCCGGCAGCGGTGCGGCCCATTTCGCGAATATCACTTTCCTTAAAGCGAATAGCTTGGCCGAGTGTAGTGGCCAGAATAACAGACTGTCCTTTCTCCACGAAGAGCGCGGAAAGCAGTTCGTCGCCGGGCGCAAGTTTGATAGCGATGATGCCACTGCGACGCACGTCCTGAAACATTTCGGCTGAAACTTTTTTGGCCACACCACGCGCGGTGAGCATCATAAGCGAAAGCCCCTTGGCTTCTTTGACCGACTTAGGCATAACCAGTACGGAAGTGATACGCTCGCCATCGGAAAGCGAGAGAAAATTCATAACCGACTTGCCACGAGTAGCGCGTTTACCCTCCGGAATTTCGTACATTTTCAATTGATATACCTTGCCTCTATCAGAAAAGAAAAGTAGGTCCGAGTGCGTGCTGGTGGTTTGTAAAATAGTAATGAAATCTTCCTCTTTGGTGTCGAGGTCCACCACTCCCACTCCCCCGCGACGTTGACGACGATATTCATCCGGACGTGTACGCTTGATGTAACCGCCACGAGTCAGAACGAGCATTGAATCTTCATCGGCAATTAAATCTTCCGCACTGAATGACTTGGCCCCGTGCTTAACCACTCGCGTGCGTCTATCATCGCCATACTTTTCACCGATTTCCACCGATTCTTTTTTTATAATTTCCAAAATGCGCTTATCACTCCCGAGAATGGCTTTCAATTCTTTTATGAGCGCGATTTTTTCTTTCAGTTCGTCTTCAATTTTCTGGCGTTCAAGACCGGCAAGTTTCGACAGTTTCATTTCCAAAATTGCCGTGGCCTGCAAATCGGAAAATTTGTACTCTTTCATCAATGCAGCATGAGCGGTTGGCGTATCCTTGCTCTTCTTGATCGTGCGAATGATGGCATCAATATGGTCGAGCGCTTTCTTGAGACCTTCCAAAATATGCGCTCGGGCTTCAGCTACGCGCAAATCAAACTGACTACGCCTGCGCACCACCACCTTGCGATGTTTAACGAACTCTTCGAGGATTGATTTCAGAGAAAGTGTTTGTGGCACACCATCGACCAAGGCCAGAGTATTAAAGTGAAAGGTCGTCTCCAAATCAGTGTGTTTATAGAGCGAGTTCAAAACCATTTGCGGTTGAACACCTGCTTTCAGTTCAATGACAATGCGCACATCGCTTGTGGATTCGTCCCGAATATCACGAATGCCTTCTATTTTCTTTTCATGCACCAAATCGGCCATGCGCACGATGAGCTCGCTTTTATTTACCTGATACGGGATGGAGCCGATAATAATTTCAAACTGACCGCTCTTTTTTTCGGTAATCTCGGCCTCGCCACGCAAGACCACTCCCCCGCGACCGTTAGCGTAAGCGTGTGCTATATCGTACGCGCCATATATTACACCACCAGTGGGA
>Ga0209542_10020021_pt1 | contig 10656 bp, 6 predicted proteins | sample RifCSPhighO2_01_FD_184028 | JGI IMG/M metagenome (GOLD analysis project Ga0209542, IMG submission 184028) | Soil microbial communities from Rifle, Colorado - Rifle CSP2_plank highO2_0.1 (SPAdes) (version 2) | ecosystem: Environmental > Terrestrial > Deep subsurface > Rock core/Sediment ...
GCTACTTTTGAGAAATAAAAAGCTATTTAAACCCACGATATCAACTTTTCTTTATGAACAAAGGAAGAAAAATTAGCAGCGGAAAATATCACCTCAATAGAAAGAAAAAGTTATTTGAAAGGCAAGGTCAGGAAAGGCCAGTTATTTTAGGCGAGCATAAAAGTAAAACCATGAGAACAAGAGGCGGAAATATAAAATCATTGATGCTAAAAGCAAATATAGTGAACATCGCTTCCCGTGGTAAAACACAAAAAGCCGAGATAAAAAATGTCCTCGAAACTCCGCAGAACAAATTCTTTGCCCGTCAAAATAGAATTATGAAGGGAGCAATCATTGACACTTCTCTTGGAAAGGCTAGGATTACAAACAGACCAAGCCAGGAAGGCTGTGTTAACGCCGTTTTGATTAAAGAACAATAGATAAAAATTTGTCGTTGATTGTTTTTGACTTGTACCGAAAGATTTAAATACTCAAAAAAGAGTAAGATTTTTAAACCTTCCTATAAACTCCTATAAAAATACCATGACCTACATAAAAAGATGTCCTGAGTGTGGTTCAGTAAACCTAACTTACGATGACCAAAAAGGCGAAATAATCTGCAACGAATGCGGTCTGATAGTAGAAGAAAAGATGGTCGACACCGGACAAGATATTGGCGGTCAATTCGATAAATCAGACAAAAAGGGAAGGGGTGGTGCTCCGATGTCTATGCAAAAGTTTGATAAAGGTCTTACAACGAATGTCGGCGAGATATCAGATATTTATAGATTAGAAGCAGGCCATACACGTAAGTTTTTGAGACTGAAGAAATGGCAGGAGCGTGTTTCGACTTCTATTGAAAGAAACTTAAGATTAGCCATGGCTGAATTACGAAGAGTTGCAAGCTTCCTGAATCTTCCTTCAGTTGTCAGAGACGAAGCATCAAGAGTCTACAATTTCGTCTTGCAGCGTGGCTTGGTTCGAGGAAGAAGCATGGAGTCAGTCATTGCGGCATGCATCTACGCAGGCTGCAGATCATACAATATTCCTAGAACTCTAGACGAAATAGCATCTGCATCTGATGTAGAGAGAAAAGAAATTGGTCGTACATATAGATTTATCGTAAGAAAGCTGAAAATAAAGGTAACTCCAAGTTCTCCTAAAGATTACATATCGCGTTTCTCTTCAATTCTCCATCTCTCACCTAAAGCGCAGAATGAAGCCTTGAAGATACTTAAGAAAGCCGATATCTCTGAACTTACATCTGGAAGAGGTCCGGCAGGAGTCGCCGCAGCAGCATTATACGTTGCCGCCCTTATGAATGACGAGAAGAAAACCCAAAGAGAAGTGGCTGATGTAGCCGGAATAACAGAAGTCACAATCAGAAACAGATACAAAGAACTTATCGAACAATTGCAGCTTGAAGACAAACTAAAAGCAAAAGTCGCCGCATCAGAAAAATCTTCTAAATAACTTTCTTAGATATTTTCCAAAAAGAAATAAACTGCTTTAAGGCATCATTTACTAATTCCTGATCAACAATCCTGAATGCAATTATATCATTAGACCAACAAACAATCACTAAACGATCTCTGTACAAGATAACTGTAATTGGCAGTTCATAAGGCAGGAATCGAACATCCGTATAAGGCAGCTTTGCAAAATTTAATGCGTAATCTTTATGTCTGCTGGCAAAGATTGCTTGCATCTTAATTTTCTTTTTAATACGGCGCTGCTGAAAATTTGGCCTATAATAAGTAAATTTTTCCTGAAAATGCGGAGATCCCCACAAAACATACACTGCATTCGAGGTTAATTCATCTTCGGCTATAGTTTTCATTCCTTCTTTACCTATAAAAACTTCAATATTTGAAGAGGCTTGCTTGGGCGATGTGCGAGGAATCTGAGAAATAATTTGTTCAGCTATATCAATTTTTTCATGAATAAAGAACTTTATTCTGCTTGGCTCCGCAGCACAAAAATGTTTCTTTCTGTTTAACACAAATGAGCTGACTAGTCCCTTTTTTATCAACTTTTCAAGTGACTCATAAACACGCGGAGCATGAAGGCCTGTTTTTTTCTGTATTGCACCTATGGTCACAGTTCCAATTTTTGAAAGCGCTAAATAAACCTTGATTTCATTATTAGTAAATCCAAGCTCCTTGAAAAGACTTTCATCCATAATCTTCTGAGGATAAATTACTATAAATATCTTACTATCGAAAGATAGAAAAAATATTTAATTATTAAATATTCTATCAACTATTATGGCATTTAATGCTTACGAATATGGAGAGGAGATAAGAACAGATTTTAAAAATCTAGGATTTGATTCTCATGACTTTAAAGAAAGGGGGTTTGCAGAATGGGGAGGAATTGAAAGGTTAACAGAAGTAGTTCCAGAAAAATTATTTGATATTAAAAAAACCTCAACTGAAAAAAGAGAAAGCAAGGAAAAATTGGCGAACAGATACGACAGTTTCTGGTCAGTCATAGAATCTGAATTATACGACCTTCCTCGAGGAAGAGTAAACTTCGAGGATCTTGTCAAACATACTCCTCTCAAAAAAATATCTGATGCACATAAAAAATATGAACGAGCAAGTTGGGGATTTTACTCTGGTGGAGGAGGTTTTGGTTGTATGCATGGGGAACTGTTAATTTACATTGCAGCAGGATCCATTTCAGCAGGTATGTTCACCCCAGCAATATTCAAATTAGCAGCACATTATACCCAAAATCCGGAAAAGATTGGTGTAATGGGTGCCATGGGGGGATTAGCATGTTTTATCGCAGGTTGCCTAGCACTTCCCATCGGAGGTTCGATAATCTCTGGTACATACGACTTATTGACAAATGGTCGGAAAAAAAGAAGAGAAATGAAAGAAAAAGCCATTGATTCATACGTAAAAAGTATTGATAGGTATATAGAAAGTTATAACAAAAAATAGACCAACACATTTTTATAATATCCAAACCCGCTTAATTACAAGCGGGGATGCCGGAGTGGTCAAACGGGCGTCGTTAAGGCCGACGTAGCTTAGTGCTTGCGCAGGTTCGAATCCTGTTCCCCGCACTTTACCTTTTTGGCATGTCAAGAACTTTCAGTTCTTGAGCACCTCGAAAACCATAGGTTTTCTCAGTTTTCATGCGATACGATTTTAACCGAAATCAAGCATGAAAAAGAAAAACCTAAATAAAAGTTTAAGGCTCCAAAAGCATCAGCTTTTGATTATCAGTCCTATCATTTTCTATTCTTGAATTATTGACAAGATTAAACAAATTATCTTTCGAAAGAAGTTGTTGATTATTTGGCAGTAAAGTAATGAATCTATTATTGACTGCTCCTACTTGAGAATCAGGATCTACAAAATCTATTACTATGAAAACTTTATTACTTAACAAATAAAGATTTGTAGATTTTCCATCTAAAATTATTTCCGTTTTCTTTCTAAAATCATATGTAGATGCATTTATCCTTATACCATTATTAGAAATAGGTATGGGGGCAGCCGCAGCATTATTTGAATTTCCAGCCACTACTACGGTTATCTGGGAAGGGGCATTTTTTCCATAAGCATATGCCAACACTCCTCTTAATTCTGCTTTTAGGAACAAAACTTCTGCTTTATTATAGTTAAGGAATAATTTCTCTAAGTTTCTGCCGAAGAGAGCATCAATATATGTCAAATTGCCTTCTACTACTTGTCTGACCATCCCAGAATCGCTGTTAGAATACTTAGTCTTTACATCAGTGACTTTTGCTCTGACATCGGCAAGTGCGACGTTAATCTGATCATCATTCAAAATAACTCCCTGCGTCTGAAGTGTCTGTTTTTGGATTGTTTCAATATCACTTAGCGTCAGATTCTTCATATAAACATTCTCTTGGCTGATTGCATTATTAACGCTCTTCTTGTCAAGCCAGCACTTCATTTTATCATCGCCGCAATTCCCAACATCAACAAAACGCAAAGGTTCAGTAGAGCTTCCAGGATTTTGAGTGGCGCAAATTCTTACTATCCCACGGTTATAATTCTGAGGCAATGCTGCTTCTTCTGCTGCTGCTTGCGGATTAGTGTTGGCAAGTAAAGCGCCTAAGCTTGGTGTCCCGCTGATGCATTCTTTTTCAGACTTGATTCCAGTCTGATTTATCTGATCACTTGCATAAGAGTCTCTTAATTGATTTATAGCAAAAGATGTTGAAACCTGTTTAAATCCGCATTTCTCATCTCCATTTATATCCACGCATAGTTCTTCATATCCTACTGGAGCAGTGAAATCTTTTGTCTGGTCCGCATATTCTCCCTTTGCAATAAATCCAGAAGATACAAACAATACGGGATTAGTATAATAATATCCCGTATTCGTACTGCCCTTCAGATAAACTCTGTAATAAACTCCTGAATCTTTCCCGCCGTAAATATGATAAAATACCTTATATTGTGATGTTGCAGGAACAGTAACGCTTGTGTAAGGTGTCGAACTGAACCATGCACTAAACTGTGGAGGTGAATCTGGTTCAATCAAGCTCTTCAAATTTGTAGGAGACTTCGCAGATATAAATGCCTTGCAGAAAGTGCTTCCGGCTTCCTCAACATTTCGCAGATTGAATGCCTTCAATGAATTGACTGCATATACATTCGTAAAGTAATCTACAGAATTCTTAGTATTCTGCCATGCACCCATCACTGTTAGATACTCCCCTCCGCCTCTTGCTCCTTGTCCTCCTCCATATGCAAGCTCAACTATCTTAGGTATCAAGATATTTGCAAAAGGAGCAACCTGTCTCCAGAAGAACTCGCATGCATAAATAGAATAAATCTGGTCGCATATTCCAATCATTCTTCCAGTGTTCAAATTCTCCTGCAGACAATCTCTATGCGCTTTCAAGACAGAAACGTATCCTTCGATTCCTGCATGAATTCCAGTCAAGCATACTGGTATTGCAACTCCTCCTTTAGCAGGACTTCCAAAATTAGGTAGACATAGAGCAATGCTTCCTATTATTCCAGTATCAACAACATTTGCAACAGGATACTTTCCTCCGAAGTCGCATCTTGAACTAGGACAGATTACCGGATCGCATAAATTAAACAACAAAGTACAATCCTTAGGATCCATAAAGTCTTGGCATTGTGTAGCAGGAATGTTTGTAGCTGGCTTTCCTCTATGCAATCTATTTCCATTGATTGTTACATCTGATCTTCCGTTCCCATATTGGCTGGCTGCATCTCTCATGGCAGTAATTGCTCTTCCAGTTAATATTTCAGCTTGTCTATCATCCAATCCAGCAAACTTATTAAGCGGCTGTCCAGTGTTCAAATTAATTAATTGGCAGATATCATCTCCCAAACCTTCCTGGAATTGTTCAATTCCATTCTTTCCTACATTGCAAAGCGAGAAACTTGAGACTCTTCCGGAAGCATCGAAAGCTCCTTGTCCTCCGAATACAGGAAGATTTGGTTTAGTAGCTGCATACCATCCCTTTTGCAAATCTATAGGAACAATAGCAGGCATTCCCTTATATGGTTCTGTCTCATAATATCTTATTTCCGGATTTTTATAATAATTATTATAAGATATCTGGTCAGTTGGAGAAATTGTTCCAATATTATAGGCAGATTTGAAACTTTCTGCAAACTTAGGACTATCTTTTATAGAGGAGTAAACTGTCTGGCCTCCCTCCTGGTTAATACCTACCATTTCTTCTATAGTATATTGTCCATTCCCAGTACTTTTTAATCCAGCAAGATAATTTCCATGAGGGATATTTTTTCCATTGACACTTACATCTCTTGGAGCAGATACAATAACTGTATGCGTTATTCCCTTGCTTGAATCGAAAGCATTACTTTTTGCAGAATCAGATATCGGAACAACATTTCCATAATAATTTTTCTGATTCTTTGTTTCAACAAATATTGTCCCTCCTAACCCTTGCTTTTCCAATGCATTTGCATCCTTCACTTGACTGTATATTGCCTTGTTATCCTGTATTTGTGTATACACATCAGTCAATTGTTTTTCGCTGTAATCTTTCAATGATGAAGATTTTCTATTTAATACGTTCAGTTCAATATTTTTCAGTTCATCGTAAGTATATGTCCCATTATCATATCCCTCTCCAGGACTTTTCTCAAGTAATTTGCTGACTGTAACAGTAGTGCCGTCAGGTTTTGTAATCGGTTCATCAGGATAGGTATCTCTCAAATATTGTGCATATGCCTCAGCAGACTTGCTTCTATCAACACTTTTATCAAGTCCGAAAACACTGTAAGCTCCAGAAGAATCAGTGTAAGGCTGTTCTATTCTTTTAATGTTTTCATTTATTGTTTTTATAGAATTTGCATATGCTGTGACATCTTGATTAATGCTTGCTGCCTCCCCTGCATAACATGTATCAGGAGTCTTATACTTCCCGCTTGCAATAAGTTTCTGGCACTCTGCGTTCCATTTAGTACTCATAACCTTTTGCCTTGCAATTCCCTCTCCGCTTAATCCCGTCAGAAAAGTCTTAGCAGTTAATATTGCAGAAGTTGCAAAGCAGGCCCCTTTTAATCCAGTTACGACTTTTCCAAGATTATTATTTATACTTTCCCATTTCTTTATGCTCTCATTTAAGTTGCTGATCACTTCTTTTGTCTTGTCTGGACTTAACTTTATTGCCCTTTTTTCAATTCCTATTTTGACCGTTAAATTAGCCTCACTGTTTACATTATTTGCACTTGGTATCAACCTTATCTTAGCAGCACTTTCCATATCTATCTTTTCAAGAGAAATACTCTGTCCGCAGATATTTTGTCCCGTTTGACCAAGTCTAAAAGTATAAGTCACTTCACTCTCAGTAGTATTCTGACCATTTGCTCCAAGCTTATAGCATCTTGCACTAATCCTTGCCTCTTCAGGTGTCAAGGATGTCAGAGATACCAATCCAGCACTATTCTTCGACACATTTTTACTACTGGAAACTAAAGGAGGAAGCTCGATAGCACTGCCCTTTAGTTCGATGAGGTATTTGTTGGGATTATTACCTACCGAAAATTCAGCATTTGCTTTTCTGATTGGGTTTTCCAAATTCATCAATCGAACGCTTCTATATTTATTATCAATGTAAACCGTGCCGCCGACGTTTCTTAAATCAATCCTATATAATTCCTGGAGCTTTCTATTATATACATCAACAAGAGGAGATGTTGGATAAAGCTTAAGATATATATTTATCAAATTAGCTTCAGTCTGTACTTTCAACTGTTTTTCAGCCAAATTAATAGCAGCTGCAAGTGCATCTTCACCATAAGTAGAATAATTCACGACATCCCTTACCTTTTCAGCAGGATATTGCAAGGCAACTTCTTTATATGCTGCAATCGCATCGTCAAATGATTTATCTGCCTCTAAAGAATAGTTTTTATCTACTAGGCTGACATTTTTTATTAATTCGTTTTTTTCGATATCAGAATATGGCTGATTGTAAGATTCTAATAAACTGTCATAAACAAGAATATTGTAAGTTCCGTTGCTATTTATTCTATCAATCTTTGCTTTATTTCCTCGATATATTACTTCATCTCCCATCGCAAAGCTCACAGTTTGCATACTGTCTTGCAGAGGCTGCCTTTGCAAAATAACTTTATTGGAATAGCTCCCGCAATTTATCGTCACATTTCCAAAACTCGTTCTGTTTTGTATTTCTATGTTTTCAACATAGCACTTATCATTTAGTATTCTGCTTCCTTTATAGACATCAATCACATCTCCGTCAATCCCTAGAGTTGCCTTTTTTTCAGCAGCAACATATCCATCATATACTGCTTGCAATTTTGCCTGGCAGTAAAATCCGGGAAGATACAAGCTGGAAGAAGTTTTTCCTTTTTCAGCTCGGATAGTTGAGACCTTTATGTCTCCCTTGTAAATAGAAATGTCTGCAAACTCTGGCTCAGCTTGCTCAAGTCTGACAGAGTATCTGCCGTTCCAGAAAGTCTGTGAATTTGAATCTCTTGCACTCGCAAATTCTGAATTGCTCTGTGGTTTTAGAATAAACTCTGCTTTTCCTATTCCCAAAGCATTGCCGGCGTCATATCTTATGTTTCCGGTCAATTTGGCAGTAACTGTACCAGGCAGCGAACTTTCATTTTCAGTTCTTTTTAAGATAACAACAACATATCCTATATTGTTTATAACTGGACTTCCTAGAAGTTTATCTCGGGTCTTCAAAGCAGCATTAGCAGGATGGAATCCTATTCCAGCTATTTCCTTCGGATACGTTTGTCTAAAGCTTATAGACTCAATACTGTTTATATCTAAGATTGGATTAAGTTTTAAAGCATCAACCTGGCAGAAAACAGGCACATTCTGTTCTGCCAACAAATCACTTCTTACGACTGAAGGCTGGCATCCGGCTGGAGCAATCTGCAAAATCAAATCTTGTCTCGCCTCACAGCTCTTCTCATCGTTTAATATCGGCCAATAAGTATTTATGTCTCCCTGTGAATAATATGTCCCATAAGAAGTTTGATATGTTGCAGGATTTGAATAGCTTCCACTATAACTAACTCCGCTAAATGTCTGCTGCGAATTGTAATCCGCTGCTCCTATAACTTGAATAAATAAAATAGATGCTATTACAAAAAGCAAAATAACAAAAATCATATTAACTAATTTTTTAGCCATAACTTACATCAACTCCTGATTGTTCGAAAGAACCATAATTATACTGCAGCTCTTCCAAAGAACTTGGAACTTTAAATTCTGGAACATTCAATTTTATTTTGCCTTTTTCTAAATTACTTTCCAATAAATACTCTTCAGTTGTGCCGCCTCCAATCAGAGCATATTCTATTCTAGTTTCTGGGATATTTATATCAAAACACTGCTCTTTCGTTCCTCCAAAAAAGCCAGCAATTCCAGATTGGGCAACTTCAGTACATTGATTCTTAGTGCTGGCAGGAATGACTATACTCGAATTTCCATATACATAAACCGTTATATTATAAAGTCCCTCAGAAAGCTTCACATTTGAAACCTCGGGGATGTAAGCGCTGGCAGTAGCTGGTCCTGTGAACGTAACGACTGCTGTTCCCGAAACAGGCCTTCCTCCAATACTCAACTCCAATCCCATATCGTGCTCTTTATCTAATATTATACTCGCAGCAGATTCAGAATTGCTTGAGAACAAATATTTATTTATAGTATAATTTTCAGCATTAGTCTCAATATAACCGTTCAAACATGTGGGTGCTTTTCCAACCAGCTTGCCATTGACTGTGCTTCCTAACCTGCATAACTGATTAAGACATCCATAACTAATATCAGCATTCAAAGGATTCAAAGCAGTATCATAAACATCAACTTCTATATCCTGAGTTTTAAAATCACAGATGTCAAACTCGTTGCTTTCATTTATCTCTGAGAATACTGCTTTCCTCGGCATATTCTTATCAATTATGACTGCCACGGGAAATTGGAATATTTCTTCATCATTGTAAATTTGTATCATAACTGGAAAGCTCACATCATATACAAAATGATATGGTGCATAGCAGAAACCCATGACTCCTAATCCAGACTGTGTTCCGATGGTTTTTGCAACCATTAACTCATCATCTACTCCATCACCAACCACATTTATCTTAGTAGGCCAGCTTTTAGAATAAATCAAATTGACACTTTCATCCACATTTTTATCAATAATGAAATACTTTTTCTCACTTCCACTTAAGCTGTAATAATCTCCCTTAAATTTCAAAGAAGCAATATTTGCCTCCAACCCGTTCTTCAAATCATTAATCACTTCTTGAGTTTTCCACACTTTGGAGCTGCATCCTAAATCAACTCCATCAACTGGTGCATACAGCCTAAGGACGTCTGCTGAATAATTTTCCAAGAAAGCCTCATTCTTCTCCTTTGAGTAAATTTCTACAGCCATATTATAAAATTTTCCAAATTTACTGTTAACTTCTACATTGTGGACAGATTTTCTTGCAGAAGATCCGTCCTTTAAAGCAGAAACGTCAGAATCAACTTCAACAGAAATCTTGGCGTCTTCAATTGTAGTTTTTACTTCTGGTTCCGAAAAGTTAATAGAAAATCCCTGTGAATAAAGTTGTTCAAAGTCACAATTCCTTATTCTGTCGGAAACGTATCTGGAAATTTCATTCTCAATCTCTGATTTTTTCGGCATCTGCTCTTTAATCACTCCATTGCCTGAGACATAATACCAATAAGGAACAGGAAAACCAAGAAAGTTAAGTTGACTTGAGAACGGCGCATAATCGCTGGCAAAATCATAATTATCAACATAGATGTGCCCTCCCTGGCTTCCAGCCAAACTTATAGCTGCCCTTGTCCCATCCTCAATACATGATGAATACTGCTGATATATTGGAACAAATTCTGCAGGAATATCATTAACTGATACTTTTTCTCTTAAAAGAAAATAAGCAAGAACGCCGGCAATCAGAACTACTGCAACGATAACAATTATTGACAATTGAGCTCTCTTTTTCCCCTTTTCTAGCATAAGTTAAGCAATAAATCCGTATATATAAACCTTTTTTGGATAGAGAACAAGTATCAATCCTACTGTCCTTGAAAAGAAGTTATTCCATTCTTCCCTTGACTTTAATTGTCAAAAAAAGTAAAACAATAAACAAGGCCAAACTTGATAGAATTAAG
>Ga0209542_10020023_pt1 | contig 10655 bp, 11 predicted proteins | sample RifCSPhighO2_01_FD_184028 | JGI IMG/M metagenome (GOLD analysis project Ga0209542, IMG submission 184028) | Soil microbial communities from Rifle, Colorado - Rifle CSP2_plank highO2_0.1 (SPAdes) (version 2) | ecosystem: Environmental > Terrestrial > Deep subsurface > Rock core/Sediment ...
GGGCGCCCGCTCGGCAAAAAAGGGCGATATCGCGGCAATAGCTTTGGTCTACAAGGCGATAGACAAGGCGGCAAAGCGCGGACTCATGACTAAAAACACCGCCGCCCGCCGCAAGGCCAAAGTCGCCAAAATGCTAGCCACTAGCCACTAGTCTCTTGTCCTCTCGGCAGGAATCGAACCTGCGTCGCCTCCTTCGGAGGGAGGCATTCTATCCATTGAAATACGAGAGGTTTCTACACTAGTGCACCAGTTCGTAGCATACCTCGAACGCGTGCAAAGAAGGTCTTCGACTTGCTCGTCAACCATTTTACGCTGCTGATAGAAAAGCGCCAGCACGAGAGGCATTCTGGGCTGCTACCGGTTCCGATGACACCGAGTTAGGTATCAATATGGAACCGGCAGCAGCTCAAAGTGACGGTGTTGAGAGCAGCTGCGCTGGTCGCGCTAGTCAGCACGTTGCTGAATATAGGAAACGAGTTGCCTAGAGCGAGATTGCTCAAAAGCTTTCAATCATTGGTCTGGGCCAGATCGGCTGGTGATAAAACATAGTCGCTGTCTCTGATCCAGAAAGCCGTAGTTCCATACTCAAAAAGAACAGCCTTCTGTTTCGCATCAACTCCGTATTTGTGCAGAAATCGTCTTATGCGAAGAATGTTGTCAAAAAACTTTTTCCTATCAACGAATGAATAGACGATGATGGTTCTCTCTTCGTCTCCCTCCCACATGCCGAGAGCCGCTGGTAGCGCGGTCGCACCTGTATTGATTTCGTCTAAGAGTCGTAGAGCTCTTCCCGCCCACATATCCATATCAACTCGAATGTCGCCTTTTCCTTTATCTGCAATGTAAACGGCGAAACGTTCCTGGATGGCCATTCTATAGGTGCCAAACAGTTCCTGGATGAAGGCGAATTGTTGGGGAATCGGGTCTGACGTCATTCACAGGCGCTCAAAAAAATCCCCCCAAATGGGGGATTGGAAGAATTAGCTTCGGAGGCGTTGGGCGCCTAACGCGCGCGCAAGAATATCAGCGTCTGCCATGTTCTTAGGCGAATCGGATGGCAGGCTACCTGCGAGGAAGACATCCCTGTATTTGTCCAACAGAGGGGCCAAAGCCTTCCGATCCGATTCGACCTCCTTGTCCAAGGCAAGAAAGAACTGCCTGTCATCCTCCGTCATAGCCGGCGGTCTGCTAGCGAACCGCCAATTTGGAAATAACTTTGAGAATGGTTTGTAGTCCATCTGGGTACCTCCCGCAGAAGTAGAAGCTTCCGCAGTAAGTATACTCCCACGAGGTAACTCGTATTCTTGTGTAACGTCCTTTCGCGTGGCGTGGTTAAGCGTTCTCCCCAGATAGGGATTGAGCCGCGCTATACTTAGCAACTCAACTCCTTTACTCCGACCGACAGTCAAAATGACGACTACCGCCACGATGAATATCAACCCGCCGACAGCTGCAAAGCCGTATACCATAGATAAACTTCCCTAGATGTCGGGTTCAGCCCCTCAATGTCCTGTGATTAGCGCAGAGTTCAGGCGCTATTAGGCAAAAAAGGACGCTGTCAGCATCCAAACGCCGGCCTAAAAGCTGCATGGGGGCCCTATCCCCAAAGAGCGCTACGGGAGAGCTATCCCCGCAGCTTATCTGTGCAACCGTAGATTAGCACGAGTGGGATGCATTGAAAAGAACATTTGCATCCCAGCGTTTTGGATACAACCTCCACCTTGATCTACAAGATGCGTAAGACCTATAAGATGTTCAATATTCATAAGAGGCATTGGTGGGGAATGTAAGCCCTCAGTTGCCGCAGCTGGGGAACTGTCGTGACGCCCAAAGACGAACAAAAAATCTATACGAAAGAGGTTGCGAAGCGTCTTGGTGTGACGCCGACGACCGTTCGTACCTATTTCAAAGATGAGAACTTCCCAAAGCCTTTGATGGAAAAACGCGGCCGGCAACGCCTCTACTATCTTACGGAAAGTTTGTTGCGCGAGTACAAGAAAATAGTCGACAAAGAATCTTGACTCTTAGCGCTGTACCCTCAAAACGGAATGCTCTTTTTATCGAGGTGAGGATTGTTGCGTGCGTGACAATATCGGGTTGACCTGCTCGACACAGACCCCGGACTAGACGAAGAAAATATTTAAGCTGTTCGTTGGATTTGTAACCGCACAAGAAAAAGAAAAGCCCCCAGGCGGGGGCTAGTAGTCCTCAGCGAGCATCAGCGTCAGGACCCGAACGGTCTTTTCCGGATCGGCCGGGTCCTCTGACCCACACCGAAGATCGTTGTCGTAATAGTCGATTTTCCAGAAGAACTTCCGGCTTACCAGCTCGAAGCTGCCGAAGTCGTGCTCACCGTGCGGGTCATTGTCTTTGGTGAACTCGGCGAACGTCGCCACCTTGTGAAGGGCATCCGCTTTCACCATCGGTGGCAGCTCATCTACGCTGGAGGTCATAACGACGCGCCCGCCGCCGAACGTGGAGCGGAAGGCGTCATTGAGTTCGCGGATACGCTCGGTGTTCATGCCCGTGCTCCGCGATTGGAGCGGCGCGTAAACTCCCATTGCAGCTTGCGAGCTATGGCAGTGGTGGCCCGCTGCAAGTTGGCATATGGGCCGCGCCAAGCGTGTTTGCCGGATTGGGCAGAGGCGGCGATGTAGAACGCCTCCCCTTGCTTGCGGATGCTCCAGCTCTTGAGGGCATAGACATGAGTGTCCATGGCTTCCCCCTCAAATGAACCCGGCGAGAACGAGCGCCGAGACGACGGTATTGCCGCCGCAGGCTTCGCAGAAGCCCTGGTCCTGATCGGGCTCCATCTCGGCGACATGATCGCAACCCTCGGTCATGCAGATCGCGGGACAGACACTATCGGTGCCCCGCGCCAGCAGTAGACCATCAAAGGTGCAGAAGCCTTCCGCTTCGCAAAGCTTCATGAGCTTCGCGGCTTTGGTTGAAAGAACTAGTTGTTGCATTGGACTCCTCCTCGCTACCGACAACCGACTATTCGGTTGCCGGATGACGAGGTGGAGCGCGTTACCTCTGTCTCACTCCATTTTTGCTTTTTCTGGTGACGGCCATAGACACGAGAACGTGCCTATTCGGCACGTTTTTTCGCAAACGCGGTCGCCTTCTGCTTTCGGCACATCTTCCCGTCTCTTCAAGATGTTTCGGGCTTGGGACACTACGTGGATGCAGGATGAAATACTTCGCTTGGCTCGTGTCGATTTCCGCAACGATCAGCGTGTCTTCGGTATCAAGCACGAGGATCGCTTCTCGCACATCTACATCATTGGCAAGACCGGCACTGGCAAATCCACGCTCATGGAGACCATGGCACTGCAAGACCTGGAGCACGGCAATGGCTTCGCTCTGATCGACCCCCACGGCGATTTAGCTGAGCGCCTAGCGGCGCGCATTCCGCCTGCACGCCAGCAGGACGTGATCTACCTCAACGCTGTCGATCCGGAGCAGCCCTACGGATACAATCCGCTGCGGCATGTCCGTGAGGACCGGATCGCTCTTGCGGCATCCGGCATGATGGAGGTGTTCAAAAAGATGTGGCCGGAGGCGTGGGGCGTGCGCATGGAGCACATCCTTCGTAATGTCCTTATGGCCCTCCTGGAGCAGCCGGACGCGACGATGCACGACATCCTTCGGGTGTTTTCGGACAAGAACTTTCGACTGAAAGTCGCTAAGTCGCTCCGAAACAAGACTGTGCGGACGTTCTTGGAAAAGGAATACGAGAAGTTTTCGTTTGGGTACCGGGCGGATGGTACGGCGCCCATTCAAAATAAGGTGGGCGCGTTCCTGGCCGATCCGATGCTCAATCGCATCCTCACGGCTCCGGAGAAGGACCTACATATTCGACAGATCATGGACGAGGGAAAGGTCTTGCTGGTGAACCTCGCCAAGGGGCGCATTGGCGAGGACAGCTCATCACTCCTAGGCGGACTGTTGGTGACGACTATCGGCCTTGCCGCCTACAGCCGTGCAAACATCCCCTCCCCGCAGCGCCGGGACTTCTTCGTCTACATCGACGAATTCCAAAGCTTCACGACGCTTGCCGTGGCGAACATGTTTGCCGAACTACGCAAGTACCGGGTTGGTTTTACCGTCGCGCATCAGTACCTCTACCAACTGGAGCCGGATGTACGGCATGCCGTACTCGGCAATGCCGGCACAATCATTTCATTCCGTATCGGCGCGGACGATGCCTCCTACCTCGCCCGCGAGTTTCAACCGCGGTTCGAGCCGATCGACCTCATGCAGCTTGAGAACTACCATATCTATCTCAAGCTGATGATCGACGGGATGCCGAGCAAACCATTTAGCGCGGTGACGCTGGCTCCATAGAGCGTCGCCGACACAGGGTCAGAAGCGGTAATTCACCCCAAGGCGACCCATGTGGTCAGACACCTTCGTTGACGAGGCAAACGTGCCGAAGGGTGTCGCATCGGAGTCGGATATCTTGCCGAAGTCGAGGTAGAGGTACTCGGCCTTCCAACTCCAAGCGTTCCAGAGCGCCGCCTCGACGCCAACGCCTGCCGTCCAGCCATGGCGAGTTTCCGAACCGCTGAAGGGAGTCGTTACACCGCCGCCCGTTGTGGTGCCCTCGGTCGTGGCGCGACCATACGCCCACCCACCCGTTACGTAGGAAAGCCAGCGGTCGGATGCGTAGCCTATGCGACCGCGAACAGTGCCAAACCAATCAATGCTCGTGGTGGACCTTGACGTGAAGGTCACGCCTCCGACGGTGAAGCCGAAACTGGAATCTCCCTCCTGTCCCGAACCTTGGAAATCAGCTTCAAGGCCGAGAAGGATGTTTCCCGTCTGCCAATTGTAGCCAAGCTGCCCGCCGCCTATGAAGCCGTTCGGGCTGACAGAAGTCGATGTGAGTGCTGCGCCCGCCAAGGTGAAGTCGGTACTAGCGCGGCCCCAACTGTACCCGGCGTTTGCACCGACATAGAAGCCGTTCCAACTATACGCAGGCACTGCTGTCACTGCGGTCCGCCGCGCAGCCGGCACGTCTGCGGCATATGAATTTAATGCGCAGCCGAGCGCGAACACACACCCGCCAATTGTCTTGGAAAACATCCGCATATCCGCCCCCAATTTCTAGGTCGGGGTGGATGCTACAAAATGGCCAATTTCGTTGCAACCAATTTCTTCAGTGTTTGCACCGTGTTTGACAGACTACTGACATCGTTTTTCAATTTCCGGGTCATATAGTGCGGCTAATTCTGTAAGTATATCAAATACCTGAAACACTATTGGCCAAAACGTTGCAAAAACGCCTCACCCCAACAACAAAACTAAATGGCAAAAGGGGCCACCTGACCAACAAGATGGGCCTATACAGCAACACGAGCGGAAGAAAGTATCTCAATGCTGCGGAGCGCAAACGCTTTATCGCCGCGCTGCGCCGTATCCCGCCGAAACGGCGCGTGTTCTGTTTGATGCTTCTGTGGAGCGGCTGCCGAATCAGCGAAGCGCTTTCCCTTACCCCGTCATCCGTTGACCTTGATAGCGGGGTCGCGAGTTTTGAAACCTTAAAAAGGAGAATGCGCGGTGTAGTGCGCCAAGTGCCGCTTCCGCCGTGGGTGCTCAAAGAGCTCAACGAAGTATTTGGTCTGCGCGCCCGACAGCGCGAGCCGGAACTTGCCAGTCAGAAGCTCTGGCCTTGGAGCCGCAGTACGGCTTGGCGACATGTGAAGCAGGCTATGAAAGCGGCGGACATTTCTGGCAGCCCGGCGAGTCCAAAAGGGCTGCGACATGCGTTTGGCGTTGCCGCATTCCAAGTTGTCCCGCCGCACTTGGTGCAACGATGGCTAGGCCACGCGTCACTCCGCACCACCGCCATATATGGGAACGTTTCCGGAAGAGAAGAACGGGTCTTTGCTGCTCGGCTGTGGCGGGGTTGATGAGATGGGACGCTTCAAATCGTTCGGGAAGGGACCTAATTTAATCCCATGATAGAATTTGGGTTACATGTCCTCTTGGCTTAAGTTCATTGTGGTTTCAGGCGCATCAACCATTGTCTTAGCTGCGTATTACCTCGCTGCGCTTCAGATTGAGCACCGCGTTATTATCTCAAACGTACCACAAAGTTGTTCGACCGACGGCAAGTGGGAAACACTAAATTTGACGACATGCTCAGGCTACAGGTTTAAGAATGGAAGTGTCTATTTTTTTGATAACGAAGTCCGCAATGCTGATGCTTATTCGTTCGAAGTATTTTGCGACCGAAATGAATATGTATCTACATTCGCGAGAGACGAACAACATGTCTTCTTAGACGGTAATCCACTTGCAGGAATCGACTCTCAGACCTTCTGCCCTTTTGGTGCGGGATTCTACGCCAAAGATGGAAACTCTGCCTACTACTTCTCAACGATGCAATGGGGTCAGATTCCTGCTGATATAGTCACATTTTTTTCGGACGACTTCCTAGGAGAGTACGCAAAAGACAGTACTCACATATATTTAAGGGATAACATCCTGAAGAGTGCGGACCCTGCAACATTTCAAAAGATCGGCCGCTCGCCTTTTTCTCGGGACAAGAAAACTGTGTTCTATTTCGATGGCCATACGTCGTCTGCCGTGAGCGGCGCCGATCCGGTCACATTCGAACCGTATCCGCAAATTGAAAGTGATGGTCGTTGGCTTTACTCAATGTACGGTCGGGATGAGAAATTTGTCTATTGTGGCGACAATCGTCTTCCTGATGTTGACCCTTCTATGCTCGTCGTTGTCAGCCAAATTGCAGCTCGCGCTGGTGCTGTCGAGTTTATTAATTGCCAAACGTACAATGGAATTTAGAGTCTTCAGAACGCTCTTGATGCTGAGGGAAGAGTTTTTGGCGTGATCCAGTTTATTACATCATAGGAGCCACTTCCGAATTTATGCTCCGCAGTCCAAGCACCGCTGTCATTTTTTTTGAAGATAATTTCACGATTTTTACCAAACGTACCGTCAGTTACCGTTGTTTGATTTTGCTCTATCAGAGTTACACGTAAGGTATGGTCATCGTCTTGACGCACCCCCTTCACGATGGCTACATGCCCCGCGGCGCTAAGCGATCCGCCTTTCCCTGGTGCCTCCATTGAAATGATGGTCCCTACTTTAGGAGGAATGAGATGTTGGTCGGAAAATTCAAAAAAATCGCTATTGGGGCTCTTATGGAGATCTCTGACGACATTCCGGCCATCACCTATTTGCTTGGGTGCGTATTTAAATTCCAAAATCGATAGATATTCGGAAACAAGCGCAGTGCACTGAAATGGGCCATCCTCGGCAACTTTCTTTCCGTTAATGTCGACATTTGCATAGGCACTCAATTTTTTCGTCTGTCCGTTAACGTTGATGTCCATTGAATCTATCGGCTGATAATTTGTTCTGCCGAAGTCATCCACTAATCTACTTCCTTCGGGCTGAGACTTGTCGTAACCCCATACACGACTAAACTCGCCGGTTGGTGCCTTTTCAGGTAGCACACGCTCATAATCGCCGACTTGATTTCTCGTGTTCGAAACCGCCTCCGAGGGCGCTTCCAGTGTAGAGGTATACCCCAGTGAACGCTTCGCTTCAGAAATTGTCCCTGTTCGAAGTGAATCGTCTGCTGCTTTCGCGCTATTCTTCGGCGCGGGCGGCGGGGGGGGATTGCCGCTTGGGGGAGCCGCGGTATTAGAGACGGCGCTTGCGGGTGTGGTGACGGGCGTATTGACTGCGGCAGGCGTATTGACCACCGCATTGTTGGGCGCGCTGTAGTTCGGTAAAATAACCAGCTGCGTGGAATTGGCGGTGCGCGTATCGATCAGCAGCGCGAGATTTGCCAATTGTGTTGTCGGAAAAACCGTCGTGCCCGGTGGCAACGTGCTGGGCCTACTCACCGAATTGATGATTGTCCCCCCATAGTTAAGTCCGACCAGCGGCCCGATTTGACTGTTTGGGCCACCAGTTATGCTTCCAGTCGCACTGGAGTTGGAGATCAAGCCACCGGCGGGGGTGCCAAGGTTATAATTAAGACCGACTAGCCCGCCGGCCTCGCCAATTGTAAATGGGCCTCCCCACTGATTCGGCAAGATACCTCCCGCTGTGGTCACCGCTCCCGATGCGGAAGATTGTGAAATTATGCCATTGTTTGAGCCTACCAAGCCACCAACTATTGAGCCATTCGAAAGACCCTGCACGGTCATCGATGATGATGAATTGTTTATTGTTCCGATAACGGTTCTTGTGAGATTTCCGTTAATATCAAAATAAAATGCCCACTCATTTTCACCTACCAATCCTCCCTTCACACTAAAGCCAAGGGCATTTCCGGTTAGCAATCCGGACGATGATGATCCTGAAATGGTGCCAACGTTGATGCCAACGAGACCACCTGCGATCGCAAGAGAACTAGTATTGCTACTACCGGACCAGCTGCCGACATTAAGAGTACCGGATACGGACGCATTCGAGATGGTGCCGTTATTAGTGCCGGCCAACCCGCCGATATGTGCCGCATTATTTATTGTGTACGAAATATTTGCGAGATTGAGATTACGTAACGTTCCAAAATTTCCGCCAAACAAACCAATCGAAGCGACGTTTGCAGATGAATTGATAGTTAACCCATTTATCGTACGCCCCAACCCGTCGAAGGTTCCACCGAATGTTGTAAACGGTGCATCGAACGGCCCGCTTCCGATTGGCATAAAACCTGCGCCGCTATTCCACTGCGCGGCCCCGCCGGCGGCGATGTCATTGGCTAGTACATAGTTACCAAAATTAAGCCGCAGCCGACCTTGGGTTGACGTGCTGCCAATTCCTTGTAGGCCGTATATGTCGCTGATTTGATAGGGTGAGCCGCTTGACCCGTCTCCCACCAGCGCCCGCAAAAATGACCCGCCGGTAATACGAAAATCAGTTGCCGAGAAGATCGGCAGGTTATTCGTCACCTGGGACCATTCGCCATTTTGCAGCGTGAATGTATGAACCTGAACCGCTGCCGTTGCACGGATATTTCGATCGGTGCCTGCGTACAGGGTCAAGCCGCCGTTGGTGCCGGTAATTGCAGCGTTGATTGCAATTTCACGGCTCGCATTCAACGTAAGGGTGCTGGCACTGTTCCAGCTAACAGGCGTAGCAACCGTAACATCGCCGAACTGGCTACCAGACGACCCAGTCGTCACCATCACGTTACTGCTCGCGAGTGCGTTTTGCAGTGTCGTAACGTTGAGAATGGAATCGTTGCCCGTTGGTGTGAACGTGCCGCTCGACAACGAACCATTTGTGTTGGCAGCGTTGTTGATGGTGAGATTGAAAGGATCGAGTAGCAACGTGCCGTAGCTGCCATTCAGCGCCGTGGTATCGACAGTGCCGTCAAACGCAAGGCGCTGGTGACCGGATGTCTCCACGAAGCCGCCGTCTCCGGAAGCTGCGCCGCCTTTTGCCAAAACGCGTCCCGAGAATGTCGTGTCGCCATCAGCCCAGACGATGACCTTCCCGCCATTTCCGCGATCAATGGCGCTGGCGTTGATGATTGTTGCGCCGTCAACAATGGTCGATGTTGCGGTCGGAACCAAATAGGACTCAAGCTTTGCGCTTGCGTTTGATATGAGCCCGGTCGCCGGATTGCCGCCGGCCCAATCGCCGCCGATGAGCACCGTACCGCCACCGTTGTGCCCGGAAGTATCGAGGCGGGCAGCCGTCAGCTCGATGGCCTCGCCGGTCACCTCGATCTTGCCGCCTGTCGTGTTTTCGTCCTTTCCGGCCGCGGATAGCGTGCCGGAGACCTTTACCGTTTGTGTCGGTGCATCTGCCGGTTTTGTTTTGCTTGTCGCCGCGCCGAGCACGATCATCCCGCCGCGGCGGCCGATGGAGTTGGCTTCGATCACGCCTTTGTTGTTGATGACGGCATCGACAATCTTGCGCGCCGCCACCGCCGTCAGTTCAACCCGCCCCCCGTTGGCTTGCAGCTTGCCCTCATTCTTGACCAGCGCATTGAGCGGTTGGCCGGTGGCGACATCTTTCACCGTGGCCGCGATCGAGTCGCTCACATTGAGGGTGATGAGCTTGTCGCCATAGAAATCAAGAGAGAAGCCATTGCCGGAGGCAAGGCCGATCTTGCCCAAGGTTGCGGTGATGGTGCCGGTGTTGCGGACGCCTGGGGCGACCAGGGCGGCGAAGCCGTTTTCCTGCGCTGTTATGGCGCCCTGGTTCACAACGGAAGCGTCGGGCCGGCCGGGAATCGAGAAATTATAACGCCCCGCCATGAAATCTTCGTTCTTGATGTCATGGGTGGTGGCGAGGAAACCGGTGGTGTCGATCTTTGCCCCAGGTCCAACGAGAATGCCGTCCGGGTTGACTAGGAAGACGCGGCCATTCGCGCAATGAGCGCGCTGCACCCTCCGCTTGCCGCGATGTTCGAAATCAAAGTAAGGCAGGACTCCGGAACGTAGCCCGGCGGTTTTGGTGAAGCTTTTCGAGCGAGCGCGAACGAAGAAAAAAGTTCAGCGGGCTCGGAGGGATTCGGACCCTCGGCCTGCCGCACTTAACTTACTTAGAAAGAAAAAACTTCCTAGGTAGAGTTGTTAAGAGCCGGCCGCTCTGGCCAAACTGAGCTACGAGCCCAACGCTGAATGTTATTATTGTGGCGGGCGTAGTTTTAAATG
>Ga0209542_10020024_pt1 | contig 10655 bp, 13 predicted proteins | sample RifCSPhighO2_01_FD_184028 | JGI IMG/M metagenome (GOLD analysis project Ga0209542, IMG submission 184028) | Soil microbial communities from Rifle, Colorado - Rifle CSP2_plank highO2_0.1 (SPAdes) (version 2) | ecosystem: Environmental > Terrestrial > Deep subsurface > Rock core/Sediment ...
AGAGATCGGGATAGCGAGCGTTGATCCCACAAATGATGCAAGCACGCATGGCGGGAGATAGCCAATGTGGTGTGTATGCGCTCTTTCTGTCTCTCCCGCTCGCGCTGGATGAGTCACCACTGCATCGATCTTCCCCATGAGCTCAAGCTCCGTTTTTGGATCGAGACACACCGTGGTCAAGGCAGCGGTCGTATGCCGGACGAAAAGATGGCAGATTCCCATTTCCCGCCCGGCATTCTTCAAGGTCGCATTTACGTCGCGTGTGATGTCGACCACATCCCGCTTTTTGTGTGATTTGATCGTGATGATCTTCATATCCGTTATCTCTTCGCGACTTTCACCTTCACGGCCCTTTCTTCCTTTCCTTTCACGATAGGCATTGTGATCTTTAGCACGCCGTCCGAGTATTCCGCTTCCGTTTTTGAAGCGTTAACAGATTTGGGCAGACTGACGGTTCGCGAGAATGAACCTCGCTTGATCTCTTTGCTGTAATAATCTTTTTTCTCGGTTTCCTTTTCCTCCTGCCGCGTCCCAGAGACAGTAAGCGTGTCCTCCTCAATCGTAATATCGAGTTCTTCCGGCTTCACGCCCGGTAGATTCATCTTGGCTATAGCATTGCCTCCTTCCTCAAATAGATCAACTGCAAGATCCCATCCGAGTTTCGGAAACATTGAGATGTACGGGCGCTGTTCGAACAAGCGTTCAAGCTCGTTGAATGGCTCCCATTTAATGACTGGCATAATCCTTTTTTAGTGATTAGTAATTCTAAAGACGCTCCCGACATGAGCGCCTTGTTTTCTATGCATGCTTTATCTCAGATTTTTTCGACATAGCTATTGCGTGCCACAATCCCATAATCATGATTGCCGCGCCAAGAACGCTAAGCATCCATGTAAGCGCCGAATCCGAAAGTTGGAGAAATGCGACTAGCAGAACAGCAAATCCAAGTAATGCGTTTGTGTAATCCTGCCACATAAAGATTTTTATATAAATGAGTAATTGCCCTGATAATGAAATCTGTTTGCGCACGCAGGTTTCCCATTAATTCGCCGGCAAACAGCCGACCTTTATATTTATCTTCGAACATATATTTAAAGAGACCATGAATGGCATAAAATTCTTCGACGAGGGGTGATAACAGCCGCTATCGCGGAGTTTTTTTGAGATGAGCACGACAGTAAAAATGCTGTAGCTAAATCTCTCTGACACCTCAGTCTCCACTTCGATCCCAAAGATCCTCGAAAAAAAGCGTAACTGTGTCGCAGATATCTGGATCATCGATGAGAATTGCGGTCGGTAATTTCTTGTTGAGCGAGACAATCACGATTTTTGTTCCATAAATTATTGCGGTTGTCTTAATGTTGAAATTCTTGGGGAGAAATCTCGTCTCGCGCAATTCCTTTGAGTCGCGCGCGCGAAGTTCTTGCGCAAGCGGGCTGCGAGGTATGAGAAGACGAATGCGCAAAAAATGCCGAACTCTTTTCTCGATGAAATCCTCCATAAAACCTCGGCCGAGGAGCGCGACCCAGCTATCCCAAGGGATGAATCCGAGAATATGCTTTTTCGTCTCAAGTATGTCATCGTAGATAAGACGAATTTCCTCGACACTTTCAAATACTTTCACGCGCGGCTTGCCGTGAACGCCGTGACGAAGCGATTCGAGCTGGGGAAGAACTGCGCGAATCTCATCCTCGCGTTCACGGATCTTAGCGAGAAGATGCTCTGGATTCTCTGCCACCCAGTATTTGTAGCGCTTGCGAACATAAAAGTTCAAGAGGCCATCACGGTGCAGCTTATCCACGATTAGCTGAACGCTCGAGAGCGGCAGCTTCACTCTTCCCGCAATGTCAGAGACGTGCGATTCTCCAAGACCAAGAGCCGCAAGATAGACCTTTGCCTCGTGCGGCGTGTATCCGAGACGCTCAACAGCCTTTTGAACGTGCATATGTCAATTATGTTCTCGTGTCACGCGCATTCTGCAATCCAAACAATGTCAGTCGAATTTAGCGCCTGAAGCGAGAATCTCGCGTATGTCTTCGATACTGACAGGCTTGACTAAGTGGCCGTCAAATCCGGATTTTTGCGACTTTAGTTTGTCCTCCGGCTGTCCGTATCCGCTAAGAGCAACCAGTTTTGCGTCGTCAAATTCTTTCTCGGCGCGAAATTCGCGAGCGAGTTCATGGCCGTCTTTGTTCGGGAGACCGATATCAAGGAAAATAATATCCGGTTTAAAGGCCCGTGCCTCCTCTATCGCCCTCTCGCCGTCTAAAATACTATGCACATCTTGCCCAAGCATCTTGAGTATGCGCTCGAAGATCTGCACCAGGTCTGCATTGTCATCAATAAGTAAAACGCGTCGGCGCTTCGGCAGCTTCATCAGCGTCTCGGATTTCTGTTTTTTTTGATCCTTTGCCATGTTTACGTCAAGTCGGCTCGGTATTCTTAGAGTGAAAACAGATCCCTTCCCAAGCCCTTGGCTTTCGGCTTCCAGCGTCCCACCATGTAGTTTTGCTAAATCGCGAGAAAGTGTGAGACCGATTCCGAGACCACCCTGTATTGCATTAGTGTGATTCACCTGAACGAATAAGTCAAAGATTTTATCGACCGTGTCAGAAGTGAGCCCTCGACCAGTATCTTTGACGCGAAATACAGCGTAATCAGTCTCTTCTGAAACAGTTAACGTTATTTGTCCGTCTTTTTCCGTATACTTGATGGCATTACTCAATAGATTAACGAGGATTTGTTCCACTCGCATTGGGTCGCAGTTGATTTCGAAACCGGCATCGGGAATTTCTACAGTAAAGTGCTGCTTCCCCTTGCGTAAAAGTGGTTTGATCGTTTCCGAGGCACGCTTGATAATTGATAGCGCATTAATTTTCTGCATCTCTAACTCAGCTTTGCCCTTCTGTACACGCGATACGTCCAAGAGGTGTCGAAGCATCTTATCTATCTGACGTGATTGTCTTACTGCAATTCCGAGCGGCTCTTTAAATTCTTCACTCCGCAGTCCTTTCATCTGCAGGAATTCAAGCGAATTTAGTATAGCGGCTAGAGGGTTGCGTAATTCATGCGCTAAAGTCGAAATAAATGCGTCCTTTTGACGGTCCTGTTTTTCAAGTTTATTCATGGCAGTTTCGAGTTCCTCGGAGCGGCGACGCGACATCGCAACAGCAGTGCGACGCTCTTTGGAAACGGCCGAGAATAGATAAAAAATAGGAGCTACGAGGATAAGGAACAGCTCTATACTAAAAAGCCGACTATTGAGTGGCGGCCGGTCTGGTCCCCCGCCTGCAATGACCGCTCCAATAATTCCAAAGGTCGCGATGAGAAAAAAAGCTAGCGTTATAGTCCGGAAATTCATTCTATTAGACATCCAGATCAGGGCAATCATCATAAAAAGAAGAGAAAGAAATGAAAGACTTTGCGCAACTTCACTCCAGAAAAGGAAATATATTGAAACTGCTAGAAGTAAAAATGCAGAGGTTTTTTCCAATATATGCTTAAAGTCACTTTTTTTCGGATGCGAAGGGTTTCTTAGGCGCCATGAAAACCAAGAAAGAATTAACGGTGTAAGAATGAGCATGCTGAAAAGCCTCCCTGCCCAGCCTCGGCTCCAAGAAAGATATGCGCTGTCGATTAGGGTACCTGCGATGACCTGGGCTGAAGTGATTAGAGCGGGAGCTATCATCGAAAAGAAAAAAACTCCAAAGGAAAATATTACGACATCTCGCACTGTATCGAATGTCAGCGATAAGTTTAGCTTGCGGAATACATACGTGGCTATTATAGGGGCCACCGTGTGACCAATTGTTACTGCAAGAATAACGACGATCGGCGGAGAGCTGGGGCTAGTTGCGCTTGCGAGGAACGCCGCAGCCGCGATCGGAACCCACATCTTATAGCCGCGCAATAAAACTGCCGCAAGTCCTATCCCGGCCGGCGGCCAAATGACAGCGGGCGACGTTTGTGCCGTAAGAAAAAAATTCTGGCCGAATTTGGCTCCAATAAAAAAAGCAAGAAATACGATGAGAAATTCGAGTATGTTCTGTTCCCTTAAATCCCTAGCTATATTCGAAATAGCGCGGGAAACAAATTGAGGCATTTTGAAAGGATAATCAACAAGTATGAATGATACATGAAATATTCATTTATCTAGAAACGCCCAAGAATCGGCCTTTTCTAAATCAGAGCGCCTCTGTCGGCGCATCTCCCGTGTTTGACGCTGTAAGTGACAAAGAGCGTCTAATTTTATCGAACTCAGCAAGAAGTGTCGCTCGATCGAATTCGCGGACACTGCCCTCTTCACCTGCCTGCGCCGAAGCTTCGGCAGGCAGGTAATTCCCGATGTTGCCAGAATGAATGAAATAGCGAATCGCGGTGCAGGGCGAACTGCCAGACAGAGCGTAAACAAACTCCTCGTATAAATTGCCTGCTGCAGCGCCCGAGCTGGTCGCCAAAGAATATACTCTGCCGTTTTCCGTTATCGTTTCCGCTCGCACATTCGCAGTTAGGTATATATCGCCCGTACAATTTCTCGCACGCGGCAACTGCTCGACGGAAATATAAGAGTCACTCGCGAGATTAGTCCCTGTCGCCATCTCGCTAGGAATCGTGAATTTAACTCCATGAATAAGCTTCTTTTCTCCGAATTGATCATACGCATATCTTTCATCGAGGGAGAATGCTTTCGGGTAAGAAATAGAAAAACCCAAAGTTGATGATGCATAGCTGGACAATACCGGCTCTTCCACCACCGGTGCAGATGGAGGCGTAGGATTAAGCTCAAGACTTGTCCATGCCACGTAGCCAATAAGAAGAACCAGAACCAAGCCAGATACCCAAAGTACGTATTTCATGAATTCGATTATCTCACATGGAAATCGTCAAATTATATTGACTTACCCTCATGTTTCGTGTTATTAAAAGTCCAGTCCGCGGGTAGTTTCCGCGAAAAATCACCGTGGAGGCCTGATGATCACGGACAATTTGACCGTTTGGTTTCTGTGTCCGGGGACGGACATAGATAAAGAAGGCTGCAAAGCCGTGTCAGAACGGCTGGCATTGCCGCGCGAGATTTTGCTGTTTGCGGCGCCAACCGAGCTATGCCGTAGAACAGCTTGGGCAATTGGCGGCTGGCAACATGTCAATGGCCTGCCCGAGTTGAATTACGATGCCTATCGCTACCACGGCATTAGGGAGCTGCTCAATCGAATGAAGATGGAGCACCAGAAGGGGCAGAAAAAGAAAAGTGGAAAGAAGCGGGGTGAAGAAATTCCGCATGCCTCACTCGATGACCTGTCTGCACGCATGGAGCGCGATCTTCTGCGGTCATATGGAAAGAACGGGTGGGAATCCTTTATTACACTCGCGTCGGATGCTCCGCAGGTTGTCGAACATGCGCTGATCATTGCAGATTGGCCGTATCTGCCAGCAATCGCTGATGCAGCGGTCGAACAGTATGACCACGTTCGACTAGTGCGCTCGATGCACTTTGGCCCCTACTGTGGCGTAAAGGTTGATTTCCGCCTTACGATCGCAGTAGAGGCGAAACGCATCGTTTGAGTCGTAAGCTGCAGAGCTCGTCGGGAGACGAGCTCTGTTTTTTTATATAAATCTTACAACCTTATGCAATTTGAGAAGGCGGCGAAGGCAATGGTGCGGCCGTTGATTGCTTATGCTTCGCAAGCTCATCTTCTAACTCCTTTTTCTGTTGCTTCAAGACATTGAGATACATGTCGTCCTTGAGAAGATTCGGGAGAAGTACAAGAAGTGTTATAACAACGCCGCTGATAAGAGTGGCGAGCAGTATGATCGCGAGTGGCCCCGTGATCTGCCAGGCCAGAAACGTCACCGTAATGACAGTCACGTTCTGGAGAGCGAATACGACTGAGAGAGCACCAAGAATAATTCCTATGAGAAGAGAAAATACCATATAGACAGTTTGTAAGTTTTTAGTTTTAAGTTTTTAGTTCTAGCTGAGCAATGAGAGAGGCCAAGGCAGAGGAACAAACATGTACGCGATGGTGCCGCCGAGGAGTGCGAGATTTTTCGCGAACATGATTTTGTCCGTCATTTTAGCCATCGGGTCATCAACTTTCCAGAATGCGTGCATGACGAACGTAACAGGCACAATAAATACAATAAGCGCGAAGACTGCGAATGGAACATAAATACCAAGCACGATGCCTATCCCCGCTATGATGAGAAGAATGCCCGTGCCATAGACCGCTACCTTCGGCGCAGGCACGCCCTTTGAGCTGACATAACCTTCCATCATCTTGCCCTGCCTAAAGTGATTAATCCCTCCCCAAATCCAGAACCCGCCGAAAAGCAATCTGCTCAATAAAAACAAATATTCCATAATTTGCTTGTGAATTACTGAATAATAACACTGACTACAATCCCGACGCTTTGGTCGGGACCCCGACCGCTTCGCGTCGGGGCCATTTTTAAATGGTCTCATTAGCTTCATGAAGAATGCCTGAATTAACCGTGAACGGATCAACTCCTGAATTTGATTGAGCAGCCGAGAGATGGATTAAACCAGGGTTCGATTGTCTCGCCTTTGAGAAGCTTTTGAATATTATCGCGCATGGTGTATTCATGTGTTTTGTCCGCCGGCTCCAGTGCATCCGTGATACGGCCATGGAAGACGAGCTTGAAATCCTTGTCGAATAGAAAAGGATCGGGTGTGCATGTCGCGCGATATGCCTTTGCGACAGCCCCATCCTCATCCAAAAGATACGGAAATTCTATTCCCCTTTCCTTTGCAAATGTTTTCATATTCTCCATTCCCTCGCCCGGATAATCTGGATCATTGCTGTTGATTCCCACGATTGCGATTTTATCTCCAAATTCTTTATCGAGGTCCACGATGTCGGCCATTCTCGCTTTTACATACGGGCAATGATTGCAAATGAAAAGTACAAGAAGTCCGTTCTTCCCTCCAAAATTTTTCAGAGAATATATGCGGTCATCGATCCCCGGCAAATTGAAATCCGGAACTCGACCCCCCTTCTGCAAGAATTTGCCTGATTCCGTTTTTGCCATCCCGCTATTATAGCGAATCGAAAGCTCTAAAAAGCGAGGCCGTTTCCGGCATCTCGCTCGGAAACGGCTACTCTCCTCTATACCCAGGAGATCGGGGCACGAGAGCGAAATTGTGCGACGCCGCCCACGCCCGCGCCCTCGCCTCCTCGTTAGGTGAGGCCGACACGAGGGCATAGCCATGCCGGTGTGCCCACGCCCTTGAGACGTCTTCCGCCACTTCCGGCGGAAGAGTAACGCAGACGTCCGACTGAATGGGCGTAGCGCCTAACGTCTCGCGGAGCGCCCGCAAAATCCCAACCGGTTGGCCGAACTTCGGGTTCGGCCAGCTCACAAGCTCGTTGCCGTCCCGGTCCCAACCGACCACAATTGTTGTGTCTGTCATGTCGTTCTCCTCAATTCATTTTGCCGCAGAGACCGCCGCGGCGCCGGATATCACTCCGGGCAGATTACAACATAATTCAATATAAATTACAAATTGCTAATCTTTTCTGGTGACTCGGGCCTTTGGAAGAATTTCATCACTCTGATGTTTGTCTTCACAATCACATTCAACCAGCGGTTGTCCTTTTTTTGAGCAAACCTCCGCCTGGCAGACTCCGGGCTTTTCCGAAACACCGCCACACTCTCCCGTGCAAATATAGTGCTTCATAATCGTTCTCTAACTATGGTGGGTAAGCATGAAATATCGATTAATTCAGCTTCAGATACCAAAGAGTGCCGAAATCAATGCCGCTGCCGCTGCGACGAGATTAACAGCCTGGATTCGAGCGCGAGGCGCCTCCGGCGGCGGCTGGAAATTTTCAATTGGAGGCGGCGAATCCATAGGTGCCGGTCCCATTGGCAAATCCGAAGGAGGTGCCATGTCAGACGGATAGGACGCAGGAGGAACATTTCTATTTAGTTCTTCAATTGGAGGGGGCGGCATTCCTTCAGGGCCGTTATATTGCGGGCGATACTCGCCTTCCATCTTTGATTGTTCGCTGGCTTGGAATTGTTGATATCGCTCTAGGTTCATTTCATAAACTCGCCTTTGCTCAACCGAGGCATTCTCGGGCAGTTGAGGCATTGGGGCCATCTCGCCCTGCGGCCGTCGGAAAGCTTCCGGCGGCATGAGTCCCTCCGGCTGATATGGCTTCATTTGTCCCGGCCTGCCTTGAAATTCTTTCATCCGAGCACGGCGTTTTTCATCATCGCTCCCGTTGAACTGCTCAGAAGATTTTGCGCCCTGCCCTTCCAACATAAATCTGCACTCATCCGGGTTTGCGCTGCACCTTTCTTCGAGCTTTTTGCAGCTTTCCGGAGAATCGCAAGGAGGCGGACCCCAAGCTTGACCGATTGCATTGGGGCCTGGTCCCCTTTCATTTCCTCCCTCGTTCTCTGAACCAAAAAATTGCTTACATTCGTCGCTGTTTGTTGGATCTTCGCAATACGCTCTGCATTCCTCCCCGCGGCAGCCGCCGGGCCCTGTCATGTTTTGTCCATTTTGCATGTGCTCAGCTTCCTCCTGCGTCATGAATCCATTTTCAATAGCAAATGACATGCATTCTTCGCGATGTGTCGGACCATCGCAGTAACTTTTGCACTCTTGCCCCCTGCAGCCTCCTGGTCCAGGTTTCCCCATCAACTTTTGCGCATGCTTCGCTTCTTCTTCCGTCATAAATCCGTTCTCGACGGCGAAACGCGTGCATTCCTCGGTGTGCGCAGAGTCATCGCAATAAGTTCGGCATTCTTGTCCTTTGCAGCCGCCGGGGCCGGACTTTCCGATCATCTTTTTCGCGCGTTCGATTTCCTCTGGAGGCATGAGCCCATTTTCTTCAGCAAAGCGCAGACATTCTTCTCCGTGCGCCGGATCATCGCAGTAAGTTTTACACTCCTGCCCTCTGCAACCGCCGGGACCAGTTATATTTCTCATCTTTTTAGCCTTTGCTAATTCTTCCGGCGGCATCAATCCGTTTTCCTCTGCAAACGCGATGCACTCTTCCATATGCGCGGAGTCCTCGCAATATTTTTTGCATGCAGAGCCGCGACATCCGCCCGGACCGGTTTTCCCGATCATTTTTTTTGCTATTTCAAGTTCCTCTTTAGGAATTAGGTCGTGCTTTTCCGCAAAAGCGATACATTCTTCTGCGTTCGATTCGTCTTCGCAATATGTTTCGCATTCTTGTCTCTTGCAGCCGCCCGGCCCAGTTTCGTTTCCTAATTTTCGAGCAATTGCTGCTTCCTCGCGGGACATCAGACCGTTTTTCTCAGCAAATGAAAGACACGGCTCGCGATTTTCAGGAATATCGCAATATTGCTTGCACTCCATTTTTGATTCGCAATTCCCAAGCTCTGCGACTGGAAAAGTAATACTGCTTTCCTCTGCAAAAGCGACCCCAGCAATTACGATTGCCGCTCCTGCGATCGCGGAGGCTATATTTATACGCATCATACCCGCACACTAATTTTGCCGTAATTTCGGCCGAACATTTTTTCTGTATACATGATCTGCTTGATTATTGTTCGAATGACGCTTGTAATGGTTCATTTCATGAGGCAACGGCGAATTTAGTGTGCGGGCAGGCTATTCGAATGGGTTAATCTTCACGTTCTCGTACGGATTCGTTTTTACGTTTTGAAGAGGATTCGCTTCGACTTGAGCCGAAGTCTCTAAAGCAGCGGCTGCAGGCTGTGGGGTTTCCCGCAATGCTTTTTCCCAGCCAGCGTCATATCCAAAATAATATCCGGCAATACCTCCGAGAATTAGTCCGACAACTGCGCCGATTAAAAATTTAGTATTGTTCATATTATTTAGTACGACTGATAACAGTTGCTTACAGTATAGAGCCATCTCTGACGTATGCATGCAGTGCGCTGTTGATATGTCAGCGTGAAAGAAGGCGGCCGCTACGCGGCCGCCTTCGGAAATGGAGCTTTCCCCTATAAAGCGCGAATCATTTTTTTAATTCCGGCCGGAACTGCGACTACCCAGCCGGTATCAATCGCGCGGTCAAGCTCCCGCTGGATCTCGTCTATTTCTGGCCACAAAACGAGGTCTAGCGGTGCACCTCCGATTTCTTTTGTGATTTTGTTTATTTTTTCTCCGTCTCTTACAACCCATGCGAAGAACTCGGTTTCTCCGCGGCGAAACTTGATACCGAGCTCGCCGCGCAGGAGATAATAGGTGTATCTCATGCGGCCGTGCTCTAAACGTGCCGTAATCAGCGTCGCTCCGCCACGCTGCGGATGACGTTCAATTACCGCATTGCATGTTATTAATTCCATACAATGCCGAAGACCGGCAACTTTCGCCGCCTGTGATACCGCCCGCTCGGGCAACATTAGAGCGATGATAGCCGCGCTTATAAGAACTAACACGGCCGTCAGAAACCAGAACCTAGCCATGACTCTTCTCCATCTGATTGTCCACTTCCCGATCAAGGGAAGACCGGCTCACACTTTGTCATATCAGACTGACGACATCAACTGCCTAAAAATTCGCTCCAGTGCTGTGACTATGCCAATAAGAAGTTAGTGTTGTTCATGTAATTAACAGTAAGATTTTTTAAAGTGAGACGTATATTAGTGTAGACTCATCTGAATATTCGAGAAGTAAAGCGTGTTGA
>Ga0209542_10020028_pt1 | contig 10652 bp, 14 predicted proteins | sample RifCSPhighO2_01_FD_184028 | JGI IMG/M metagenome (GOLD analysis project Ga0209542, IMG submission 184028) | Soil microbial communities from Rifle, Colorado - Rifle CSP2_plank highO2_0.1 (SPAdes) (version 2) | ecosystem: Environmental > Terrestrial > Deep subsurface > Rock core/Sediment ...
AAAGTGGGAGAAAAGCTGCTCGCGCTTGATGAGAAGGAATATGTGCTCGCCGAGAATATGCTCGTCATTACCGATCGACACGCGGAGGCCGCAATCGGCATTGCTGGCGTAAAGGGCGGCAAACCGACTGGTATTAGCGAAACAACGACCGACATCATTATCGAATCGGCCAACTTCGACGGTGTCTCGACGCGCAAGAGTGCCTCCGCGCTCAAATTGCGCACGGATGCATCATCGCGGTACGAGCAGGTGATTTCGCCGGATCTTTGCGCGTATGGCATGCGCGCCGTCGCCGATCTTATCCTTGAGCTCGCCGGTGGAGAAATCGCTGGCTTTGTCGACGAATATCCTACAAAGCCGGAGCGCAAAGCAGTGTCTGCAACGACCGCAAGTATCAACGGGATTCTTGGCTCGGCGCTTACCGATGCAGACGTTGGCAATGCGCTTCAGCGATTGGATCTGCATTTTACTCGATCGGATGATGTATTCGTCGTCGAGCCGCCATTTGAGCGCCTCGATCTCACTATTCCCGAAGACATAGCCGAGGAAGTCGGTCGTATCGTCGGGTACGACACAATCAAGCCGAGTGAATTGCCGCCATTATCTAAAAAGCCGGAAATCAATCCTGATTTTTTTGCCGCAGAGCGCGCGCGCGAGGATTTGATAGCGAAAGGATATTCTGAAGTTTGCACATCTGTTTTTGCAGAAAAAGGCGAGCGCGTCGTTGCGAATAAAGTAGATGGAGTAAAACCTTATTTGCGCGCCACGCTTGTGGATGGGCTCACCGATGCCTTGGAGCGCAATCGCCGCATCAAAGACATCCTCGGCTTGAACGATGTGAAATTGTTTGAGATCGGCGCTGTGTGGAAAGGCGGAAAAGAAACCACCATGCTTGGAACGGCCGACGAAAAAGGCGTGCGGGAAGAACTTCTCGAAAAAGTGTATAGAGGCGACGCCTCTATACAACTGGGATATGAAGAGTTGCCGCTCTCGAGCGCTGAGCGATACCAACCGTTCTCAAAATACCCGTTCATTGTGCGTGACATCGCGATGTGGGTGTCCGCAGGAACGGAAGAAGAGGACGTACTCGATCTGATTCGCAAAAATGCTGGCGAACTTTTGGTAAAAAGTCACCTTTTTGACCAATTCGAAAAGGGGGAAAGGATGTCGCTCGCGTTCCGCCTTGTCTTCCAATCGTTCGACCGTACCCTCACCGATTTCGATGCAAACGAACGTATGGAGAGCATGTCCGCGGCACTGAAAGCGAAGGGGTTTGAGATTCGTTAAACGGGGGAAAACTGCTCGTATTTAAGCCATAAAATCGGGATTCAAATGCTGGTAAAACACGCATTTTCAAGTATACTAAACGGACGGGATTTTTTTATTTATGGCCACCAAAGCACAGAAGAAAAGCTCATACGGAGCGGAGCAAATCACGGTCCTTGAGGGCCTCGAGGCAGTACGCCGCCGCCCCGGCATGTATATCGGCACCACGGGCGTCTCCGGCCTTCATCACCTCGTATGGGAAGTCTTCGACAACTCGCGCGACGAAGCGATGGCTGGCGAGTGCAACGACATCGAAATAGCACTTTTGCCCGACGGCTCCGTGCGCGTTGCCGACAACGGCCGCGGCATTCCCGTCGATATCCACTCGAAGACGAAAGTGTCTGCGCTTGAGACGGTCATGACCACCTTGCACGCGGGAGGCAAATTTGGCGGCGAAGGATACAAAGTTTCCGGTGGCTTGCACGGCGTCGGCGTCTCGGTTGTGAACGCTTTGTCCGAAGTCGTGCGTGCAGAAGTGCATCGCGATGGCGGCTGCTACGCTCAGGAATACAAAGCGGGCGGCAAGCCAGTCGCCAAAGTGAAAAAGGTAGGTAACTCCGAAAAGCACGGCACCATCATCCGCTTCCGCCCCGATGCCTCGGTCTTCCCCGATCGCGAATTCAACTGGGACACCATCGTCGCTCACATGCGCCAGCAAGCGTATCTCGTCCGGGGCTTACGCATCTCGATCTTGGATCTTCGCAAAGCCGACAGTGCGGTCTCGCAAAAAGCCAACGATGTGTTTTATCTGCGTGAATTGGGAATCGACGCGCCATCGATCACTTTTTATTTCGAAGGCGGTCTGCGCTCCCTGGTCTCATTCCAAAATCGCCATCTCGAGCCCGTTCACAAAACCGTTTTCTATGTAGAGAAAGAACAGGACGGCGTGCAGGTGGAAGTCGCGCTCCAGTATGTCGACGACATTGTTACGCGTATCTCTGCATTTGCCAACAATATTTACAACGCCGAAGGCGGCACGCACATCACCGGCTTCAAGGGAGCACTCACACGCACGCTCAACAATTTCAATAAAAGCGGTAAAGAGAGCGAGAGCTTCACTGGCGACGATGTCTTGGAAGGCATCACGGCGGTCGTTTCGGTAAAGCTGCCGGAAATTCAATTCGAGGGACAGACCAAGGGCAAGCTCGGGAGCGTCGAGGCGCGGGGCGCGGTGGAGGCGGTCTTTGCTGAAGGATTCTCGGCATTTCTCGATGAGCATCCGGAAGAGGCGCGCGCGATCATCGGCAAAGCCGCGCTCGCCATGAAGGCGCGCAAAGCTGCGAAAGCCGCCAAAGATTCGATTCTCCGCAAAGGCGCGCTCGACGGACTCTCGCTTCCCGGAAAATTGGCCGACTGCCAGAGCAAGAGCGCTGAGGAGAGCGAACTCTTCATCGTGGAGGGAGATTCAGCTGGCGGCACTGCCAAGATGGGCCGCGATCGCCGCACGCAGGCCATCCTTCCGCTGCGCGGCAAAATTCTCAACATTGAACGCGCGCGTCTCGATAAGATGCTCGGAAGCGAGCAGATCAAAAATTTGGTCATCGCGCTCGGCACCGCTATAGGCGACATTTTTGATATTTCAAAATTGCGCTACCACAAAATCATCATCGCGACGGATGCCGACGTGGACGGCGCGCACATCCGCACGCTCCTTCTCACGCTCCTCTTCCGTCATTTCCGCCCCGTGATCGACGGCGGCTACCTCTACATCGCGCAGCCACCCTTGTACAAAGTGAAGAAGGGCAAAGAGGCGTTCTACGCGTATACCGAGCAGGAGAAGATCACATACGCGGGCAAAGATACGCCGATCGAAGAAGAGGAGGGTGGAGAGGAGGAAGCCTCGACGCCCGAAGGGGTCGGGGTCCCGACTTCCGGCAAACGCCGGAACGTCGGGATTTCAGTCCAAAGATATAAAGGGCTGGGAGAAATGAATTCCGAGGAATTGTGGGAAACTACCATGGACCCCGCGCGGCGCATCTTGAAGCAAGTCACGATCGAAGACGCGCAGGAGGCCGATCAGGTATTCGATATGCTCATGGGCACCGATGTCCCGGCACGTAAGAGCTTTATCCAAAGCCACGCGCGCGAAGCAACATTGGATATCTAGCGAAAGTGTGTCACCAGCGTTTTTGCAATCTTCAGTTTTCCACAATCGCCTTTCTCTCGGCGGAAGTTCCTCGCCATAACATACTATACTGACGCTATAGCGCTTGCATAGTATATGGGAAAACGGGAGGAATCTGGAAAGCGTCGAGTAAAAAAGCGAAACCTGAGGAAGGGAATTTTAGAGGCGATACAAGCTGCCGCCCTTTTGGGAGTTGCTATCGCTGCTCCCAATGTTCCGCAGGCACTTTATAAACTCGGCATCATCCGTCTGGGCGGCAATGATGCAAGTCCCATAGGCAGAGCTCGTCGCCAACTGATTGACACGGGCTGTCTCAAGAGTGAACGGGGACTACTTCAACTTACTCCAAAAGGATCCGCTCTATTGAATCGTATCACGCTGGCTGAAGCGGTGAGGATCAAACCTCGACGTTGGGATGGCTTATGGCGCGTCCTCATATTTGATGTGCCGGAATACAGAAAGGGGACGCGAGACAGAATACGTCGAACACTTCTAGGCGTCGGGTTCCTGCGATTACAGGACAGCGTGTGGATATATCCGTATGACTGCGAAGATTTTATCGTCTTACTTAAAGCAGATTTCAAAATTGGCAAAGATGTCCTCTACATGATCGTAGTGGAATTAGAAGGGGATGTATGGATAAGAGAAGCATTTGGGCTTCCGAAAGGAAAATAGTATTCTCGGCGTCTATGCTATTAGTACGCTATAGCGTTGAGATAGTATAGATCATGAAAATAAAAAAGTAGAATGATTTCATATGAAAAAGCGGCCGCCCCTTCGGGGCGGCCGCTTTTTGTACTCGTTTTGCGAGTCGCGTTAGATATTCTGCGAAATGGTGTTGTTGGTCTTGTTGGCTTCGCGAAGAATATTGCTCGGATCTGCGGTGATCGTGATCGTGCCCGGACGCATGTTGGGGCTGAAGCGCAAGACGCTCACAATATGCTCGCCTGGCTGCAGAGAAATTTGCGCCGGAGAATGGTACGGGTAGGTGCCGCCGCCAGTCGGGAGCGAGGCACTAAAGTACCAGCTACCCGTCGCGCTACCGCCCACATTTGCGATGTCGAACTCAACGCCGATGATGTCGAAGGGAGAGGTCGCGCATGTTGGGGCTGAAGCGCAAGACGCTCACAATATGCTCACCTGGCTGCAGAGAAATTTGCATCGGTGAATGATACGGGTAGTTACCGCCACCAGTCGGGAGCGAAGCGCTGAAGTACCAGCTACCGGTCGCACTGCCGCCGACGTTGGCGATGTCGAACTCAACGCCGATGATGTCGAAGGGAGAGGTCGGCATGCGATTGATGAGCGCACCAGATGGATGCATGATGCCCACGGTGATCATACGGACTTGGAGATCGGCTGGTCCGGAAGCTGCGTGTGGCACGAGAGCAACTGCCGGTCGCGCGGTGTACAAAGGCTTTGTCGAAGTCGTCGGCTTTGTCGCGGGTTTCTCCGGCATCTCGGCAGGAGGCGTCGTACCGGTAGCAGGCGCAACGTCCACGATAGCCGCACCCTCTGCGCGCGCTTTGCCGTCTTGCGACGCAAACATAATCGTCATGGATACAGGCACTGAAGCTTCCGTATTGTTTACGGGGACGACGGTCGCGGCCGTCGAGCTGCCGACATTGATCGCCGTGCCGCACGGGATTTTCGTCATTACGTTGCCGGTGTCCGATTTGTTGGTGAGCAGGTAAACGTTTTGCGCGCACTTGTACAAAAATGAAAACGTGCCCGCCTCTTTGCCGGTGTATTTCCATGACAGGGCAACGGACTCGCCAGAAGTCGCGTTTTTTGGCGCTGTTACCTCCACTCGAGGCTTAGAGGAAAAGATAGACCCCCACGAAATCGAGGAGAGGGAAGCGATACGGACCAAGCCCCACACGACGATAATGATAAGAATGATAAAGCCAATAATCGCGAGCGCGTTGGAGAGCATTGCCATGCTGCGGCTTTCCTGCCTTTCAGGCTCGAGCTCCGGCGCATCCTGCCTTTGTGCATCTGCCATAGTGGCGCATAATATATAGAGCCACAGACGATTTGTCAATACCTATTGACACAGCACGATTTATGAAGTATTATATCTCTCGTGACTAAAGGACCGCACACCCTCAAGAAAAAAAGCAAAAACACTCCTGTGGGCGTCTTCATGGCGACCACGGTGATCGTCTTTTTCTGCACGATCGCTGCAGCGAGCTCGATTGGCTTCGTGCCGTACTACATCGACGGTTCGACTCCTCCGCCCATCACCACAAGTGGCACTGAAGATTTGGCGCTCACCGATCTCCCGCAGCTCGGCGATATCATGATCGTCGACAATCGCCCTGCTCGAGAAGCGACGGTGGCAGCAACGACGTACCCGGTGCGCATCCTCATCTCAAGTATTGATATCAATCTCCCCGTGCAAAATCCCAAGACGACCGACATTGATGCGCTCTACGCGCTCCTTGTCAACGGACCCGCGCGTTACCCGACCTCGGCAAAATTGGGCGAGAAGGGCAACGTGGTCATCTTCGGGCACAGCTCGCACCTCGCGGTCGTGCGCAACAAAATGTACAAGGCCTTCAATACCATCCCCGAGGCGCAAAAGGGCGATACTATTACCATCACCGGCGCAAACGGCACCGACTACATCTACGAAGTCGTCTCGGTAGTGCAGGCCGACATCAACGATGGCACCACGATCCCACTTGCGACAGATGGAAAGACGCTCACGCTCGTTACGTGCGACACGCTCATGGCCAAATCAGCGCGATATATTCTTACGGCTGAGTTTGTGGGAACCAACTAAGATCGCCGAAATGGTATAATCCAGGGCATGAGACATTGGTCGGTGGATGAAGAGAAATTGAAAAAAGACCCTGAAGCTCACGCTATTTGGCGCCTCGAGCAGCGCATTAATTTTGGAATTGGAGAAAAAAAAATAGATGGCGAAGAGCTCCGTCGGCATTGGAGCAAGCTCGACATTGATCCATACAAACGCAAGGCTCTCGAGCTTGCTCTCTCGCAATGACTTCGATTCTCACCGAGAACCAACGGAAGGTGCTTGATCTTTTTTCGCGCGAATCGAGCATAACCAATGCGTTCTATCTTTCAGGCGGCACCGCGCTCGCGGAATTTTACTTGTACCATCGCCTTTCCGAGGATCTAGACTTTTTTTCAGAAGAGGAAGTGGATCCGCAAAGCGTTTCCACAATTTTAAAAAAAATCCAACAGACTGTCGGCATTACCAATGTCACCTACGAGCAGACCTTCAACCGCAACCTCTTTTTTTTGCATCTCACCGATGATGTTATCAAAACGGAATTTACGTACTACCCCTTTCCTCGTATCGAAGAGGGCCAGCGAGTCGGCAATCTCGCCGTCGATTCGCTCCTCGACATCGCTGTCAACAAACTTTTTACGATCTCACAAAAACCTCGTTCCCGAGACTTTATCGACCTCTTTTGCATTTTGCGGAAAAAGAAAGAATGGGACGTTGACAATCTGATTGCTAAAGCAAAGATTAAATTCGATCATCACGTCGACCCTCTGCAGCTTTCTGCGCAATTCGTGAAGGCGACTGAGCTCAAGGATTATCCGCGAATGCTGATCGATTTAAAAGAAGAAGAATGGCAGAGTTTTTTTATGGACGAAGCCAGGAGGCTTGCTCAAAGCCAAATCGAATAACTTCATCGGCACTAATTAAAAAGGCGAAATGTGATAAAATGGAAGCGATGAAACTTCGCAAATCACTCTTCTGGGACGTTGACCCCTCTACCATTGATCTCGACAAAAACGCGCGGTATGTGATAGAGCGTATATTAGAATTTGGCAGAAAAGATGAAATCTCATGGATGTTTCAACGCTATCCGCGCCAGAAAATTGGCGAGGTTCTGAATCTCCCGCGCAGTCAAGTCGGAGCGAAATCACGAGCACTATGGGATCTGATTCTCAAATAACGAAGCGCTTGAGCGCCGACTTACATACCGAGGTGTTGCCGTTGCAAACGCAAGAGGCTTTCAAGGCGTGCATCAATTTTTCCCTTTTGGTAGAGAAAAACTGGTATCTTGCAGGCGGTACTGCGCTTGCTTTGCAGGTTGGGCACCGCAGTTCTGAAGATCTGGACTTTTTTACATCGGAAAAGCCTCGTGTATTTTGAAGATGCTGAAGACGATCCAATGCCGCGATTGCATTTCGAAGCAGATTGGAATGAAATTAAAGACTATTTCAAGAAAAAAGTGCCAGTGGCAACAAAAGAATTGGTCGGTCTTACTGATTAACGTTGTCGCAAGCGGGACGAATGAAAGAAAAATGGTATAATGTGCAAGTATGATTCAGCCGAAATACATAACCAGAATCAAGGATGAGATACATGCATTTGATCCAGAAGGGGGCAATCGTTATTTCCTTTTCGGATCTTCGGTGCGGAAGGATCGCTTTCACGATATTGATCTTGGCGTTGTCGGTACCAAGAGTGATGACAAGAAGATCTATGATTTGAAAGATCGCTTGTATGAATCGGATATACCCTATATCGTTGATGTCGTGGATTTCGACGAAGCGAGGCGATCGTTTACAGACTATGTCTTTAAGAACGAACCCATCGTATGGCTGAATTAAACGAAGCCGAGGAGCTCAAACTGGAAGACTTCGGGCGCGCGTTGCGCGCTTTGGAGGAAATGATTGCCAGGGCCGATCTGGAGTACGATGTACAGCGCGACTCCGCGCTTATGCGCTTCGCCTTCACCTCGGAGGTGGCATGGAAATTCTTGAAGGTTTTTCTGTTGGAGCAGCAAGGTATCGATATACGCGGCTCCAAAGATGCGTTCCGGGGCGCACTGCAGCACGATCTGATCGGGGAAGACGATGCGACGACGTGCCTCAAAATGATAGACGACCGCAACCGTCTGGTGCATGAGTACAACGTCGAGTTCGCCGACATCCTTTTTCCGAAGGTGCGGGATGCGTATGCCCCCGCTCTCCGCCGGCTCTATGAAGGTTTGACCGAAGAGTTAAAACGATAGCGAGGACGGTATCAAACTCACCCTCGTCACATGTTTACCCTTCCGAAGCCTCGGCGAAGGAGGGCCTGCCCGTTCGTCTTGTCCCGCCGAAGCCTTGCCGTGTCTCTTCGTAGCCTTCGGCGCTCTTCGTAGCCTTCGGCGGAGTGGGGTGCGAAGGGGGAGCGAAGGTGGGACACCTCATACCTGTTCTTGGTATCCTCACCGCCCGTTTTCTCGGAACCAACTGAAGACGAAAAAACCAACAAAATTTATCGAAATAGATTATGGGAAAGACCGCACGCGACCAGGTTCGATAATGTACCCTTTGCCCCGTAAACTTTCAGTAACCGTGCTTTCAAAGAATTGTTTCGTTTCGGCAATGAGTGCATTTCGCCCGAAGTTTTCTACATATACGATAATAATGCCGAAACTATTCTTCGGATCAAATTTCCGAATGTCGCCGAAATCTTTACCAAACGTCAAAAGTACATATTGATGCTTTTGAGCGAATTCAAAAACGGTCTCATCGGGCTCCGAGGTGAGGCCCGCTTCCTGGACCCGCACGATCGTCATGTCGGCGACGCTCTGCAGTGCGAATATCGTATCGCGGTTGACGCACTCATCGGCAAGGACGGTGAGCATCTTTAGGTTTAGGCGTGCGCGAAACGCGCGAGTATTTTTGCAGGATTTTCAAGGACACCTGAGGCGTATTCTATCGCGGCGATCACGTCTTCTTTCGTGACGCCTTCATATTGCTCGGGGATTTCATTGATCGCATATCCGGCGCCGAGCAAATTGAGAATATCAGCCACCGCGATACGGGTTCCGCGAATAGTTGGTTTGCCGAATCGAATGTCGGGATTGACGATGATGCGCTCCTCCATGATTAAAGTATAGCATTGACGGTGATGAAGAATCAATGGAGCGTTAGAAAAAGCCGACATAAACGACGGCACAAGCATTCCGCTCGCCACAGCAGGCAACACACTCACGCTCGTCGATGAAAATGCATTAAAAAAGATCCGGTCACTCACGCGATTTGGCTCCTTGAGCAGCGCATCAACTTCGGTATCGGGGATCAAAAAATAAACCGCGCTCAGCTCACACAGTATTGGAACAAGCTCGACATTGATCCACACAAGCGCAAGGCTCTCAAGCTTGCTCTCTCGCGATGAGAGTTTTGGTTTTTCCTCCCAGCCTTTTCACAAGAAGGAGAAGACAGAATGTGGTATAATAGTCGATATGCAAGTCAGTGAAATACAGCAACGTGCAGCGCCCATTCTAAAACGTCATGGAGCAGTTGAGGCGTACGTATTCGGCTCAGTGGCGCGCGGAGATGCAACACAGGAGAGCGACATAGACATTCTCGTGCAATTTAACAAAATTATCGGACTACTTGAACACGTGCATACGAAGCACGAACTGGAGGATGCGCTTGGCAGAAAAGTAGATCTCGTTCAAGCAAAAGCTCTGCGTGAAGAAATGAGACCATCCGTGGAAAGGGATAGCATCAAAATTGTATGACGAAGCCGCGGGACCCGCGGATGTACCTACGTGACATTGTCGAGTCGTGCGATCTCATCGTTTCCTATATCGGAAGTCAGAGCATTGAAGATTTTCGGAACAATACAGAGGCGCAGGATGCAGCTATTCGACGCTTTGAGATTATCGGTGAAGCTGTTAAATGTTTGCCTGCGTCATTGAGAAAGGAACATGCACATATCCCATGGAGAGATATTGCGGGCTTTCGAGATGTGCTCATCCATGACTATCCAGAAATAATCATCGACGATGTATTCTTCACCACGAAAGATCATTTGCCCTCGCTGCGGGAACAGGTTCAAAAAATGCTCGATGATCTTCCGAGAGATTGATCTCAAGGAAGAGGGGTGGCGGGGATTTTTCGTGGACGAAGCCAAGAGGCTTGCTCAAAGTCAAATCGAGTAACATCATCGAGTAACATCATCGGTACCGATTAGGTGAAATGTGGTAAAATGGGAGCGATGGAACTGCGCAAATCACTCTTCTGGGATGTCGATCCCTCCACCATCGATTTAGATAAAAATGCACGCTATGTCATCGAGCGCGTGCTCGATTTTGGCAATGATGCGGAGGTGCGTTGGATGTGGAATATGTACCCGCAGGAGCGAATCCGAGAGGTACTCACGCACTCAAGAGTACTGCATCCCCAAACCCGTGCTCTATGGAACGAACTCATT
>Ga0209542_10020030_pt1 | contig 10651 bp, 12 predicted proteins | sample RifCSPhighO2_01_FD_184028 | JGI IMG/M metagenome (GOLD analysis project Ga0209542, IMG submission 184028) | Soil microbial communities from Rifle, Colorado - Rifle CSP2_plank highO2_0.1 (SPAdes) (version 2) | ecosystem: Environmental > Terrestrial > Deep subsurface > Rock core/Sediment ...
CAGGTGCGGAAATCGACTTTCATCGAAAGAATCTTTGCCGATTCCAACATGAAACGGAGTTTGTCTTCGCGGGATGTGATGCTCGACACATCGGAGACGTCGAGCGGAATTACGTTCACGTTTTCATTTGACCTGCACTATACCTGACCAACCATGAAGGTCAGATGAAGATAGGGGAAATAGACTCTTTTGGTATACTTCACCCATGATGCAAAGTGACAGGCTGCGGCCCTACTTTTTGATGATAGTGCTCGCGGCGGCACTCGTGTTGACCGCTTTCATATTTGCACCCTTCTTTCAGCCGCTCGCGCTTGCCGCCGTCTTTGCGGTCGTGCTGCAGGGACTCTACAGGAGGATATCCCGGCTTCTCGGCGGGTGGCCGAGCGTCGCCGCGCTGCTTACCGTCATCGTAAGTGTCGTCCTCATACTCCTCCCGCTTTCGCTCGTCGGCGTACTCGTGGGCAATGAAGCGCGCGAGGTGTACTTCTCGCTCGAAGATGGAAGCGGCAGAAGCACGCTTTCAGAACTCTTCCTCCGAATCGACGAATCCTTCGGCGGTGCGATTCCCGGCCTCGGTGAATTTGCCCGCGACATCTCGGCCAATGTTGATACCTATACCAAAGAAGCTTTGCAGTGGATTACGGGTCATGCGGGCGACATCTTCTCGAGCATATCTTCGCTTCTCCTCTCGTTCTTTATTTTCTTCATCGCTCTTTATTACCTCCTGCGCGACGGCAAGCGTGTACGCGAAATGCTCATCGAGCTATCACCACTCAGCGACAGGGACGACGCGGGTGTCTTCGACCGGCTTGAGCACGCAGTTAATTCGGTCATCAAAGGTAATCTCACGATAGCGCTCGTGCAGGGGATACTCACGATGATAGGCTTCACGCTCTTCGGCGTACCAAGCGCCATCTTGTGGGGGACGGTGGCCGCCGTCGCGGCGCTCATCCCGGGCATCGGGACCGCGCTCGTCTTTATCCCCGCGGTCATATTTCTCTTTTTCACAGGGGAAACCCCGCAGGCTATCGGGCTCCTTGTCTGGGGCGCCCTCGCCGTCGGACTCATCGACAATATTTTGAGCCCCAAACTTATCGGCAGCGGGATGCACCTGCACCCGCTTCTCGTGCTGCTTGCGGTACTCGGCGGCATTATGTTCTTCGGCCCGATTGGAATCTTTCTGGGCCCCTTGTCGCTAAGCCTTCTCTTTGCGCTGCTTTCGATTTACGCGGATGTTTCCCGCAGAGCTTGACCCCGTGAGATAGGTAAATCGGACTTTTCTGACACAGCTCGTATCAAGCCTCAAAATATGCGCTGGTCGCAGGCCGTAAGGCGTATGTATCTCATGGGGTTGACATACCCCCAGGGGGGTATACACTAGTGCGCATATGGGACATGCGCACGGCAAAGGCACGGAAAAAATAGTCCGCCGCCTCAAGATACTGGAAGGGCAGATTCGAGGGCTCCAGGAAATGATAGAGAAGGACACCTACTGCGTGGATGTCATTACGCAGACTTCCGCCGTGAAGCAGGGGCTTTCGAATATAGAGAATATGATACTTGAAAACCATCTTTCGACGTGCGTGGTGAAGCAAATACAAAGCGGCGACTCGAAAAAGGCCGTCGGCGAAGTGCTGAAGGTCTACAAACTCAAGAGAAAATAGTATGACGCCGCAGACTTTCAGGGTGAAGGGAATGCATTGCGCGTCGTGCGCGAGCATTATCGAGCGGACGCTCAAGAAAGTCGAGGGAGTGGAAAGTGTCGCGGTGAATTACGGCACGGAGACAGCAAAGGTGACTTTTGACGCGGCGAAAACAAGCCACCAGCACCTTTCTCAAAAGATAGAACCACTCGGATATTCGCTTGCGGCGCCGGCACAGTCGGCCGCCTCGATGGGCATGCCTGCCCGCCGAAGCCTCGGCGCAGGCGGGTCGGAGGACGAACACGCGGAGCACCTCGGCCTCAATCAGTCAAAAAGCGAAAAACTCGCGGAGATTGCGGCGATGAAGCGCATGGTACTTTCAGCGATACCGCTCGCCGTCTTCAGCGTCTTTGTGATGGGGTGGGAGATATTCGCGCAATTCGCCGTACTACCGGCCGTGCCCTTTGTATGGGAGGAGTTCTTTCATCATGTGCTTCCGCTCATGGCCACCTACATGCTTTTTGTGGTCGGCAAGCCGTATCTGCTCGGATTCTACCGTTTCCTCCGTCATGGAGCGGCCAATATGGACACGCTCATCGGTATGGGTACGCTCGCCGCATTTTTATACAGCGTCGCCGTTATTTCATTTGAGGAAGCGCTGCGGCCGTTCATTAATGTCGAGAGTACCTATTTCGACGTGACCATCATCGTCATCACTTTCATCGCACTCGGCAAATATCTTGAAGCGCAGGCGAAGGTGAAGACGGGTGACGCCATTGAAAAACTTCTGAATTTGCAGGCAAAAACGGCGCTCGTCATCCGCGACGGCAAGGAGGTTGAAATACCCATAGACCAAGTACTGCGCGGCGACCTCATCGTGGTGAAGCCCGCGGGTAGGATTCCCGTAGACGGTGTGCTCACCGAGGGCTCGTCGTATGTGGATGAGTCAATGATTACGGGTGAGCCGATGCCGGTAAAGAAATCGGCGGGGGATACGGTCGTCGGAGGGACGATGAATACAAGCGGTTCGTTTACTTTTAAAGCGACGAAGGTCGGCTCCGAAACGATGCTCGCTCGCATCGTGAAGATGGTGGAAGAGGCGCAGGGCTCCCGCGCGCCCATTCAGGCGCTTGCCGACAAAATCTCATCCGTCTTCGTACCCGTCGTGCTCGTCCTCGCGTTCCTCGCACTTGGTGCATGGCTCGTGGTGGGCGCTCAATACCTCGGTTTCGCGCAGGCGCTCGCATACGGTCTCACCTCATTCATCGGCATCCTCGTCATCGCATGCCCGTGCGCGCTCGGTCTCGCCACGCCGACCGCCATCATCGTCGGGGTAGGCAAAGGGGCGAAAGAGGGCATCCTCATCAAAGACGCGGCAACACTCGAGAAGTTGCACAAAGTAAATGTCATCCTTGTCGACAAGACGGGCACTATTACACGGGGCAAGCCGGAGCTCGCGTCGCTCAAGAATCTGTCCGATAAGAGCGACGTTGATATTATTGCAATCCTCGCATCACTCGAAAATATATCAGAGCACCCCATCGCACACGCGGTCGTGAATTATGCAAAAGAGAAAAACATCGCGCTCTTGCCTGTAGAGCAATTTGAAATAATAAAAGGGAAGGGCCTCGGCGGAATCGTAAACGGTGTTGAGTACCGCGTGGGGAGCGAAAAGCTCGCGCGCGAGCTTGGAGCGGAATTCGCTTCACTTGAAAAAGATACGTCCGAGGGCAAGACTCCCGTCATTCTTGCGTCACAGGGTAAGGCGCTCGCGGTCGTCATGGTGGCAGACCAGGTGAAGCCCGAAGCAGCTGTTGCGGTCAAGGACTTGCACGCGCTCGGCATCAAAATGGTTATGCTCACGGGCGATGATAAGAATACCGCGCGGTTTATTGCGGATTCTGTCGGCCTCGATGAGGTCGTCGCTGAAGTCCTTCCCGAAGACAAGCTCAATAAAATAAAAGAACTCCAGGCGCAGGGGAGCGTCGTTGCAATGGCGGGAGACGGCGTAAATGATGCGCCGGCTCTCGCACAGGCCGATGTGGGCATCGCAATGGCGACGGGTACGGATGTCGCGATAGAATCAGCAGGCATCACGCTTCTGCACGGCGACATTTCAAAGCTCGTCAAAGCGGTGCGGCTCTCGAAGATAACCATGCGCGGTATCAAACAAAATCTTTTCTGGGCCTTCATCTACAACATCGTCGGCATTCCGCTCGCGAGCGGCATACTCTTTCCCGTCTTCGGCTGGCTACTTAGTCCCGTATTCGCGGGCTTCGCCATGGCATTTTCAAGCGTCTCGGTCGTGGGCAATTCACTGCGCCTCAAAACAAAAAAAATATGATGTCATACCGCACACAGACGCCACTGCAGAAAGTCGTCACGGCCTTCATACTCGTGCTGTTCCTCGCGACGGTTTTCTTCAGCTTCGCCTCGATGATGCACGGAGAGGAGGCAGGCATGCGAGCGGACTGCCCGTTTTCCGTAATGGGAGAACCTTTGTGTCCGCAAAATCTGGCCGCTGCCATCATGCATCACATTTCCGCGTACCAATCATTTCTTGCGGTGTTCGCGGGTTCCGGTATGACCGCCGTCGTCATCGCGTTCCTTCTTGCTTTCTCCGCGGCGTTGTCGTTTCTCATCTCACCACTTCTGTACAAACCACCGGAGCTGACAAGAACTTTTTTCATACCTCCACCCGCTGTTCGAAAAGATAGGAAGGAAATCCGCTGGCTCTCACTGTTTGAGAACAGTCCGTCTTTGATCTAGAGCACCCGAAAAACGCTTTTTTGGGTGCTCTCGCTCGCTTTGCTGCGAGCGCTTTGCGATTACCACTCCATAGAAAAAACAAACTATGAAACCAAAAACACTAATCTATTCCGGCCTGTTCGTTCTTCTCATCATCGGCCTGCTTGCCTGGGGCAACGCAGCTAAGGGCGTGACCGCATCCGTGCAGGGAGTATCCTCGCGCGCTCAAAAAAGCGCACTTATGGCACCCCTTGTCTTCCACGATTTCGGCACAATCTCTATGAAGAACGGCAACGTCACAAAAGAGTTCACGGTGACCAATCCCACGAATCAAGACATTACCGTCAAGACGGTGCTTACTTCCTGTATGTGTACGACCGCCTTTCTTGTGGGGCCGGACGGCAACACCAAAGGGCCGTTCCGCATGCCTGGCATGGGGTACGTCCCGCCCGCCAACGAGACCATTCCTCCGGGCGAAAGCCGCATTGTCCGTGTCGTCTATGACCCCAATGCTCATGGCCCGGCAGGTGTCGGGCGCATAGACCGGTTTGTAGAACTCACCGACGTGAGCGGCGGCACGCTCGTGTACGAAATAAAGGCGAATGTAACACCCTAGTATGAAGCGAATTCTCATTATCGGAGGCACGGTGACGGCGTTCATCCTCGGGATACTCGTCCTGAAATTCAGCCCTGCCACTTCGACCTTAATCTGGAGTGCAAGTCAGGGCGGGGCATGGCTTCTGCCGCTCGTGCTCATATCTTCGCTCCTCGACAGCGTACATCCCTGCTCGTTCTCCATTCTCCTCATCACAATCGCATTCCTCTTCGGGCTGCAGCTCTCGCGTGGAAAGATCCTGCAAATCGGAGGCGTCTACATCGCGGGCATCTTCGCGGCGTACCTTGCGATAGGGCTCGGCGCGCTCAAAGTCTTGCATCTCTTCAACACTCCGCACTTCATGGGGAAGCTGGGTGCCTCGCTCCTGATTATCTTCGGCATTATCACACTCCTGAACCGGTTCTTCCCCAACATGCCCGTCAAACTCAAAATGCCGTCCGTCGCGCACCGGCCGATGGCGAAGCTCTTGGAGCAGACCTCTATCGCGGCGGCCTTCGGACTCGGTATTTTGGTCGGCATTTGCCAATTCCCGTGCATGGGCGGGCCGTACCTCATGGTCATCGGCCTCCTTCGCGACCAGGTGACGTACCTTACGGGATTCTGGTACCTGCTTCTCTACAACCTTATCCTCATCGTTCCGCTCGTGCTTGTCTTGTGGTTCTCCTCGGATAAAACGGTGGTGGACAAAATGCAGGAATGGAAACGTGACCATCTTGCGCAGGTCCGTCTCATTGCCGGTATCGCCATGGTACTGCTCGGTGCGCTTATCCTCTTAGTCTAACCGTATGAACACCCTCAAGAACATCTGTCCCATATGCGTCCTCGTGGGCGGCACGTGGATTGTGCTGCTTACGCTGCGCTTCCTTGGCTACGACGTAAACGAGACCTTCATCGCGCTGCTTATGGGCGGTAGCGTCGTCGGTATCTCGTATACGCTCGGCAAGCGCATGCCGCGACAGCGCTCGGTCGTGTGGAAACTCCTCTCTATTCCCTTGGGCTTCGCGGCAGCGTGGGCGCTTCTCTACTTCGCCTGGGGATACGTGGTGCTCGCTCTCCTCGCATACGTCCCTCTCTGGACCATCATGCGGGGAGCCGCGGGGGCGGCGACGCCGAAGAAAGGTACCGTCGACGTAGCGAAAGAATTAGAAGATTGTTGCGACTAACAAATAACAATACGTATGGAACCTGAACAACATGAACAAGAACCTCATACTTGGCGGCAATCTCCGATAGCCAAGGAATACGCTGTACCGATAGCAATCGTTATCGCGGGGTTTATGTTTGCCGTATCGTACTACCTTGTGCAGACGAACGGTCGGTACGCGGTGCGTTCGGCGCCACAGAGTGCGATTTCCACTCAACTTGAAGAAAGTGTTATCCCATCAAAGGGAGTCGAGCTGCCCGTCACCTGGGGTGACCTAGGAAAGCGGATGGTGGAGCTTGGCGCAATTGATGCGGACAAAATGGCGGCACTCTATCAAAATCGCGGCGGATTTCCCGCCGAGTACGAGAAACTGCTTCTGCAGGGCGGGAACGGGAAGCTCATGATGACAAGAGAAAATGCCCCGTATCTGCTCAATCTCCTGTGGGCGCTCGGGCTTGCCAACAAGAACGCAATCCTCGAGGACGAAAAAGAAATGATGAATCCCGAATACGGCGGCTCTGGCAATTTCGCTTCAACGGGCGGTTGGACAATCGCAAAGGGCGACGCGATGGAACATTACAATATGCATTCACTCATCACACTTACCGCCGACCAACAAAAGCGCGTTGACCGCGTCTCCCGCAACGTCTTCCGCCCCTGTTGCGGGAATTCCGCGCACTTCCCGGACTGTAATCACGGCATGGCGATGCTCGGCCTTTTGGAGCTCATGGCGGCGCAGGGGGTGAGCGAAGCGGATATGTACAAAGCGGCACTTGCCATGAACTCGTACTGGTTCCCCGATACGTACATGACGATTGCAATGTACATGCAGGGCAAGGGTGTGACGTGGGACAAGGTGTCACCGAATGAAATGCTTGGTGCAGATTATTCGAGCGCGGTGGGATTCCGCGAGATCTCTTCGCAGGTCGTTGTTCCTTCGAGAGGGGGAAGCGGAGGCGGCTGCGGGGTGTAGGACGTTACAACACGTAATCAAAAAATACCATGCACAATCACGACGACCATAAGGGAATGATGTGGATGATGATGCTCTGCTGCGCACTACCACTCCTCGTGCTGCTTTTCCTGGCGGTAAAATGACCCAAGAAGGTAAGCTATTAAAGGCATTCATAAAGGTCGAACATTATTAGATTCGATTACCAGTAATTGCTAACAGTAAATCTCTATGATTAACACAAATCATCTTCTAAAAGTCACTGCGGCGTGGGTCAGCATCGTGTGGGTAGTTTGTTACGCCGGGGTCGCGCTGTTCCCGGGCATTCGCTCCGCTACTATGTACTACGCATTCCACACAACGACAAACTTAGGCGAGGACATCTTGACGCTCACTACATTCATCTCCGGTCTCGTGATATGGAACGTGGTTGCGCTTCTTGCTGTCTGGTTGTTTGCCACGCTCTTCAACAAAATCAAGGCGTAAAAAAGAGTCGGCATGATAAGATGGTCACTTATATGCGGGAAACAGATCAAAATACCTACACGTTCCACGTGAGTGGCATGCACTGCAATGCGTGCATCTTGATGACCGAGAGCGAGCTGAAGGACGTCCCGTATATCACGGACGCGAAATCGAGCCTTGCCGCAAATTCTGTCGTTGTGACCGGCACGTTCGGGGACAAGACCCCGGAAATAATCGCTGAAGAACTTACGCGCGTCCTCCGTCCGCACGGCTACGCACTCTCTGTCGAACGGGTGGAGAAAAATGCCGGGTGGGGGGATTTCGTCTACGCGCTTCCCATCGCGCTCGTCCTTATCGCCGGATTCGTCCTGCTGCAAAAGGCGGGACTCGCCAATCTCATTACGGGCGGCAGCGTGACATACGGGACCGCGTTTGTCATCGGGCTCATCGCTTCTGTCTCTTCGTGCCTCGCAATCGTCGGCGGACTCGTCTTGTCGCTCTCGGCGAGCTCTGCTAAAGAGGGGGGTACCTGGCGCACGCAATCGCTCTTCCATGTGGGGAGGCTCGCGGGCTTCTTCGTGCTCGGCGGCACTATCGGGCTCATAGGCAGCTCGTTCCATCTCGGGCTTACCGCAAATGTGGTGCTTGGCGTCATTGTGGCGGCGGTCATGTTTATTCTCGGAGTAAACCTGCTCGACGTATTTCACTTCACGAAGCGATTGCAGCTGACGATGCCGTCATGGCTCTCGCGGCATGTGGTGCGCGGAAGCAAGCATGACCACTATTTGGCGCCCGTGCTCGTCGGTATCGGGACGTTTTTCCTGCCGTGCGGATTCACCCAATCCATGCAACTTTATGCGCTCTCGACGGGGGACTTCATGCAGGGAGCCATGACGATGTTTGTCTTTGCGCTCGGGACATTCCCCGTGCTCGCACTTCTCTCTTTTGGCTCGCTCAACATCGCGCACAAGCCGTGGAAGGGGATATTCTTCAAGACTGCGGGTATAATCGTTATCGCACTCGCTCTGTTCAATCTCGCCAACGCGCTCGCCACGGCGGGTATAATCAATCCGCTGTTCAGCATCTAAAAATATGACAAAACCAATTCTCATTTCAATTGTAGTGAGCGTCCTTCTCATCGGCGGAGCCTTTTGGCTTGCGACGCAATCCGGCACTGCTGCGAGCGGCACAGCCACTATCGTGGACGGCATACAGTACGTGGATATTTCGGCCAAGGGCGGCTACTCGCCGCGCATCGTCACCGCGAAGGCCGGGATGCCTACGGTGCTGCGCGTAAAGACGAGTGGGACGTTTGACTGCTCGGCGAGTTTGGTCATTCCAAAGCTCTCATACCAAAAGTTTCTCCAGCCATCGGGCACAGAAGAGATCAGCATCTCAAGCGAACAAGCGCAAGGCACGATGCAGGGACTTTGCTCGATGGCAATGTACAACTTCCAGATACGGTTTGAGTAGCGTTCAGACAAACTTCATCGAATGGCAGTATGATGGGGAGATGAAGAAGCCGGGTCAGAAGGTTCTCAAAGGCGATACGATGAAGCGGTGGCAGGCGCACCGGCTGGAAGGGAAGGTGAAGAACCGCGGAATAAAAAAGGTCAAAAAACCGAAACAAGTATGAAAGGCCACGTAACAAACATCGAAAAGGAAGCGCTCGCCAACGGGAATTTCCGCCGCGTGCTCTATACGGCAAAGAACAGCCAGCTCGTCGTGATGAGTTTGAAGCCGGGCGAAGATATCGGCGAGGAAGTCCACGAGCTCGACCAGTTCATCCGCTGCGAAGCGGGAGAAGGGAAGGCGGTATTGGACGGCGTCGAGCACGTCATCTCTGACGGGTTTGCCGTAGTCGTCCCCGCGGGTGCGCGCCACAACATCATCAACATCTCCGCAGATAAAGCGATGAAGTTGTACACCGTCTATTCGCCGCCGAATCATCGCGACGGAGTCGTCCACGTGACCAAAACCGAGGCGCAAAAAGACGAGGAAGAATTTGACGGGAAAACCACCGAATAGCTCCGATCGCGTATATGTTGCGCAGCCGTGATTTTCATGGTACTGTTACGCCTTACTTGACCCGCCGCTAGGTATATTCCTCAATGACTTCTTCTTCCGCCCTGCACACGCAGGAGCATACGTTCAATGGTCTCGGCATTTCTCCGGACATTTTAGACATACTCGCAAAGCTCAATTTCACCACCCCCACACCCATTCAATACCGGGCGATTCCCGAAGGTGTCGCGGGCAAAGATGTCGTCGGCGTCGCGCAGACGGGCACAGGCAAGACGCTCGCATTCGGCATTCCGCTTTTGCAGCGGCTCGCCGCGGGAGAAGGCCGCGGGCTCATTCTCGTCCCGACGCGCGAGCTCGCACTGCAAGTGGATGAGACGCTCGCCAAAGTCGCGCGTCCTTTGGGTCTCCGCACCACCGTATTTATCGGCGGCGCTTCCATGGGCATGCAAATTTCCTCGCTGCGCCGCGATCCGCACGTCATCATCGCCACTCCCGGCCGCCTACTCGACCACCTCGCGCAAAAGACTCTCAAGCTCGACAAGGTGGAGATCCTCATCCTCGACGAGGCCGACCGCATGCTCGACATGGGTTTCTGGCCGCAAGTAAAGAAGATTATCGCCGTTGCGCCCACAAAGCGACAGACGATGCTTTTCTCCGCGACGCTCTCAAAGGAGATTATGCAACTCGCCACGCAGCACATGACGCTGCCGTTGCGCATTGAAGTCGCCCCTGCGGGTACGACAGTGGCAAAAGTGACGCAAGAATTTTTCATTGTGCGCAAAGAAGAGAAGTCACGCCTTTTGGAAAAGGTCCTAAGCGATTATGCCGGCTCGACGCTCGTATTCTCCCGCACCAAGCACGGCGCAAAGCGCATCATGCGCACCGTCGCTTCCATGGGGCACACTGCCGCCGAAATTCACGGCAATCGTTCGCTCTCGCAGAGGCGTGAAGCGCTGGAAGGATTCAAAAGCGGAAAGTATCGCGTACTCGTCGCGACCGACATCGCCTCGCGCGGTATCGACGTGAAGGGAATAGAGCTCGTCATCAATAACGACCTT
>Ga0209542_10020033_pt1 | contig 10651 bp, 12 predicted proteins | sample RifCSPhighO2_01_FD_184028 | JGI IMG/M metagenome (GOLD analysis project Ga0209542, IMG submission 184028) | Soil microbial communities from Rifle, Colorado - Rifle CSP2_plank highO2_0.1 (SPAdes) (version 2) | ecosystem: Environmental > Terrestrial > Deep subsurface > Rock core/Sediment ...
TATGGATTTTCCGGAAACGCGGGAAATTGCCATTTGTGCGAGCTTGTCGCCAATCCCGATTTGGATGCCCTGCGATTCGGGGACCAAAATCCCTTGGCACAGGTAGGTGAGCCTTCGCACTTCGGTTGGGTCTGCATTGTAATATACTTCGGCAAGTCGCTCCGTAAGCATGAGCCTGGAGGCGGTTTTCTCCATTGCCTCGAATACGTCTGCGAGCTGCGAAAAGCGCATGTGAGTATAAGGAATGCCGATTTAAAAAAAGGCGCGGGAGAAAAAAATTGGGCAATTCCGATTATTGGATGGGCGATTTGGCTGTGGATTTGGCAAATTGTTAAAAACCGGAATAAATGGCCAAAATCCATTACCCTTCGGACGCATCGTCTGCGTTCATTCCCTAAGCCACCTAGCCCACCAATCGGAATAAAGAGAGAGCATTTCGGAAAAGGAATTGCTAAGCGTAAGGGAGGCGTTTTTTTCAGTAGGCGCAACAAGCCCGGATTTCTGCAGGGCCAGGATCAGCATGTAGAGCGTGCTTTTCTTGGCGCCCAATTTCTTCTGGAGCTGGATGAAGGGCACCGGGCCCTTCTTCAATTCCTCAAGGACCTGGATGGCGAGCTCCTTTTTCGTCTGGGAAAAGGAGAACGAATTGTTGATGAAATTGTAGATGGTGAATTGGCTGCCCTTCATCTTCGAGGCATCGCCAGCATCAATCCGGAAATAAGAGAAAGCCTGGGATTTTTGCTTGTTGTAGTGCTCGCGGGTCTTTCCGGTTCGTTTTTGCTTTGGGGGCAGGTCCATTTGGCCACTATCCTCCGGATCGGGCTTATCTGTTGCTCCCAAGCCGTTTTCATCCATAATTGAATTCCCACCCTAAACCGAAAAGAATAGCCTAAGAGCATCCCTTGTGCCAGGCGCAAGCCCGAAAATCGTTATGAGTGCGAGCACATAAACATGCTCGCTTGGGCTTTCCGCCTCCCTGCGCAGCGCAAAAACGATCGCAAGCGCAAAGACCAGCTTCACTAAGTAGAATGCAAAGGGCGAGCCGAAAAAGCCAAAGAGGGTATTTGCTACCACATGCTGTTCGGAATAACCCCCAAAGGCAACTCCGATGAATGTTGCAGCCCCATCAAGTGCTTGCGAAAGTACCGTTGTGCGCTCAAGGTTCTTGAATTCAGGGGTCTCGCGCTTATTGTAGATGCGGGATTTGATTAATTCGAATGCCAAAAGCCCAAGCCCTGCAAGCAGCAGGATTCCGGCAAGCTGGAGGATATGGCTTATGGCCACCCGGGAAATCCCGTTAAGCGCCAATATCGCAAGCATTACCGCGGCAATCCCAATCCCCGAGTCGCGCACTTTCCTTAGCATAAGCGCACTATCCCCTTTGGCGGATTCCTTGCTCACTTTGTAAATGACGGCAAGCAGGGCGAACATAAGGACGTAAATCCCAGGGGTAATGAAGGGGTAGATTGTAAAGCCGAGGATATCCAAGCTCCGGGGAAGGATGTTTGCATCCTGTATGACGCGCATGATTGCCCCGAGGAAAATGTACGGGAGGAGGGCATTGAAGAACTGGGGGTTAACCGGGATTTTTTTTGCGGCCAGGTATTTGTAGATTAGATATGCGGCAAGAAGCGCAATAGCAGCGTAAATTGAGGTATTGAAGATATTGTATGGAGCGTACATGTCCGGGTACTGCATCGGCTTGACGAAATATTCATCAATAAAATTTATCATGGAGAAAAAAATGCACTCACGCTTAAAAAGGGCACTCCCGATAATTAACCTCCGAGGGGAAATATCCATGCTAGCGGCAAGGGCGGCCTTCAAGGATGCCGAAAGGATTAGGCGATTCCTCCTGGATAGGGGCCTTTTTGCCAAGGATCGGGCAATTGGCAGGGATGCGAATTGCGTGTTCTTCCCAGTCAAGGAAAAATTCAAGCCGCCCGGGGGATGCCAATTGGTGGAACGGGCGCTAGAGGTGAGAAGCCCGAGGATGGATTGGAAAAAATCACTTGTCGAGCGGGGCATTCTGGCCCCGGATGAAGCGGGTTTGCTCGTTTCCTCATTCGACGGGATGGGGGACATAGCGGTGATGGAAATCCCCCGGAGGCTAGAGCGGAAAGAAAAGCATATTGCAGCCGCATTCCTAAAGGCGCATACCCAATTCAAGGTGGTTGCCAAGAAAACCTCGGCGGTTAAGGGGAAATACAGGGTTAAGGGGCTGAAAGTCATCGCGGGCGAAAAGCGCCTGATTACCGCTTACAAGGAAAGCGGCTGCACTTTCAAAATCGATCTGGGGAGGGTATATTTCTCCCCCCGGCTTAGCTTCGAGAGGGAACGCATCTCAAGGCAAGTGAGGAAGGGGGAAAAGGTGCTGGCGCTGTTTGCGGGCGCTGGCTTTTATCCCATCATAATTGCAAAACGCCAACCCAAGTGCGAAATCGTCGCAATAGAGCTAAATCCAATCGCTACCAAGTATATGAGGGAGAATATATTGGCAAATAAGGCGCAGAGCCAAATTTGCGCATTGGAGGGGGACGTAGGAATGATATTGAAGGGGCGCAAATATGCCCGCTGGGCGACAAGGATAATCATGCCCCTCCCCCATTCCGCATACGAGTTTTTGGATGCTGCGCTCCATGCGGCGGCGAAAAATGCGCTCATCCATTTCTATTACATACCGCACGGGGATGGAGAGGATGCGCTTTTGGGGGCAAGGAAAAGAATCGCGAGGGCGTGCAAAATCAATTGGCGCAAATTCCGCGTGGTTTCAAGCCGGATCGTCAAGACCTATGCGCCCCATGTGGACGAGGTCGTGGTGGATTTCAAGCTTACGAACTGATTTGTCCAAATAATCGACCCTAGAATGTTGGCTTGATTGCCGCCCTCGCATGGTAATCCCATAAAGACCGGTTTCCCGGTAAAAGTGGCACATCTTTGGCTTGATTGCCGTCCCGGCTCGGGATTCCCATCAGGCCTGTTTTTTCCCACAAACAAGCAACACTTGCCCTGCCTGCCATGCTTTCCGAAAATTCCCTCCCACATAGCTATTTAAACCGGCTTTACCTTTTTTCATCAATTGTTTAGGATAGGCTAAAAGATATGGCCACCCTCCGCCAAGCGGTTTTGGTTTTCGCATTCACAATTCTCCTAGGGCTCCCCTTTGCAGTTGCGCATGGGATCGGCGAACCGGAGATAGAAAACGCACGGATTGAGCCCTCCGCCTACCTGCCAGTTGACCCCTCCTGGCTTGCACTATACGATTTCGGCCTGATTTGCGCCATTGTAGCAGCCTCATTGGCATTCCCGGCAGCGCTCACACCCAAAACCAAAAAAGCGTTCTTCATCATTATCGCGGTCCCGGCTGTTTTGATCACCCTCTACATGGCGGCAAGCACAGTTTACCTCAATGTGATATCCTGGTCGGGGGGACCCGTGCACTGGCACGCGGATTTTGAAATCTGGGCGTGTGGGGAAAAACTCGCGCTGCCCAAGGCAACATTCCCATCCAACTACGTGGGGACATCGACGCTCCACCACCATGATGATTATCGGATCCATGTCGAGGGATTGGTCGTGAGCAAGGAGGATGTTGCATTGAGGAGCTTTTTCCGGGTGATTGGAGGCGATTTGGAAAAGGGCCGGCTGGCAGTGCCCAACACGGATGTTAACTCGCGAAACGCGCTACCGGTATTGGAATTCAACAATGGCGACCTTTGCCCTAACGGCAAGCCCGGCAAGGTAAAATTATATGTCAAAAACCAAGAAACGGGAGCATTCGAGGAGAACCCCGGAATTGATGATTATGTGCTGAAGCCTTTCTATAACATCCCCCCAGGGGATTATCTGAAAATAGCGTTTGAAACGGAGTGAATTTTTATGGCAGTGGAAGCGAATTTGCCGACAATAATGACCGTGCTGATTACGGCAGCGATTGACTCGATCAATCCCTGCGCGATCGGGGTGCTGATCCTGCTCATCTCGACGGTCATCGCAACAAACCAGAAGCGCGGGAGGATGCTCGTCCTGGGGATGGCATACATTTCCGCGGTCTACATAACATACCTCATCGCGGGGCTTGGGCTGATAGCATTCTTCACAACGATCCCGCAATCCATCGCGGAATACATCTCGATCTTCGTTGGCGCCCTGGTGGTATTTGCTGGGATTGTGGAAATCAAGGATTTCTTCTGGTACGGGCAAGGGATGACGCTTGCAATCCCGCCAGAGATGGCAAAGCGGATACATAAGTATGCCAAAAACCTCACGGTGCCCGGGATGGTTTTCCTGGGGGCATTCGTTTCCGCAGTCGAATTGCCATGCACTGGAGCGCCCTACCTTGCAATTATCACCGTATTGAGGCAGGGTTTCAATTTCGAGGCATTCCTCATGATGCTGCTCTACAATTTCATCTTCGTGCTCCCGCTGCTCGTTATCCTACTTCTTGCATACTTCGGCATGAAAATTACCGACCTCAAGATGTGGAAGGAGCGCAACCGCGGGTACATGAGGCTGTTCACGGGCCTTCTCCTGATCGCCCTTGGCTGGATGCTGATATTCATCGCTAATGGCACGATCAATTTCGGGTAATATGCATGATAAAGAACGCACATGGGAAAAGGGGGGGAGTCGGGTTTGCAAAAGGAAGGAGTGCAGCCTTCAGGACGGCAGGGGGCGCCAGGAATGCAGCTGGCATAAGGAAGGGCATTGGCAGGGGTAAAAATGTATCCGCGAAAGCAAAGGAAGCATCCAGTGGGGATTCAGGGCGAATGCCAATTGCCATAAGCCACGTTGTAAAAAGGAAGGGGCATTTGGAGCCGTTTGACGAAAGAAAAGCGTATGGGAGCATTTATTGGGCGGCAAAGAGCGCCCATTTAGATGAAAAGGCTGCTGAGAAAATCGCTGAATCGGTGGTTGCGGAACTGAAAATATTCGTCCGCCAGAAGCATGCGGTTGATTCAAGGGAGATTTTCGGGTTCATTTGCCAAAAAATGAGGAAGATTGATCCGGATGCGGAGTATATGTACAGGACGCACCTGGACATCAGTTGAGGGGGATATGCATGAAAAAAAGGAGCAAGAAAGCGATCCATGACAAGGAGCACAAGGAAAAGAAATCGGCGGTTTGCGAATTCTGCTGAAAAGGGAATGGCCGGGGATATGCCCTTCTAGCATCCGGATGGTGGTGGCATGAATTAATTCGCGGATTGCCTGGAGGGGCATGAGCCAACCGCATCTTTTTGCATTCACAGGGTAAATAGTCCATGAAAAAATTCGACCTTATCGTCATTGGCGCTGGATCCGGCCTTGACGTTGCTGCGCAGGCGGCCTTGCATGGATGGAAGATTGCGGTTGTGGAAAAGGGGCCCATGGGCGGCACTTGCTTAAACCGGGGCTGCATCCCCTCAAAAATTCTGCTTCATTCCGCGGACGTGGCGGAAATTATCGGGAATTCCGGGAAATTCGGGGTCAGGAAGGAGGGGAAATTGAACGTCGACTTCAGGAGCATCATCAGTCGCGCTTCCAGGATCGTGGATGAGGATGCGAGGGGGATCGAAAAAGCCATCCGGATGAACCCGAACTACACCCTCTACAAGTCGGAGGGGAAATTCATCGGAAGGAAAATAATCAAGGTCGGCACGGAGGAAATAACCTCCGGCCGGATCGTTATCTCGGCTGGAACGCGCCCTGCGGTGCCGAAAATTGAGGGATTGGAGAATTCGGGGTACCTGACATCCGACGAGGCGCTTCGGCTGGAATCGCAGCCAAGGAGCATGATAATAATAGGAGGCGGGTACATCGCTGCGGAAATGGCGCATTTCTTCGGTGCGCTGGGGACGGAAATTACAATTGTCGAGTCAGCAGACAGGCTGCTCGCCTCTGCGGATGCGGAAATCTCACGCAGGTTCACGGCGGAAGCAGCACGGAAATACAACGTGCTAACGGGCTTTTCCGCGCAACGGGTGCAAAGGAAGGGAAAAATGGTCAAACTGATTGCGCTCAATTTGAAAACGGGTAGGCGCAAAAGTATAAGTGCAGAAAGCATTCTTACCGCAGCGGGCCGGGTTCCGAATTCGGATCTGCTGGATGCAAGCAGATGCGGCCTTGCGCTTAATGAGAGGGGCTATATCAGGACGAATGAATTCCTTGAGACCAATGTATACGGGATTTGGGCATTTGGGGACATTGCGGGCAAATACCTCTTCAAGCACAGCGCAAACCTTGAGGCAAATTACATCAACCAGTACTTATTTTCCGGAGGGCATAAGCATCCGGTCGACTACCATGCAATGCCTTGGGCGGTTTTCAGCTCACCCCAGGTGGCGGGTGTTGGAAAAACAGAAGAGCAGCTTAAGGCGGAGGGCGCAAAATATGCCGTTGGCAGGTACGAATACGGCAGGACCGCGATGGGCCTTGCATTGCAGGAAGAGGGGCTTGTGAAGGCGCTAGTGGAGCGAAAAACGGGCAAAATCCTGGGCTGCTTCATTATAGGCCCGGAAGCGTCCATCCTGATTCATGAGGTCGTTGTGGCGATGAAATCCGGTGATGGCTCTTTGGCCGCCATCCGTGATGCGGTGCATGCGCACCCGGCGCTTTCGGAAGTGGTTCAGCGGGCGTTCAACGCGATTGAAATTTGAGGGCATATTGCCCTTCCTGTAATCGCCCCGTCCCCAATAAGGCTCAATCAGCCCTAGCTGATAAAGGGTGCCGGCCTTTCTTTACTTAACATTTCCTTCTATTCCTACGTTGTCGCAAATTTAACGACAAATCCGTATTAGCGCGAGTTACCATATACTAGTGGTTAAAGCGAAAGGGATGGGACGTTGCGTCCGTTGGAGGTGATTTAGATGAGCCTTTTCGAGGACGTGCATCCGATGCAGGGTGCGCCGGCGCTTGCGGTGCTGTTTGCACTGTTTGCGCTTGGTGGAGGGGCAATTGGCAGCATGGGCGAGCTCATAACGAGCCCGGCGGCGCTGCTCTTGCTGGTAGTGATAGTTGGTGCAACCTATGGGCAATAGATCCTCTCCCATATCTAGGTATCGGGACTAGCTGTAGCGTCCGTTTTTTTCCAATCCCCTGCCGATCCTGATTCCAACAAGAACCCCCAAATTCTAAATAAACCATTTGACACACACTTCCGGAGAGTGCGCGTTAGGGAAGCAGTGGCAAAATATGCCGAAGATCCCCGGATATGAGCCAAGGTACCGGATGTGCATGCCCATTAGTTTCAGGAAACCGTAGGTAATATAAATTCCATGCGTGTGGAAAATAGGAAACGTCCATTCCTTGGGAATTATTGGCGGCGGGGGCTAATACAAGCATGATGCAGAACAAAACACACTTGGCAATTTTTGCCCTAGTTGCCGCCATAGCGCTGTATTTTGCAATTTCATTCCTGACTCCGGGGCCTTCCTGCAAGCCGCAGACAATGAACCTCACTATCCAGAGCTTTACGGAAGGGGACGGAAGGTATGGCTGGAATGTCGTATTCAATGATGGCAGGAAGGGGATTTTGGAATCGGACCGCTTCCCTAATTCGCTCGAATACGCGGTTTGTTCCGAATGCTCCGACGGGATCCTTAGGTGCAAAAAGCCTTATGGATAAGGATAAGATCATCCTCGAAATGATCGGCGGCCGCAGTGGCAAATTGCTTGATGTCGGGGGCGGAAACGGCATTCTTGGGACAAAACTCCCAAAGGGCATCGAATACATCAACCTGGACTGGTCGAAGTATGCAACTATCAAATGCGACCTGAACAAGGGCAAAATCCCATTCAAGAGCCGCTCCTTTGACATCGTCATCTGCAGCGAAGTGTTGGAGCACCTATTCAATTCAAGAGCGATACTTAAGGAAATTAAAAGGGTCGTGAAGAAAGGGGGGATCGTAATATTCACGATGCCAAACGAATACAACCTGTACCTGAGGCTCAGGTACCTATTCGGGGAGAACACCGCCCATAATAAGCCCTTCCAGGGGAATGGGGAACAGCACGTCAACCTCCCCCGCGTAAAGGACATATTGGATTTTATCCGCGAGGAGTTTGAACCAGTAGAGGTCAGGTACCTTTTCATCAGCCATAAGAAATATTTCTTTGATCCGCTCATCAACGCCCTCGCCCAGGTAATGCCCACCTTGTTTTGCCGGAATGTGATCATTAGGGCAAAGGGCTGAGTGCGTTAATCCAATCGATTCAATCCGGCTTATTCCCAGTGTAAATCACTTCACACTCGCTGATTCTCTTAATAATTGGACTTAGGCGCATCTTCATCCAAATCTAGGTGCAAAAGAAGCCATCACCCATGCGGCATATGCTTGGGGCAGCCGGGTATATATTTTCTAGGTAATTTATGTGCAAAGTCCTCAATTGCGAAACGCTTTTCAACACGCACGCACTAACCCCATCATGAGGTTTGCAGCCTTGCTAATGTTATTGTTCCTGCCCCTGCTGCTATTTGGGTGCGTCAAAAAGGAGGTACTGGCGACCCCTCAGCCTATAATCGCCGCATCGCCTACTCCAACACCCATTCCCCCAGATGAACTATCATGCGAAAAGCGGGATGCATCCTTGATCGATTCGTGCTATCTTGAGGAGGCTAAAAGCGCCAAGAGCGAAGTTGCGTGCGGAAAAATCCGGGATGTTTCGCTTAGGACGGAATGCCTCACATTCATCGCCAAATACACTAAAATATATGATATCTGCGACAAAATCAGTTACGAATCGGAAAAATACAAGTGCTACTCGGAGGTGGCGCATGCCAAGGATGACGTCGCAGTATGCTACAAGATCCCAAGCAGTCAGGAAAAGGATGAATGCCTTGGCCGTTTCGCTGACCCCTCGGCGGATGCGGCAAAATGCGAGGCCATTTCATTGGTGACCAAGAGGAATTCGTGCCTGCTTGAGCTCGCGCAAAGGCTGAACCAGCCTTCGGTTTGCGAAAGGATGCTGGGTGCGCTGGAGCGCGACAGCTGCAGGCAGGGGATTGCAGTCAGGATGAACTACCTGTCAATCTGCGATGAGATTGAAAACCAGGACCGTGCAAGCAATTGCTACATCAAGATCGCCCAGATAAGGAATGAAGTGGCCATTTGCGAAATGATCAACGAACCACCAGAGGGCAAATCCCTCTGCTATGTTAGCATGGCAAATGCCACCAACAGCTCGGCACTGTGCGCAAAAGCGCAAATAGAATCCTACCGCAAGTATTGCTACGATTTGTTTGCAATCAAATACCAGCAGAAGATATGCGCCACCTATAATCAGGAGTTCAACCCCAATTTGGAATGCGAGAAAATTATGGCCGCCAAATTCCCCTCTAAAAAATGCACCCTCGACATCGGCATCCCGGAAAGCGCACCCGATGGGTTTTGCTGGTTGTGCAGGGTTAAATGCGCCGCCTAAGGCCGGATGGCTCTGCGCCAAACATTCCTATGCAATAGCACCATAGCAGCCGGCTTTCTTATCCTCATCCATGATGCGCATGCATGCGTAGGCTTCACGGAACTCCCTGCCCACGCGGTCAAAGCAGGCATTCCTTGAGGGCTGGGATTGCGGATCCTTCGGGATCCTTTCGCATTTGGCGGTTTCGCCCAAAGTCCTCTCGGAGCTCTTCAGGCATTCATTCACCACGGTTGTACTCTCGGCAAAATAGCAGCCGCTGGAATCGACAACTGATGGGCTGGGGGAAGCGTTACTCGGGGCTACGTTCTGGATAGGATAAAACGACCACATTATCATTATAAGCCCCAATATGAATAAACCGGCAAATATTTTCCAGGACATAAAAATATTTCCGAAGGGCGTTTAATAAGGATTTGCTATTTAGGGCGAGGTCCTAGTCAGCATAAGGATGGCGGAATAGCACCCATCCCTCACGCTTGAAATGTTGAGCGGAAGGCAGTACGTGCTGTTCCCAAGGGCGATGGCCACGTCACGGATGCAGTTTTCCTTGCCAAGGAGGTTGGCTGAGGTGACATTTTCGCAGACCGTAACGGTCCTGTTGATCCTGGCATAATCCGAATAGCAGGTGTCCCTAACCGAGGGCTCCTTGAAATTGAAGCATGCAACCGGCAGGTCATAAGTGGCGGTGAAAAAATAATTGCATTCATCCTCCGCTCCCCGATCCCCCATCTTTGCGCAAAGCGTCTTGTTGTGGGCGTATTTTGCCATGGTGAAGAGGCACTCGTCCCTTATGCTGCCGTTTAGGAAATAGCAATAGTCCACTTTCCTTGTGCGGTTGGCGATGTCGAAGATGCAATAATCCCCCAATTCATCGCCAGCCTTTTGGCAAAGCGCTATGTCCAGCGTTTTCCCAGCAACTGATGCATAGCACTTTAGCTTATCATCCCCGAGGGGGATATACGAGCACGGGCCGGTGCCGTTCCTGGAAAGCGCCTCATTCAGGTAGCAGGATGTCCTTTTGCTTGGCTCTACTGACCCGCATCCTGCAGCCGAGCCCGGGTCAATTACGCTATCCCGAAGGCAATATTCCCTTAATTCCAATGATTTGATTCTTTCGCAATGTGCGGAATTCTTGGAAGCCTTGGCTTGGAAGTAATAACAATTATCCTTCTCGCTCAATCCGCTTATTTTTTCGCAAAGGGACGGATTCCTTTCTGCAATCGACAAATTGTAATAGCATGCGTCCTTTC
>Ga0209542_10020034_pt1 | contig 10650 bp, 8 predicted proteins | sample RifCSPhighO2_01_FD_184028 | JGI IMG/M metagenome (GOLD analysis project Ga0209542, IMG submission 184028) | Soil microbial communities from Rifle, Colorado - Rifle CSP2_plank highO2_0.1 (SPAdes) (version 2) | ecosystem: Environmental > Terrestrial > Deep subsurface > Rock core/Sediment ...
AGAATTGCAAAAAAGATTTCACAATAGAATCGGAGGATTTTAATTTTTATGAAAAAATAAAAGTCCCGCCGCCGACTTGGTGCCCGGAGTGTCGCGCCATGCGTCGTATCGTCTGGCGGAACGAGAGGTCTTTACATCACAATGTTTGCGCTTTTTCCGGAAAGCCCATTGTTTCAATGTTCGCTCCGGAATCCGGTTATACGATATATGAGCGGGATATTTGGTGGAGCGATAAATGGGATCCTACGTCCTACGGCCGAGATTATGATTTTTCAAAATCGTTCTTCGAGCAATTCAAAGAGTTGATGCAACGGGTTCCTTTGGCCAGTTTGGGAAATACTAATGTCGTAAAAAGCCACTATGTGAACCATACGGCCGACCTGAAAAATTGCTATCTTGTTTATGCTTCTATGGAAGGGGAGAACGTATACTATTCTCAAGGAGTCTTTAACGTGAAGGACTCCTTTGACCTTTATACCATCCAAAAGTCACAAAACTGTTACGACGATGTGCTTTGCGGAAATATATATAAGACCCATTTTAGCTATGGTAGTGATGAATGCATCGATTCTTTTTTTCTTACCTCCTGCTTGAATTTGCAAAGCTGCCTTGGGTGTGTGAATTTAAGGCACAAGGCTCATTGCATATTCAACCGGCAATATACGAAAGAAGAATACGATAAAAAAATCAAAGAATACGACTTCGGCAGCTACAAATTCCTGCAGGATTTTAAATCCCAATATAACAAGTTCCTTCTCGAACAGCCGCGGCGTTTTGCATTCATATATAAATCCACCAATGTCACGGGTGATAATATTTTTACCTCAAAGAACAGCAAGATGGTTTTCGATGTTTATGGAGAATTGGAAGATTCAAAATATGCACTCCATACTTTCGGGATGAAAAATGGATATGATGGGTATGGAATCGGAGACCGAGGTGAGTTTTTATACGAAGGCGTGGATTTCGGACACAACGGAGCCCGGAATTCCTTTGGTGTTCTTAACCACGGATCCATGGATTGCAAGTACGTCTATATGTGCTACGGAGCAAAGTATTTATTCGGCTGCATCGGGATACGCAACGGGGAATATTGCATTTTGAATAAAAAATACACCAAGGCGGAGTACGAAAAACTTCTTCCTAAGATAATCCAACACATGAACGATATGTCGTACGTGGACAAAGAAGGGAGGGTATATAAATACGGGGAATTTTTTCCAATTGATCTGGCACCGTTTGCCTACAATGAAACAATTGGCCTGGAATATTATCCATTAAGCCCCAAAAAGGCGAAAGAATATGGGTTCAAGTGGAGGGAGAAAGAGCACAGGGACCTGAAAATTGATATCATGGCGGAAAATATGCCCGATCATATTGAAAACACTCACAATTCGATCGTTGGAAAGGTGATCCAGTGTTTGCACAAAGGAGAATGCAATGAACAGTGTACAGAAGCGTTCAAGATTATTCCCGAAGAGCTTGCTTTTCACAAAAGGATGAATATCGCCCTACCGCGCCTATGTCCCAATTGCCGACATTTTGAAAGATTGGGCAAGAGAAATCCCGTCCGTCTCTGGCACAGACAGTGTATGTGCGGTTCGGCAGGTTCACCACCTACGACTGTAAAACATGAACATAAAAGGCAATGCACGAATGAGTTTGAAACTTCCTATGCTCCTGAGCGGCCGGAGATAGTCTACTGCGAGAAATGCTATCAAGCAGAGGTGTATTGAGAATAGCATAAGGTTGTAGTAAAATACCTCATATCTATATGGCAAAGCCGAATCGAGTGCAGATAATAAAATACGGGCCGCCGCCGCCAGAACTACCGGTCTTCGGCAAGGTGAAGCCAGAAGAGGTGTCTTTTATCGGGCGGACTAATTACGTGGCTGCGCTAGAAGAAAAGAAATTTGTTTTTGGCATTAAGCGGATAGACCGCAGAAGGCACTTATACATAGTGGGCAAGTCCGGGGTGGGCAAGAGCAAGCTCCTGGAGCTACTCATCCGCCAAGATGTAGCTTATGGTCACGGTCTGTGCCTGATGGACCCCCACGGCGATGTTATTGAGGCAATTCTGGATTATATCCCGAAAGAGCGCATTGAAGATGTCTGCCTGATTGACCCGAATGATTCAGACTTTCCCTCCTCTTTCAATCCGCTGGCCAATGTGGACCCTTCTTTTAAATTCATTTTGACTCAAGGATTAATCGAAGTCTTGCAGAAGCAATTCGGCGCTAACTGGACGCCCCGCCTAGAGCATGTTTTCCGCTTTACCTGTTTGGCGTTACTTGATTATCCGCATGCCACAATGCGCGGGATGATATCCATGTTAACAGACGGGAATTACCGACAGAAAGTTGTGGAATACATTACCGACGACATGGTTAAAAGATTCTTCGCTATTGAATTCGCCGATTGGTCGGAGAAATTTGACACCGATGCCATTATACCTTTAGTGAATAAACTGGGCCAGTTTCTCTCTGATCCGCTTCTCCGCAATATTTTCGGCCAGAAGCAAAACAAGATTGACATCAGTAATCTCATGAATGAGCAGAAAATAATTTTCATCAATCTTTCCAAGGGACGCATTGGAGAGGAGAATTCCAGCTTTTTCGGCTCTATGTTTCTGACCAAAATAAAACAGGCGGGTATGGAACGCGCCAGAATCCCAGAGAGTGAACGAAAAGACTTCTATCTATACGTAGACGAGTTTCATAATATAGTCACTCAGACCTTTGAGAATATTCTTTCTGAAGCTAGGAAATACGCCCTCAACCTCACTATCGCTCACCAGTATATAGGTCAGCTTATTCCGCAAGTTCAGCATGCCGTGCTTGGCAATACCGGTAGTATTATAACTTTCCGAATCGGTGGCGAAGACGCAGTGAAGCTGAAACCCGAATTCGCGCCACTCTTTGACGTCAAAGACATGATAAATCTAGCCGTTACCGAATTTTATATAAAAATGACAATTGACGGCGAATCTTATGACCCTTTCTCCGCGGAGACTCTGAAGATTCTGCCTCCCACTCATCCTTCTTACAGGAAAGAAATCATAGAGGCTTCTCGAAAAAAATATTCAATACCAAAGGATGACGCTCAGAAGCTTATTGTCGCAGAGGAGGCAACAATTATCCGAAGCGCGGAAGAAAAAGCTATCATTGAAGGTAAGGGGAAAAAGCCTGCTCACTCTCACGATGGTTCGGGAGCAGGCGGGAAAAATAGACCTGTTGCAGAAGAAAATGAAGAAAACGGCGAAGAAAAAAATTTAAAAACAAAAACTTCACAAGAAGCTGAACCTATGATATAATAGAAAATCAAGGAGCAGAGCGACTATGGTTTTCATTACCCTGTTAAATAATTTTTGTTTCACAAAAATTGCCCAACGGGCATTTAACAGGGTTATGATTTTTACAATCGTTTCACTCTTTAAAAATCTATGAAAGACTACTACAACATTTTAGGAGTTAATAAAGGTGCGTCAAAAGACGAAATAAAAAAGGCCTTTTATAAACTTGCGCATAAATATCACCCTGACAAAAAAGAAGGCAATGAAGCAAAATTCAAGCAGGTAAACGAAGCGTATCAAATTCTTTCTGATGATTCTAAACGTTCAAAATATGACCAATACGGGTCTCAATTTGAAAATATGGGTCAAGGTGGAGGTTTTCAGGGTGGTTTTGGGGGTTTTAACGCTTCGGACTTTGGCGGTTTTCAAAATGGCGGTGTAGAATTTGACTTCGGTAATTTGAACGACATTTTCAGCGATTTTTTTACAGGAGGCATGGGAGGTAGACAGCAGACTAGAAGGGGGAGAGATATTTCTACAGAAATTCAGATTTCTTTTCCAGATTCTATTTTTGGCATCAATAGAAAAATTTTGATTACTAAAACTTCCAGCTGTCTTACTTGTAAAGGCTCGGGAGCAAAAGAGGGCTCAAAGATGGAGACTTGCAAGCATTGCAATGGTCAGGGCAAGATTCGCGAATCAAAGAGAACGATTTTTGGAAACATAGCAAATACAAAAACTTGCGAGACTTGCATGGGTGTAGGACAGATGCCGAAAGAATTGTGTGATAAATGTAAGGGCAAAGGAGTGTTGCGACGGGAAGAGGAGATATCCATCATCATACCATCCGGTATCAGAGATGGTGAGATGATGAGGATGACGGGTAATGGGGAGGCAATTTCTCATGGAACCACAGGAGACCTATATATAAAGATAAATGTTGCTCCGCATCCGGTTTTCAAGAGGGATGGAAACGACCTTGTGATGAATTTGAATTTGAAACTTTCTGATGCGCTGTTGGGCACGAAATATCCGATAGAAACTCTAGATGGAGAAATAGAGGTAACCATCCCAGAAGGTGTGGGCATAAATGAAACTCTGCGTGTGCGAGGAAAAGGGGTGCCAGTAGCAAAAAATAAGCGTGGAGACCTATTGATTAAACTCAACATTAAACTTCCTAACAAACTTTCTCGCAAAGCGCAGGGACTCGTAGAGGAACTTAAAAAAGAGGGGATATAACCAAGTTAAATTCTATTTATTTTTTGTCCACTTTCAGTATCCTTTACCTCGTAGCCAAGAGAATTTATTTTATCTCGGAGTTCGTCGGATTTTTTGAAGTCTTTCTTTTGGCGAGCTTGTTCCCGTTCTTCTAGTAGTTTTTTCACTTCTTCCGGAATTTCTCCTGCCTGCGCAGGCAGGTCTTCTTTTAAATTTGCAAAACCAAGACTGAATACTTTATCAAAATCTAAAATAGTTGCCTTTTTATCGGCATTGCTTATGCTCTCGTCTTTCACTAAATCCCAAAGGAGAGAAAGGGCTCGGGGAGTATCCAGGTCGTCCTCTAGATACTTTTTAAATTTATCCCTATACCCCTCGCTTGCTTTACCTATATTTTGTCCTAGAGCCAGATAGAGCCCGTAGAGCCTTTTTAGGGCTGTTTCCGCGCCTTCCAGTGCCTCCCAGACGAAATTTACTTTAGTGCGATAGCTAGCCATTAGGAGCCAAAAACGGTAGGTTGTAGGATTTATATTTTTGTTGACCAAGCTTTCCAGTCTCAAGAAATTATTTTCTGATTTTGACATTTTTACGCCCCCAGTATCAACAAATTCACTATGCATCCAAAACTTTACAAAAGGTTTTTTGCCAGTTGCGCATTCTGATTGAGCTATTTCATTAGTGTGGTGTGTTGGGATGAGGTCTATCCCTCCTGTATGAATATCAAACTGTTCTCCTAAAAATTTCATACCCATAGCCGAACATTCTATATGCCAGCCAGGAAAGCCTTTTCCCCAAGGAGATTCATAACCGATAGGATTTCCGCCAGAGGCGGATCCACCTTGGGCGGAGAATTTCCAAAGCGCAAAATCTTCCGGATTTATTTTTTCTGAATTCGCTTCTATTCTTGGCCTAGAAGCCTCTTTATTTTTGGCAGTTCCCCAAAGTATTCCATAATCGGGCATTTTAGAGGTGTTAAAATAAATCCCATCACTTGTTTTGTATGTATATCCTTTTTCTTCTAATCTCTGCACAAGCTCTATGTCTTCTTTTACGTAATCACTTGCATAATATATTTCGCTTGGTACTTTTATATTAAGTTTTATCAAATCTTCCTTGAATTTTTCTGTATAAAATTCTGCAAGTTCGCGCATATTTTTTAAATTCAATTCTTTTCCTTCTCGCAAGAGGCCTTTCGTCATCTTGTCTTCTCCAGAATCTGCATCGCTCGAAAGATGACCAATGTCGGTAATATTCATAACGCGCTTTACCGTGTACCCGAAATATTCTAAAGTTTTTTGTAAAATATCCGCAAAAACATAGGACCTTAAATTTCCGATGTGTGCATAATCATATACTGTCGGACCGCAGGAATAAAAAGTTACGCTCGGAGGAGAGAGGGGGGTAAAGTCTTCTTTTTCTCTACTTAGGGTATTGTAAAATTTTAACGGCATTTTAAATTCCTTTTACTATTGTGGAGTTAGACTTGTTTAAATTCATGTCTATAAATTGAGATAAGGGTATAAAGCAAGCTAACCGTAAGCGGTCCTACCAGGATACCTACCGGACCTAAAAATGATATGCCTCCGAGAACCGAGAAAAGAATCAAAATAGATGGTATGTTTATCTGTTTGCCGACGATTAGCGGGCTCAAAAAATTATCAACCATTCCCACCACAATAATTGCCCAAACTAAAAGACCAATAGCAGGAGTGGTGTTTCCTGTAGCAAAAAGGAAAATAATTCCGGGAATTGATACTAGGGAAGTCCCTACAGTCGGGATGAGAGACATCACTGCAGCTATCACTCCCCACAGCGCTCCGTTTGGAATTCCAAATATCCAAAATCCAATTCCCAATAGCACACCCTGAATGATAGCTATGAAGAGGTAACCTTTCATCACTGCCTCTACAGCCTGTGTAAATCGAGTGATTATTTTCTCATCATCCGCATCTCCGAGCGGGCTAAGCACAATGATTGCTTTTCGCCATTTTGTGCCGTCTTTCAAGAAATAGAAAATTATTATTAACATCAGCAAGAATGAAAAGAAAGCGGACAAAGTGCTGGTAAAGATACTTGCTATATTATTTGATACATAAGAAATAAAGGCAGATGTTTTTTGACTGATATCAAAAACCGCTATGTCGGGCAAAAACTTATTTATGTTTTGCTCAACCCTATCCATAAATGGCGTAATGCTTATGTATCATACAACTCTATAATAAACATCTTCACTTTGATTGAAAACTACAGCGCTTATACCGAGGAGTGGCCCACAGAGAACCACGATGAAAAGGAGAACTGTGACCAAAGAGGAAAGCCATTCGGGTAATTTCTTTTTTCGGAACCATTTGTATATAGGGTACAGCACTATGGAGAAAGCAGTCCCGAGCACGAACACTACCCAGAAGGGGCGGAATATCAAAAAAGCAAAAACGAACGTAGCTAAAAGAAGTCCGAAGAAGAAATACCTTTCTATTATTTTTGTTTGCATATGAAGCATATTATAGTATCTGTGATAGATTTTTGCAAAGTCGCTTCTGCTTGCTTTTTGGGAAATTTAATATAATATAAAGCAGTATGAGTAAAGAAGAATTCGCAATTATACAAACAGGCGGGAAGCAATACAAGGTTTCTAAGGGGACCCTTGTTTCTATTGAAAAGATGAGGGGGGAATACGCAAAAGGAGACAAGCTTTCCTTTGACAAAGTCTTGCTAGTTGAAGATGGTAAAAATACCACTATCGGCACACCCTATATCAAGGGTGCAAAGGTGGACGCTGAAATAGTGGAAATCGGCCGCGCTCGTAAAATCCTGGTGGTAAAATACAAACAGAAATCTCGCTACCTTCGCCGCAACGGCCACCGCCAGCCATTCTTTAAAGTAAAAATTACCTCAATAAAATAAAATTGAAAGCTAAAACTATAAATTTAATATTATTACTAATACCTCTAGTGCTAGTTTTTTTGTATTATCTTCTTGGTGGACAAAATTCTGAACATTATTACATAATAGCTTTTTTGGAAATAGGTATAGTTGTCTATGTTTTAGTCCTGATCTTCTTTGGAGGTGAGTTCATTTTTTAAGATAATAAAAAGGAGTTTCTTTCGTATACACTATTGTCTATTTTTTAAAGCATTCTTTAAAGTGTCGTTGTCGGAATATTCTAGCTCGGTGCCGGTGGAAAGTCCCTTGCCGAGGGAAGAAATTTTGATATTGGATTTTTCTGCCAACTCTTTTATTTGCGCTCGAACATACAAATCGGTGTGGTTGCCTTGCGGACTTACCGAAAAAGCCAAAATAATTTCCCGCCTCTCCGGCGGGTCGCCGACGAGGCGACTTATTCTCTCCTTGAGCTCTTTTATTCGCACCCTGCTTTTGGTGTTTTTTTCTACAATCGGAACAAGGCCGCCCAAGATAAAATATTTTCCATTATAAATTCTGCTTTTTCTGACACTTTCCAAATCCGAATCTTTCTCTACTACTAGCAGGGTAGAAGAGTCAGTATTGGCGTCATTGCATACATCGCACAATTTACTGTTTCCTCTTAACAAGAAGAACCTAAAGCAATCCTTGCACTGCGCCACTTCTTTTTTTAGCTCCGCAATCAAGCTGCATAAGTTTTCCGCATATGCGGAATTCTTATACATTAAAAAATACACAAAGCGTCTCGCTTGCCTTTCGCCAATACCAGGAAATTCCTTAAAAATTTCTGTCAATTTATCTATGATGTCCATCCCGTTAGAGATAGGAAATGCTGGGCATTTCCGTAGTTATATTACTTTTAATAAAAACCTCAGACATAGAGTTATATTAACACATTATTTTATTTATAAACCATGCAATCTCTAACGGGATCCATGGCTAAAATTCATCCAAATCCCCTTTTACTTTTGATGGGGCAAACTCGCTGATGTTGCTTTTTTCCAAATTCAAGAATGTCGTAGTTTTTTCATCAAAGAAGAGCTCTATTTTTCCAGTCGGGCCATTGCGGTGTTTTTCAATAAGAATTTCGGTGATGTTAGTTTTTTCTGATTTATCTTTTCCTTTATCCTCGCTATGTAAAAACATTACCACATCTGCATCTTGCTCTATGGAGCCTGAGTCGCGAAGGTCTGAAAGCCTAGGCTTGCCACCTCGAGACTCCACCGCACGAGAGAGTTGAGAAAGCGCCAATACTGGCACGTCTAATTCCTTAGCCAAGCTTTTGAGCGACCTGCTGATTTCTGTCACTTGATTCACCATGGAATCATAGTCTTTTGAAGTTGTCATCAGCTGCAAATAATCCACTACTATTAAATCTAGCCCTTTTTCCGCTTTTAATCGGCGCGAAAGAGCTTTCATTCGGACGATAGAATTTCCGGGCTGGTCGTCTATGTAAATCTGCGCCTTGGCCAACTTATCCAGCGAATCCCGAAGCTGAGCGAATTCTCCTCTTTCGTCAGAGAGGTGTCCGGTACGTAAATTCCAAGCGTTCACTCGGCTTTCAGCGGAAAGCATTCTGTCCACTAATTGCTGAGAGGACATTTCCAGAGAAAATATTACTACTGATTTTTCATGAAGTACGGAAGTTTTTCTAGCGATATCGAGCGCGAGCGTAGTCTTGCCCATACTTGGTCTGGCTGCAATTATAACTAAATCCTGTTTTTGTAAACCAGAGAGAATAGTATCCAAGTCTCGGAAACCAGTCGGAAGTCCGCGCAACATACCTTTATTTTCATGCAATTTTTCAATACGCTCATAGGCTTCAGGCAGAGCATCTTTTAAATTCACAAATTTTTGATTTTTAGGAGAAGAAACCACGCCGAAGATTCTTTTTTCTGCCATATCCAATATGTCATCCATGTGGTCGTCGCTTTCTTCAAACGCAAGCTCAGACACATAATCCGCAGCTTCTATCAAGCTTCTTAAAACATATTTTTTCTGCACGATATTGGCATAGTGTTTTACATTTACACTGGAAGGCACAACATTTACTATCTCGGCAAGATATTTATTTCCTCCGATTTGTTCAAGTAGTTTTTTCTCTGATAATTTTGAAGAAAGAGAAAGCATATCTATCGGTTCATTCTTTGTGGAGAGGTCGAGCATTGCTTGGAAAATCTTTTTATGCTTTTCAACATAAAAAGAATCCGGAGATACTATATCTTCTACTTCATGCATGGCATCCTTGCGGAGCATAATAGAGCCGAGTACTGCTTGTTCGGATTCAATACTTTGAGGAGGTATGCGCAGATTTGTCGGCTTTTTTCTTGGGGTTATTTCTTTTACCATTAGAGCCATTCTAGCACAACGGAAAAATTGTCAAAACGGGAAAGTGGGCAAAAAGTTGATAAGCATGTTATTAAAGTGGGGATAGTATGCTATTATATTTCTATGCATAAGAAGATATTTTTGTCGGGTATCCAGCCTTCGGGTAAGCCCCATATCGGCAACTATTTCGGCATGATGAAACAGCTTCTCGGCATGCAAGAAGAATATGATGTGTATGCGCTTATAGTTGACTATCATGCCCTGAAGTCTATTCAGAGTTCTAAAGAAATGAAGGAAAATATTATAGGGGTTGTGCTTGACTATCTGGCATTGGGGCTTGATCCGAAAAAAGTCACTCTGTTTAAACAGTCTGATATTTCAGAACACACGGAGCTTTGTTGGATTTTTGATACCATTACCACCATGCCGTACCTGATGCGGGCCCACGCTTTTAAGGATGCTGAAGCCAAGAATAAAGAAATAGATGTGGGCACTTTCAATTATCCGATGCTGATGGCGGCGGATATTTTACTTTATGACACAGACATAGTGCCTGTCGGAGCTGACCAGAAACAGCACATAGAAATTGCGCGAGATACAGCCGAAAAATTCAATCGTATTTATGGCAAAGGAAATCAGACATTTAAACTTCCAGAGGTGATGATTATGAAAGATGTGGCTGTTGTACCGGGGACGGATGGAAGAAAAATGTCTAAGAGTTACAACAACACCATACCGCTTTTCGCGGAATACGAAGAAATTAAAAAAGCCGTGATGGGCATCGTTACAGATTCCGGAGAGGGAATTCCTAAAAATGTTTATGCCATACACAACCTGCTTCGCCCCGCTTCAGAATTGTTGCCGATTTATGAGAGCAAGGCAGGAAAGTA
>Ga0209542_10020036_pt1 | contig 10649 bp, 10 predicted proteins | sample RifCSPhighO2_01_FD_184028 | JGI IMG/M metagenome (GOLD analysis project Ga0209542, IMG submission 184028) | Soil microbial communities from Rifle, Colorado - Rifle CSP2_plank highO2_0.1 (SPAdes) (version 2) | ecosystem: Environmental > Terrestrial > Deep subsurface > Rock core/Sediment ...
GCTCTTGACTAGCCCGCTGCCCTCAAAAAGTTTATCTTGCCCTTGGTGTCAATATCAGCAAATAGAAGAAGATTTGACTGAATTTTGAGCCGCCTTTCGGATTCGAACCGAAGACCTACGGTTTACGATACCGTTGCTCTACCAGCTGAGCTAAGGCGGCGTTGCCCTTATTTTACCATCATGTAGAATAAATATATGCTGCCCCAAAAGACTTATACGGTCCGGGAATTAGAAACCATCGCTAACGAAATCAGAAAAGACATTATTGCCATGTTACTCGAAGCCGGTTCGGGACATACCGCCGGGCCATTGGGGATGGCTGATGTTTTTACCGCTTTGTATTTTTCTGTTTTAAACCACGATCCCAAAAAACCGGATTGGCCCGAGCGCGACCGGTTGGTGCTAAGTAACGGCCACATCTGCCCGGTTTTATATGCCACCTTAGCTCATGCCGGCTACTTTGACCGGTCGGAGTTAACCACCTTAAGGAAAATTAACAGCCGCTTGCAAGGCCACCCGTCAAGCGTTGATCTGCCCGGAGTGGAAGTTGCCTCCGGCCCCTTAGGCCAGGGCATTTCCCAGGCTGTGGGCATGGCTTTAGCGGCACGATTAGATCAGTCCAGGAGCGAAATTTACTGCGCTATGAGTGACGCTGAGCATAACGAAGGCCAGACTTGGGAAGCAATCATGTTTGCCGGCAAGGAAAGGCTTTACAATCTGACCACTTTAATTGACCGAAACAACATCCAGATTGAGGGTTTTACCGAAGAGGTGATGCCGATTGAGCCTTTAAAGCAAAAATACGAAGCCTTCAACTGGATGGTTCTAGATGTTGACGGCCATAACATTGAAGAAGTGATCGACGCCTGCCACCGGGCCAAGGCAATTTATGAGCGGCCGACCGCAATTATCTGCCACACCATTCCCGGTTTCGGGGTCTCTTTTATGGAAAACGACCCGGCCTGGCACGGCAAACCGCCAAACCAAGAGCAAGCGGCTGAAGCCTTAAAGCAATTAAACGCCTTTAAGGGGAGGGGTTTAAATGAGTAGTTTACGGGATGGCTTTGGCGAAGGGCTTTTAGCCTTAGGGGAAGTTAATCCTAATGTAGTCGCTCTTTCGGCAGATTTAACCGAATCCACCCGGGCGGAAGCTTTTGCCAAAAAATACCCGGCTCGTTTTTTCCAGGTCGGGGTGGCCGAGCAAAACATGATGGGCATTGCCGCAGGACTAGCTTTATCAGGCAAAATCCCTTTTGTTTGTTCTTACGCCGTCTTTTCCCCGGGCAGAAACTGGGATCAACTGCGGGTGTCGGTTTGCTACCAAAAACTGCATGTAATTGTGGCCGCTCACCACGCCGGTTTGGGTATCGGTCCGGACGGGGCCACCCACCAGGCGCTGGAAGATATTTCAATGGTTAGAGCCTTACCGAATTTAACCGTGCTGACTCCGGCTGACGCAGTTGAAGCTAAAAAAGCCACTTTAGCCTCTGTTAAGCTTAAAGGGCCGGTGTATATCCGGTTAACTAAATACGAGCAGGAGCCGGTGACTAAAGAATCTGACCCTTTTGCTATCGGCAAAGCGACTCTCATGAAAAAGGGGACTGACGTGACTATCATTGCCTGCGGCCCAATGGTTTCTGCCGCATTAACTGCCGCCAAACACTTAACTGCCCAGAAAATATCGGCTGAAGTGATTAACTTAAGCACCGTTAAACCTTTGGATGTTAAAACAATTTTAGAGTCAGTTAAAAAAACCCATTGTTTGGTGACGGCCGAAGACCACCAGGTACTGGGCGGTATGGGTTCAGCTGTGGTTGAAGCCTTAGCGACCACCTACGCTGCGCCGGTCACCGAAATGGTCGGGGTCAAAGGCGTTTTCGGCGAGAGCGGCAAGCCGGACGAGCTGTACAAAAAGTACGGCTTAGACGCTGATTCAATTGTGACGGCAGTCAAGAAAGTTATTTCCCGAAAGAAACGGCTTTAGGAATAGGAGTATTCGGCAATATTTGGCAACATTCGGCAAAATTTGGTAAAATGAGTTAATGAAGTTTCCGCCGCCCTACGAACTGACCTCTTCGATGGTTTCGCTTATTGCCGAAATTGAAGCTTTAAACAAGTTTTTTGATCATTTAACCGTTCCAGAGAACTTAAAAATTAAACTCAATCGAGAGTCACTGCTTAAAAGCTCTCTCTTCTCTGCCCGGATTGAAGGGGCGACGAAAAAGACAGAAGTCGATAATATTGTTTCCGCCTATACTTGGCTGGAAAGAAATTTACCTTCAGGAAAAAAGATTAATCAGACACTGGTTTTAACTCTTCATCGCAAAGTTTTGAATAAAATTGATGCTTCGGCCGGGCATTTCAGGAGAGAGATGAGCGCGATTTTTGACCGTGAAGGTAACGCTGTTTATTTGCCGCCACCGCCGACTGAAATAAAATCCTTAATTGGAAGGCTACTTAATTTTGCCAACGGCAAGGGCGAAAAATTCCCTCTGATTACCGCGATGCTTGTTCACTTAATTTTTGAAAAAATTCACCCGTTTGTAGACGGCAACGGCAGGGTAGGAAGACTTTTAATTGCCGCAGTCTTAAAAAGCAGAAATTACCGTTTACCCTTACTGGTTCCTTTTGAAGAATTTTTAGAGAAACACCGGTCAGACTATTATTATTTTTTGGATATAGGCTTAAAACAGCCGGAACAATATTTGGGTTTTATGCTAAATGCTTTTTTAAAACAAAGCCTTAAAACCCGCAATCAGCTGGTGCATGAGTTAAAACGGCCAGACACATCATTCTTAAGCGACAGGCAAACAGAAATAGTTAATATCATCAAAGACCATCATCAAGTCAGCTTGGATTTTTTGAAACGGCGGTTTTTTGCCGTGCCGTCCCGAACTTTAAGATATGACCTAAAAAAATTGGCAGAAGCCGGCCAAATTGTCAAAATTGGCCGCACTCGGGGCAGTTTTTACCGGATTAAGTCAGATTGAGGTTTAGCTCGGATTAAGTCCTCTCCGGTGAATTGAGCGTAAATTACTGGCGCGATTATTTGTTTAAACACTCTTTCTGGGAAGAAAAACCTGCTAAGTTGAAGATTTTTTAGTCCTTCTTTAATATAATCTCCATACTCGTTAGCCTCCTGAAAATTCCCGTATGATCGAGAGACCATTGCCATTATATTAGACATAATAAAACCTATTTCAAAAAGAACTACAGGTAGAGGCATTAAAGTCATTGCTTCTTTTATTCCCTCGGCTTTTCCAAGAGCAATTCTGGCCAACTCGCCAGAGGCAATTAAGAATCCTGGCATAATAGAGACAGCTGTAACAAAACTTTCATAGTATAAACCTTGTTTATTTTTCGAAAACAAAGATTCAACGAGAGGGATTAATTTGATTTGGGTTTTTAGAACCTGGTTGATCCTTTGGCCATATTTTGAGAAAAAAGCCGGATTATTTCCCCCTTGCGGCAATTGATTTTCCAGTTGATCAGCAATATCGGAAAAGTTAATAGGCAGATAAATTTTTCCGGTTTCTTCGTCATAGCTTATCTTGGGATTGATGATTTTTTTTATCCTACCTCTCATTCCAGTAATTGTTGTTTCACCCTTGGGTGACACGGAACCGATAATTGTAGTTTCTTTTTCTTTGGGGGCATGAAAAGGCTCTATTTCTACAGGACTTGAAATATTAAGTTTTTGAGATAACATTTCTAATCCCAACGCATTAATTTCCAATTGCTTACCGTAAAGAATAAAATTTGGAGTCCATTGAAAAGCACCGGCGTGAATCTTATGTGGTTGAGCTCTCAATCCTTCATTGGCCATTGGAATCCAATTACTTGCGGGTTTTAACTCTTTATTAATTGGATTTTTTTCTAGTGGGGGAATATCTGTCACTTTAGCTTATAATATCAGACTTTGGTTTTTCGCGTCTGGCCAGCAGCATAAACGGCAAAGCTAAAAGCTGGAAGCCGGCCCCAACGGCAAAGGAAGCGCCATAGCCGGAAACATCAGCCACTTTTCCCAGTGCCGGCTGGATCACTACCCCGCCGGAAGAGCCCATCAAAGAATCAAAAGATAGAACAGTCGCTCTTTGGTTGGTGGGGATTAAGCCGTTAAGATAGGCTTGCCTGATCGGTGACATTAAAGAGAAAGTTAAACCCCAGACAACTAAAAGTAAGATCGTTAAGTAAAAACTGGTGGTAGCGGCAGTTAATCCCAAAGCCAGTGTCCCCAAAATGGCGGCAGTGATTAATATCGAAGTCCTTAATTTAAAATATTTTCTCACTTTTGAAGCAGATAAACCGCCGACAATCTGGGAGCCGGCCACAATCGCCGCCGCCAGGCCTGCAATGGAGTAAGCCGTCGGATCGCCGTAAAGCTTAAGTAAATGCGGCTGCAAGGCATAAAAAGCATAAAAGGAAACACCGGCGCCAAACGGGCCACTAAGCATCATCCAGCGAACCGGCGGATTTTTCAGTCCGTGCTCCAAGCTGTCTTTAAAAGTGCGGCGGATGTTATCGATTGCTTTCACTCCTTTTAAGGGGGTAAAGCCCAGGTCTTTCATATAAAACCAGGCCACGCTAAAGGTCAAAAGCAAGGCTAAAGACCTAAAAATATATGGCAGACCCAGGCCGCCGAACTGGGCAATGACGCCGCCGGCAACCGAGCCAATCAGCATGGCCGCACCGCTTATTGCCTGTCCCTGGCCAAAAACTGCTTCCAGACTGCCTTTAAACTTGGTAAAGGCCAAAGCATCCACCAGCCAGGCTTCAGTGGCACCGCTAAAGAAAGTAAACCCCAGGCCTAAAAGTACCGAGATAACCGCCCAAATCCAAAAAGGAGCGGCAATGGTCCAGGCGTAGTAGTAGGCCATGGTAGTTAAGGCTAAAGTGAGTGTGCCTAAAAGATACGAAGTTCTTCTGCCCCAGACATCAGCCACAATCCCGGTGGGTACTTCAAAGATCACCTGGCCGACAGTGAAAAAAGCATTAGCGGCAAAAGCTTGGGCATTAGACAGCCCGGCGGAAAGCAGAAACAGGGTATTAACTCCCCAGATAAAAGAAGCTGCCAAAGTCGACAGCAGCATCAAAGTCAAATACGTTGCCCTAACACTCATTTACCCCTCCTTTTAGTATAAGCTCCAGAAGCTTGAGTGACGGTGCTTAAATTTTGGTCGTGAGGAGCGTCAATTTTTAGTGCCTCAACTAATTGACTCACTCCGTCACCAAAAAATAGATTTGACAGACCGCCGAAGTTAGTCTCGACCGACTTTAATTTGTCCCATCCGACAAGCAAAAAATAACGGGAAAATCCCATTACCGGCATATCTTCACCATCTTTTCTTTTATTAAACCCGTGATAAATATATTCCGTTTTGGAAGCTAAAATCACGTCAGCACTTCCCATGGAAAATTTTTCTCCGACCATCACCGGTATGCGTTTAGGAAGGACACTGCCTGCTTTTTCTCCTGATAATATTCTCCAAATATTGGTTTCATTTCCTGTCTCTTTAGCGCCTGCTTTAATTTTTAACCTTCTGGTTAAATCTTCTTCTCGTGACATTGGTTCAATGCCGATATTCATCAATAATCCGTGGATTGAAGCGATATTCATATAACCGGCGGCCATTCGCGACATAAAATTGGCCCAAAAATCGGCTTCAGAGGGGAAAACATGCAATGTTTTTTCGTCTCCGATCTGTTCACTAGGGAGAATTGGGTGATTGTGGATGAAAACCGCCCCGGTTAATTTTCCTTTAAGTCGACCCGGGATTTCCGGCTCGAAAATAGCCACTTCTTTTAGCTCGGATTTTGTAAATTGAGTCACTTCTTGTCCTTCGGTGGTTTTTAGCGCCTGGCAGCCGTATTCGACAATTGAAGTTTGACCTTTATCAGCCAAAAATTTTAAGTCTTCAATCGTGGGCGAGCGGTTTACCTCAACAAGGTTAGTCTGCTCTAGCCGATCTATCAATGAGACTTCAGGTTCTGCCCGTTGATCGCTCATTTAAATATTCTAACCTAAAAACGTTTTCCGGTGCAGTTCAATCTTTATTGTAACCCATAGTATAATAGGGGCATGGAAAATATTTTTAAAGTAAGGGCCGCCGTCAGAGCCGAACAAAAGCGGATCCGTCAGGCCGCCAATGTAGACGCCTATTTTCAGACAATTTATAAAAATATCTTCAAAAGCGGTATGCGCCTTGATAGGGTAAGTCAATTAATGGAGAGGGTGTCCGAAATTACAGGCTTGCAGAATAAAGTCCTCTTTTCCAGGGTGACAATGGATCTTGATTCTAGCGACAATGACGGGAAGATAAGCATTGTGATGGATGATTCGTCAACAGATGAGGACAAACTGTTTAAATTTGATGTCCGGGCATTTGGCCCTTTGGGGAGTAAAACAGACAGACTGGTAATAAGTTTAAACAGCCGTTTTCCAGCGCCAACAAGAGAAAATTTAACTGATGAATTGACCCGCTATGAAGAAAGAGACGTCTTTAACACCGTTGAACTTTTAGTCCGCGCCGGTGAGGCTTTACACCAATACGGTGATGAGCTCATAACCAGAGCGGAATTCAGGCAGGCTAAAGCCCAGGCGTAAATTTCTTGTCAAAACAGTTTTTGGACTTCACAAAGCCGGCGGCGACCGCCTCTTTCTCCGAGCAAAACCACTGGTCGCCGTGAAAGAGCTCTATGTTTGCGCTTTCATAATTACTGCAGCCAGGAAAATGATAATATTGTTTTCCGTCGTAGGCACTGATATTACCCTTAATCAAGCAGTTCGGCTTATCTTCATTTATTTGCTGTAAGCAATTTTTACCAAAGATTCCTATTTTTTCTTTTCTAGCAGTTTGATAAAGCTCTTTTAATTTTTCTTTAATTTCGCTAGATCGTCCGCTGGTATCGAAATCTGCCCAACCAGATTCAATCATCGATTCGTTGATTAACTTACCATTTTGATAAACCCAAGCGAGTGGACGCTTATACACATCAATGCCAAGTATTTTTATACCAACGTTTTTGTCCTTAATTAGCGATTCCAAGAATGCCTTGGCTTCTTTACCACCGCATCGTTCCAGCTCCGGCGCATCAAGATTGCTTAATTTAATTTTTACGCCATCCTCAATAACAATGGTGTCACCATCAAGAACGTTTCTGACAATATATGTTTCCGGAATCTTATTGTTTTCCTGCCATTGCCAGGCGCCGAACAAAATCGACGGCACCAGCAGTAAATACCCAAGATACGTCCAGATTTTCTTTGGCACCCCTATTTTTACCAGATGAGTCAGTGTAGCATTAAGCAGGGGTAAATGAAATTATGCTGGTTTTTGTTGATGATTCAGGAGATCCTGGGTTCAACCTAGAAAAAGGAGCCTCTAAATTTTTTGTAATTGCTTGCATCATTTTTGATGATGAGCTGCAGGCAGAAAAAACAGCAGTTGCAATTAAGGAGTTGAGGAGAGAACTAAAATTTCCGGATGAAGTTGAGTTTAAATTTAATAAATCAAAGCAAAGGGTGAGAGAATTATTCCTGCAATGTTTAAGGCCATTTTCTTTTCGAGTTAGAGCGATTGTCGTTAATAAGTCAGTTATAACAGGTCAAGAGCTAAAGAGAAGCAAGGATTCTTTTTATAATTACTTTATTAAACAAGTTTTACAGCATGATAAAGGTACTCTTAAATCTGCAAAAATAAGATTGGATGGTCATGGTGATAGACTTTTCCGTCGCAACTTAACTACCTATTTACGCAGAGAGTTGAATTTCAGAGAGAAAAGAATTTTGAAGAATTTAAAATTGGTTGACTCAAAAACAAATGTGTTAATACAAATGGCGGATATGATTGCGGGAGCAATAAGAAAATCTTATGATCCAAGAAGAAAAGCTGATACTAATTACAGGAAAATAATCAACAAAAAAATCGAGGATTGTTGGGAGTTTAAATAAAGCGACCTGCTACCTATTCCTGGTTGTCCCAGGCACGCCACCGTCCGGTGACTGTTCGGTAGCAGGTCTTTGTAACTGCATTATCTGTAAATTTCTAGTACTTGTCAAGCACTAGCTTGACGTTTCCAGGTTAATTTTTGCCTGGAAAAGGGGTAGAATAAGTTTTAATGATAGATTTTTCTTCAGGGTTAAGCAACAAACAATTTTTCCGCTTCACCGGCCCTCCTGAACATTGGTTGACGGCCTTCAAATATATGACCTGGGGTTTAGAATCGCATTTGAAAGAGAGATGGGGAAAGATTCAGACAGGTGATATATTTTTCATTCATAGCACAGGCTCTAATAACTCAGTATTTAAAAATGCCGCTTCAGGAATTATTGGGATTGGAGTAGTTGGATTTCATTTTTCTGTCAAAGACAGTCTTTTGTGGCATTACGAAATAAAAAATAACGAAAATAGATGGCCACTATTGATTCCATTAACGGAAGTTTATCTATTTTCAGACTTACCAGATCCGGCAACTTGGGATTCTCCGACTCCCAATAATGATGGTCAGACTGCAGGATTAATTGATAGGTTGGTAAACAACAGGGTACCAATTTCTCAGGTAAAAGGATTTCCTCAAATGGGGAGCTTTTCATCAGTGACTGATGATGTTGCTAGACAAATTTTGTCCTTGGAGAGGCCGCTTTATTTGTTCTCAGGTCATTCAAAAAGAGGTACAACTTTCCCTGAAAGAAAAACAAACTTAGTTGAAGTTAAAAGAGCCGACGAAACATTAAGGCATGCAGCATCTTTAAGATTTTTAAAGGACATTAACCAGCGGATAATAAAAAGACCTTACTCTTTGGTCACGAGAGACAATGAAATTTTATCTAGAGCTGAAGCAGTTCACCAAACAATAATTCAGAATCTGATAGATATTTTCCGGGCTAAGGGATACAACACTTTGTACAACGAATTCGTTGACTTATTTGCTCATAACGAGGAACGTTCATTTTTATTTGAGGTGAAAAGCACCGAAAGTAGAAATTTTAGAACTCAGGCTAGAAAAGGGATTGTTCAACTTTATGAGTACGATTATTTTGAGATAAACAAGTTTAAGAAAGAGAACAAAGTAAATTTTACTGACCAATACAGAGTTTTAATCCCCTCAAAAATTCCAAAAGACGGAGAGTATGTGAATTTCATTAATGCCTTAGACTTGGGTGTCGCTACAGTGGAAGATGAAAAAATAAATCCAGTAGGAAAGGATTTTGGATTTTCAAGCGTCTAGCGGGTAAAAAACAATTTTCTATTTCGTTTTTTGAAAATTTTTTAATAAGTTATCGAGTGAATCTTTATATAGTTTTAAAATTTCCGTATGTAAGCTTTGCCAATTGTCTTTTTTGTATAAATCGAAGAGATTAAGAGGTTTTAAAGTTCTTATTAAATCTTTAGTTTTCGTTGGGTGGGCTGCAATTAAGCTTACAGCTTGGTTGATTTTTCTTAAGCCAAAAAAGTCAGTTGGAAGTTTGACACCCTTTAACATTAGATTTAGTTGCAGTGAATTCAAACTTTTTTTCAAACCGTCATCAGTTATATGGTGTATTATTTTCTTTGCCTCATCAAGAGTTGCATTATGTCTACGGGACTCGGGGGTTATGTTTTGTAAAATATCTCGGAGATCTATACAGCGGGAGACTAGCATTTCTCGTGTTTGTACAGATTCTTGTTGTCCGGATATGGTTTCTGTATCTATGAAAACATCAAATTTTAAATTCTGATCTGCTTGACAGACCAAATTTATTTTTCTTCTTAAGTCAATTATTTGGTTTACTAATTTAATATTGGGATATTGATTTTCTTGTTTTTGGAGACTTTGTTGTTGTTTTTCTTTTTCTGTTTCTCTTTCAGCCTCGTTGAGTATTTCTTTTGCCCTAGCGTATCCTTTTTCTTTTATTAACTTTATTAAAATTTCAACCCTACTACCCTTCCAACCCTTTAATTCATGTGCGAGAATTATATCTAAATTGTCTTGTCGAATTTGTTCATAGTTATCAATTAAGTATTGGAGGTTTTCACTAGGTTTTTCTCTTAACCAGTATAAGAGTGAAATTTTCCTAACGCTTCGAATCTGATTAGCATCTAACACAACTTCTCTTAAATCATTAAGATTTGTATCACTCAGCGTTTTTGAAGATTTCAAAAATGATAAGATTTTCTCTAGGTTAAAATCGCTTGTTACTTCATAAATTATCTTTTTCTCTATTTTTAATTTCTGTATTTGACCCAAGCAAAATTTTATAAACGATGTGTCGAATTGATTATTTTTTCCAAAATACGGAAGCATCCATATTTTGTCAGACTCTTTAGTGTCAGGTTCTTGAAACAAGTCTTTTAAAACTGAGATGGCAGTAGGCGAATTTATTTCGCCAAGTGCAATTATGAAATAATGAGAGAAAGACTTTGATTTAATTTTTTTATATATCTCAATTAGTGGATATAAAAAAACCTCGCTTCTAGACTGTTCTATTTCATCAAGAGTTTCTAAAAGTTCTCTTTCAGATTTGCTGTAACTATTATAAAGACGTGATACTAATCGTGAATGGTATTCATCACTCATATTCTGGAGCGGGATACGGGAGTCGAACCCGTCTTTCCACCTTGGGAAGGTGATGTTGAACCGCTCAACTAATCCCGCGCACCACAAATTTT
>Ga0209542_10020037_pt1 | contig 10649 bp, 10 predicted proteins | sample RifCSPhighO2_01_FD_184028 | JGI IMG/M metagenome (GOLD analysis project Ga0209542, IMG submission 184028) | Soil microbial communities from Rifle, Colorado - Rifle CSP2_plank highO2_0.1 (SPAdes) (version 2) | ecosystem: Environmental > Terrestrial > Deep subsurface > Rock core/Sediment ...
GACTAACGCCTCGCTTCCCGTAAACGGATCGTAAACGGATGTAAGGGCGCTGTCATCTGTGGCAATAAGCGGTGTTAGGCCGCTTTTAGTGCAACCGCTAGACCACGGGTCCGATTAGTTAGGGAGAAGCTGTTTGATTTAAAAATGTTTCTTGCCTGTTTAGGGTAAGGTCAACTTAAGAACTTTACTAAACATATATTTGACCAAGGCTATTTATTGGATGAAGCCTTAACATTGTCTGAATCACTTTAAACTTTACTAAACATATATTTGACCAAGGCTATTTATTGGATGAAGCCTTAACATTGTCTGAATCACTTTAAACTTTACTAAACATATATAAATCTTAAATTTTATTCTAGCTTTATGAAAAAGAGGAACGGGATGCGTTTTCTGGTTAAAGATATGGATATTGCTACCGGAAGCTCATTTGTAGCGATTATAAATCATTACGATGCCGAGCGCCTGGACCTGCACGTGGGAGACAGGATTTTAGTTTCTTACAATAGCCGGCAGATTACTTGTATTGTAGATATTTCAGAGAGCCATAAGGCTGTTCCGCCAGGAAAATTAGGCTTGTTTGAAGAAGTTCTGGACAAATTGCATGTCCGGGATAAACAAGCTGTTAAAATAGAACTCACCACCAAGCCGGAATCCATTAAGCATATCAGGGATAAATTGGATGGCAGAACTTTGGGCTATGCTGAATTGCTTCACATTACCGATGATATCACTAATGATCGCTTGTCTAACATTGAAAAAACTTATTTTATAGCCGGCAGCTATATTCACGGCCTGAATCTTCAGGAGATTATTGACTTAACTAAAGCGATGGTGCAAACCGGAAAGAGACTTAAATTTCCCGGCCTGACTCTGGATAAGCATTCTATTGGCGGGGTTCCTGGAAATAGAACAACGATGATTATCACGCCCATTATTGCCGCAGCCGGCTTTACCATAGCCAAAACCAGCTCCCGGGCCATTACTTCTCCTGCCGGCACTGCCGATACTATGGAATGCCTGGCTAAAGTTGATTTATCAGAAGTTAAAATAAAGAAAGTAGTTAAGAAAACCAGAGCTTGTATTGTTCATGGCGGGGCGGTGAGTTTAGCGCCAGCTGATGATAAAATCATTACTGTTGAGCATCCGTTGTCTATTGATGCCGAGGGGCAGCTGGTGGCTTCAGTAATGGCTAAAAAGTATTCCATTTCTTCCAAGCATGTTTTGATTGATATTCCCATGGGCAAGACCACTAAAGTAAATAATTACAAGCAGGCCAGGAAGCTCAAAAAGATTTTCAAGAAAGTTGGAAAAAAATTAGGCATGAAAGTTAAAGTCATCATCACCGACGGCTCCCAGCCGATCGGCAAGGGCATTGGCCCGCTGCTGGAAGCGGAAGATGTGATGGCGGTATTAAGAAATGATCCTTTGGCTCCTGCGGACTTAAAAGAAAAATCCCTGATGATGGCTAGTTTGTTGTTGGAAATGACTGGAAAATATCGTAATGGAAAGAAAGCCGCTTGGGAAATTTTAGAGAGCGGCCTGGCCTTGAAAAAAATGAATCAGATCATCCAAGCGCAGGGAAAACAAAAGCCATTTGAATTAGGGCAGTATCGTTATCCGGTCCGATCGGGAAAGAAAGGCCTGGTTGCCGAAATAGACAATTTAGCCATTACCCGCATCGCGCGAATGGCCGGCACTCCCTTGGATAAGGGTGCGGGGTTATATCTGAACAAACACGTCGGCGATAAAGTATTAAACAGGGAAACGCTTTACACTCTTTATGCTGAAAGCGAGTTCAAATTAAACAGCGCTGTGGCTTTGGCTAGGAAGAGTAAGGGGTATGTGATTAGGTAATTTTATCGTAATTTTTGGCCTGCGGCGTTAAGTCTCATTCTTTTTGGTGATAAATCGGCTAACCGCTTAAACAGATTGTTATAATTTCCAGCGTAAACATGAAGTAAGCCAGCAACATGCACTATTCTCCCATCCAAAGAGCGAATAATTTTTTCAGCTTCTGCATCTCGTTTTTCAAAAGCCTTAATCTCGCTTTCAACCAGCGTTACGGAAGAAGAATAAGATTCTTGAACCCTTTCTTCAATCTCCTCCACCCTTAATTTAACAAATCTTTTAACTTCAGTCTGTAATTTTTCTGAAGAATTAAAATATTCGTCTAACCAAGGATCAGCTGGCACCAAAGGAATTTGTTGTTTTTGGCAGTAATCGCGCGCTGCATAGTATTCATAACCTTCAGTTTCCAGTATAAATTTAATATTGCTGATTTTTACCCCTACGTTTCGAGCGTACCACTGCAGTTCGGAATGATATTCCGGTCTTTTTCTTTCGGCTTCCAGTCTTTCGCGATCTTTCATTTTCTGTTCAGTTAATTCAATGGAAACAACGTCTGGTTTAAGGTGATTAAGAAGCCTAGTTAGTCTTTTTCTGCCTTGCGGATCGTAATGGTGCGTTCCAATTAAGATGATCTCTGTTGCCATTAGGAGCTTATTTTTAATCTAATTTAAAAAATAGATGTAAATGACTTTCAGATACTAAATGGTTATAATTTTTAATATAATCATAATCTACCGAAGAACCTTAATAATCTTTAAAAAGGAAGACTGCTTTAGAGACTAATCATGGCTAAAACTGATGCAATTAAAAAGATGGTTTATTCGCAAACAGTTCAGGAACCCGATTATGAAGCGGAAACCAAGCAATTGGTGGCTTCTATTGAACGGCTGGAGCGGGAAAACCAGCTGATTTCTAATACTTTGAACAGAATTGAAGAGGAAAGTTCGATGCTGAAAGAGTTATTTAACAATGCTAATGTCGAATTAAACAACTTAAAGAAGCCGGCCCTGCTGGTTGCCGAAGTGGTAAGCCTTCACGGAGACAAAGCGACGATAAGACTGCCAAATGGCAATAAGTTCTTCTGCTATATTTCCAAAGAATTAATTGATCTGCAAAGCGGCGATTCGGTTTTAGTGGACCAGAAATCATTAAACGTGGTAGATAAGATCAATATCAATAACAATTATGATGTGGAAAAATACGTCATCATCGAAAAGCCCCAGGAGAATTGGAAAGAAATCGGCGGGTTGAAAGAAGAAATTCGGGAGATTAAGGAAGTTATCGAGCTGCCCTTAAAAAAGCCGAAATTATTCGAAGAGGTGGGAATTCAGCCTCCGAAAGGCGTATTACTCTATGGGCCCCCAGGAACAGGTAAAACCCTGCTCGCTAAAGCTGTAGCCCACAGCACCGATGCTACTTTCATTGAGGTTGTTGGTTCAGAGCTGGTGCAAAAGTTTATCGGCGAAGGCGCCAAATTGGTAAAAGACATTTTTACGCTGGCGAGACTGAAGGCCCCCTCAATTATTTTCATTGATGAAATTGACGCTCTCGCAGCTACCAGAATGGACACTGGAACTTCCGGGGAGAGAGAAGTAAACAGAACGTTTATGCAGCTGCTGGCGGAAGTGGATGGTTTCAAACCATTAGATAACGTTAAGATTATCGGCGCAACCAACCGGGCAGATATTTTAGACCCGGCAATTATCCGGCCGGGAAGGCTGGACCGCTTAATTGAAATTGGCTTGCCTAATGAAGAAGGAAGGCTGGAAATTTTAAAAGTTCATACCCAAAAAATGAATTTAAACTCTGTCGCCTTGGACAAAATTGTAGGTTTAACTGACGGATTCACCGGAGCTGAATTGCGGGCAGTATGCACTGAAGCCGGGTTCTGCGCGATTAGGGAAAACCGAAACCATGTAACTGAAACAGATTTTCTATCTGCCGTAGAAAAAGTCCGGCTGGAAGCCGAAGAAGATGCAGACGAACAATTTTTTGGCTAGCTAATGGTTTTAATCTTTTCTAATAATAATAGAAATTTCACATAGCCTGCTTTAGAATTAAGATGTCCGCCATTCTTTATTAGAGCAACAGTCGTATCCAGATTTCTAGCTAACTGTTGGGCTTGCCCTAACGGAATGTAAGGGTCATTATCCGAATGCAAAATATTGAAGCGCTTACAATTATTTTTTATTGCATCCCAATTAAATTTCTTATAGGTAAAAGTCTTTATTTTCGCATCAACTTCATGCTCTATTGGCCCGGAAACCGCAGCCACTAAGAAAGCTGCTTTTAGTTTATGCTGCTCCAATAAAGATAAAATAAACGCGCCGCCCAAACTATGCCCCACAACAATGGTATCTTCATCCAAAGGAAATTGTGAAAAATATTCCAGCCATTCTTCTAATTTTGGATTGCTTGGATGGGGAAAATCAGGAACGATAACTGTATGGCCCAGTTTAACAAGCTCCTGTTCCAGCCAGGGAAACCAATTTTCTTTCGAGTAGCCGCCATAGCCATGAATGATAAAAATAGCAGTCATGTTATATCCTTCGATAGATACATGATTAGGCGCGTATCTGTAAAATCATTGTTTTATTTCATGTGCCACTGTTGTTGAGCCCGCAGGCGATCACCAGTGGTGGGCGGTTTTTTTGACAAATCTGTGAACGCTCAGCAGTTACTACCGTATTCCATGATGGAAATGGTGTTCACTTAATCATCGCGTTTTTCACTTTTAGATTAAAAATCGCCTTAAACTTAAAAACCTTCCTTTCAAAAGCAAAGTTTATAAAATAACTAGCTTTTTGCAGTTAAATGGGATAATGCCCAAAAAGTTGAGTATCGGAGGAATGAACAAAAATGAACGGAACTGTAAAGTTTTACAACAGAAAAAAAGGGTTTGGTTTTATCAGCGGAGAGGATGGAAATGATTACTTTGTGCATTTCACAGCTCTTCCTAGAGGCCTTAGCTTAAGAGACAATGATAAGGTTTCATTTGACCCAGCTGAAGGAGACCGGGGCTTAAAAGCCGAGAACGTCCAACTTCTGCAAAAAGCTAGCGAGCAAGGAGACAGCGAACAGGCTCCAGCCGAGGAAGAAGCATCAACGGAAGAATCTTCTTCAGATGAAGACTCCTCGGAAGAATCTTCTGAAGAAGCAGCTGAAGACGAAGAGGAAACGAGTGAAGATTCTGAAGAATAAGCTTTTGTCTTTAATTTTATTTTTATTTTATACCTAATATACAGGGAACTTATATAGGGAACTTTGTCAATGAAAAATAAATTATTCAAAATTTTCTATGCCTAATATGGACTCTTTTAACCCAATAGCAGTTTTGTCTGACACTTCTTTATGCGCCATTGTCAGGGATGAAATCATAAATCCAGCCGATGGGATCAGGGATTTCATAGAATCAACTGTTCCGTTTGTGGAAGAAGCAGTTGTTGTGGATACCGGTTCTGTAGATGGAACACGGCAAGAGTTGGAAAAGCTGCAGGCTGCGCATCGTAACTTAAGGGTGTTAGATCTGGTTTTTAAGGGCTATGCTTCTGCAAGAAATTATTCTCTTAGCCAGGCCAGAACCGGTTATATACTAATTCTGGATGCCGACGAACGGCTGATCAGTGAAGATTTTTCCCGAATCCAAGAAGAAATGAATCCTGAAAGTCTTAGCCACCGATTCAAGTTTAGGAATGTCTTCATTAACCCCAAACAGGACTATACTTCCGTGGGTGGTTTTAATGACCGCCTGTTTAAGAATTTGCCAGAAATGCACTTTCAAGGAAAATGCTGGGAAGGCCTTTATTTCCGGGAAGAACCATTGTCTGGGCTTCAAGTAACCAACTTATCTGTTGAAATCAAGCATTTCAAAGCCTCGCCTCTGGCGCAGGAACAAAAAATGAATCAATGGTACAATGGAGTTATGCAAAGTGGAAAACAAACTGAAACTTCGCCCTCTCATGTGAAGGGATTCGCAGATTGGAAACGCTATAATCCCCGCCGGGAGAATTATCGTTGAATTGGGAATGCGGAAAAACAAAAATATTAACTAACCTTAATATCTTAACTAACCTTAATATCTTAACTAACCTTAATATCTTAACTAACCTTAATATCTTAACTAACCTTAATATCTTAACTAACCTTAATATCTTAACTAACCTTAATATCTTAACTAACCTTAATATCAAAACAAACTCTAAAAATGCCTGGCGAAAAACTGCCGCATTTTACTGTTCTCAGAACTCTTACTTCCCGGCCTTCTTGTTTACACAATGTTTTAATCTTCCTGGCGGAAGAAGAAAGATCTTTCTCATTCAAAAAGGAGTATAAATGGATCATGCTGCCCTTCTTAGCTTTCGGCAATACCACCTCCAGAAATTGCTCGCTGGCTTTAGGCAACGGCAGGACTATTCGATCAAACTTGCTTCGCCATTTAGGCAAGACTAGACGCACATCTCCCCGATGAATAACCACATTCTGGGCTTTATTTAAATGCACATTAGCGACGGCATATCCGTGAGCCAAAGGGTTCATTTCAATCCCGTAAATTTTGCTGGCGGAAGAATTTTTAGCTAACACCAATGGAAATGGCGCAATTCCCGAAAATAACACTAAAACTTCTTCTCCCGGCTTAACCTGCCGGGCAATTCTCAAGCGCTCATTGGCTGATTTTGGAGAAAAATAAGCTTTCTCTAAATGCAGTTTTAACTGAACGCCGCTTTCTCGATGAATAGTTTCCTTAGTTTTCTTGCCAGCTAACACTTTCACTGTTCTGGTCCGGTATTCGCCGGAGTGGATTTTAGCTTTCTTGACCACTGTTTCAATCCTGGGAAGAAGTTTCAGGTAAGCTTCAGCAATCAATTTTTCTTTTTTTTCCAGCCCGGGAGGAATTTCCAGGACTAAAATCGAGCCAATAATTTCCTGAGATTTAGGAAGCAGAGCCACCTGCTTTTCAGTTAACTTTTTAGCTAATAGGCTTTTGATAGTTATTTTATCCGGCCTGAGCTCAAAATTTAGCTTAACTCTCTTAACTCTGGCCGAGGGCACCTTAGCTGCTTTATTCAGGGGGAAAAACATCTCATTAAGAGCTTTCATCGGCAAATAATCCCGATTCCACAAATTATGTTTTACTAAGAATTGTTTAACCTTCTCGGCATTTTTCAATTCCGCGCAAGCCGCTAACATACTATGCAGTAAGGAAATAGTTGTATATAAATGTATTAGTCTAAAAGGCTCTGTAGAAAATATCGTAGCCATCAATCTACGAAGCACCTTAGCTTGGCGATATAGCGGCACAATTCAAAAAGTGAGTGATTTTGTATACATCACTAAAAAATCGAATTGTGCCATTTTGCCAATTTACATAAACTGTGAAGTATTTGGGCTACAGCTAGGCACTTGGAAACTGTACTTAACATAATCTCAGCAGCAGTAAACAACCCTTAAAAAAACTGTTTCAGTCCTTTCTGCTGGTACTTCTTCAATTCTGCCTGCAGAGAGTCTAACTTGCTAACTACCCGCTCCCGGCTAAAATCGTGGCCTTCAACCAGCAGCTCGATAATTTTCCGGCTATCGGTGGGCTTCCACTCTAAAATATAATCATCGGTAACAGGTATTTGCTTAATTAACGAGAACAATTCCCGCCAGTCCAGATCCGGATAATGGCTGGGCCAGTTGGCAGCCTGGAAAATTGATTCATAATCCACATTCTCCTTAATTAATTTTAAAGCTTTTTTAGGCCCAATGCCTTTGATTCCGCCGGGATTGTAGTCGGTGCCCACTAAAATGGCTAAAATAATCAGCTGGTCTTGATTCAACTGCAGCTCCTTTAACACTTCCGAAAGCAGAATGATTTCCGGCTTAACTGTTTGATAGCTTAAAGTGCCAGCTTTTTTTCTTTTTCCGGCAATGGATAAATTTTTAATTAATCTGGGGCAGCCAAAAATTAAATTGTCATAATCCTGAGATACGGAAGCATAAGCATCTTCTTTCCTGGCAAGGTAAGCTGTTTGCGCCTCGCCTTCTGAAGGGGCTTGGATAACCGGCAGGCCTAAAGCCGCGATAAGTTTTTTAGCTTCTTCAATCATTTCCTTAGTTAGCACAGCCGTTCGCGAAGCAAATTTCTTCATCTCTGCTAAATTGCCCCTTTGCTCCGCTTCTTTTAATTTTAAAGAAGCCTGCTGCTTAATTTCCGCCCTTTTCTCCCAAGTTTTGCGCTTAATTTCCGGCGGTTTCCCATCAAACACAAATATCAATTTTATTCCCTGTTCCATCAACGCCGTAACCCTATTAAACAGGCCAATTAAGTGAGAAGTAATCTTTCCCTGAGAATCGGTTAAGGCTGAGCCGTCTGCCGACCTGATAGTGGTTAGAAACTGGTACAGCATATTCATTGTATCAACAGCCAGAATTTTGCCTTTCAAATCGGCCAGAGTAATCTCTTTACCAGCAACAATTTCTTTGAATTTTAAGCCCATTCTCGAGCAGTAGCCATCGGCACTTAAAAATCATTCGATCTTTTTAACCACGGCATTAAAAAAAGCCTCGGTTTTCAAAATTTCTTCGGCCTTTTTAGCAATTTGATCGGTGTATAACAGCAGCAACGGCAGCTTTTGAATTTGCGCTTCCATATAGGCCGCGGAAACATCCTTCTCATCCAAGCGTTGCTTTTTTCTAATTTTACAGAAATATTCCGTTTTTCCTACCACCGAAGGGACTTCTACCCGCAAATTCAGCTCATTGTTCTTTCGGATCACTTCAACCTTTTTGGTGGAAATATTTAACTGTTCGAGAAATCCATTAGCTAAGGTTAGCAAGCTATCTTTAATTGGCGTTTCTTTTTTAGTTTCTTTTTCAATTAACTTTTTCTTTGATTTTTCTGAATCATCAGCTTTAGATTCATCAGCTTTAGATTCTGTAACCAGATTATTCTCGGCTCCTAAAGATTTAGATTCTTTAAGAACTTGCTGGGCAGCTTCTTTCAATGGAATATCCGAAACTTCTAATTTTCGCTCTTTTCGTTTGACAACTAATTTTTTCTGTTTTTCCGGAATTGGTTTTTCTGTCGCGTTCACCACATCAGTTGCCGGAGAAACTTCTGGAAGCGGTTCTACAGCAATAGCTTCGGAAGCCAATTTCTCTTCAGCTGGTTCTGTCAGCGATGATGATTGCGGTTTTTCCGGCTCCTGTGTTTCACCTTGGCGCAAAATTTCTCCGATCGCTTGCTTAGTTTCTTCTGCCGGCAGCAAATACCAGCGCCAAAACAATTCCCTGCGCCCTTTAACTAGCACATATAACGGAGTGGCAAAATCCTTTAATGACCTTAAGGCCACTTTAGCTAATAAATCTAAATCCAGTTCCCGGAGCACTTTTTCCTCCTTAAGCAATTCTAAGACCTGCAATTCTTTAGGATTAATATTGCCTGCCGCGAACGGGTACAGCTGATCTTCCTGCCCGGGAAGATAATATAATGGCGAACCGCCTACCTTTAACTTGGAAATAATTATTTTTCCCTGCGAAGCCAGCAGGGAGAGGTGCGCTGAAGCAATAAATATTTCACAACCGGCATATTTAGCTACTTTCGCTGGCAAAGTTGGCCCTGTAGTTTTAAGAAAACTAAGAATCTTATCCTGATCTAGCATATGAAATTCAGGTTTTTAGTTGTTTATATACATTTCTTTACTGAAGAAGAAATTAAGGCCTGACCCAAGCTACCTGATAATAAGTAACATCTCCTTCATCATCAACGATAGCCATTAGCAGCCGTTTTTTAGTGCTGTGGGCTACCCGATTTTTAGCGCTGAATTCATGCCACGTTAACGTACTAGCTTCATGAACCGGAAAGACAATCCATTTAGCATGATCTTCTCCTGGTTTAATGCCGCGATCATAGACTCTAAAATCCGCGCCAAATTTCAAAGCCGTTTTAATGATATAACCACGATTTCTAATATCTCTGAAAACAACGTACCTTATCCAGAAATTAGGTTCAATTTTTCGGGCTTTTTTCAGGTAAGATTCTGAAGTAACCATTCTCCCGGATTCGTGTTTAAGCTCCAAGCGGCCTTTTTCTAATAAATATAAGCCTTCTAATAATGATAACTCTACTTTTCCGCTTTCAGCAATAGCACCAAATCGGGATTGATTAAAGAATTCTCGGGCATCATCTGAGGACTCAGTAATAACTTTTTCTCCGCTTAATAAAGCTAAAACTGGCTTTTTGGGTTCCTTTTTCTTGGAAGTTTCAGCCTCGGCTGCTTCCGTGGCTTCTTTCTTGGCCATTTACCTTAGAAAAGCAGGTTTATTTTTAAATCTGCTTATTCTGTTAAGCAAAGTTTCCAAATATCACAGTAAGTACTTAAGAACTTTATCTTATATAGATAATTCTCTTGATTTGGATACATTATTTTGATTATCTATCGTCAGATAACTTCTACTAAAATATACTCTAATCATCAGAATTATCTATAGTTAAGTACTTTATCGTTAAGCTTTATCTCAAAAGATTCTCTATAGAAGTCTTCTTTAAAGATGCAAAACAATTCCTTAATTTTGAGACTTTTTTGTGCAGAAACGCACAAAAATGGGACGTGCATCTGTTGTTGACTAATGTTGTTCACTGGGCTATTCAGAAAAAGAATAGCATTAGCAAAATAGTTGGAAAAATACATGCTGTGTTGCATAAATAGTCAGTGCACAATAATCACATAGGCTCTTTTTCCAATATACTTCTTTGGAGCATCTAATTTTCCAGATGTTCCAAATTTTGTTACAACTTTTTCGTACACTACTTCCAC
>Ga0209542_10020038_pt1 | contig 10649 bp, 9 predicted proteins | sample RifCSPhighO2_01_FD_184028 | JGI IMG/M metagenome (GOLD analysis project Ga0209542, IMG submission 184028) | Soil microbial communities from Rifle, Colorado - Rifle CSP2_plank highO2_0.1 (SPAdes) (version 2) | ecosystem: Environmental > Terrestrial > Deep subsurface > Rock core/Sediment ...
CTCCTCGCAGAATTCCATGCACATGCAAACGTGCTGTATTGTGTTCACGCAGGAGGAAAAGGGAATGCCTCATGGGTCCGCACTCATTACCCACACATCTCAATCGTAACCTCATATGAGGAAATATTAAAGGACCCAATGATAAATGCAGTTGTTATCGCGACGCCAATCGAGACACATTTCGACATGACGAATAAGGCTCTCCTTGCTGGTAAGCACGTATTCGTTGAAAAGCCACTTGCAAAAAACAAAAATGAAGCTAGGGCTCTTGTTTCACTCGCGTCAAAAAGAAAGTTGGTATTATTTACTGGCTATGTTTTCCTCTATCACGACATTTTCAGAAAATTACAAAAAAAACTCTCGACCGAAAGAATCATCGCCATGTACTCAACGTGGGAAAAATATGGAACATTTAACGAAGATATATACTGGAACCTTCTTCCGCATGATTTGGCGATTACCATAGCATTGGCGGGATCAATAAAAAAACTCACTCCTGCATTCAAAAAAGGATACATCTCAAAAAATGATGTTGTTTTACTGCATGGAACAACAAAAACAAATGTACATTGCGTGTTTTATATCAATAGACACAGCCTGACAACTAACAAGACGGTCCTTATCACAACAAAAGAACATCACTATTTATGGGAAAAAGACACGCTCTGGGAAACCCCCGTCTCAGACCCGGGGAAAAAAGGGGTAGTGCACCGGGCATCACAAACATCGCTAAAAAATGAAATTGTTGAGTTTATAGCACAAACAAAAAACACCAAAAGAAGTCGCCCGTATGGTGATGTCTCTACAAGCGTAACCGCTACCGTTGAAAAATTACTTGCTTAAGTACTCTTCTTTTTTCACAATTGACAGAACTTCCTGAGCAGCTTGAACACATGAGCCAATTTTCCCCGCAAAAACAGTGACAACCTTGTCGTCTACTAGACTGACCAATGTCGGGCGAGCATCAGTCTTATCTAAATTTGGCAAAACTGTTCTAACTGTAAACATAGAACCAACGTGTTCAGCACTCTCCGTTAGAGGGAAAAATTTTTTTGCCTCATCAAGAAAAAGCATGATATTCGTCACTGCCGGATTAACCACAACGCCCTTATTTAATAAACTTATAAACTTCCCCGGGATCTCAGGGCCGACGCCGATATTGCTATGATGGATTGCATGTTGGACATGCCCCATAACAAACAAACCGGTACTTCCATAAGAATCTATACAGAGAAATGGCCCGTCCATAACGACAAGACTTTTTTTTGAAAATTCTTTAGGAAGACGCAGGATGGGTTTTTCACAGAGTTCATACTGGTACGATTGTTCCACTCCTGTTACCTCTTTTGTAAGAGAACCTAGATTAGCATAGGTGGCAAGAACAACAAAATCGTACTTCGAGAGCATCTTTTTATCAGCACTAGTGCCTAGTAACACCCGAACACCCGCACCACCAAGTTTTTTTTCAATTACCAGCTTGAGTATTTGTGGGTCAATGGTGTTTTCCTCTACTTTAAAAGACCCTTCGATCATATCTACATTCACAAGATCAGTCATCTCAGCCTCTGCGTTTAATCCATGCTTGGCGCAAACGCTTAAAAAAGTATCCTTATTTGTAAGGCTTCTCTCTCGTGCAATACAGTAAAAATGATCAATATCTTTAATGATAGCCTCGGTATACATTTCTTCAAACAGCGGAGTCGAGCTCTTGGCCGCGATGATAGTTTCATCGCTACGAGGATAATGATAACCGCGATGCAACCGATATTGATTAATCCCTGATGCTTCCATAAGCAAGGAAGTGTTGCGCTCTATGAGATCAACGCTATATCCTGCTTCTGCAAGAATAATAGCGATCGTAGCTCCATATATACCACCCCCAACAACAGCTATTCTCATAATGCATACAAATATATCTCACCGCGACAATTAATTCAACTATTGGCCGAATTTCGGCATAATAACTAATACATGGTAAAATACTCCCCATGCAACAAAGAAAAGGGGGCCTTGCAATAAATTTTATCGGTATAGGAGCGGCAAAGTCAGCTACCACGTGGATCGCGCAATGCTTACGCGAGCATCCAGAGGTCTGCATGTCAACCACGAAGGAGACAAGCTACTTCATGGACAATACCTATTCGTTTGGCCCCGAATGGTATGCACGGCATTTTGCTCACTGCGGGGAACAAAAGATCAAGGGCGAATTCTCCCCGCAATATCTCAATAGACCGGAGGTACCGGCACGCATCAAAAAAGACTTCCCGGCCGCGAAGCTTATTCTTTGCGTACGTAACCCGGTTGAACGCTTTCTTTCAGCATATTACTTCAAACGCTCCACGGGAAGAATACGCGCACCGCTCACCAAAGAAACCATCGAGGCGGACTTACAGGAAGAAATCAATCGCAGTATGTACGCAAAACACCTCAAACACTATCTTGAGTATTTCCCCCGTGAACAAATACTTATACTTTTTCAGGAAGACATTGAGAAAGACCCCATGATCTTTATTCAAAAAGTATACGAATTTCTTGAGATTAACAAGGATTTCACACCACCAAGCTTATATCGCAAAGAAAATGTGACTGCCGCCAATCTCACCTACTCTCTCTCGTTTCATCGCTTCATGAATAATTTGCGAAAAAGATTCACGCATAATAAAACGGCCACTCGTTTCGTGCCTTTTTTAAAACGCGCCGGCGTCCACAAACTCATAAAAAGTATCATTGATCTCAACAAGCGCAAGTCCGCCGCACTCGTACCCTCGGAGAAAAATATTTCTGCTGAAACGCGCGAATATATTGCATCGTTCTTTCGAGACGATACTCTCGAGTTGGAACGTGTGACAAAGAGAAACCTTGTTCACTGGCGCTAGGTCTGCCCCAAGTCAGTTCATGGATCTCATCGGCAAGAAGCCGAGAGGATTGCCCTCTTTCGGCCACTTCCCATCCATCGCACTTCTGATACACATTGATCAAAGAGCTTGAAGAAAGATTCCGGTGATACGTCCATGAGGTCGAAATGCACTTCTCCGACATAGTACCGCACACGAGAACGGTCCATTGTCGAGAGCATGTCATACTCTCCTCCCTCAATGTCAAACTTCAAAATATCGATCGTGTCTATGGAAAGTTGTTGCCGCGCTTCATCAAATGGTATCCCGTGGACAACGATCTTTTCTGTTGTAGTTTGTCTCTCTTTCAGTGAGGAAGACGCCGGATTACGCGGATTTATATAGAGATCAAATTGTTTTCGCTCTTTGGTGATCGCGTAATTGAGAATAGTGACATGCGGATGCCCACCAATATTTTTTTGCAGTACAGGTAAAAGATCTGGGTTCGGCTCAAATACATAAATATTTGCTGATGGATATTTCATCGAGAAAAAAAGGGCAGAAGCGCCAATATTCCCTCCGATATCAACTATTACGCGAGGGTTGGAAGGGAGCGTAGAAACATCGTACTCGCCATCCATAAAGATCTCTTTGAGCATCATAAGATCGCTGTACCCACCTAGATAAAATGATGCCTCTCTGCCAAACTTTTCGATATGGATCGTCTTATTGATGTTCCAAAAAATACCTTTCCTTTTAAGTGTTGGCAGCACAAAGGCGGAAAAAAATAGAAGTATCTTTGATCGCCTTCCTTTACCCAAAGAGGAAAAATTTTGTGCAAAGTTTATTTTTTTATGTATTTTGTTCATGGGTTAACAGCGTCTCTTTATATTTGGCGATAATACTATCTTTTGAGAACCGTTCGGCACCACGATATGCTCGGGTGCGATAATATTCTCGAATTTTACCATCCTCAAAGACAGCCCTGAGTGCGCACTCCAGCGACTTAACATCTCCTGTGGGCACCAATATACCATACTCTCCTTCCGTTACTCCCTTTACTTCTCCGCCTTTAGGATCAAGGATATCTCGTGACCCTCCGCCAATACAGTCTGTTGCGATCGATGGAGTCCCACAGACAAGCGCTTCAACGAGCGCGTTGGGGAGCCCCTCCCAACGTGACGTCAACACGAAAAGATCAGCACGCGCAAGAAGGGCGTACGGATTTTTAACAAAACCAAGAAAATCAACGTCATTCTCAATACCGAGATCTTTCGCAAGGATCTTAAGGTGCTTAAGCTCTCCCCCATCGTTGCCAAGAATGACCAGCTTCACTTCTTTTTCTTTTCTCGTACGAGCAAAAGCGTGCAAAAGTGTAGCGAAATCTTTCTGAACGGAAAGCCGGCCAATACTTAGAATGACAGGTGTTCTCTTTTCTTTTAACCAAGGATGCACCGGATCTTCTTTTGCCATCTTTTGTATTGCTTCTATATCCTTCGGAGTATGAATGACCGCTATCTTCGTCCGGTCCAAATGAAATACCTGCGCAATATCATCCGCAACACCGCTTGCAACTGCAATGATCATATCCGCACGCGAATAGATAAAACGCCCCAAAAGAGGCATGAATATCCTATCACGCCAATTGTCATACTGCTTAAAAAGGACAGAGAAGGGTATCCCGATACGAAAGACGAGTCGTGTCTTCGTTCGCGCGCACATTCGAGCAAAAAAAGAAACAATGTGTGCGTGCTCTGATGTTGAAAAAAGCGTATCTGGTTTTTCTTTCCGGAGATACGAAGCGATGGCACCGACCGCATGAGAAAGTTTTTGGTTACCCAGCGGCACTATTTCTATCCCCGGCCCGATCAGATCTGCATACGGCCCCTTAAGGTCGGGGGCAAGCAAAAATACTTTCACGCCCGACTCGGAGAGAAACCTTGCGATATCGAGCATTGCCTTCTCTCCCCCGCCAAGATGCAAACTGGGCAGGTAAAAAGCGATTTTTTGTTTTTTATATACTTGATCCATAAAACTCATCAACAGCGCCCATATATACACCTTCCGGTACACGCAAAAGTGGACGCACTCTCCCCGTGCGACATTCTTCCAAATGCCCCTTCCCTTCATTTATATTATGCGCACACCCGTCCACTGTATACAAGATGTGAGCATTCTCGTTGTAAAAAGGAAGCCAATGCGGTGTACCGTGATGCGCGATCACAAGCGTCGGTACGCGCAAAAAAGAAGCCAAATGAGTGATCCCAGTATCCACACCGATATACCATCGCGCACCGGCAAGCACATTCACAAGGTCATCAACGGAAAGTTCCCCTGCGCAGTTGTGCACTGCGTTCGGAAACGCATGCCCATTCAAAATACCCCCAATACGCTCTCGGTCATTTGTTCCTCCTGTTACCATAACCGGTAAACCGCTTTTCTCCGAAACTGCCAGAATGAGCCGTGCGAGTTCCTCGTCATACATACCCCGTCCTTCTGTGGCGGCGCAGGGGTGTATAACCGTGTAATTTTTCTCAGTGAGCTGGTAACGTGCCAAGACAGCAGTATCTTTTTTGTGTGTAAATGTAGGTTTTTCTTTAACTGCAGAAAACCCGGCTTCGCGCGCAAGCGCAATCATCGTGGCGTGATAGGGTACGGACGTATCAAATACCAATCCGTGATCGAACCATCCTTCTTTTTCCCCCTTCTTTCCGATAAATCCAAGCGTGGTACTCTCCGGCATAAGCGCAAGTAATTTCGCAATTATTTTCGCCCGTAAGGGCAGGGTGCCTGGCGTTGGGGGAAGCATGACGATATTTTTTGTGAATATAAAACGAGCAAGTACGGCAAGCCCATACGGAGTACTCCTACTTGCTTCGATAAGGTTCACATACGGGTATGCGCGGGCAAGCGCCTGAAACAATTTTTTGTTACGCGGTGTTACCACAAAAAGACGGGTGTCTCCCCCATTGGGCGACATATGAATATTTTCCATCAAAAAAAGAGCCATGAGAAAGTCCCCAATGGAACCATTAAGAAAATACAAAACATTACGCATACTATTTTTTATTCTCCCCCACCGCAACGAGCACGTCCTTCAGTAGCGGATTTATGAGCCGTAGGAATATTTTCCGCATGATACCCCCTTCTGTCCTTCCGCGCGTCGCCTTTCCTTCTGTTTGTATCGATGATGTGTGTATCTTTTTAAAAGAATCACCTCGTATGAACATGCTTCCTGAAGAAACAGTTTTTAGTGCCTGTAATTCAAACCCGTAATCACTGAAAAGGCGCCTTACCGTCTGTGGTGCATATGGGCGCACGTGTGTATAGTCGGCCCAAAAGAAATTCGGATGAAACGGAATGAAGATACGGGTCCAGTTTGGTGTTTCCAGAAAGAATTTTCCACCAGGCTTTAATACTTTTTTTGCCTCTTCCATGAGTACTGTTGGATAGAGAAGGTGCTCAATAACATGCTGGCAAATGACAGCATCGAATGAATTCTCGAGTAACTTCCCCTTCATGTCGTCAATCATCGCCCTGTGGAATTCTACCCCTTCCGGCAAAAAAGCACCGGTATCTTCCATGTCCATGGCAACCATCGCAATATCCGGACGTATTTCTCTTATACGTTTTATTGCCTTACCCGTACCACACCCCACATCTAAAAGCCGCGCATTCCGTGGCAATTCTTTCGCAAACGCAATAAGAAGGTCTTCTTTCTTCATACTATTTCTTTCCTAATATTTTTTTAACATTTTTATATATGATGGGAGGCATGAGTTCACGAATCAAATTTTTTGAAAAACTCCCTCCCCTAAGAAAATCTTCTCCCGGTCGTGGACGAAACACCGTAGAGTACTTTTGCACTTCTTCTGTTCCATTACTCGTGTAGTAATAGAGAGCGATCGATTTACGCGCCATTCCCTCCAGACAATTAAGCGGATCAGGATGCCCGTGATAACTTTCTTCGGATGTGGCGAACAGCGCAAGTCTATTAAATACCGGCAAGATCCTTGCCTGAGCTTTTTTCATATCCTTATCCCATAGCTCAAAATGGCCTCCGTATTCTTCCTTCCAATCCTTGTTCAAGAAAAAAAGAATGTTGAGACGTCGCGTGAGACGTAACTTTGGATACCAGTTGAAATCAAGATGCACTTTAAGATAGCCCCCCTTCTCAATGCGATGCAGTCCGCCGCCCCGCAGGTGTGAATCAGTGATCAAACCATCAATACCGGTGAGTTTCTCCAAAAAGGTTACAAATGCGCTGCTGTTGAATTGCGCGATGAGATGGCGTGCCATCGGTCCGATATGCTGCTCATTCTCACATGATTTCTTTATCTCATGTTCATTGCCAATATTCTTCCAGGTAATGACCCCTGCCCCGGGGAACTCCGCAAGGACATCCTCCGCAGCCTCTATTGGAAGAAAGTCATCAAAGTAAATATGCGGACATGGATCGGCATTCACGTATTGATCGCGGTATCGCTCCGCAAGAGCGTTGAGTTTTTTGGGATCAAAAAAGAATGGTGCGTGGTCAGACATGGTGTGGTAATTGTTTCAATATATTTCCTACGATCACCTTGGGCGTCGCCTCTGCTAAAAATATTTCATGCCCCTTCTCGGCTATACGATCGCGCAGCACATCGTCCGAACGAAGCGTCATGATGGCACGCGCCAACGCTTCCGGGTCTCCCGGCGGCACGAGAAGAGCGCTCTGTGTATCCTTGAGCAATTCCGCTGCCGCTGGCGTGTCAGCGGTGATGACCGGTTTGCCACAGGCGAGCGCTTCGTAGATCTTGTTGGGAATGACCATGGCGGTCTTTGATGTCACGCCAAACACCCCCAAAACAATGCTGCTTTTCTGTATATACCCCCCAAGCTCAGCCAAGGCAACGCGGGGGATGAACTCAATAGTATCAATGTTATGCGTTTGTGCAAAGCTACGCGCATCGCGGTATTCTTGTCCATCACCGATCATGCTAAATCGTATTCCCTTGTCTTTGAGGATGCCGGCAGCCGCTACAATATATTTTGCTCCTTGAAGCGGCGAGTACCCCCCATGAAAATGCACCGTGAAAGGACCCGGTGTTACCTGCATCCCGGGATAGAACAGGTCTGTTGTCGTGCCAACAAAAACACGCACGAATTTTTCGCGGGCAACACGATAGCGCTTCGCAAAGTACTCGATGTGTGCATTAGTGTCGAGTAAGACCCCCCATGCCATGCCCACCGCAGAACGGTCGAGGAAGCTGTAATAATGCGCAGCGATGCTTCCCTTTCGGTGCCGTTTCCTGTCCTCCACTTCGGTGTTGTAAAGCGAAACAAACGCATCAAAAATAATGTTCTTACCGAACAAGAGCCGGGCAAGCCATACCACGCTGTGCCCGGGAAACATCACGATGACATGGTCGAACTGCTTTTCCGGCAGTGCGCGATACCTCCCGTAGAGTGCTCCAAATTTCTTCAGCGCACCTATGGCAGGATCAACACAACATTCAACCACGTTGTATCCGTGGATACGAAAACCTTCGCGCAATACTCGCGCGCGCGCATACATAGGGTCGTAGATACCAAAAAAACAGATGGTCTTTGAGGCACTCTCTTTGCGGTGAACACTCAGTATGCCCCGCGCACTAGGTGTGGAGTTTTTTATTAAACGTTTCCATTGCAAACAGGTGAACTCCCCAAGAACCACCAAAGGATACAGAGCTCGCCCCAACTCAGCGCGCACCGGCAAAGTATCTCTGCCTCCGTGCCGCAGGTAAATATATAACGCCTTAACAACAATCTTCGCCGATTTCAGAATATTTCCCCATACTGAGAAGCGCAGGTACTCGCCGAACGGCTGGTCAACCCCTTTTCGCGCCTCCATGTCAATATATTTTTTCGTTGAACGCAGGTAGTGCGTCATTTCGTCTCGAGTAGTAAAAACGTACCACGGATGCGTGAGTGTCCGAGGGGTATAGCGGATTGTATCGTAAGTCACCTTTTCGTGCACCGGTTTCTCAAAATGCGCGGCGCTTTTTTTATTAAAGAATCGATGTTGGTACCCGGGATAGTTGGAAGAATATTTTATTTCCTTGCCGTCGAGAATTATGCGAATGGGTACATTATACACGTGTGCCGTGTCCTCTGACATGACGAGCTGCCGTATTTCACCACAAAGACCTTCAGATATCGCCTCATCAGAATCGATCACTAAAAACCAATCATTCCTTGCCGCGCGCAGCAGCTGATTCTTTGCGCAAGAAAAATCTTTCAGAGTACCGTCGGCATTTTTGCACACTCCGTCTTGCACAATGACCCGTGCGCCATACTCTTCTGCGATCGAGAGTGTATCGTCCGTACTTCCTCCATCATTCACAATGATCTCACTGAAATCCTTTACCGACTCCAAAGCGCGCCGAAGCGTTACGCCGGAATTATATGTTAATATGCCAACAGTACAACGAATCTTTTCCATATCTATTTGAATAGACGGACAATAAACATATACCAATCGATCGTCTTTGTAACACGCGTCTTGAAATCTATTTTGGACATCGTCCCTGTTATCACATTGCGTCTAAGGCGAAAGATGTCGTCGCCGGGGTAGACAAGCCCTTGCCCAATTCCGAATGCAGCTTGGAAGCCGGCCTCGCGCACCGCCGTACGCACGTCATTTGAATGGTGCCCGCCCGGATACGCAAAATACGAATACTTTTGTTTTTTGCCGCACAGCTCCCCAAGAAGCTCCTCGCCGGAAATCTCATCCAGCATCAAATGTGTTCTTGAATGATCACCGATCTGCACAAGCCCTGATGCTAGCATAGTGTCGATATCTTTTTTGTTCAACCCGTCTGCGTTTGTTCCCCTGCGTTCCTTACTTCCCTCAAAATCATCGACAAGAAAAATTGTCGTGGGGATATCATATCGCTTGAGTATGGGGAAAGCATGCTCATAGACACTTTGGTATCCATCATCAAAAGTGACGGCAACGGTTTTACGGGGTAGGTCTTTTTCTCTTTTTACATAGGCTACGATCTCGTCAAGAGTGGCAAAATGATACCCTTTATTTTTAAGATACTGCATTTGCTCCTTGAATATTTCCGACCGTATCGATATTTCTCTGTTGAGGTTGTCTATCTGGTGATAACATAAAATAGACACCTCTTTAATCCCCAAAAAGGGTGCGCTGATGCTCCGCACCGCAAAAAGTGTGTACTCCAGTATGTGCTTGAGTATGGACTGCATAGCTATTTGCGCATAATAACAAACAAAACCGTTCCAAAATAACGCATCGCGGGGAGAAAGGTGGTGAGCCTCTTTGCCATATGTTTTACCCCGCTTCCCTTCCCTAATTGATTTGCTCTCATGGTCTGAAGATGACAGTGTTGCTCAAGGAACCGAATCACCTCAAAAGAAGATACGACATGGGTTAGATCGTCATCCGGTTTTTCGTATAGACCAGTCGCTTCAGTGTAATTTTCCGGTATGGTGCGAAAAGAATAATTCCCAAAGACCCTTTTCCCATAATCCACCAAGCGTCTGCCTATAAACAGCGCCTTATGTCGATGTGAGGTGTGGCGTATCGCGTTAGGTACAGCAGTTGGGAGTTCGAGATTTGGCGCAAGAAGAATCAGGTGCCCTCCTTTCTTCAGCACTCGCACCATTTCACGCAGATATTTTTTCGGTGCGCGAAAATGCTCCAGCGCATACACGCTCACCACAATATCAAAAGTGCTCTCGGGGAATGGTAATGCTGAAGTCCCCGCGGCAAGTAACCGAAACGACGCCCTTTCTCTCTTGTGCCGCTTCTGTGCCTCTTCTATGGCA
>Ga0209542_10020039_pt1 | contig 10647 bp, 13 predicted proteins | sample RifCSPhighO2_01_FD_184028 | JGI IMG/M metagenome (GOLD analysis project Ga0209542, IMG submission 184028) | Soil microbial communities from Rifle, Colorado - Rifle CSP2_plank highO2_0.1 (SPAdes) (version 2) | ecosystem: Environmental > Terrestrial > Deep subsurface > Rock core/Sediment ...
ATAATTTAACATTTTTAAGCCAATGAACCAATCTGAAATGATACAATCCGCACATGGGCATCTTTTCAAAACTCTTTGGAGGCAAGAAGAAAGGTAGGAGCGTCATTGGCATCGACATAGGATCGTCTTCCTTGAAGGTTGTGCAGTTGAGGCTCGATGGGCAGACAGCAGTCCTTGAAACATACGGCGAACTCGCGCTTGGGCCTTATGCAGGCGTGGAGGTGGGACAGGCAACGAACCTCACGGCGGACAAGATTGCGGAGACGTTGAGAGATCTTTTGCGAGAGGCGAGTGTAACCACGAACGACGCGGGCATCTCCATCCCGTTCTCCCGCTCACTCCTCGCTCTGATCACTCTCCCGAGGCGCGACGACCCCAACGAGCAGCGCACTATGGTGGAGCTTGAGGCAAGGAAGTACATCCCGGTTCCGGTATCTGAAGTGCAGCTCGATTGGTTCGTGATTCCCGAGCCGCTTCCTGAAGGCGCGCAACCGTCCGACAAGATGAAGGTGCTCGTAGTTGCAGTGCACAACGACGAGCTCAAGCTTCTCGAAGGAGTCGTGCAAGGAGCGAATATCGCAGCCTCTTTCTATGAAATAGAGATATTCAGCACAGTGCGTTCAGTGGTGGATGAGCAGGTGCTGCCGGTCCTTGTTCTTGATATCGGTGCCTCAGCCACGAAGGTATACGTCGTCGAGCACGGCGTCGTCGCGTTCTCGCACAACATCCCGCAAGGAAGCCAGGACGTGACCCGCGCTATTGCGACCGCGCACGGACTTTCGGTCAGTCAGGCTGAGAGTTTCAAGAAGCAGCACGGTTTCGGAAATGCGAATGCTCCGTACGATCGGCGCACAATCGAGACCGTCTTCTCCCGCATCTTTGATGAGACGCGTCGAGTAATGACGCAGTTCGAAGCTGCGAACAAGAAAAGTATCTCCGGACTTGTCCTTACGGGCGGCGGGGGAGTCACCAAAGGTCTCGGAGCGTATGCAAAGGAATTTTTCTCAATACCTGTGACAGTTGCCGATCCTTTCAAGAAAACGGAGGCACCTGCTTTCATGCGCCCACTGCTTGCGGAAATCGGACCTGAGTTTGCAGTTGCGGTGGGGCTTGCGCTCAGGAAGCTAGAGGAGATTGCGTAAAGAGATAAATGAAGCCGCCCCGGTTTCCGTATAACGGAAACCGGGGCGGAAGGGGTCAGAGGGCGAAGTTCCTTAGGAACGCTTCCACGCGTTTTCCGCGTGTCTGCTCTCCGTACGCGCCGTCTTTGATGACGCGCAGAATGTGCCAATCAAGACGTGACTTCACGAGAGGCCGAATCTGCCTCGGCAAGATCCTGCCGAGGTTCTGCTCCACGATGGACACCACGACTTCCTCCACGACGTCGTTCTTGAAGGACTCGCTTGTCAGCTTCTCGGGGGTGCAGAGTTGCACCTTATCCCTGAGTGCATCCTCGATCGCACGATCGATTCCTTGGCCTGCGTCCCTGACCGAAGGGTCGGCCGTATGGCGTTGCTCCTGAAAACTCACGTTCTTGCTCCCCAAATTGAACTACCGACATACAATGTAGCATATACGGCTCAATCTGTCAATAGTTTGAACGTTCAAGCTCTGGACAACTCCCCTGTATCCTTCCCCTGTGCATAACGCACCTCCTTCTTTTAAATACGTAGCGTATACTTAGCCTCGTGGCCCTTTCTCCAGGCATTCCAACCTCCTTCGTGCCCAAGCAGCCGGCCCCTCAAACGAGGCGCCCAAGCGGGGGGCATAACCTATTCCTGGTTGCGGCGGTCTTCATATTCGGCCTTTCCATCATCGCTGCAATTGGTACATTTGCATACGATCGATATCTTTCTCATGCCCTTGAAGTGAAGGCTGCAGAGCTTGCAGATGCACAGCGCCAAGTGAACGAAGAACAGGTTGAGGAGTTTGTACGTCTGCGTGACCGCCTCACCTACGGACGTGATCTCCTCGATAGCCACGTTGCGCTTTCACAAGTCTTCGATGTACTCGAGGCTCAGACCCTGCTGAGTGTGCGGTTCTCCTCCCTTGACCTCACTGTCGCCGACGACAAGACCGCGCAGATAGAAATAGAGGGAGTGGCGCGGAACTTCAATGCGCTTGCCGCGCAATCGAACGCTTTCGCCGCAGAGAAGGGAATTCGCCGGGCGATCTTCTCGGGTATCGTCGTGAACGATAACAACACCGTGAGCTTCAGGCTTACCGCCGACCTCGACTCAAGACTCCTCATTTCGGAGGCCGTCGATACTCCTCCTGCTGACCTCCCTGCAGCTCCCGCAGTTGTTCCCACGCCTGCGCCGACGAGCACAACGCCCGGAGCGCCCACTATATAGCTATGATGTCCCGTATCTTTCCTGCCGTCGCCATACTGATAGCCATAGGGCTCTTCTTCGGCTACGTAAACCCGACCCGCAGCGGTTCCATTGCCTCGAGCAAGGCGCAGATAGCAAGTTATGAAAGCGCGCTTGAGGCGGCAGAACGCTTCAAGGAACGGGAGGCGGAGCTTATCATCGCCCAGGCGAACATTCCGTCTGACGGCCTTGCGCGCCTTGCAGGCTTTCTGCCCGATGGTGTCGACAATGTGCAGATAATCCTCGACCTGAATACGCTTGCCGCGCGTTCCGGAATCACTCTGTCGGATTTCGAGACAAGCACGGACGAAGGTTCCTCCTCAGGAGGATCGCAGACGACAACTCAGCAGCCTCAAGGACCAAGCGATATCAATGGGGACACTTCTTTCGGCTTCAATTCAGACGGCCCCATCGATTCGCTTGAGATAACCGTATCGGCAACCGGAACGTACGCGTCCTTTCGGAACTTCCTCGACGGCATCGAACGGAGCCTCCGGCTTCTCGATGTCGTCTCAGTCTCCGTCACCGATTCGACGACGGGAGTCTACACATACGACATGACCATACGCCTCTACTGGCTCCGCTAAACTTATGCATCTCTCACGCAAAAACCTTCTCACCATCGCCAGCGCACTCATCGTGCTTTTGGGAGGCTTCTATTACTTCTTCTTTGTCACGTCCTCCTCCGACGAAACCATACTGACTGCTGGAGCCCCCGCAAGCGAGGCAGAGGTTTCCTTTATAACTCTTGTTGGACAGCTTGATCCCATTGAGTTCGACACCCGTATCCTAGAGGACACCCAGTTCACAGCGCTTGTCGACATTCGCACCGAAGTCGTTCCAGAGCCGCAGGGTCGCACCGATCCCTTTGGTCCACTCGGCCGTTAACAGAGCAGGTATCGTTGCGCATCGCGCGCGGTATACTGAAGTCATGCGTACGCACGCGTACGGGATGTACCGATGAACCTACTTTCTTTACTCACCGACTCGGGCGCGTTAACTCCAGACGATGCAAAAGTAATCGCAGACGAGGCGCGCGCATCCAACACTCCCATCGAAGTTCTTCTTGAGAAGCGGGGAATCTCCGTTGAGGACACCCTGAAGCGCGCAAGCGAGAAGTACGGTATGCCGCTCCGGTCGCTTCCTTCGCAGTCTTCCGTCGGCAAGGAAGCTCTCGATTACATCCCTGAAGAATCTGCCCGTCACTACGGCTTCGTCCCCCTCGGCATCGAGGACGGTGCCCTTGCAGTTGGTGTCACCGATCCTGACAACATTGAGGCGCTTGACGCACTTCAATTCATCTCGACGCGCGTGGGCCTCCCATACAAGGTATTTCTGATAAGTGGGGAGGACTTCGAGAAAGTGCTCGAGGAGTACGGCAGTCTCACCGAAAGGGTGAAAGAAGCACTTTCGGAACTTGAGCCTGCGAAGGAGCCCGAAACCGGTAAGCCTAAGGAGGAAGGAGTCGAAACCGTCATCAAGGAGGACGCTCCCGTGACCAAGATCGTCGCGACCATTCTTCGGTACGCTGTGGAAGGAGGGGCATCGGACATCCACATAGAGCCGTCGCCCGACAAAACCCACGTGCGCTTCCGTATGGATGGAGTACTCCATACTTCGCTTGAGCTGCCTGGCAAAGTGCATCCGGCGGTCGTCGCACGTATTAAGATCCTTTCGCAGATGCGCCTCGATGAGAAAAGAAAGCCCCAGGACGGGCGCTTCTCAGCGACCGTGGAGAAGAGCCGCATCGACTTCCGCGTCTCTACCTTTCCGACCACGTTCGGAGAGAAGGTCGTGATGCGTATCCTTGACCGCTCGAAGTCCCTTGCCACTCTTGAGACTCTCGGCTTCACCAAGAAGGACCTTGCAAGCATCCGGGAGATTATCGACCGCCCATACGGTATCGTGCTCATCTCGGGGCCTACAGGTTCGGGAAAGTCGACGACTCTCTTTGCGATGCTTTCCGCACTCGACCGTGAGGCTGCGAACGTCGTGTCGGTCGAGGACCCGGTCGAGTATGAGATACCGAACGTCGCACAGTCACAGGTTCATCCTGAGATCGGATACACCTTCGCTGTGGGACTACGCTCCATCCTGCGCCAGGACCCGGACATCATCATGGTGGGAGAGATTCGCGACAAGGAAACAGCGCAGCTTGCCATACAGGCCGCGCTCACTGGGCACTTGGTCTTCTCAACCATCCACACCAACACTGCAGCAGGCGTTATCCCACGCCTCGTCGACATGGGCGTGGACCCCTATCTCATCGCTCCCACGCTTATTGCCGCCATCGGCCAGCGTCTTGTCCGGCGCTTGTGTCCTGGAGCGGGGAAAAAGCTTCCCGTATCGAACTCTATAAAGATCATGCTTGAGAAGCAGTTCGCCGATCTCCCTGAAGAAGAGCGCAAGAAGCTCCCGGACTTTACCACCTTCTATGAAGCCGCACCCACCGATGACTGTCCGAACGGCACCCGCGGCCGCCTGGCCGTCTTTGAGATCCTCAAGATGGACAAGGAGATCGAGCAGGTGGTCCTGAAGGACGCCGTGGAGGAGCATGTATACGAGGCGGCCCGTGCAAAAGGCATGATGACCATGCGCGAGGATGCTATTATTAAGGCGCTGAATGGAGAGATCCCGTTCTCGGAAGTGAATACCCTCGGAGGAGTATTCCTCTCTGAAGGCATCGAAGAAGTACAGAAGGACCCCGCACCAACGCCTTAATCCCTTACACTTATGCCCGCACCATATCGCATCTATCTCGTAGACGACGACCGCTTCCTTCTCGACATGTACGCCGTGAAGTTCCGGAACGCCGGCCACGAGGTCACTGCTTTTCAAGGCGGGGAGTTGGCGCTTGAGGCGCTCCGGAAGGACCCGAAGCCAGACGCCCTGCTCCTCGACATCGTCATGCCGGGCATCGACGGCTTCGAGGTGCTTGAGCTCATAAAGAAGGATAATCTTGCAGGTACAGCGAAGATCATCGTGCTCTCGAACCAAGGTGCGGAAAGCGACCTTGAGCGCGCGAAATCCCTCGGTGCTGACGGATACATCATCAAGGCATCCGCCATTCCTTCCGAAGTGTTTTCCGAGACGATGAAGATAATCGAGAAACAAGCATGACCCCGACTGATCCAAAAGCTTTGATTGGCACACTGCTCGATACCGTCGTCTCGGAAGGAGGGTCGGACCTCCACCTTTCTGCCGGGCACAATCCCATCATTCGCGTTTCGGGCTCTCTCGTACCTCTTCTTCAGCATCCCATACTAAAGAGTGAGGACACACTTACCATCCTCAAACTCCTCGTACCAGAACACCGCTTCGAGACTTTCGATAGGGAACAGGCTGTCGACTTTTCATACGCGCACTCCGAGAAAGCCCGTTTCCGTGTGAACGGGTACACCGTACAGGGGACCGTGGCGCTCGCCATGCGCCTCATTCCGCATGAGACGCGAACCTTCGCCTCCTTGAACCTTCCGCCCATCCTCGAGGTCTTTAGCCAGCGCCAGCAGGGATTCTTCCTGTGCGTGGGACCCGTGGGTCAGGGAAAGTCAACAACCCTTGCCGCGATGATCGACCGCATCAATGAGACGCGCGCCGAGCACATCGTCACCATCGAGGATCCGGTGGAGTATCTCTTTGATGCAAAGAAGTCCCTCATTCATCAGCGCGAAGTGCATGTGGACGCGCCCTCCTTTGCCGCAGCTTTGAAGGCGGCTTTCCGTGAGGATGTGAATGTCATCATGGTGGGAGAGATGCGCGATCAGGAAACCATTTCAAGCGCAGTGACTGCGGCCGAGACCGGACATCTCGTTCTTTCAACGCTTCACACCAACAACGCTGCGCAGACCATCGATCGCATCATTGATATGTTTCCGCCCGCGCAGCAGGGACAGGTGCGCGTGCAGCTTGCAGGCTCCCTTGCAGGGATCTTTTCGCAGCGTCTCGTGCCCCGCATTTCAGGCGGCCTTATTCCCGCGTATGAGCTTCTCATCAACAACAGCGCCATTGCGAACCTCATCCGCGAGGGACGCACGCACGAGATAACGACTGTCGTCCAGACGAGTTCTCAGGAAGGAATGATCGACATGGACCGCTCCCTTGCGGAACTCGTACGCCGAGGGGAGGTCACCATCGAGCACGCGTACTCGCGCGCGCTTGACCCCAAGACCTTCGAGCGCTACCTCTAATCTATGCTTTTTAGCTACCACGCACTTGATCGAGACGGGCACGAACGCGAAGGAACCGTAGAGGCTCTTTCCATGGACGTTGCAGTCGCAACACTCCAGAATAGGAATCTCATTATTTCTGGCATTGAACCGGCCATAAAGAAATCTTTGCTTTCGCAAGACCTTGCCTTTTTCAGGCGCGTTTCGAACAAGGATGTCGTCATCCTTTCGCGGCAGATAGCGACATTGTTCGAGGCGCAGGTGTCGGCACTCCGCATCTTCCGCCTCCTTGCGTCCGAGGTCGATAACAAGTACCTAGTCGAGATATTGACGCAGGTAGCCGACGACCTACAGGGAGGAAGCCCGATCTCGAAGGCGATGGCGCGCCACCCGAAGGTCTTCTCCAATTTCTATGTGAACATGGTGCACGCCGGTGAAGAATCCGGAAAGCTTTCGGAGACCTTTGGCTATCTTGCCGATTATCTTGACCGCACGTACGAGATCCAGAGCAAAGCGCAGAACGCTCTCATCTATCCAGCTTTCGTTATTGGTGTCTTTATCATTGTGATGGCGCTTATGCTCACGATGGTGATTCCGCGCATCAGCCAGATTCTAGTTGAATCGGGGCAGGAGATTCCCCTGTATACGAAGATTGTTATCGGACTCTCCGACTTCCTCGTCTCATACGGCTTCTTCATACTCATTGCGCTCGTCGTAGGAGCGGTGTTTGTATACCGATCCCTTGAGACCCCCGGAGGAAAGCTCTTCTTTGATAGCTTCAAGCTCGACTTTCCCTACCTTGGAGACCTTTACCAAAAACTCTATCTCTCGCGTATTGCAGACAACTTCGCGACCATGCTCGTATCAGGCGTGCCGGTGGTGGAAGCAGTGGAGATCACTGCGTCTGTCGTGGGAAGCGCGACGTATGAGCGCGTCCTCAAGGAAACGGGAGAGGCAGTGAAAGGAGGCGCTTCGATATCCGACTCCTTCGGGCAGCATCCCGAAATTCCAGGTATCATGACCGCCATGATTAGGGTTGGCGAAGAGACCGGAGAACTCGGCAACATCCTCAATACACTTGCCAAGTTCTACCGCCGTGAGGTGACCCAGGCAGTCGATACGTTGGTCGACCTCATTGAACCTCTCATGATCGTGCTTCTCGGCCTTGGTGTGGGTACGCTCCTCGCGTCCGTACTTATCCCTATCTATAACCTCGCGGGAAGTATTTCGTAGCGCGAGCAGTGCTATCCACACCGCTTGCTAAATCGCATAAATACTCGCGTACAATGACTATAAGCGGATATTAATAACCCCGCATCAGCACCATTCTTATCCTTATGAAACTCGTATCTTTCAAGAAAGGGCATCGCGCCTTCACGCTCATCGAGCTTTTGGTTGTGATTGCCATCATCGGCATTCTTTCGTCGGTCGTGCTTGCGTCCCTCAATACGGCGCGCAACAAGGGCGCTGACGCGGCGGTCAAGTCGAACCTTGCCAATGCTCGCGCTGAGGCCGAGCTCTTCTACGACAGCCAGACGACGACAACGTACGTCGGCGTCTGTGCGGCAACTGGCGCAAATGTCATTGGAGACAACGTCCAGGCTGCGCTTAACGCAGGCGGAGACATTGGCGCTCTCGCAAGTCGCTGCAGCGGAACGGCAACTGCATGGGCTGCATGGGCAGGTCTTAAGACTGCAGCGACCGGAAATGACGCATACTGTGTCGACTCTACCGGTGCAGCGAAGGAACTTGCTCTCGCACCAGCAGGAGCGCTCACGGTTTGCCCGTAATCGCTTGTTCTTAGCAGCAAACGGCCCGCGTTCTGCGCGGGCCGTTTTGCGTATGCCGTATACTGATGTATACCTGCATGCAGCTGTTTCTCGTTTTCTTTTTCCTGCTCGGCGCGCTCATAGCGAGCTTCGTTATGGTGGTCGCCGAGCGCGCATACACTGGACAGTCCTGGAAAAGGGGACGCTCTAAATGCAGTTCATGCAGTGTCGAACTCTCGGCGCGCGATCTCATTCCCGTATTCTCATGGCTCATGATCCGGGGACGCTGCCGAGCGTGCGGCTCCCGCGTTCCAGTCATGCACATTATTGCTGAGACCGCGCTAGGTCTCCTGTTCGTGTTGAGCTATGAGGCTCTCGGGATAGGACTTCCACTTGCTCTGTTCCTCATTTCGCTTTCAATACTTGCCTTCATAGTGCTTTACGATCTCAGGCATACCATTGTTCCTCCAGCGGCGTCGTTTCTTTTCTTTATTTCAGCGCTTGCTTTCGCTCTCCTCACGCACGAGGACAGTGCCGCGCTCGGCCTCACCGTCGCCCTTGCCGGCTGTATAGCACTCTTCCTCTTTCTGCTCTATGCCCTCTCGCGGGGACGCGCCATGGGACTCGGGGACGCTCCGATAGCCCTCGCACTTGCGCTCCTGGTTGGGAGTACGAACGCAGTCACAGGGTTACTCTTCTCTTTCTGGATCGGAGCCGTTGTTGGCATAGCCATATTGTTGGTGCGGCGCGGAGGGCCTACAATGGGTATTGAGGTGCCATTCGTGCCGTTTTTGGCCGCAGGCTTTCTCCTCGCATATTTCACACAATGGAACCCTTTTCCCCTTTTCGTTCTCTAGCAAGGCGCGCATCGGTTCCGCGGGGCTTCACCTTGGTTGAGATGCTCGTGGTCCTTGCGATTATCATCATGATCACAGCGATTGTCATAAATGGGCAGTCGACGTATAACCGGTCGATTCTTCTAACGGATACCGCGTATACAGTTGCGTATTCGATACGCCAGGCACAGTCACTAGGCCTTGCAAGCCGCGGTACCTCTGCGGGAGGAAGCGTAATCTCGAACGCCGGATACGGAGTCCGCTTTGCTGGTACCACGGGCTATACGATCTTCGCCGACATCGGCGGCGTTGACGTTCTCTCGACCGCTGTCTGTCCCATAGGTGTAACCGGAACGCCCGAAGCTAAACCTGGAAACTGCAAATACGACTCCGGCACGGACCGTATCGTCCAGAGCTACACCTTCAGTCGGGGATACACGATAGGGAATATCTGTGGAAAGTCCGGCTCTACGCTTACCTGCTCCCTGAGTTCGCTCGATGTCGTCTTCATGCGTCCGGAAACACGCGCCATCCTCATCGGTCCCTCCAACCAGTCTTTCACCTGCGCGGAAGTACACGTGCGTCCGCCTACAGGAAGCGAGATACGCGTAGTTCGAGTTTCGCAATTGGGGGAGATATCCGTAGGACAAACATGCCCATGAGAAACTATACGCACATTCGCGGATATACCCTTATCGAGCTCATCGTATCGGTAGCTATCTTCACTATCGTGATGCTCGTAGCCAGCACGGCTTTTCTTGCGCTTATAAATCTCGACCGTAAGGCGCGTGCGACCAACGATGTCGTCACAAACCTTTCGTACGTCGTTGACTCCATGGAGCGCTCCATTCGCACGGGAACTGAGTACGATTGCGGAACGGTCGGAGGCGCAACCGATTGCTGGTCGACTCCTGCAGATTCCTTCTCGTTCCTCGATTCGACCACGCCGCCGCAGACGGTCGAGTATCGGCTCTTTGTCTCAGACTCTCAGGGACAGATACAGCAACGTATAACACCAGAAAATGGACCTTCGGGAAGCTGGACCCCCCTCACTGACCCGCGCGTGGATGTCGAGAATCTTGCTTTTTACGTGCGTGGCTCAACTCCCGGAGACTCCTTACAGCCAATCGTCGTACTTGTTATTCGTGGCGCGCTTCGCCCCGATGCCAACAGCACTCCGGTCGAGTTCGTCATTGAGAGCGCAGCGAGCCAGAGGCTTATAGACATATGATGAACTTCCAGAAAAAAGGATTCACTCTCGTTGAGACGCTGGTAGCGATCACAATCTTGGTGATCTCGATCGTAGGTCCGCTCTACGCGGTCCATCGAGCGATTGTCGCTTCATATACCGCGCGAGACAGCCTTGCTGCGACCGCACTTGCGCAGGAAGGCGCAGAATTTGTTCGGAGTACCCGCGACAGCAATTATCTTTCCAACCAAAGCGATTGGCTCTACGGCCTCTCAACCTGCATGGTCACAGGCGCACAAGGCCCTTCCGACTACG
>Ga0209542_10020041_pt1 | contig 10647 bp, 11 predicted proteins | sample RifCSPhighO2_01_FD_184028 | JGI IMG/M metagenome (GOLD analysis project Ga0209542, IMG submission 184028) | Soil microbial communities from Rifle, Colorado - Rifle CSP2_plank highO2_0.1 (SPAdes) (version 2) | ecosystem: Environmental > Terrestrial > Deep subsurface > Rock core/Sediment ...
ATTTTTCACTCTTCGTCATAATTTCCATGCCCTTTTTTATATCACTCTCGTCTTGTAGTTCAGTCGCTTCTGCGTCAAAGTAAATACCGTCCATATCGTCTGGTGGAATGGGGCCGAATATAACAATACCAACTTGCGGCCTAGCTTTTACGTTTCTAGAGTGAAGATGATCTTTATGAGATACCCAGTAAAGGTTAAACCGCTCATCATAGGAGAAGCCCACGGTAGATACCCAGGGTTTGCCGTTAACATCAGCTGTGGCAATAGTCATGAGATTATTATATTCAATTAGATACTTGGCTCTTTGGGATGGCGTCATGCTCTGATTGTATCAAACATAAAATACAGCTCTATTGAAACAATATGTACGGGAGGGCCATAACGATAGTTATATCTACTAGCCACTTGAGAGTGTCGACTAGTCGGCCTGAGTGTTGGTTATAAGCGTAAGCCTCAAACTTTTTGATATACTTTAGCTCATGGTTGTGAATAGCGAAATTCAAAAAACGGAAAACTTTAATCGTCCGAAGGTAAGAGATTGTATTAATTGGCTAGTAATCGCAGCAATGCTTATTGCACTTTTGAACTTCGGGATAGTACATATCATAAATGAACTAGGTATAGGCTATCCAATAGATACAGAAACAAGAATATACTCTACTGTAGCTTTAATTGTTGCCGTATTTTTCTTTGTTGCATTCTTGTATCAGACAAAATATTTATTTGTTGCAAAAAGAGGAAGTAGATATGCTCTAATCGCTACTTTGATTGATATCTTTGGGTTAACTGTCTACGCGATAACTTGGTATAGATCAGCAACTGATGACAATTTGGATTTAGGCGTTTTTGTTGTAGGAATACTCATCGGAACAGGGATCATTATTCTCGGCTCGCTCATAAGCCTAATAGGATATTTTGTAGGTTCAGATAAACCGCACAGAGAAATTAGCGTTTTCATATTGTCATTAGTTATGATTCCCGTTCTTGTCATCGGATTATTGACAGTAAGGGACAGTGTCTATACGCAATCTGCAAAAAATTTATTGAACAGCCCATCACCAAAAGGATTTGTAATGACGAAAGTTGGCGAATTGCCCAAGGGTGCAAAAGGTCTTTTAAATCTAAGCAAAAAGGGTGATGACGCTGATTCTGGCGGCGGCACATACTCTGGAACCTATTGTTGCATTATTAGTTCGGATGGCAAACGAAACGCCTATGTTATTGATGATAAAAGCGAGAATGAGAAATTATTTGTTGATGGCAAGCAAGTCGATGTCAAAGGTCAAGTATTCGCAGGCCTTGGGAGCTATACAGGAGAAGATCCACGCAACGTTTTCTCATTTAGTCCAGATAGTAGCAGCTATGCGTTTATATCAAGACAAAAAGATGGCCAGGTGAATCTATATTTAAACGGCCGCAATATAAAGCTGGAGTACGGATTGAGGATTGATGACTTTAAATGGAGTCCAGATAGTAAAAAGTTCGCCTATGTTGCCAAACGTGAAACCGGTAGTAGACCAGATTTTCCAAGAGAGACTATAATAGTTGTTGACGGCAAGGAAGTTGCTCGCGGTACTGAAACATTAGAGAAGACTTCCTTTATATTCAGTAGCGATAGTCAACACTATGCATACTTATCTAGACAACAAGATCCCCCAGCCATTGCATACGGTTCTACGAAGACATACCGTTTTCTAAACATAGACGGCAAAGAGATTTTGTTTGATACAGAACTTAACTCAGAAGAGCGGTATTCTCCGGATATGGTGACAAGTTTGGACGGTCAGCATATATGCATTCAATTCCGCACAGTAAGAATGGGCTTAATTGGCAAAAAAGTTTTTGACTGGACGGGCAAGATTCTTAACTCTAATTACGATAGTGTTTGCCCAACTTCTGTAACTATTCATAGGTATGACAAAAGGGTTACTAGTGTAGACGGTAAACACACAGCGGAAGTAAAGACTAACCATGGAATAATGTCGGTATCACTAGATAACAAAGACAGTAGATGGTTCGACATAGTCTGGAGGCCAACATTTACTGCCGATGGCAAATATCTTCAATACGGTGCCGTTATTGGTAAAGATCTGTACTCTGTAAGACAAGAGGTAGAATAAGTTTTTTAGGAAACCAATGCTTATGGTTCTGAAGGGCCATTTCTGATGGTTATTGCAATAACAGAGGTGATAAGATAGAATGATTGCCTGTGGGCCAGTAGCTCAGCTGGTTAGAGCGTCTGCCTCTTAAGCAGAATGTCGAGGGTTCGAGTCCCTCCTGGCCCTCCAAACCATAAGCACAATAGAAGCCTTTGTCAGCAGAGGTTTTTTGTTTATAGTAAGAATGTCGTGAAAAAATACGTTATTGCATCGATTGTTATTGCTTTTTTGGTAGCAGGATTCTTCATACCGATGGATGCATATACAACTACTGGTGGATGTCCGGATGACTCCATACCGACGACACGACTTCATTTCATTTTCGGTGGCTCGACTGAAGATATAAAAAACGAAGATATAAAAAACCGTGACGAGGAGCCATCGAACCTCATGGGCTGCTCAGTCAATAGAAAGTATGTACTGTACTTATTGTAACTTTAGTTTCGATACCCATAACAATGGCCCTCCATATTAGTTCAGATAATCTTATCAATAATTGTTAGTATATATTTATGACATTGCGAGGTGTTAACTTGGGCGGATGGCTATTGCTTGAAAGATGGATAACGCCTTCGCTTTTTGATGGTCTAGCTGCAAAGGACGAGTATAGTTTTTGTCTTGAAACTAAGTCAGATGGATACTCGAGACTAAAGAAACACAGAAATACATTTATTACCAAAAATGACTTCGAGTGGTTAGTGCAAAATAAGATTAACGCTGTGCGGATACCGATTGGATATTGGACCTTAGAAGATCAAGATCCTTTCATCAACTGTGCAGAGCAGTTAGATAACGCCTTTAAGTGGGCAGAGGAATTTGGCTTAAAAGTTATCCTTGATCTACATGGTGCACCAGGCTCGCAGAACGGGCTGGACCACAGCGGCAAAACAGGATCGATTGAATGGGTCAGTAGCCAAAATATTGAACAGACTATTAAGACAATCGAACAATTAACAAAGAGATACTGCACCCAAAAAGCACTTTGGGGCATAGAACTATTAAATGAACCGGGCTGGGATATCCCACTCGAATTATTAAAGGGATTTTACGAAAAAGGTTATGGTGCGGTGCGTGCCCATTGTGACAAAGAAGTAGCTGTAATTATTTGTGACGGCTTTCGGCCACTTAAGTGGAATAATTTTATGATCGAACCTGAATTTAGAAATGTTATTTTGGATTCACATTTATACCAAGTTTTTACCACAAAAGACAAAGGCCTAAGTATAGAAGGCCACATCAATAAAGCTCACAAAGAGTGGGGTCGACTGCTTTCGAAAATTGATAAGCCAGTAATTATTGGCGAGTGGAGTTTAGGGCTTGACCCAAAAGCTTTTGTTGGCATGGATACCGAACTGGAGAATGCAGCATTAAAATCTTACGCCAAAGCTCAAAGGGAAACATTTAATAATTATGCTGGTTGGTTTTTTTGGACCTATAAGACAGAAGATATGCCCGGCTGGAACTATCGGCACTGTGTTGAATCTGGATTACTAAAATAAATCATGAGTATGTCAAATATAGAGGCGGTTATTGCTATACTTAGAACATATGAATCCCGTCAGAAGTAAATATTTAATAAATCTTAAAGTCTGCCAATCATCCGGCAGAGGATTGGACTTCTAACGGGATGAAAATACTGAATGGCTTGGAGCTAGCGGGGTTCATCAAAGAACGGCAAGCCAAAGCTGTTCGATCACTTATTCAGGCTCACAGAGTTCAGCCCAAGCTGGCAATAGTACAGACCAACGACAGCCCGGTCATTAATACCTATGTACGGCTCAAAAAGCGTTATGGTGCTGACATTTTAGTTGAAGTTGATATCCATTTTGTCAAAGAATCCGACGTTCCGAGCCTACTCAAAGAGCTCAACCAAGATGCTTCTATACACGGGATTATTATTCAACTACCGCTTAGTGATACGTCTCAAACCGAGACAATCGTAGAACTAGTTAGTCCTAACAAGGACGTGGATGCACTTGGCAGCCAGGCAAAATTTGAGCCAGCAACTCCGTTAGCTATTATGTGGCTACTCAGTGGTTACAATGTTGAGTTAAACGGTAAACACATTTTGTTGGTCGGGCGAGGCAAACTCGTCGGACGCCCTCTAGAAAAAATCCTAAAGGAGTCCGGACAAGATGTGGAGATGATCGGACGTGACTCTAATCTGGCTGAAAAAGTAAAACAAGCTGACATTATCATTACGGCTACCGGTAATCCGGCTGTAGTTCATGCCGATATGATTAAGAAAGGTGCTGTTGTGGTAGATGCCGGTGTGGCTAGTGAATCGGGCAAGACGGTTGGAGATTTGGCGCCAGACGTCTACGAGCGAGATGATCTGACCATTACCCCCACAAAGGGCGGAGTAGGGCCACTAACTGTTTGTGCGCTATTTGAAAATACTATTTCTGCAGCGCGCCAAGCTGCAGACAGCAAGCCAAAAGACCAATCATGAAATACGGCGAAGGATCCATGGGTGCGGCCACTATGCCTAAGTCAAAAATCGGTGTGCTTGATGTTGAGAACACGGCACAATTGGCAGCAAGGACCATCAAAAAGGAGTTGCCAGAATACGAAATTATCTACACCGTTGGTGATATGCCATTGCGGTCAAAAATTACGTCCCAAATACAAAAAATCCTAGTAACAAAGATACAGGACCTCATTAATCAAGATTGCCGGGTTATCATTATTATTTCCCATAACTTAAGTTCTGAAGAAGTGAACAGGCTTAGAAGCCAGATAAAAATTCCCATTATCGATATGGCGCCAACCGGAACAGGTACTTTAAATCATAAGACGGGCAAGATACCATTAGAATCAGTCATTCAGGCTGCTCGGCAAGCTAGTACGATTCAGCGCTCTAAAGAATGAACAGCTGCCTGGAACTGCTCGCCTTTATCCTCAAAATCCTTCCAAACAGAGTAACTCGGTGCGCCACAAGATAGAAGAACAACTGAATCTTTTGGAACATGCTCAGCTGCCCATGTAACTGCTTGCTGCATATCTTTGGTTTCTAGAATTTTGGGATTGTATCCATTTGGTATAGCATCCTTCATTTTTTGAATGGTATCGGGAAAGAGAACTAAGTTTGGTATCTTGGCTTCTGCGACAGTTTGAAATAACTCACTAAAGTCATAATCTCGATCTTTACCACCCAAAAACATACAACCAATTGGCCCGATGGCTTTGCTTACGGCCTTAAGCCCGGCAATAGCAGCTTCAGGCTGCGAGCCAATTGCATCATCTATATATGTAACACCGTTAATTGTGGCTACTGGTTGCAGGCGGTGTTGAATTGGCTGAAAAGCATCTAAGGCCTGCTGACAGTCTTCTTTGCTAGCACCACATTCCATGGCGGCAGTGCGAGCCATTAAGGCATTAATATGATTGTGTTCACCTATCAATTTAGTTTTTGACATATCAATTGGTTCACTGCCAGATACTCCAATAGCGTGTGCTTTGCTGGCCTGAGCCCATTTATTGAGTAGCGGTATTTGCGAATTATAGATAAAAACATTATCTGACTGCATATAATCAATCAAATGTTTTTTGGCGGCATAATATTTATCAAGTGTGCCATGATAATCAATGTGGTCTTTATAGAGATTAGTTATAATGCCTATATGCGGACTGGCTGCAAGATCCTCAAGCATTTGGCTAGATAACTCTGCCACAAAAATCGTCTGAGACGAGGCGCCTTCTAGTAGAGTTAAAAATGAACTGCCAATGTTTCCGCACAATATAGCTGGTTTGTTTGCCGCAATTAGCATGGCGTGAGTCAGGCTGGCGGTGGTTGTTTTGCCCTTTGTGCCAGTTATGCCAACAACAATTGCACCAAGCTGTTTAGTGAGATCAAAAAAAAGCTGAGCGCTTGTAGTGAACGGAATTCCCATCTTTTGGCCAGGAACCCCTGGAGCCTTGATAATAATTGTTTGGTCCGGGTCTGGCTTGCCGAGTTGATCATGAACCGAGATGCCAGAATCGACTTCCACAAAAACATGTCTATAACTCTTAGCTTTGGCGTGCTTCTCCAGAAACTGTCTAGTAAGCGTCATGTCACGGTTCTCACCGGTCATAATAACCTCTTTATTATCAAACTGTTTCAAGTTCCAATTCATGCTAGACCTTCTTCTAAAACGGAAATTAACTTATTGGTAAGCTCCGGCGGAAAACCGTGTTCATGGCTGGGTACCAAACTTTGTCTAAGTTCACTATCCCAATCATCATTACGCATAATACCGCGTTCCCGAGCTAACTTTATCAGCTTGGCATCGGCGAATTTCTTTTGCTTGGCTACAAGATTTAGGCTCAAAATCATTTCTTCTTCAGTGCCTACGCAGTCAAGCGGCTTGTGGCTTTCTAGTCCAGTTAGGGCTAAGAACTGGCTTGTTTGCCCGGTATCGTTAAGCATGTTCTTGCCGAAAATTTCTATCAATTTAGGTTCCTTTAGCCAGGGTGCCAAAATAATAAAGCTGCTGAGACATTTAGCACATTCACCGCACCATCTACTATTGGGACGCTTTGCCGGATCAATCAGAAACACTCGGTTACAGCTAGTAAAATCATTTAAATATACAGAGTATTTTGCAAAAAGTTTAGCAACCGCTACTGAACTGAGTGGCCGTATGGCAGAAAAATACCATAATTCCGGCGATATAGTTTGATGTATGAATGCTTGTATTAACTTTTCAAACTTTAATGACTTACTCCATTGGTGGTTCACGATAAGACCTTGCCAAGTGGTGTTTGGAATAGAGGCACTATCTTCATTACCAACAGCTAAATATCGTTTGCCGGTTGCTACACAGAGCAAGAGTCCAACTAGCGCAAAGGCCATGGATATTGGTATATGGCCGTTATATGAGTCACTACGTTTATTAAGTTCTAGAATTTGGAGATCAATCTTGCGGTCTACATTAAGTAAGTTTAGGCCCATGTCCTTGGCTACATTGGCTGTCTGGCCGGTATGGTCACCAGTGGCAAGCACAAAAGCATCAAGAGTAAGGCCTGACTTTTTTAGCAACTCACCGGCAACTACTGAATCTTTACCTCCACCTAGCGCTAGAATTGCATCTGGCTTATATTTTAATGTGGCATCCGGTCTGTCATGCGCTCTGCCACTAAATTTTGCCAATCGGTCTGGGCTAAGTTTGTTGGTATATAAAAACTCAGCAAGACCATTTAGATATACCTCATTCCAGAAACTAGCTTGGTGATCTGACAGCTCTTTTTTTAGCTCAAAACGGGAGGGTAAAAATATCTTGTAATAGCTGATACCCAATCCTATATGAAGATTTTCAAGTAGTTTAGTTATAACATTATCTTCAAGAGAAATATCAACAGGCAATATAAGTTGTTCGGCTAGGTTAATAGAGCTCTCATCTTCGAACGTGACGGCATACTTAAATTGCAAAGTACGACTGTCATCCGCTAATTCATAGCTATCAAATATAAAGCTGCTTGCCTGTGCCATGTCTCTAGTATACAGGAGTTACAGAGAACCCATTTCATGTCTCCACTCCAGCCTCAAACCATCTTGACGACACCATCTGCCTGTTTGATTCGTCAACATATCTACGGATATACTTTCTCATCAGAACAATTAGCTGACACTCTTCAGGACGGTTTTCGTTTAACAGACTTGAGGCATGAAATTGGTTCAGACCGCTTACTTTAGCTGATCTTTGACTAGTTCGGCTACCTGGCGAGGGGTCATATCTGCCTTAAGAATGAAGGCACTCACGTTTAACTTTTTAACTTGTTCTGGTATTTCTTGTTCGCCAACGTTTGTCAAGATAACTACCTTAATGTTTTTGCCCCATTCTGTCTTGCGAAGTTCTGTCAGCATTTGTTCACCAGTCATTACGGGCATCATCAGATCTAGCAAAATTATATCTGGCTGCATCTTTTGGACTAATTCCAAGCCCAGCTTACCATTCTCGGCCGTTTCTACCAGGTATCCATCGGCCTCGAACTTAATGCGATACATCTGGGCAATCGCCAGATCATCCTCAATAATTGCAACTTTGCTAGCCATATACCTGTAATGTTACGGTAAGTATCTTATTTGCACAACCAAATTATTTGTGTCGTTTGAGTATAGTCTCTATCATATCAATAACTTGCTGGGGTGTATAAAAGGCTTTGATTATATAATCTTCAACACCCAAATCATCCAGACCCTCCGCAGCCTCGTCTTTTGTCACATTGGTCAAGATTACAACTTTGATATCTTTGCCCCATTCAGTTTTGCGCAGGGCAGTCAACATCTGGTCACCGGTCATTTCTGGCATCATAAGATCAAGCAAGATAATATCCGGTTTGGAGGATTTTATAATCTCCATACCACGTTTACCATTCTCGGCTATTACAACATCATGACCTTCTGCCTCAAATTTAATCCGATACATCTCGCGGATTGCTTGATCATCTTCGATTATTGCAATTTTTGACATAATAAAACCCAATCTCTATTATATACCAGCCTTCAAGTGTTATCTATTGAGTTTGCGGGCCAATCGTTTAAGGCTTGATAAGTTGTCCACAGAATTAGTTTGCCAAGGTTCTGATTCGAATACGGCCACTACAAGCGCACAGACCGGTTTGTTTTCACATCTAGTGCCAACAACCTCCATGTGAATAGGACCAAACTCTTGGCGCCGGTTTTTAGCTAGCCCGTTAAGGCTATTCTCTATGTCGGCTCTTACCTCTGCCTCGTTATGTCCCTCGTGTTCTACCAGCAAACCCTGTTTTGTTTTGGCATCCTGCATCCAGCCTATGCCAGACCAGACTTCCTGGTTGCGTTGAATCGTGCGCATCTGAGCAATAACAATATACAAGCGGTCACCCCAAGCTCCGGTTGGACGGGTTGGCTTATCAGGCACAGATATTTCGCTACCTGGCGGCAATACAGAGCTGAGATAGATCAAATTAAAGTTAGCCACCCCAGCTTTGACTAGCGCTTGATCAAACGCTGCCAATTCAGTAGGACCATCACCTACACCTTTGCTAATCTGTATTTTCATATATATGTTTGTATAACAAAAGGTAGTATAACACAATGATTTGTAATTGTTTTGTATTCCTAGTTTAATGATTTATGCTGATCATATATGAGCTGGTTCTATCTTGCACTTTTAGCCCCTTTCCTATATGCAATTGTCGTTTTAATTGACGATAACCTTCTAAGATCAATATACAAAGGGCCTTATTTAGCTGCAGCCTCATCAGGAATTTTTGGGGCTATGCCTCTAATCAGTCTGTTATTTGTTGATTGGACGCCTATTACAACCCAGCAAACAATTTTAATGTTACTGGCTGGATTCTTAACCGCCGTTTATTACTTTTTTTATTTCAAGTCACTTGATGTGGAATCTCCTTCTATTGTCATAGCCATGCTAGGTCTGGTACCAGCTACACTACCAATATTGGCCTACCTTTTTCTAAGTGAAAAATTAACGGTTGCACAAATTGTTGGCTTTACTATAGTTCTAATTGCCTCGTTATTATTGGCTATGTCAGAGGTGAAAAAGTTCAAGTTTTCAGCAGCTTTATTACCTGTTGTAGTAGTTGTCACCATACTCGACATAACCTCACTCCTCACTAAATACGTATATGATAGAACATCTTTCTATTCTGCCTTTATGTGCTATTCGATGGGGCTTGGTGTTGGCGGTATATATTTTGCACTCATAATGTTTTTTGATAATAAAAAGCATGATTTGTCTGTTTTTAAAAAGAGTATTCACAAATTGTTTGTGATTTTTATTCTCGTAGAGCTAATTGCTGTAGCTGCTGAGTTTACTTCAAATTTGGCTATCAGCCGAGGTGCGGTCTCGTTAGTCAGGGTAGTGGAAGGTATACAGCCCATGTACATGTTATTAATAGCCCTATTGTTATACCCCCTGTCGCCCAAGCATTTTAGAGAGGCAGCAGAAGGTCAACTGGTTAAGAAATTTACGCTTATGGCCATAATCACAGCAGGCCTATACATAATTGGCACCTCAACTTGAATGAACCTTCTCGATAGTATGTCAGTATACCTATAGGTTTGATAAACTACTTCTGTGGAATACTCTTACATGGTTGTCGCGTTCATAAATCAATTAACTGTCGATCAAGTTATTGAGCCACCAAAGAACGCACATATAACGGTTAAGAAGAAGTTTAAATTACTCGATATTGATGAGAGTGAACTTATAAGTATGTTGAAGTCGGGCATTGGTACTCAAAAGGGAATTGAATTGAATCTTGGTGATATTAAAGATTATGATAGTGATAATAACAGAGTCATTGAAGTATTAAATCCTAGTCCATGGATATCTCTCCATAATAAGATCATGGAGTGCTTGGTGTTACATTCCGAGTCGAGAGACAGCCACTTTGAAGGAATTAATTATTACCCTCATGTAACCTGGAAACTCAAAGGAATTAAAATGCTTGATCCCAAACCACTGGTTAATACTTCTCACAAAATAAATAAACTTTA
>Ga0209542_10020043_pt1 | contig 10647 bp, 7 predicted proteins | sample RifCSPhighO2_01_FD_184028 | JGI IMG/M metagenome (GOLD analysis project Ga0209542, IMG submission 184028) | Soil microbial communities from Rifle, Colorado - Rifle CSP2_plank highO2_0.1 (SPAdes) (version 2) | ecosystem: Environmental > Terrestrial > Deep subsurface > Rock core/Sediment ...
GCCGTATAAGACCGGTGCTCTATTCTTGCTTTCCTTGCGGAAAAGTACCAAGCTGAGCTACGGGCCCACCAAGAGGGAAAAAGCCGGCTTTAATAAAAAGGTTTCTCTTTTGTTTCTGCCAATAGGTTAGAGCAAAAAGATCGCAAAAAAAAAGATTTATATACTTGAAGAGATTTCTTAAGGAGATTAGGCTTAAACTAATAAAAAAGGAGGAAAACAGATGAAACACAAACAAACTAATCACAATAGTTCTGATGCGTGGAAGAAGATAGGCATTGCGGCAGTATTGATTGTGGCCGCCTTCGGATTTTTATTGTTCTTGGAAGGAAAGATGACAGGAATGGCAGGAAAAACGCCTTCGGAAACCATTTGTACCGAAGCACTATGTAAGAGCGATTCTTCCTGCATTGGGAAAAAAATAGAAATCTCTTCTGAAGGAGCGGCAGAATATTGTGTTTGGAGCGCGATTGACGGAAAACCAAAAACAGCAAAAAAAGAACGTAGAGGACTTTCTGTTGATAAAACTTTTTGTATAGATATAAATAAAAAAGTATATTCCTTGGGTTCTCTTCATGCAGGGTATTTATGCGGAGAAGATAATGCTTGGTTAAGTTGTAAGAAAGAGGGGAAAGTATCTGGAAGTTACATTTGTAACGGTGTTAAATGGGTAGACTGCGACCAGCATGGTTTAATAGTCGGAAAAAATGCATGTGATAACAAGGGTAGTACTTGGACAGCTTGTGGATCGAGCAATAAAAACGAAATTTTTGGTAAGTCTGGTTGCAACGGCAAAGAATGGACGGTATGCGATGTCAAGCAAAAAGATAAATCCACAGGCAAATATATCTGTGATGGAAAGAAATGGATAAATAAAAATCTTGAAACCGCTCCTTCCGTTGTATCAGTAGATCTTCCTAACGCGAATAAAGACTGGCTGCATTTGGGTGATGATGAAATTCCTGATTTCCATCAGCCTATTGCAACGTTAGCAAGTAAAACCGACATCAAAGCAAAACTGCCCTATCTAATCGGCGAAGAGCTTGAACTTTTCTTCCAAGTAGATGATGTTTCAACCAGTTCGAACTATGATACAGAAGTAGAACTAAACAACAAGAAGGCTTGGCCAATAGATAGTCTAAAGAAAAATATCAAAGCAGAAAAAATTTGTTTATGTTTTGAAAATGACTTTACTGGAACAGAATACTGCAGTAAAGATGGTTGGGAAGCAGATGGCGGATCTTGGGGATGGGATTCCTTCTACAGCTGCATTAAACTTAAAGATGCTGATGGTTCCGCTCTTACATGGTTTAAAGCTAAAGATGGAAAAATTAGTGCTAATAATGATTCAACCATCAAGTTTAATCTAGGGGTAGAAGGAAATAATTATGATGATATAGAGATTAAGAATATGTATCTAAAAACCGGAATCATCTCGAGTGTGAGAAGCTATTTTGGGGAAACCGGCTTAGTAAAATATAAGTCTAGTTCGGGAAGCACGGTGATTACCACCAACAAAATAAAACCTTTATGGGAATTTAAGTTTAATTCGGGTACAACTTTCCTGCCAGGAGACGAAATTAAACTGCGATTCTTTGTCTATGGGCTGGTTAAGCCGACTCCCAGCGATATAAAAAACAATCAGTGGATTACAAAAATTACCCTTAATGGGCAGAAGTATAATCTTAACGAAAAGATGCCCTCAGATTATAAAGAGGAGTCTTTTGAGAATGGCTGCACTGTAAGGTTCCCGGATGATTTGACTATAGTGAATGTTCCAATTAAGTATAGCGACATTAAAAACGGAATTAACTCATTAGTCATTACTTCAGGAACAAAGAAAACCGGCTCTAAGACAGCAGTTGATAACTTTTTCATCGATAGAGTAGAATTAGTAGTTAATGAAGAAAATGTGCCTGGCCAAGCGTATTCAGTAAAAACTGCCAGCAAAAACTGGGAAATGATTGACTGCGGTTAATTTTCTTTTTTCTTTTTTTCTCTCTCAATAAAAAGCCTTATAAACTTCTTCTTCCTCCTTCACAATGGAGCAAACAGAGCTGGGGAAGATTCTGAAGCAGCTCCATCGTTATATAAACTCAGGGTTCCCAGATTTTACCCCAAAAAAATCCGAAAGATTTAAATACTAGTTGTTCTAAAATTAACTAATTATTAATTTTAGACTAGTCTAAAATTTAAAAACATATAATTTCAGAACATGGCCCTGACGAGAAGAATATTGGACAGATTGAAAGTCCAGGCTAAAGACCGAAAGATTTCCCTGTTAATCGGAGCAAGGCAGGTGGGCAAAACAACCATTTTGAAAATGCTTTTTGGAGAACTGTCTCTTAAAAATAAATGCTTGTTTTTGGATTTAGACATCTTAAGCAATTATGAAAAAATAAGCACTTTTGAGAATCTTTTAAATCTGCTGAAGATTAACGGCTACAGCGAAAAACAAGCAGAATTTTTTTATTTGTTCTTGGACGAATTTCAAAGATATCCTGCGGTTGCAAAAACCATGAAGAATGCCTATGATAATCTGCCCAATGTCAAGATTTTTGCCTCCGGCTCTTCTTCCCTTACGATAAAAAACCAAGTCCAGGAATCTCTGGCCGGAAGAAAGATCATCACAGAAATATTCCCCTTGGATTTTGAAGAGTTTTTAATCTTTAAGAATGAGGATAAACTAGCAGGCAATCTAGGAAACCTTTCCAAATTGAGAGGAGACAAGTTAAATCAATCGCTAAAAGATTACCGAAGATTTATGGAAGAATTTATGGTTTTCGGAGGCTATCCTGAAGTTCCCCTAAAAAACAGCCCTGAAGAAAAAAAACTTGTTTTAGAGAGCATCTTTGATTTATATGTAAAAAAAGACCTGATTGAATACCTCAATATCGATAAGCTCCTAGAAGTTAAAAAATTAATCGAATTTTTAGCGATAAATAACGGGCAAAAAATAAAATATGAAGAAATCTCTAAAATGACCTCCTTAAGATTTAATGAAATCAAAAAATATCTTGAAGTTTTATTTGAAACTTTTTTCATTAAGGAAATACGGCCGTTTTACACCAATAAAAACAAAGAATTGGTGAAGATACCAAAAATTTATTTTATGGATAATGGAGTAAGAAACTATTTTATAAACAATTTCAATGAACTGAGGCTGCGGAATGATGCGGGATTTTTGTTTGAAGGGTTTATTCTGTCGGAATTGCTAAAGCAGGGCAATAAACAAATCAGATTTTGGCAGGATAAACATTTTAATGAAGTAGACTTTATCTTGGAGAAAAACGGTAAAATTATTCCTCTGGAAGTTAAGTTTAAAGAAGAATTAAAGCTCGAAGAGCAGAAGAGCCTCAAAGTTTTTTTGGAATCTTATGCCTCTGCGGATAAAAGCATCTTAATAAGTTTATCCAAACAAACAAAAGACAAACTGATTAATTTTATTTTGCCGTATAACCTAAAAGCAATTTAATCAGCCCTTAGCGGAAAAAATCCGTTTTATCCTTTTATTTTTCCTTAGACAAAAAGCCTTATAAATCTCTCTCTATTCTTTCTTTTTGATGGAGCAAAAAGAGCTGGAGAAGACACTGAAGCAGCTGCATCCTTTAGAAAGAAAAGTCCTTTCGATTCTTAAATCGGCCAAATCCTTTCCGGAAGCGGTAAAGCTGAGCGGCCTGCAGGAAGTGGAAGTGATGCGGGCGCTGGAATGGCTGGAAAACCGGGGGGCAATCAAGCTGGAAAAGCTGCAGCGGATTTTGGTGGAGCTGGACGGCAACGGCCAGAAATACCTTCGGGAAGGCCTGCCAGAGAAAAGATTTCTTTTTGCTATGAAGAATATTGACGGAGGAGTAGCGTTATCAGATATCAAACGAGTGGCTATGCTTACAGATGAAGAAGCGCAGGTTTCCCTGGGATTACTGAAGAAACGGGCAGCGATAGAAATTCAGACAGATGGGGCGTTAAAAGCAAAGTTGACTCATATAGGCCAATCATTGTTAGAAAAAATCTGGCTGGAGGAGAAATTTCTCCATAAGAACTTTCCAGTAGACATGGCTACTATCGTGCATGAAGATAAATACGCGTACGAAGAGCTGAAGAAAAGGAAAAATGTTTTAGCCACTAAAGATGTGACTGAAAGAAAGATCATTCTCACTGATTTTGGCAAACAACTGACTGAGCAGAAGATGGAAGATAAAGATACTCTCGGCTCTTTGACTCCGGGAATGCTGAAGATGCAGGGATGGAAAGGAAAGGAATTCCGCCATTATGACGTGAAAATCAATGTGCCAAAAATTTATGGGGGAAGAAGGCATCCTCTGCAGGAAACAATCAATCAGGTGAGACAAATCTTTATGGACATGGGTTTCAAAGAAATGGATGGGCCGCTGGTGGAAACAGCTTTCTGGTGCATGGATTCGATGTGGATTCCTCAAGATCATCCTGCCCGAGATGCCCAAGATACATTTTACCTGCCCTATGAAGGAAGATTGCCGGAAAAATTATCCAAGAAAGTGGCGGAAGAGCATGAATTCGGAGGAAGATGCGGCTCTAAAGGATATGGGTACAAATGGAGTCCGGCTTTGGCTCGGCAATTATTACTAAGAACGCACACTACTGCAACCACTTTCCGTTATTTCGGAGAAAAAAATATCAAGCCGCCGGCCAAATATTTTTACATCGGCCGAATATTCCGCAATGAATCTATTGATGCCACTCATCTGCCGGAATTCCATCAAAGCGAAGGATTTATCATGGACGAAGGCTTGACTCTGCGGGACTTGATGGGCTATATCAAAGAGTTTTATCATCGCATGGGCATTGAGAAGATAAAATTCAAGCCGACTTATAATCCTTATACTGAGCCGTCAATGGAAGCGATGGGCTATAATGAGCAATTAGGAAAATGGGTAGAGCTGATCAATTCCGGCATTTTCCGGCCGGAATCGCTGGAGCCCTACGGTATCAATGTGCCAGTGATTGCTTGGGGATTAGGGATAGAAAGATTGGCAATGATGCTGCATCAGCAGAAAGACATCCGTAACATGATGGGAGCGACAGGCAGCCTGAACTGGCTCAGGCAGCATAAATCAACTGGAATGGGATAATGATTGAAAGAAGGCATTCGTGAAACAAAAAAATGGTAATCTTAGAAACAAAATATTCCTTGTTGAGCAGTTTATTGGGAAAGAAGATCAACGAGAAAGAGTTAGAAGAAACTCTTTTTGAGATGGGTTATGAGCTGGAATCGATAAATGGAGATGAAGTGAGAGTAGATATCACGGCTGAGCGGCCGGACCTGCTTTCTACATACGGCTTGGCCCGGGCAGTTCGAGCATATCTAGGAATGAAGAACGAGAGGTATAAACTGAAAGAATCCGGACTAACAATTAATGTGGCGGGCGCGGCTAAAGAATGGCCGTATGCTGTGGCTTGTGCAGTCAAAGGATTGAAATTTGATGACGAACGGATCAAAGAAGTGATCAGAATTCAAGAAAAATTAGGAGCTGCTCTTCTGAGAAACAGGCGAAAGGGCGGATTAGGGCTTTATCCTTTAAACAAGATCAAGTTTCCAGTTACCTATACCTCTGAAGAGCCAGGGAAAATAAAATTCAAGCCTTTGGACGGCCAGCAAATAATGAGCGGCAGCCAAATCCTTGAGAGACATCCTACTGGAAGAACTTACAAGCATCTGATTGAGGATTGGAAACGGTTTCCTATCTTTAAGGATGCAAACAGCCAAATATTGAGTATGCCGCCGATCATCAATTCTCACGAACTGGGAAAGATTGATGAGACGACAAAAGATGTTTTCGTGGAATGCACAGGCACGGACCTGAAAACAATCAATCTGGCGTTGAGTATTCTGGCGGGAGCATTGATAGACATGGGGGGAGAAGTGTCTGCCTTAAAGATAAAGTATGGGGCAAAGACGATTGTCTCTCCCGAATTCAAAGAAGAAGCCCAAGGTTTAGAAGTGAAAAAAGTCAATCGTTTACTGGGACTAGAGTTAAATGCAGAGAAGATCAAGAAGCTGCTTGAGAAGAGCATGTACGAAGTGAAATCTTTCAATAAAGAGAGATTAGAAGTGATTGTTCCTCCTCTGCGTTCTGATATCTGGCATGAAGTGGATTTAATAGATGATGTAGCCAGAGGCTATGGATTCAATGATTTCGAGCTAAGAATGAAATCTGTAGAATCAACTGGAGAGACTACTCCTTCAGTGAAGCTGAAAGAAGAGCTGGCAGATTTATTGGTGGGGTTAGGATACCAAGAAGCTTTTACTCTGATGCTGACTTCTAAGCAAGATCAATTTGAAAAAATGAAAGTGAAAGAGGCCAAGCATATTCAATTGGGAAAAAGCGTGGAAAGAAGCATCAATATGCTGCGCTGCTGGCTGCTGCCGGAGTTGATGAAAGCATTGACTTTTAACCAAAGCGCAGAGTACCCGCATAAACTTTTTGAGATAAGCCAGGTTACTTTATTTGACGAGAAAGCAGAAGTGAAATCAAAAGAAACTTTGCGGTTAGCAGTAGTCTGCAGCAATGCTTCGGCTAATTTTACTGAAATCAAGCAAGTGCTGGATTATTTATTAAATGTTCTTGGGATGGAGCATGCAATTGAAGAGACAGAGCACGGCAGTTTCATTCCCGGCAGAGTAGGGCGAGTGATGGCCAAGGGACGGCCGGTGGCTTATCTGGGAGAGATCAAGCCAGAAGTGTTAACGGCCTGGGGTCTGGAGATGCCGGCCTGCGCCTTGGAGATGGATCTGACGGAATTGCGCGGATTGTAAACCAAAGAAAAATAACAGTATGCGCATAACTCGCTCGCGCCCTTCAGTCAAAGCGCATCTTAATGAAGCATTGTATGCAGTCTGATGAAGTATTTGGCGCACTCGCTGGCGATATTGGCACTATGCGCAAATAAAGCAAACTTTTATAAATCCCAGCCTATAGTTTAGAGAATATGGGTATAATGAAAAGATTATCCTTATTGGTCTTGATGCTGTTCGGTTTAAGCTACTTTGTCTTGGCCGCGCCAGATTTAGCCGTACAAGAGATTAACATTGCTGAGCCGGGAGAACCGGGAGCGGCCATGGATCTTGATATCTTTATACAAAATATCGGTGAAGAAGCTGTAAAAACCAGGCTGCCGGCGCAGATTTATTTTGATAATGACCAATCCGCTGGAGTGTATCCTCTAGTCTCTCTTTATGTTGATACCCGGGCAGATAAGGCAGTGCGGCCAGTGAAGATCACATCCGCAGATGGAAGCAAAACTGAGCAGTATCCAGTGAAAGATAAGGTAACTTATCTGCAGCCGGCCTTAAGCGGTGAAGCATTGGATAAGAAATTGCAGGAGATGGAAACACGTTTGGAATTATCTTCTGAAGATAAAGTTAAAGCTTTGGCAGAAGCTAAAGAATTTTATTCAAAAGAGCATAAGCTGGAAGTAGAAGGTTGGTTTATTAATTTGCAGCCAGAAGAAACAGCTAAATTAGATTCTAAAGTTTTATCTTATAATTATCCGTTTGAAGAGGTATCCAGCTTAGAATCTAAATCTCATCATCTCAATATCATGCTTGACCCGGCAGGAGAGATGGGCGAAGAGAAAACTTTCAATAATTTTGAAGGAAAACTGTTTGTGGTTTCTCCCACCATCTTATCTGGGCCCTTATCCGTTACAAAGAAACATCCTGCTTTAGAGGAGGGAGAATATTTTGTCACTCGCTTGGGCTGCGCAGAGCTGAAGGGAAAAAAGGTCTGCAGCGAGATGAATGATGGGGGTACCTGGACTGTTTCGGTTGAAGGAGAAGAACAGACCTATGATTTATACGGCCTGCTGATGAAATGGTTGAACGGCCTGTTTGGCGACAGCAAACTAGCTTCTGTTCAGGAATTGGGTGAAGCAGAGATAACTGTTTATGCCAATGGATACAAGGTAAAGATTTAATTTTTTGCGCATAACTTAAGGAATTCCTGTTATACGCCCCGAACGAAGTGAGAGTGCAACGTGGTCGAGGTTTAACTCTGAAGGAGATTAAACCGAGAAGTCTCTAATTTTCCTGAACATGGGGGCTTGGCGTAGTTTTTCCAATTGAATTTCTTATCAAATTACGAGCAAGGCGAGAGTAGAGTTGGGGGGCTTAAGTTTAGTTTCGTTCCACCGACACAGACCCGACGAGGGATGGCTCCTGCGGAGTGTCGGGTAGGACAAGCTTTTCGACAATAAAATCACAGAAGCAAGGAGGAACGACTTTCGAGTTTTACGTCGAGGAGAAAAGTTGTCCGTCTGCTGTCGGTGGCGGTCTAAATATTATTAGTGTCACTTCGCAGTTACAATTTGACCGAAAGCTTTATATAGTAGTGGCTCTTTTTAGAGTCTATAATAATCGAAATTGGAGGGAAATAAAATGGTAAAACAATATGTTGAATTTTTGTACCCGGGAGCACTCGTTTCCGAAACAGAAGTTAAAGAAGTTAAAGATAGAGACCCATCACGATTAGAAGTTCCAGAAGGTTGTTTTGGATATAGATTCTTTGACCGACAGGAAGCCGTTGTTGATGGAGAAACGTTAGTTGGGCAACCACGAAATTATTCGGGTATGACCTATTTTGGTCAAGCAATGACCCTAGCCGAAGTAAAGAGAGAAATGCCTGATGCTCTAACTCTAATCAGTAACATGGAAGGAAACGGTTGGGAAAGAGTTGTTAAAACCAGACGTGGAAATTTTCAACCTCTCGAATTAGAAGATCGAGTAATTTAATTTTTCTACTTTTTTTTGTCATTTTATAACTTAAGCCCCCCTCGTTAATTCAATTTGCAAAATTTGGGAGAGCGTTAGCGAACCGTTAAACACCATGTTAGACGCAGTAAGTTATTGCGAAGTTTTTATTCGCTTTCCGTTTTACGTTTAACGAAGGTAGCCCCGTTAAGACTTCTCAGTTTACTTTTTGAAGTTGTGCAGTTTATAGACGACAAAAAGCGCTGAAAAAATTTTGAGAAACATCAATTACCATCTTATTTGGATTCCAAAGTACAGGAAGCCAATATTGACTGGAAAGATTGCTGAAGTTCTTAAAGCAATTATTGAAGGGCAATGCCAAGAGATGAGCATTAACAATCTGGCATTAGAGATTATGCCTGACCACTTGCATCTATTTGTAGGCGCAAAGCCGACAGTAACGCCTTTTAAGATAATTCACAAGCTGAAAGGCAACACTTCAATACAATTAAGGCGATGTTTTCCTGAGTTAAAGTATCTTGGGTATAAACAGCATTTCGGCAAAGGATTTGATAATCTCTTGGCAAGAGGTTATTACTGCGGCTCCGCTGGTCATGTGTCATAAGAGCAAGTCAAGAGACATATTCAAGAACAGCAAGGCAAAGATGTCTTTGAATATGATATTTATGGATGTCCTACTCACTTAAAAGGACAGCTAACGATAGGAGATTTCACAAAAATATGAGCTATTTTAAGCTATCTTCAATGACTTTTATATCATCTTTATTATTTAATCCATACAACTCATAAACTAAGCCGTTGAGTTTTAATTCCAATTTATCAATATCTACTTTCATTTTTGTTTTTTCTTCAACTAAATCATAATAACCTTTTTTTGAGGTATCAGAATTAGCAACTTTTGCACAGATTGACAAATAAGGTTTTTGAAGCTTCATCAATTCTAAAACTATTGAATTAATTTCTTCTTGTTCAAGTTTGGTAGCTTTCTTAATCGGCAACTGGTCGAGATATGCTTTTTTTACTTTTGGGAATAGAATTTTTGAATCTGAAAAATTAGATTTCCAAAAGAATTTTATCAATTTTGAATTTAATAATGCAAGAATGTATTCATAAGAATATTCTTCGTTTAGACTAGTTAAATTATAAATAGTATTGAGTGAGTAATATTTATTCACATCTATAGCGGCAATTGGTGTTGTACCTATTTGCCGGATTACTATTTTTTTTGGCACATTATGTGTGCTATCATCCCAACAGCCTCCCGCTTTTATTTTTAGGTCATGTAAGAAATACTGGTCTTTGAATATAATCTTATATGGAAAAATATTTCCCCCGTCTATACAAGGTTTCCAATTAGTATTTTGAGGATGATCTTTCACATAAGTATTTTTATCCTTTGTTTGCAGACCAAAAGATATTCTACAAATATTTCCAAGAGGTACAGATTCTTTTTTTATATCTTTTATTATCTCATCCTGCTCACCAGAGAGATTTACATTAAACATTAAGTTATCTGCATCTTGAAATGATTTTTGTTGAATCAAAATATCTGAGTGAACATTTTTAGTAAAATCGTTCATCTTTATTATTTGAATATTATTTCTCTCTCTCTTTTCTTTATTGCTCTCTTTTTGCAGAATGAGTATTGCAGTATCTACACTAGCATCTTCAAAAACTTCTTTTGGAATAATAACCAATTTAATTATTTTACAGTTTTCCAAAATGTATTTTCGTAAATTACTAAGATATATATTCATAAGATAAGTATTTGGAGTTATAAAACCAAAATAACCTCCTTCATTGAGCAAGGAAATTCCTCTCTGAAAGAATAAATGATACGTGTCTATTTTGTATTGAGCAACCTTATAGTTCTGTTTAAAATAGTTCAATAAATCCGAAGAAGT
>Ga0209542_10020044_pt1 | contig 10647 bp, 12 predicted proteins | sample RifCSPhighO2_01_FD_184028 | JGI IMG/M metagenome (GOLD analysis project Ga0209542, IMG submission 184028) | Soil microbial communities from Rifle, Colorado - Rifle CSP2_plank highO2_0.1 (SPAdes) (version 2) | ecosystem: Environmental > Terrestrial > Deep subsurface > Rock core/Sediment ...
GTCTTTCGCTGTGTACTCAAACCCTGTGAAATCAAAGGCAATATCTTGAAAGCGGTCAAAGGCATCTTCTACCGTATGTTTATTTGTTGTTGCACCGTCACGGTTAATCCACTCACCACCGACATTGAAAAATACTGCATTTTGATGCACACCATCCTCGTATTTTAATTTTTGTTCAATAAGTGTCAACATGCCGCGCATGTTCGTGTTCATCGCTTCTACAAATTCTTCAGGAGAGTCGATGCCTGCTACTTTATCAAGGTATCCTGAGTTATAAAGTTTTGCCGCTTCTTGATAAAGATAATGTTTTGCAATGCCTTCTGCTGCCAGATCAGGAGTGATTCTTCCTTCCGCAAGTGCTACTGAATCAAAGGCAACGGCATTAAAACTAACTTTACCCTCGTCGTCAACATCAATTGTCGAGCTAACAGTTCTTCCCCCGCGTACTTTACCTAGATATTCATCTACAGCAGGGCCTGTGAGAACATCGACATTTCTCAGTTCATCAACGACTTGGTCATCTGTAAGTGTGGTATCGGGATTGTAAAGACGATAAGTGTGAAGGAGAAATTCTCTGTGTGGGCCAACAAATAAAAAGTCTCTGGTTTCTGCGGGTAAATCATTAACGGAGCCTTCTTGGGATCGTCCTTCTTCATACAAAAAGCCATAGGGATTTTCTTGAGGGCTTTGTGCTCCAGTGGTCTGCGTTCTTACGTCATCAGATTCAACGTGACGCACGTATCGAGAATAATCATGATCCTTCATTTGTTGAGCCACACCATCCGGACGGACTGGTTCTTGGGATAGCGTAGGCTGGTTATGAACAGAAGAACCACCTTGTGCTAGCCCAACGGCAAGGAGAGCGCCGGTGATAACTTTTCGCGGGCTCACTTTTATTTTTGAAACAGCACTTTTGATTCGTTGTTTAAGATCCGGGCGAGCTTCATCTTCCTTATCAAATATAGTATCCGGGATATCATTTGCAGTGATTTGGTCAGTGCCTTGAGCAATTTGTTCCTGGTACTCGTTTACATGACGATCAAAGAGGTTATTTACATTTGCTTCAGCGCCATATTTTTGGTGTATTGCATTTTCGAGTATCCCTGCGATGTTTGCTTTAGCAATTTCTTCATCAGTAAGATTGTCAAGATACTCATTCATTAGTGCCGTCACTTCACGTTCGTAGATAGATTCAAGAATCTCTTTAGATACACCAGCTTTTTGGGCATGCTCTTCAGTCACTGCTTCAGTCACTTTTGTTTTTAATGAAAGTATGTGTTTTTCAGTGAAGTTCATGAAAAAAGCTTCACCGTAACCGGCTTCTTCTTCGTCATAAAGGGTATCTCGGGCATTTTCAATGACACCTACCCAAGGGGAATTGGAAGCTCGCATTTCTTCCATTTGCTCATCCCGTTCTACAGAGCGTACACGCTCGGCAAACGAGCGATTGATCAGATCGATATATTCTGCTTGTGGACCATCTTCGTACTGTTTGAGTTTATCCAAAAGAATTGTGACTCCAGCTCTCAGTTCTGCAGCTGTTGCATTTTGGGGTAGATAATCTCTTAGTTCCTCCCAGCTTCTTTTAGCTTCCTCTTTGCCTTCCTTTGAGAGCCTTGCAGACCCAAGGTTGCCATCTTCATCTTCTGGGTGATCCACAAAGGGATGTTTGTATTCGCCTTCAGGAGATTGAGTAGAGTCTTTTGTTGGAATATGGAGTTCCACCTCTGTCGTGCGTGTTGCCAATGCTTTGTCTTCTGGCATCTCTATGTAGATAACTTGAGGTTCTGTCTCTTGTTCGCTGGATTCTACATCAATTTCGGGTAGTGATTCGGCTTCAGGCATGGGCTAATTTACTTTCTAGACTTTGAGCAAATAGTTGATTTACAAAATAACGTATTCTGGCATTAAGTCGGGTAGCTGCATTAGGAGTATTTTTCAGTATATCGGCAAAAACTTGATCAGGAGCTTCAGTATCAAGACGTTTATCGAGGCTTTCAAGAGAGGAAGCCGATGCATTTTCATAGGCGAAGCGAATCATTTCTTCAAGACAGCTGGCGTAGATTTTATCGTAAATTTTTCTGTCTTCAGACTCATCGCGTTTGCCTTCAAACAAATGAAAAGTTGAAACGATATGTTGGTCAAGTTTATCTTTTTGCATTCTCTATAAATATAACATTATTTGTGATTAAATCGTATGCATGGCAGGGAATATTGCAGTTGTTGGTATTGATGAGGTAGGGAGAGGAGCGTTTGCAGGGCCGCTGGTAGCTGCAGCAGTTGTTCTTGGCTCTGCTGAAATTGCACTTTCTTCGGGGCAGCGCGGCCAAAAAGCTGCAAATTCTAGCAGTTATCAAGAATGTCCAGTGATACGTGATTCAAAGAAAATGACCCAACGGCAGCGAATGCTTGCAGATAGGTGGATCAGAGCAAACTGTATTTTTTCGGTTGGCATGGCAACGGTTGAAGAAATCAATTGTTTTGGGATTGTCGAAGCAAATCAACTGGCTTTTACACGATCCTTAGAAATTTTTAGTCCAAAAAGTTGTTATCTTTATTCTGATGCATATGCTGTTGTTTCTTGGCCAAAAGATAGTCAGCAAGCAATAGTCCATGGAGAAGATGCACACCCTTGTATTGCTGCCGCGTCAATTATAGCCAAAGAATATAGAGATACATACATGCGCGTAATTGCCCCTATTTTTCCAAAGTTTGGATGGGAAAAGAATGTTGGTTATGGCACCAAAATACATCGTGGAGCACTCAAAATATATGGGCCCACAATACACCACAGAAGTCTATTTATAAAAAATTGGGTTTAGGCAGTTCTCTTTCTTTCCAGCTCATGCAGATGACGAAGCCGGTACTTTTTCTCTTTCCTTTTTTCTGAATCTTTTTTGTGGCGTTCGTTGTCGCGAAACTCAAATAAGATCCCCGAATCGAGGACCTTCTTTCTGAATCTCGCAATTAAGCGATCGTCTGATTCTCCTTTTTGTTTCTTTACATGCACCATAATTTATCGCCTCCTTATCGGTAGCAATAGACACAAAGATTTTCTGGTTAAACTGTGAAGTGTTATTAACCATCCACCATCACCTGGGCTATTGTAACACATGAAGTAAAATTTTGGCTGTGTATGAAAAACAATAGAGCGGTGAGCCTATTTAGTGATCGGTTCACCGCTTTTATATCAGTGTTAGTTGTATCGAGATACTCGTGCAAGTGTGTCGGATGGAGAAAGCGAGATTTGGCTGCTTTCACCTGTGGGGCGCCCCCCTAGGTATGCGAAACGATGTACCGTGTCTCTGTCTCCCGGGCCTAGATAAATGACGTTGTTAAGTTTATCTATGACATAAACTCTGAAAAGCACGAGATCACTTACTCGGTAAAGATCAGCGTTTTCTCGCGCTACGATTTGTGATATTTGTGGCGCGATTAATTGCCACATCCGATCTGATACGTGTTCAGTTTCGTCTCTACGCTTCATGATAAGGGTAAAAATATCATTTACCGGCAAGCGCACTATTTTGGCGTAAGTAGCATACTGTGTATACTCACGCAATATAAGTGCGCCCAATAGCATGGCAACGAGAATGAGTACTGCATCCAGCAAATCTATCTGGGTAAAAGCTAAGACCATAAGGACTATAAAAACCCCTATGAAGGGCCAGATATGTTGCAGGTATTTATTCACCGCACACTCCTTTCAAAGTTCTCGAACAAGGAATTATAAACTACTCTAGGATTGAAGTAAATTATGGGATATAAAAAGGCGGCAGCCTGAATAAATAAGACCACCGCCTGATGGTTAGTAGTTGAAAACTGAGCTAGCAAATTTCGAGGAAGGAATTTTTAATTCTGATCCATCCTCAAACCTGAAAACAAAAGAGGGCTCCTGTCTTTGATCGTCGCATCCAGCAAATTTAGCTTCTGCTCCATCAACGAGGTATATACGACCTAATATGAGATTGCCGCGAGAAGGATGTTGTGGATAGCCAATGGTTCTCAGTATAGCTGGCGCGGTGATGTCTTTGATATGGGCTCGAAGTAAGCCCTCATCATCGAACAATTTGTACTGATATACTGCCAAGAGCACAAGACGAATCGGAAGTTTCGTGTTTTTTGCGATTATAACCGGTTCGTACAATCCAGCCACGGATAGTGCTGTAATGACTACAATCCCACTAAACCCACCCATGACAGGGTCATTCATCAAAAGTGACATGAGAAAAAACGTGATAATGCTGCCAACGAGCCAATAAGGCAGCATTGATAAATGAAATGACTGCCAACCTCGAGACATTTTACTTTTCCTCTCTGTATAAATAATAGGTGCGAGCCAGCAAGTATATACCTATTTTATGAAGAATATGAAGTCAGCGTTCTGTATGCTCTATAAGCTTCAACTCAAGAAGTGAACGGCGAAGCTCTGCTTCAACTTTTTGAAAATCGGTTCCCTCAAGTTTTTCTTGGAGTAATGCCTGTGCTTTCTCTCGAACTTCCTCAGCCCGTCGTTTGTCAGCTTCTTCCGGCAAAATTGCTTCATCTGTTAAGACGATAACTGTATTATCAGCTACTTGAAAAAATCCAGGCCCTACGGCAACTGTTTGTATGTTACCTTCATTTGAGCGAATTCTCACAATTCCTGGGTTAATTTTTGTAACGAAGGGAATGTGGTTGGGGAGTACTGCAAAGTCACCCTCGACGCCTTGTGCCGACACCATGACAATATTTTTTGCGTCAATGACTGTGCGGTTCGGGGTTGTGATTTGAATGGATAAAGTGGCCATCAAAATTCTTTTGCTTTTTGAATCGCCTCTTCGATTGTGCCAACCATGTAAAAAGCCTGCTCTGGAAGATTATCATGTTTGCCTTCTAAGATCTCCAGAAAATCCTGAACAGTTTTTTCTATAGGTACATATGCTCCTTTGATAGAAGTGAATTGTTCAGCAACAAACATAGGTTGGGTTAAAAACCTTTGAATTTTACGAGCACGGGCAACGATTAATTTATCTTCATCTGAAAGCTCGTCAATACCAAGAATAGCAATGACATCCTGCAAATCTTTATATCGCTGCAAAACTGCCTGAACACCTCTGGTAGCTTTATAGTGATCCTCACCAACAGAGTCTGGAGTTAACATTCGCGAGTTGGATGTTAATGGATCAACTGCAGGGTAGAGCGCCTGTTCAGCAAGGGAGCGGGTAAGTGAGATTGTTGCGTCTAAGTGAGCAAATGTGGTTACGGGAGCTGGGTCGGTGTAATCATCCGCAGGAACATAGACAGCCTGGAAAGAGGTAATAGAGCCCTTGTTTGTAGATGTGATACGTTCTTGAAGTGCTGCCATTTCAGTTGCAAGGGTTGGTTGGTATCCCACAGCTGAAGGGATTCTCCCAAGGAGCGTTGAGACTTCTGACCCGGCTTGGCTGAAACGAAAGATGTTGTCAATAAATAAAAGTACATCTTCACCATGGTCACGGAAATACTCTGCAAAGGTAAGTGCTGTCAATGCAACACGATAGCGATTTCCGGGTGGCTCATTCATTTGACCAAACACCAGTGTAGTATTTTTCAATACACCAGACTGTTTCATTTCTTCATATAAATCGGTTCCTTCGCGAGAGCGTTCTCCCACACCTGCAAAGACGCTATGGCCGGAATGTTCCTCTGCGATGTTTCTTATAAGCTCCTGGATAAGGACAGTCTTTCCTACACCGGCTCCTCCGAAAACAGCAACTTTTCCTCCCCGGGGAACAGGAGCAATAAGATCGATAACTTTAATACCAGTTTCTAAAATAGACTGGCTAGTGTCTTGTTCTCTAAGTGTTGGTGCGCTTTTATGTATTGGTGCAAGTCTCTCAAATTTTGATTTTGGTTTGTTATCAATAGGTTCTCCCAAGACATTAAACATTCGACCCAAAGCAGCTTTTCCTACAGGAACGCTTATTGGTTGCTTGGTTGCCAGTGCTTCCATCCCACGAACCAATCCATCAGAGGAACCCATTGCAATCGTCCTAACCCGTCCTGTACTTAGTAACTGCTCGACCTCAAGTGTAAGTTTGCCAACCAGTAAGGCTTCATAAAGTTTTGGTTGATAGTTCTTAAAGAGTACGTCAACAATAGGACCTACAATTTGAATAATTTCACCTACTGGTTTTTCGATAAGTTTTTTAGCCATAGAATTTATTGTAACGCCATTTTCGCAGTAATAACATCGCTTATCTCGGAGGTGACGCGCTTTTGGTATTCGCGATTATAAACACGTTGCAAGCCCTTGCTTAAGCCCTTTGCGTTTTTTGAGGCATTTTTCATTGCTACCATTCGTGCGGATTGCTCGGCTGCTTTAGATGAAAGTACTACCTGATACAAAGAAACGGCAACACTATAGCTCAGTAGTTCTTCAAGGAGAACTTCAGCTGACGGTTCAAAAACTGTGCTTTTTTTTGTTTCAGCAGCTGAAGCAACTACTTCAGATTCAGGGATGGGGAGGATCTGTTGAATTGTTGGGATGCTTTGGATCGTGTTGACGTGTTTTTGATATGCAACGGAAATACTACTTGCTCTGCCACCTAAATACTCTTCGATAGCGACATCACTTGCGGGGCGAATATCGCTGTATTCGGGGTAGTCAGAAAGTGAATCGATTGTTGCAATCATTTCCCAGTTGGTTTTTCGTGCATAGTGTGAAATCTTTTTTCCAATTGTGATAATTAAAGTGTGTGAAGACAGATTCTCTTCGAGCAAACGGAAAAGATTCGTGTTAAAGGCTCCTGCTAATCCGCGATCAGAACTGATAGCAATGGTAAGTGCAGGCGCGTCTGGATTTGGAGCAGAAAGGAGTGGATGAGTAGCAAAGGAAGTACTATTTTGTTTGATATGTTCAATCATAGAAACAAGTAGCTGTTGATATTGTTCACCTTTGTGAGAACGTTCCTGCGCTCGAAGCATTTTACTTCCGGAAACAGCTTCCATGGCGCGAGTAATTTTGCTTATTGAACCAGCACTTCGGATCCTTCTTTTTAATTCTCTATTACCTGCCATTTTTTTCCTCCTGTTCCTTGACAAAAAGCATAGCAATGTTATTTGTAAACTCTGCAATAAGTTTCTCTAAATCCTCATCTAGAGCTTGTTTAGTCTCAATCTTTTTAATTAAACTACTCCCTGAGAATCGCAGTTGTTCGATAAGCATTTCCTTGTACTTAATAACATCAGTTTCATCAATCGAATCAATAACACCATTAATTCCGGACCACAAAAGAACAACTTGTTCAGGAAAAGTTAGTGGTTCATCCCAGCCCTGTTTAAGGAGTTCATAGAGTCTTTTTCCTCGGGAAAGTTGAGTTCTTGTTTTTTCATCCAAGTCACTCGCAAATTGTGCAAAAGCTTCAAGCTCTTGATATTGCGCAAGATCTATACGAAGCCGACCTGCGACTTGTTTCATTGCCTTCAATTGTGCAGAGCTTCCGACACGACTAACTGAATTCCCAACATCGATGGCTGGCCTTTGGCCTGAGTTAAACAATTCGCTTAAAAGGTAAATTTGACCATCAGTGATACTAATGACATTGGTTGGGATGTATGAAGAAACGTCTCCTTCAAGTGTCTCAATAATAGGTAGTGCCGTTATTGAACCACCTCCATGCTTATCATCCAGCTGCACCGCCCGCTCTAATAGCCTTGAATGCGCGTAGAAAATATCTCCAGGGTATGCTTCGCGACCAGAAGGACGACCGAGAAGTAAACTGATCTGACGGTATGCCCAGGCATGTTTGGTTAAATCATCATAGACGATAAGCACGTCTTTGCCTTGGTTTAAGAAATATTCAGCGATGGCACAACCTGCGTAAGGGGCAAGATATTGAAACGCAGCGCTATCTGATGCGCTCGCTGCAACGATGATGGTACGTGCCAGTGCTCCACTTTCTGCAAAGATTGATGCTGTTCGTGCAATACTTGAGCGTTTCTGTCCAATTGCAACATAAATTGAGATAACATCAGTTTGATTGATAATTGTTGTGAGTGCGATTGAAGATTTCCCTGTCTGTCTATCACCGATAATAAGTTCACGTTGTCCTCGTCCAATCGGAATCATGGAATCGATGGCGGTGACACCTGTTAGTAGTGGTCGAGTTACTGATTTTCTTTCGGTTACACCAGGAGCGATTCTCTCAAGAGGGAAAAGTGTCTCAGATTCTAATGGCAAACCATCATCAACTGGCATACCAAGGGGGGAGACTATTCTTCCAAGAAGGTCATTGCTAACAGGGATTGAAAGAATTTGACCAGTCGTACTTACCTGTTCATTTGGTAAAACAGATTCTTGACCATCGACTAAAATGACGCCGACACTTTTTTCTTCTAGGTTAAGAGCCAGCCCTGTTGCGCCTGACGAAAATTGCACCAGCTCTCCTGCCATTACGCCAGAGAGACCTTCGACGCGGGCGATACCATCTTTTACAGATGAAACAGTCCCCACGCTTTTTTCAGAAATTTTCTGAGGGTCAGCGTTTAGCGTGTAGTCATATATTTTGTCGCCAATCTCCACCACAAAACCAGGGCTAAGTTTGAGGTCAACTTCATTAACAAGTGACGCAAGTTTGAATGACTTCTTTATTTTATTAAGCTCATCCTCAGCGAGGGCATCGTGAGAACGAACCACTGCTTTGTCTTTCATATCTTATGTTGAACAACTTTTATCGTGAAACAAGTCCTATCGTGAAACAAGTCCTATTTTTCGACCTTGAATCTTTTTGATTTGGGCTTGTGTTAGTTTTGCCCTGGTGTTTTTATCAAGCAGTTGGGTCAATGCTTTGTTTGCAAGTTCAGTAGCGCGTTTCGTCACTTCGTCTTGGGATTGTTTATCAAGTTTCAGTTTATATTGTTTTGCCTGATGCTGTGCGTCTGTAGTGATGTTTTTCGCTTTTGTGCGTGCCTCATCAAGAATTTTACTAGCACTTAGTTTGGCCTCGTTGGTTGCTTCAGAGATAATTTTTTGACGCTCTTTAGCCGCATTTTTATCTTGCTTTTCAGCATTGGTAAGCAACTGAGCTTCTTTTTCGGTCATTTCAGAACTCAACTTAAGCCCCTTTTCAATTTCAGATTTTCTTTCGTCAAGAAGCCGGTTGAGTGGTTTGTAAACAAATTTGTGAAGCACAAACAAGAGCACGCCTACATTGATCAGTTGTGCCCCGAGTTGTACCGGGTTTATACCGAGTCCTTCCATATTAGACGAACTTAATTATAAGTGCGATAACAAGCGCGTAAATAGCAATTGCCTCAGCAAAGGCAATGCCCAAAATCATGTTGGTCTGGATTTTATTGGAAGCCTCGGGGTTTCTCCCGATCGCCTCAAGGGCTTTTCCTGCAAGAATACCGATCCCAATTCCTGGGCCAAGTGCTCCGAGTCCAATAGCAATCGCTGCTGCGAGTGAATTCAGCTCCATCGTCGTCCCTCCTTTCTGTGTAGTATCAAGTTAGTGAGTTTCATGTTGTGTTGCAATATTCAAAAATACCAGCGTCAAAATTGCAAATACAAACGCTTGTATCATACCTACAAATATTTCTAATCCATAAAAGGGTATTGGAACAAGTACAGGAATGAGAAAAGCAATTACTGCAAGGAGCACCTCACCAGCGAAGATGTTACCAAACAAACGGAAAGCGAAGCTGATAATTTTTGAGATTTCGCTAATGAATTCAAGTAGCCCAACAAACGTATAAATCGGATTTTTGAGCGAAATAAATTTTGTTAAGTACTTCATTCCTAAAGATTTAAACCCGTAATATTGAATTGTCCCAACGGAAACAAGAGCAAGTGCGATTGTCATATTTAAATCAGCAGTAGGGGCGCGAAACAAAGGCACAAGTGCATCGTGTTCTTTTATGCCAATAGTACCCACCCCGGGAATAAGTCCGCTCCAATTTGAAAACAAAATAAACAAGAAAAATGTCATAATTATCGGGAAAAAGGTGTTCGCATTATTTCCAGCAACATTATGTGCAAGGTCTTTTATATAGAGATATGGAAGCTCAAAAAGAAGTTGAAGCTTTGAAGGAGTTTTTTTCATTCTTACGGATGCAATGAGTGCAACCAAGGCCATAGTAATAACCACGACCCAACTGGTCAAAAGCGCATTGGTAACTTGGAAATTGCCAATATGAGCCACAGGCTCTGCAACAAGACTAATGTGAACTTTACTCATGTATTAACTATACAAGATTTTTTGTTTAGTGATATTCCCAGACGAAGCCACACCCAACTGAGGATATGACTTAGCAGTATAAAGGAAAGGTTTGTAGTCTACAAGAGAAGAGTTGCAATTTTGCCCTTGTTAGGATTACGATATTCCGTGTATTGTGAACGCAAGGTCATGGAAAATACAGTAGAGAACAATGAAAAACCCCCAGATTTTAAAGAAATACTTCTTTCAGGGGTAGAGCCTGCGTGGTGTGTAGATGGCAGGTGTGATAATACGATAGAAAATGGGCCACAGATGTTGGGGGGTTCGCTTCACTCTGTTGTTCTTTCAGCAATTGCCACAAATTCTGTTTTTGATCAGGAATATGTAGATAAAAACCTTCTTGAGCTTCATCAAAATGGCTTCCGACTAGGGGTACATCGTGGCTCTCATAAGCACCCAGAAGATG
>Ga0209542_10020045_pt1 | contig 10647 bp, 11 predicted proteins | sample RifCSPhighO2_01_FD_184028 | JGI IMG/M metagenome (GOLD analysis project Ga0209542, IMG submission 184028) | Soil microbial communities from Rifle, Colorado - Rifle CSP2_plank highO2_0.1 (SPAdes) (version 2) | ecosystem: Environmental > Terrestrial > Deep subsurface > Rock core/Sediment ...
GCTTGTTTGGGTTTTTGGGTTTATTCGTTGCTATTTTTGTACTTGAAGGATTTAAAGATGGCGGAGTATACTTGTGGAGTTTTAAGGTTGAGCAGTACATATCGATGGGGGTGCTTGCCTGTACTGTTGTAAGTGTTTATAAAATTTCAGGCAGAAAATTGAAAGAAGACAAGAAAGACGTGGTTTTAAAATTTGGTTCTGTTGGAAAAATGTTAGCAGTTTCGAGAAATATAGTCAGACGGAAAAAGAAACGCCATGAGTAAAGTAAAGGCTAAATCAAATCCGAAGAAAAGGAAATTTTGGTTTCCGACGGACCTTCTCTCTCCGATAGGGGAATTCCTGTCTGAACAGCTGAAGAAGCTTGAACGAAGAAAGAATAAACTTGAAGAAGAAGATCCGTTCACCGATGATGCCAGGGCGACTGACAATGCGGCTGTCGATGCCGAAGCAGCAGAGCAATATGGTCATGCCAGAATATCAGCGTTGAGGAAGGATATAGATAGAAAAATAGTTCAGATAAGGAAAGCTTTGGCCAGGGTTAAGATTGGAAATTACGGGATATGCGAAAACTGCGGCAAGATGATTGATACAGATAGGCTGATGGTTTACCCTGAAGCGACTCTGTGCATTAAGTGCGAGAAGAAGAGAGAAAAGTAAAATTCTATTCCGGTTTATGCTTCAGCGGGAAATTTCCTTGTTGGCAAGATATAGACTGCAAGTTCTTGGTTTCACCCTGGTTATTGTCTTGGATAAGTTGAGTAAGTGGTGGGTAGTGAGAAATAACTTTTCATTTATCGTTAATAGGGGTGGGGTGTTTTCGGTCTTTGATCACTGGCCTTTCTTTGGTTTGTTGCCGATTCTTGCTTTTTGTCTTCTGTCAGTTGTCTTTTTGAGGATGCACAAGCGGTTAAGCCGTGGGGAGCAAGTCGGATTTGGACTGTTGTTTGGGGGCAGTATAAGTAACCTTATGGACCGAGTGTTGTGGGGCGGGGTGGTGGATTTCCTGCATGTGTTTCCCCAAAATTGGTTTAATCTGGCCGATGTGGCAATTACAGGAGGAATAATTTTGGTTCTGTTTAAGTCGATGGGTAAAGTGATAGGTTAACAGGCTAAAAAGATATTTAAGTTAAAAATGAGAGACATGAACCCCAAAGTTCTTTATGAAGACGATTATTTCCTGGTAATCGACAAGCCGGCGGGGGTAGTTGTCAACAGGGCGGAGAGCGTGAAAGAGGAAACTGTTCAAGATTGGGTGAAAAAGCTGATGAATTTTACAAATCCGGCTAATCTGGCCGATGGGGAAAACGAAGACTTTATGGCAAGAGATGGGATAGTCCACAGGTTAGACAAGGAGACAAGCGGGTTGTTGCTGATAGCAAAGACCCCCCGGGTTTTCGCGAATTTGCAAGAGCAGTTTAAAAATAGGCAGGTAAAAAAGAAATATATAGCTCTGGTTCACGGCATGGTAAGAAATGATCACGGGGTCATAAAAAATGACCTGGGAAGATTACCTTGGAATAGGGAAAGATTTGGGTTGCTTGGGAATGGAAAATACGCGGAGACGGAATACAAAGCAATTAAAAGGTTAAGCGTAGAGGCGACTGAGGAGATGAAGCGAAAGCATCCGGGTCAGGATTATGGCTTTACTCTCCTGGAGGTAAGTCCAAAAACAGGGAGAACACATCAGATAAGGGTGCATTTAAAGTCGATCGGGCATCCGGTAGTAAGCGATGAACTTTATGCGGGAAGAAAAACCGCGAGAGAGGATAGGCGTTGGTGCAAGAGAATGTTTTTGCATGCTTGCCTGATTGAGTTTTTGCACCCGGAAACGGGGGAGAGCGTGAGGATTGAATGTGCGTTGCCTGACGATTTAAAAGAGGCAGTAAGGGGCTTGGAAGCAAGGGGGTCTTTTTGATACGATGGATCTGATATGGTCTCAGTTGAGTTGGCCGGCTTTGGGATAGTTGTTATATTGGCATTTTTGGTGGCGCTGCTTTTTAAAGCCCTGAAACTACCTACGATTGTGGGTTATTTGGTTTCGGGAATAATGCTTTATGGCTTCGGGTCGCTGACTGGGTTTAAGGCCGACTTGGTATTTTTGCCACAGATAGGCATTGCGTTTCTGTTGTTTTTGGTGGGAATGGAGCTGGATGTCAGAAGGTTGGCAGATGTGGGGAAGACGGTGATATTGGCTTCGGTGGGCCAGATGGTGTTTACCAGCTTGTTCGTGATAATCTTGTCCCGGGTTTGGGGCGTGAGTTTGGTGGAAGGATTTTATCTGGGATTGGCTTTGTCTTTTTCGAGTACGGTAATAGTGGTCAAGTTGTTTCTTGACAGACAGGAGTTGGATTCACTTCACGGACGTTTGGCTTTGGGAATTTTACTGATCGAAGACTTGGTTGCGGTGGTAATGTTGATGGTTTTATCTCTTTCTGATTCCAGTTTGGGTTGGGGACTGACTCACAATCTGCCGTTGATTTCCCTGCTGGTCAAATCGGTGGCTTTGGGATTATTCGTTTGGTTGTTTGGCAAGTTTGTGATTTCCTCGTTGCTTCGGTTTGTAGCGTCCAACATGGAGTTGCTGGTGATATCTGCGGTAGCAATATGTTTTCTTTTTGTAGAAATATTTATCTGGGCAGGATTTTCACTTGAAATAGGAGCTTTTCTGGCAGGGGTTGTTTTAGGGACGTCGGATTTCCGCTCTCAGATTGCGTCCAGGGTGAAACCGATAAGGGATTTATTTGTTGCCGTGTTCTTTATTCAGTTAGGTGAAGTTTTGGGTAAGAGCCTGGGGGGGACAAATTTATGGATTGTGTTTACCCTTGTCGTGTATGCGCTTTTTATTAAACCGTTATTTTTCTTGTTGGTTTTGACCGCTCAAGGGTTTAAACGTCATAGCGCTTTTCATACGTCGATCGGGTTATCGCAGGTATCGGAATTTTCGTTGATCGTGATGTCTTTGGCTTTTCAAAGAGGGCAAGTGGGGGAGAGTTTTTTAAGTGCCGTAGCGCTGACTGCGGTTTTTACGATGGCAGTGTCTTCATTTACTATCACGCACAGTGGTAGTCTTTATCGATGGTTGAAATCATTGTTGGAGTTGTTGCCTCAAAGTCCGGGTGTTAAGGAAGGTGACACGGTAGGGAGACAGGAGTGGGGAGACCATGTGGTTTTGGTTGGTTGCGATAGATCGGGATCGAGGGTGATGTCTTATTTCAAACAAGCGCATATTGACTATGTAGCGGTTGATTTTAACCCGGAAATTTATGAAAAATTGAAGAAGGCAGGAGTGAGAGTGGTGTTCGGGGATATCTCCGACGATGAAGTAGGGGAAAAAGTGGGGCTTTCAAGGGCGAGATTGGTGATTTCGACTGTAAGGGATACCGAGGACAGCTTGGCGATTTTGAAATCAATACAGAGATGGGGAGGAAAAGCGAAGGTAATTCTGTCTGCCAATTCACCTGCCGAGGCAAAGTTATTGGAAAGAAGGGGGGCGGACAAAGTTATAGTACCGCTTTCGCTCGAGGGGGAATATATTGTGAGCCTTCTTAAAGGGGGATTGTTGAGGAATTTAAGGACATTATAGCTGTGAAAGGAAGAGGAGACGAAGAAGGATTTGGATTTAAAGAGGTGCGTGTACTGAAAACCGGAGGAAGGGTGGGGAGGTTGAAAGCCGGTGGTCATTTTGTGGACACCCCGGTTTTTATGCCGGTGGGTACGAAGGGGAGTGTTAAGGCGTTGGATAGTGCGGATCTGGATGAAGCGGGGGCAGAGATAGTACTTGCAAATACATATCATTTGCATTTACGCCCCGGTGAGGAAGAGGTGGGTAAACTGGGGGGAATTCATAAATTTATGAACTGGAGGGGAGTGGTTTTAACTGATAGCGGTGGGTTTCAGGCGAGCTCACTCTCGATGGGGACAAGCGGAAATCGACAGGGAGGGTTAGCAAGAATCACTGACGACGGAGTGGAATTTAAGTCGTTTTGGGACGGAAGCAAGCACTTTATAGGGCCCGAGAAGGCAATTGAGATCCAGGCCAAATTGGGGGCTGATATTATTATGGCTTTTGATGAATGTACCCCGAACCGTGGAGATGATTATGCCAAAGAGGCCATGGCGAGGACGCATAGATGGTTGGTGAGGGGTAAATCACGATGGCTTGAGTTGAGAAAGGAAAATGCTTGTGTAGGGGCTCTTTTTGGGATTATTCAGGGAGGCAGAAGCCGGGAATTGAGGAGGGAGTCGGCCAGGTTTGTAGTTGAACAGGGGTTGCCGGGAATTGCCATCGGGGGAGAGTCGATCGGGTCTGATCCGGATCAAACGGCGGAGGTTATTTCATGGGTTTATGATTTACTGCCCAAGGACAGGCCTTTATATACGATGGGGGTCGGGGTTAGGCCATCTGATTTAGTCAGGGTTATAGAAGCTGGTGCTGATATGTTTGACTGTGTGGCACCGACCAGGCTAGCTCGGACAGGACTTTTGTATTTTCCCGGCGAGAAGGGGGAAAGGATAAATATAGGCAAATCCGTTTTCAGGTTGGACAAGCGGGAGATATTCCCGGGGTGTGACTGTTACACTTGCACAAAGGGGTATTCCAGAGGATATCTGCATCATCTGTATAAGTGCGGCGAACTTTCTTATTTCAGGCTGGCATCGATTCATAACTTAAGGGTGATGATCCGGACGGTTCGGGAATATGCTAATAAATAAACATTGCGTCTCCGAAAGAGTAGAAACGGTATTTGCGGTTAATTGCCTTGGCGTAGGCGGCTCCGATGGAGGAGTTTATGAATGTTTTGGAAAATGAATGTTTGGTGTTGGGGTGACTTACAAATGCACTGACGAGCATGAGAAGAGTGGATCTGGGAAGATGGAAATTGGTGATTAAAGAATCGACAAAGTTGAATTTGAAAGGGGGAAAAACAAAAAGACTGGTCGAACCGGATCCGGGGTGAATTTGTGAGCCGGAGGCGCATGTTTCCAAGACCCTGCAGGAAGTGGTTCCGACTGCGATAATTTTTTTACCCTGAGACTTGGCTTGATTTAATCTACGAGCAGTTTTAGTGCTAAGGGAGAAATTTTCTGAGTGCATTTCGTGATCCTCTATGTTGTCAACCGATACCGGTTTAAACGTGCCTAATCCTATATGGAGATTAACGAATTCGATGGCAACTCCTTTACTTTCAAGATTTTTTATAAGTCGGGGGGTGAAGTGAAGGCCGGCTGTAGGAGCGGCGATAGAGCCTGGGTTTTTGGCGAATATTGTCTGGTAGGAATTAATAAAATCCCGAGCATTTGTTATTTTTAGATAAGGAGGCAGCGGAGGAAGACCCAGATTTTCTATCTTACTTTTCAATTCTTTTCCATTCACATTAAATTTAAGTGAAGTCGGCCCGGAGGTGTTTTTTATGACTTTGGCAGAAAGGAGATGGTTGTCGAGAGAGGGAAAGTGGACCAGTTGACCATTTTGGAGATTATGCTTGGTTAATATTTGCCAGGTATTGGCTGTTTGCTTTTTGAGAAGCAGAACGGAAATTCTGCCGCCCGTATCTTTTGCCCCGTTGAGGCTTGCGGGAATAACTTTGGTTTGATTGAGGACCAGGACGTCGTTTTTGGTAAGTATTTGGCAAAGGTTTCGGAAATGGGTATGACGGATTTGTCCTGTAACCCGGTTTAAAAGTAGAAGCCGAGAAGAGTCCCGGGGGGTGGAAGGCGAATTTGCTATAAGACTTTTCGGCAAATGATAGTTGAAGGCTTTGATATCCATGAATGTTGATTATAAGACTAAGACGGCTATAAGATTAGACATGACAAGAAATTCGGTTGACACCAGAAAACAAGCCAGCAGGTTGGGCTTATTTAGGTCTGCCTTTCTGATGATGGTTGTTCTTGTCGGAGTATCGTTCTATAGATTATTTTTGGAAGCAAGGAAAAGCGTGTTTTTCGGCGGGAGAGTGAATTTGGTGCTGTCTAGGCCTTTTATGGTTGCGAGTTTTGACGAGCAATCTGGGTCGTTGACGTTGGTGCCAGTCCCTAAAGAAATTTTAATGAATTTGCCTTTCGGAATGCGAGGTTTTCGCGCCGAGACGGTGGCTAATTTGGGGGTACAGGAAGGGAAGGGGGAGGCGATCGTTGTAGATGCTATTGAATTAACATGGGGGATATTGGTTGACGGATGGTTGGGTGAGGGAGGAGACGTGGGTTTGGGGTTTGAGGTGGGGGAAGGAAAAAAAATAGTAAGAATTCCTATCTTGAAAAGGTTGGGGTGGTTGATCAATTCCAGGGGCAGCATTAGTCTGTGGGATAGAATCAGACTTTTAAGGAAAGTTTCCAAGGTAAGGCCCGACAGGCTTGTTATTCTGGATGTTGAAAATTCGACTTTGGGAGCAAAGGGGGTCGATCCTGATGGCCATGAAGTTATCAGTGTTGACCCGGATAAGGCAGTGGCCGTTTTTTCCGGTTTGTTTTCAGATTTGAGAATTGTCGAAGAGGGGTTTACTGTTTCTGTATTGAACGGGACGGGTTATCCGGGATTGGCGCATTTGGTGGGAGCGATGCTAAAAACTTCCGGAGTAAGAGTGGTGTTTGAAGGGGAGACTTCAGGGTTTTCGGCTAGGTGCGAGGTGAGGACAATGAAGGGTTTGGCAAAAAGTTATACTGCGGTGAGGATTATGAAGTGGCTGAAGTGTGACAGAATTGTAGAGACGGACACGGGGAGAAACGACATTGAAGTGATTGCCGGAACCAAACTGGGGGAATATATGATGGGAGAGATGGGGTTTTAGGTTGGTTGGTCTTCGGAGGGGCCATCTTCAGTTGTGGAGGCTAGCTGGTCGTCGGGCGAAATCTCAGGCGGATTATAAGTTTGGTAGGAAGCATGATCGGATAGGGAAAATGAAGATGTGGCTTGATATTTTTTGGATCGTTTTTCCTCGCGGAGGAGAATTTTGACAGTGTTGAAGTTTACAGAACGGGCCAGGGCCGAGTAGAGATTTCCGGATTTGATCATGGGCAAAAGCCTGGCAGCAAGATCATCGGGAAGTCTACCAATCGTGGTTCCGTCTGAGAGACAAACCGAAATGGAATGTTGGTGGGCTGTCAGTTTTAACTGGTCTCCGGGGTCAAGCCGGTTGATTACGTCGTGGGAGGCGAGTTTTACCAGGGAAACAGTCTTCGTTTTTCCCGGCTCTTCGATAAAAGTGGAGCTTCCCAGACGTTCGGAATGTGGGGGCTTGATTTGAGAAGACTTATTAAGTTTTAGTCGTTCTACGTTGCGTTTGGCAATTTGATTGAGAGGGTCAACCCTAATGACTTTTTGGTAAAAAAAGACAGCCTCTTTTAATTTACCTGTTTCGGTGTACGCTTTGGCAAGTCGACACAGCGCTTCCGTGTTTGTGGGGTCAGTTTGGATAATTCTGCGGTTTATTTCTATGGCATCTTTCCAATTGCCTTCGAGAGACTTTTTAATTGCCAGCGAGGGTAGGTCGTCCATGCTCTAAAGAAGTATAGAGGGGGTGAATCAAATGTCAAGGGTGGAGCGGGTGAATTGGATAGAGTTGGACTTCTTGGGGTAGAATGGGGTCATGTCTGGACATTCGAAGTGGTCAACGATCAAGAGACAAAAGGAGTCAAATGATGCCAAAAGAGGTGCGGTATTTACCAAACTTAGCAACGCGGTAACGGTTGCCGTAAGGGAGGGAGGCGGAGTGGCTGATCCGCAAATGAACTTTAAATTGAGGCTCTCGATAGATCGAGCCAGGGCTGCCAATATGCCAAAGGAAAATATCCAGAGAGCGATTGAGAAAGGCGCAGGCTTAACGGGCGGGAATATTTATCAGGAGGTCATGTACGAGGGATTCGGTCAGGTGGGGGTGGCGATCCTGATCGAGGTTACTACGGACAATAAGCTGAGGACTCAGAGTGCAATCAGAAGTCATTTGGAAAGGGGAGGGGGTGCAATGGGCAGCGGCGGGAGTGTAAATTATCTTTTTGATAAAAAGGGTTATATTCTTGTATCAGGCGAGGGAGACAGGTCTGCAATGATTCTGAAGCTGATTGACCTGGGGGCGGAGGATATTGAGGAGGACGGTGAGGGGATTGGGGTTTATTGTGACCCACATTTGACTTTTGAGCTGAAATCAAAAATTGAAACTGCTGGAATGAAAACGATTGAAGCCGAGTTGGTAATGAGACCGAAAGTGAGTGTTCCTGTCGCCGGAGAACCTGCAGAGAAGCTAAAAACTTTACTTGAGGGACTTGAAGAGTTGGATGATGTGCAGCGGGTATTCACCAACGCCGAGTTTAAGATGTGATGTCTATGAGGAAAAGACAAAAGTTTGTAATTTCTTCACTTGTGTTGTCGTTGTGTTTTGTGTTGATCGGGGCGTTTAATCTTCCCTGGAGATATCAGGCAATCGGTATTATGGCTTTCTTCTCGGTACTTTTGAGCGTTTGGTGTTTGTGGGAGAAATTGAAATGGATGGAATGGTTGATGATTCTTATTCTTCCGCCGCTTTATACAGCCTCAATCGGGATATTTTACTTTCTGTTGCCTTCGGGATGGTTGACACAGATAACTGTGGCTGCAGGATTTGGCGTGGGGATGTATGCGTTGCTTCTGACACAAAATATTTATACAGTAGCTTCTATTCGGACAATTCAGCTTTTCAGATCTGCGCAGGCGGTGGGGTTTTTGTTGACCTTGACCACTTCTTTTTTTGTCTATAATGCTGTCTTATCGTTGAGACTTCCTTTCTGGAGTAACGGTTTGTTGGTAGGGGTGCTTTCTTTCCCACTTGTTTTTCAGGGGTTATGGAGCGTGAAACTGGAAGAAAAAATAACCTCGGGGCTATTTTATTTTTCACTGGTTTTGTCCTTTGTTTTGGGGCAGTTGGGGGCTGCAGTTTCTTTCTGGCCGGCAGAACTTTCTACCGGAAGTCTATTTTTGACAGCTTGCCTATATGTTTTCATGGGACTGAACCAGCACTATTTAGACGGAAGATTTTACCGCTCCACTATCAGAGAGTATATTAGCGTGGGGATGGTTGTGATTATGACCATGTTACTTACTACCTCATGGAGCGGGTGAGTATGAGCGAAAGAGGTGGAAATTTAACCAGCGTTGTTGAAGATGTGGAGTTGGCGGATGACCAGGAAACTTTGGATAAGTGGTGGGAGTTGACTGATGCAAGACAAAAAGACTTGGCAGAAGAATTGCAGAGGGCAAGGCTGATATATTCATCGGCACGTATTGGGTTAGGAAAGGGGGGAAATATCGCTATAGTTTATGATCGACGCGAGCAATGGAGAGTTGGTCCGTTTGCTCCGGAAAAACAATCTACACCAGAAAGCCCTGGGATCAGGGGTGGGGATGGGGGGCGCAATGTTTCTGGAGGACAAATGGTGCGGAGCTTAAAACCTGTTGAACGAGCGAAACCCGGGCCTTCAGGCGGAGGAGTGAGGACTCCTCCGCAGCCTCCGCCGCTTTCAGACGAGGACTTGGCTTGGCTGGACGGAACTCGAGGTTTAGGAGAGGCGAACGGAAAGAGGAAGGAGAAGGACAAAGGGCAATCGAGACAGTTGGGCGCGGTTGATAAGCTGGAAATTGCAAGGAAAAGAATGAAGCTACCCAAAGGTGTAACCTGGGTGGATTTTTTGCCGGAAGGGCAGATTAGGTTTTGGGAAGAGTATAAAAGAATCAGAGATGAATTGGTTTCTGAAGGGTATTTGAAAAAAGGAGAGAGGCTGACAACAAGGTTTGACGAATTTTCTGATTCCAAAACCGGAGTGATGAGCGTAGTGGTGGTAAAAGAAGGAAGAAGCGAGAAGATAATCGAGAGGATTTCGAAAGTTGAGCTGATGGGAAAGGGGATTGGTTTGAAGATTCAAGATGTGATGAAGGGAAGAAGAATGCGCAGGGGTTGGGATTGCGGATGCGTGGAGAAAGTCAATGATAAAGGCGTGTCTTTCTTGGAGGTAGAGTGTTCTCCGATCGGGGGTGGTTGCAGCCTAAAAAATTATTATGGCAAGAAAGCAATGGCAGGAGAACCAATCGAGTACGAATTAACTTTTTCTTTAACTGTTGAAGACTAAAAAATTTATAGGGTGGGCGGAAGAGATAGGGGAGAACAGCCCATAATATTGGCCTATAGTAATGGTTGTTGTAGAGTAAGGTGGTTTTCACGGATGCGGAAATTATTTACACGGCTGTTCGGTGGTTTAAGGTAAATCTTATGTTTAGCTTTGGTTTTTTGGAGATAACCCAGTATTTCTTGAAGAGAAAGCGTGGTATTACCATGTCACAATGCCGCTCCTCTCTCTTTGAAGAAAGCTAGAGCAATTATCTGTCGAATTGAGGCTAAAAGTCAATGATTAGCTCGAAGTAATGCTCCTTTTTTGGTGATATCTAGTGATATAGTTGATACTCGCTTACTTAACAATATTTGAGTACAAAAAGTAATGAGGTTTCTGGTTTGGTTTCCGGTGTATATATTGTGGATATGTTTCATTGGGGAGCGGGAATGCCCAAGTTTCCCTTTCGGGAGGGATGGCAAGAGAAATTTGACAATATTTACGAAAGAGGAAGGCATTAGTTGCATGTGCTTCTCCGTCAGAAGAACAGTTGGGGAAAAAAGGTGGGAGAGT
>Ga0209542_10020047_pt1 | contig 10644 bp, 7 predicted proteins | sample RifCSPhighO2_01_FD_184028 | JGI IMG/M metagenome (GOLD analysis project Ga0209542, IMG submission 184028) | Soil microbial communities from Rifle, Colorado - Rifle CSP2_plank highO2_0.1 (SPAdes) (version 2) | ecosystem: Environmental > Terrestrial > Deep subsurface > Rock core/Sediment ...
AGCATACACTCCTTGGGATTGGTTTCCAAAGCTTAAAAAGCTTGCTGAAAGCTTAAATTTAATCTTCTTTTCTACCCCATTTGATGAATCGGCGGTAGATTTTTTAGAAAAGTTATCTGTGCCATGTTATAAAGTATCATCTTACGACGTTGTAAATATCCCACTGCTTGCAAAAATAGCAAAAACTAAAAAACCTGTAATTATGTCAATTGGTTTTGCAACTGTTGATGAAATTCAACTTGCTATAAAAACTTTAAAGAAGCATGGTACTAGCCAGTTGGCTTTACTTCATTGTGTAACTGCATATTCAAACCAGCCAAATTCATCTGAAATGAATTTGGAAACAATAAAGGACATTCAACAAAGATTTAATACAGTTGCAGGGTTTTCCGACAATAATGCCGGTATTGAAGTACCAGTGCAAGCGGCATTTGCTGGAGCCTCGATAGTTGAAAAACATTTCATTTTAAAAAGATCATTAGGTGGTCCTGATGCCAGCTTTTCTTTAGAACCTGAAGAATTTGAGGTTATGGTTAGGAGAACAAGAGACGCCGAGACAGTACAAGGAAAGGTTCACTACGGATCTGCGAGTAGTAAAGAGCAATACAATAAGCGTTATCGGCCATCTATCTGGGTTTCAAGGGACGTTAGAAAAGGTGAAAAATTTACAAAAGAAAACATAAGATGTGTTAGGCCTGGCAACGGACTCCCTCCAAAATATTATGAAAAAATTTTAGGTTTAAGAGCTAAAGTTGCTATTAAACAAGCTACACCCATGTCCTGGGATGTAATAGAAAAACAAAAATGATGAAAAGAAGGAGATTCGTTAATAGTACCTCCATAATTTTACACAAATTGCTAGGCAGAAAAAATATAATTCTTCACAATAATCTTGATCTTTTAATCGTTATTCCCGGAGATCACGCAGTAAAAATTAGATATCTTTTTGCGCAACTTAAAGATAGACATATTAATTTCCTATTAGTAATTCATAACCTGACGCTTAGGGAAAGATTATTACTTTTAAGAGATAATATTCCCTTTATTCAAATAGACGAGCTGGGTAAAAGAAAAGTTTTTTTAAAAGGAAGTAAACTAGCATTTGATGACAGATTTGGGAAGAATCAAAACTATAAAAAAGCTCTAGATCTTACAGAAAAATTATCTCCCAAAATATTATTGACCACTACAGACCCAGATATAAAGATTTTACCGTTTATAAAAGTTGCAAAAAAGATGGGCGTTAAAACAATCACTATTCAGCATGGAGCTTATGAACCACCCATAGAGGCCAATTACAAAAGTGAAATTGCATTAGCTTGGGGAAATTATTATATAACTTGGTTTAAAGAAACACTTAATAAAAAAGCTACTTCAATCTACATAACTGGATCGCCATTTTTTGATCAGCTAAAAATAGAGCCATTAAAATATAAAAGTATGGCTATAAATAAATTAAAAGTTTTGCTTCTATTAACCATATATCCTTCCCACGAAGCTTATTTAAATGAGGAGGTTACAAAATTAATTTATTATTTAAGTAAAATTGGCGTAAGTGAAATACATATCAGACCACACCCTTGGCAGAAACTGGATAAAAATTTATTTTCGAAAGTGGGCTATACAAAAATTAAAAAAGAAGTAGGATCTCTAGATACGTCTTTAAAAAAGAGTGATATTGTCATTACCCTTAATACTACCGCTGGATTTAATGCTCTAATAAAAGGGCGGCCCTTAGTATATTGGCAATTAAATAAATTTGATACACTACCGTTCAAACAGGGTGGCATACCTACTGCTACATCTGCAAAAGAAGTCACAGTTAAATGTCTAGAGTTGGCTAGCGGAAAACTTAAAATAGACAACAGAAAAAGACGCGAATTATTAAACGACGTATTCTACAAATTAGATGGTAAATCAGGCAAAAGAGTTGCTGACTTTTTATCAAATCAACTTTCAGAATAAATAATCTCACAATCGGTTTCCCAATCTTGTACATATCTAATGATGAAGCTATCTATCATTTGAGTGCTTTATACATGATTGAGAGAAAGTCTCCATTTACTTCTGGTTACTACGGACCATTGGGCGCATATTTGCAGCTTCCATTACTTGCTCTTTCAAGCTTAATCCTTCTCATAGGAGGTAAAATAGAATCTCTCCGAGATCTACAATTTTTAGTTGTAACACACGAAGGATATTTTCTATTTATCCCAAGAGTTATTTCGGCTATGTTCGGTGTACTTAGTGTCATTGCAACCTATGCTTTATCGAAAGAACTATTTAGTAATAAAAGGGCGGCTCTTTGGGCTAGCTTTTTTGCCGCTGTGTCATTTAATATGGTTCACATTTCTCATCAAGCCAGGCCATGGTCTGGCGCTGTATTCTTTTCTATTCTTGCTTCAATATTTGTTGTTAAAAGTTTGAAAGATTATAAGAATGAATATAAAAATACGCTTCTTGCGTTTATTACTTCAGCTCTAAGCTTTGGATTCCATCAAATTGCGGGGCTTAGTGCAATTTTTGTTATTTTGACAAGGATTTTCGAACGCAAGGTGCAAGTTCATAATGTTTTTTCAAAAGTTAACTTAGCCGGATTTTTAACTTGGTTTATTCTTATTAGTGCTTTTAACTTCTTAAGTTTAAAAGGTAAATTTTTTACTCTCTTAAACTACAGATCTAACGAGGCTTCTTCCATTGCATATACGAAGCTTCCCCAAACTCTCAACTAGCTAAAGGACTTCTTGACATTTTTTGTGCACAAGAATGACTTTTTGGCAATCTTTAAGATGCTTTTCTTATCAGATGGTGTAATTGTTTTACTGGCAGTTTTATTCTTAGTTTCTAAAGCAGCCAAGCGAAAAGTTCTTTATGGCTTTTTTATATTTGTTTTAGTAAATTTTCTACTTTCAATATTTATCTTTCAAACACTGTCAAGGAATTACTTAATCGCCTTTTCATTTTTACCTATTTTTGCTGGTTTTCAAATTAACCATATATTAACAACATCAAAGAGGAGGTTGATGATAATAACTTTGGTTCTAATTGTTAGTGGTTTTAACTCTGTCTATTGGAATATTTTGCTCCTAAAGAAGCCTACATTTATAGAATTAAGAGAATGGCTTGATCAGAACATTGATCAAAGAACTCCTATTGCTTCAACCAACAGAAGAAACTTTGACTATGTACCAAGTCTTGAAGCTATATTACCAGTAAGAACTATAAATCCTGGTTATTACAAAGCGGCTACAGACATTATTGGCGACTCATACCCAGAAAATGTAAGGAATGTTATTTACCTGAATGAGTTTTCTGGATCAAAAACTGAAACGTTTAATAAAGCAACTCAACTATACAAAATTCTTTATGTTGTAGATTCATACTGGGCGGCAAGAGACAGGTTTTTAAACACTCAAAATTCCAATAATTTAAAGCTTATTGCTCACTTTTCTCCTAGTATGGGACAAATCTATGACTATTTACCCAATATACTTTTTGACTCAGGTTTGATTTTCAATACTGATCGCCTTTATTTTCTATTTGATGTGGATCGAGCAGGTCCTTATTTCGATGTCTTGAAAGTTAAAACAAATTAAATAGTTTTGAATATCAGATAGCCGTTAATTGATTCGATAGGTTTAAGAAAAAGTGGATTAGGATTTGTTCTGGAAAGCTCTTGCGGTGAAATTACTATATAGTTTAATTGAAACTTCCTTAATAAAGTTTGCCAGGTCCCGCTGTAAGAAAGTCTATCGATTTCTTCATCTAGCCATATTCTTTGTGGCGAATTAAAGTCATAGTGGTTGTCTTGATTATAAACCCGGTATCTAAAAATATAACTTAGCTTTTCTTCTAAATTACTTTTTTGCTTTTCAGCGGATATTCCAAGCAAGTTAGATAGTAGAATATAACGTGTGGCTCCCTCATAAGTTGGCATTATAGTGCGGGATGAATACGGAAAATATACCCAGTTTCTTGTGTAAACTGAAGTTAAAAAGTTAAAATCATCATCTAGAGAACCCACGACGTCATTCGCTGATGTATTCATATTTAACCAGTTAAAGACCTCTTGCCTTTCACTGTTGATTTTATGATATTGAGTTATATTTTTTGTTGCAATTATTTGAGTTTTGAAGCCAAGATACATGCCAACAGATATGAGAATTACTGAAATGTAAATTACCAAACGCTGAGATTTGTAAAAAAATAAATTAAATAATGCTACAAAAAAAGCAACTGTGGCAAAGGGCATAAGTGCGAATCTAACAAAGTGGAATGTGGTTGGATCTCTACCTATTATTAATTTAAATATGGGAATAATAATAATACCGACTAATATTACAAGGCAAAGGTTATAAAATTTGACATCTTTTTTTCTTGCAGAGATATAAAAAAATATCAAAATCGCAACGTACCTTAGTAGAGTAGGATTCAAATATAAGTACGGTAAGGACATTTTTTCTGTAAAATCTTGCGCAATTGATAAACTATAGAATTTAATCACGTTATAAAAATAATACGAGGCGATGGCAGCTACAACTAATCCGAATAGCACCAACCTCCTCACTATATCGAAATTTCTTCTGGCTACATAGAAAATAATCATTATGACAAACAAAAGTGAAAAATAAGAAAAGTAAAACATGAAGGTGTAAAAGAGTAATCCAGATAATATGCCGGATATTAAAATGTGCTTAGTTTTGTTTTGGTCGGTTAAGTTAAATAATGACCAGATGCTTGCCAGAAAAATTATGAAGCTGAACTGGGGATGAGGCCCTCGAGAAAGGTAGAGGAGTGAGTTTTGGTAATCGGCGAAAGTGATATATTTGAAAGTTGCTTGAGGATAGGGTATTACTGAAACAAAATCTCTGGCAATTACTATTATAAACGCAGTTGCAATAGCAAAGTAATTATTTTTAATGAACATTTTTGTAAATAGATAAATCATCACAAACAATATTGGAGGGGAAATGAAATCAGATATTATATAGGCCTTCTCTAGAGATCCTGAAATTTTAGCCAATAGAGCATAGGCAATGGCGGGAATATTGTCGGCTATTAAGGGTGTCGGAAAATTTCTGTATTCGTAAACATAGGCATCCTTGAGCAAAATATGTCCTCTATAAATATAATTTGCGAAACCAGCATAGCCATAAGTTTCATCTGACGCTATTGGCGAATTGGGCGATAAAGAAAAAGGAGTGTAATTTTTGCCAAGCTTTGCAGACATTATAATATGGGGAAGGCCGTAGATAACACAGACCAATAATATAAAAACTGTTAGGACAATTTTATCTTTGGATGTTTTAAGACGCGTTGACATTTTTCTTGCTTAGTATAAAGAAATGATGACGGGGGTTCTCCGGAGGATAATAATCCTTTTCTATAAAGAAACTACTATCTATAAGAGCTTTTTTCAGTCGGCCTAGATCGTATTTTTTTTTGCCTATCTCCCAGTAGTGCTCTCCACCAAAGCTATGCCTAAACGGAAAATCTACCTTTATCGTTATTTGCTTTTTGGGGATAAAAGGGATAACTTTAGCACCAATATAGATATTGGTAAGGCTAAAATGAGGAAGAGTAATCACTAGATGGCTTTTGACCACGCGATGAATTTCTCTAAGTGCTTTAGGTAAGTCGGTAAATGGTAAATGTTCTAAAACTTCCGCGCAAAGAACAACATCGAAACTATTTTTTTTAAAAGGTAAATTTAAAACATTTGCTATGATATCCGGCTTCAGTGATTTGTCAAAATCACAAGTAACAACTTTTATGCCCGTTTTTTTTAGATAATCGGAAACTGTTTTATTGCCTACTCCTATCTCTAAAACATTTCTTGGATTCAAACTTAAGACTTCATTTATCTGATACCAATAACTTACCCACCTTTCTTTAGAATCGTATTTTTGGCTTAAATAGTGATCTGGTGACACCTGTGCATTACCTGTCTTTTTCATTCATTGTTTCCTAGTGGTTAACTCTTTATGAAATTCTTCAATAGATGTTATTACCCTATTTTGATCGGATATAGAAAGTGTAGGGTAAAGGGGTAGCGTTAATAATTCTTTCCAGACAGCTTCAGTTACAGGCACGTTAGCATGGTAGTTATTTTTTTTGTAGTACGAAAACATGTGGACAGGAAAGTAGTGCACTCCTGAGGATATTTTTCTCGCTTTCAGAAAAAGATTTAACCTGTCTCGCAATTTGGTTCTGATTACGTAATTGTGGTATGCACTTTTTGCCCAGGGGCGAACCTGCGGGGTAGTAAGCCACTTGTATTTTTTGAGTTTTTGGGTGTATCTTTCGGTAAGAGCTTTTCTTTTTCTATTCATTTTTTCAATCTTTTTTAACTGAACTAAGCCTAAGGCGGCAGCAATGTCATTCATATGACATTTATAGCCTAGATCAGTAACGTCGTAAAACCAACCATATTGACGATAATTCTTTTCTTGGACAAGCTCTTCTCTTTCCCAGGTATTCTTATTGATTCCCATCCATCTCAATCTCCTTGCAACCTCAGTCACATTTTTGTCATTCGTAGTTATCATCCCCCCATCGCCTATTGCCAAGTTTTTTACGGCATGGAATGAAAAACAGGTTAAATCAGATAAAGATCCAACCATTTTATCTTTATATCTAGCGCCTGTCGCATGACTAGCATCTTCTACTACCACCAATTTGTATTTTTTAGCAATGTCATGAATAGTATCCAATTCAGCGGGGTGTCCACCATAGTGCACAGGAATAATTGCTTTAGATTTTTTCGTGATTTTCTTTTTTAGATCTTTGGGATCCATACAGAGGGTTTCTTCGTCAATGTCAACAAAAACCGGTTTTGCCCCGATGTAAAGTACAACGTGAGAAGTTGATACGAAAGTGAGTGAAGGAACTAAAACTTCATCACCTTTGCCGATTCCTAAGGCGAGTAAGCTTAAGTGCAGAGCGGCCGTCGCAGAGGAAAGAGCAATTGCATTACCAGCGTTAACAAAAGCAGCAAACTTCTTTTCAAACTCCTCAGTAATTGGCCCCAGGCCGATCCAACCGCTTTTCATAACCTTTGCTACAGCATCTATTTCCTCTTGCCCCATCGAAGGTCTAAAAACCGGTAAAACTTCAAGAACTGAAACTGTGCTCTTTGAGGCTTTAGACATTTTTATCTGATTTTGTTTTGGCCATTATAACAGCTTCAATGCCTCCAATTATTAATTCTCTTCCAAAACCATAGCCTTCTTTTTTGTATAAATAGTACGCCATCTTATTGTCTTTCAAGACAGTAAGTCTCAGCTCTGCAAGCATAAGTTCTCCAAAGGCAAACTCTTCTAGTCTCCTTAAGAGCAACTTCCCATATCCTAAATCTCTAAATTTTTCTTGAATCATTAACCTTCCGACATCGGCAGTTTTTTTATCTTCATCAATGTTATAAATAGAACCGAAACCAATATTTTCTCCGTTTTTTTTGAGTAGATAATTAAATTCGTTTCTTTTTTTAATAGCATTCTTGTACCACTTTTTGTGATTCTTTTTTGAGATGTAGTTACTGTTTAGAAAAAATTCTCTGTTTTCATTTCTAAGATTTCTTACAAACCCCAAAGATTTTTCATCCAGGGGTACAAGCTGAAGAGGTTCAGACAGTTTTTTAATAACTTTTGACAGATTTTTAGCGTATTCTCCTGTAGTGTAAATTTGTGCAAGCGATTTTATTCCTTCCGCAAGCTTATACCTAAGTTTCCTATTTTCCATTAACATTTTGATTGCCTTTACCAAAGACTGAACACTACCTGGAGTAACAATTAGAACTTCCTCTCGATTGCGTAATTTGTAATGCGATATACCTAGAACATCCGAGATAATTATTGGTTTTGCACACTGCATCCCGTCAGTTAAAGTCATTTGCCCGCTGGACCTTTGCATTTCTTTGATTGGGATAACTAGCAATTTTGATTTGTGATACCACTCAGTTACTTCCTCATATGAAGCTTCAAAAATTGTTTTGACATTAGGAGGAATATGCAGATTAGCTATATTTTTCTCCCTGCAAATAACCATAAATTTGTATTTAGGGAGCATTTCGGCAGCTTTGAAAAGAATTCTATAATCACGCGCCTTGTCTTTCCCAACAGAGAGAATAACGTCCTTTTCAGATGTACCCTTATTATTATTTTTGAAAAAATTATCATCTGATCCCATTGAAATAAAGGTGCAAAAACCCGGATTATAAATACCTAGACTTTGAAGCTTCTTTTTTTCAATCGGCGAATGATAAACGATATGATCAGCTGCTGAAAGTATCCATTTGTAAAATCTGAGAAACCACGTACTCTTTCGGTTTTTAAGATTTGTCTCCAGGCTTCCTTGAATAAAAAAAAGGCCCACCGCGTAGATTATCTTGTGTCTAATAAGCTTCAATCTTTTCAGGAAGCATACTGCAAGACCTACACCATCCGTATTGGCCACGATTACCTCCGATTTATTTATATTTGGTAGCTGAAGAATAATACGTGGAACCTTAAAATCAATGTCTATTTGTGAAATGAACAGTAAGTGGATAGGTAAAAATAAGAAATCTAAAATTCTTTCTACAAAATAAGGTATATCTTGAAAGCTTGCAGAGAAATATTTGGAGAGGTGATTATATCCATATAAAGCATTGTCCGGTGACTTACCGGTTTTTACATCTTTTAAAAGTTGTGTCCTGTTTGTAGGGTATGCAAAAAAAATTTTTAATTTGCTCATTTTTATTATATTAAGATAGGAGGGCAGTTTCTCTTAAGAGTTCAATTTCCTTCTTCAATAATTTTTTTGAATCTAAATTTTCTGTAACATATTTTCTGGCATTTTTACCCAGCCGTTGGGCGACATAATGATTATTGATTAAATACTTAATAGATTTTTTAATACCCTCAGAAGTGGTACTTGTTAAAATACCGTTCTTATTATGGGAAATGATTTCTTTAATACCTTCTACACTGCTTCCAATGCAAGGAAGACCTGTTGACATAGCTTCCAAAAGTACCTTTGGATGGCCTTCAATAAATGACGGTAAAACAAAAATATCGCAAGAATTAAGAAACGCAGGCAGTTTGTCATGAGGTACCGGCTTAATTATTTCTAAATCTACCTTTTTACGGGAAGCAAATTTTAAAAGTTTACTTTTTTGACTTCCGTCCCCGATAAAAATAAGTTTTAATTTATAGTCAAGAGCCGAAACCGCTTCAATTAAGCTGAGCAGATTTTTTTGTTTTTCCAGCCTTCCTACAAAGATAATCCTTTTGATCTTCTTTCTTTTTTTATTTTTTGGACTGAATAATTTGGTGTCTACGCTATTTGGTATAAGTTCTATTTTTTTCGGAGAGTATTTTCCAATTTTATTTTTTAATGAAGGAGAGGTGATTATTACTGCATCCGCAAATTTTACTACTATGAAAGTTATAATTGCATAGAGAAATGCCAAAACATTCTTGCCTTCTAATTTTGCGACCTGTTCATAGTCGTAACCGTAATTTACAACGAAAGGCTTTTTAAAAAAAATCTTCGCAAAAACACAAGGTATACCCCCCGTTATTTGCAAACCCCTTAAAACATCGCACTCTTTAAATTTTCTAAAATTAATGATAGGCAGAAACGGAGCATAAATATACCTGTGAAGATTAAATTGATTTTCTATTAACTCATTGTTTTTATGCAAGTGATATTTTTCTTTTGCGTACGAAAAAACAATTACTTTGTCAAAATACTTTGAGTAAGCTTTTAGGTTTTGGCCCACAACTAATGTATCCTGCCCCTGTTTTTTAAGACTGCCAAAACTTTCTCCAATTGCTAAAAATAATCCTAAAGTCATTTTAATCCTTTGTAAATTTTAATATATTGCTTAACATTTTCTGTTTGGAATTTATTTTGAAGATTTTTATAATTTCTTTGAATACTTAATCTCAGTACACTATTATTATTCATTCCTTTAATAATGGCCTTTGATAGGCTGTCAGACTTTGTTTTGGCTATGTATCCAGTCAGTGAATCGCCAATTATTTCCTTTAATCCTCCTTTGTCTGTGGCAACAACCGGAGTTCCTTGGCTTATAGACTCCAGGGCAACTCTTCCAAATGGCTCCGGCCAAATTGAAGGGACAACTGTCAGTAGAGACTCTGAATAGATTTTGAGAAGTTTGGGGTGATCTAGTTGGCCTAAAAAATCTATTTTTTTGCCGAAGTTGTTTTGCTTTGCAGTTGTTTTAAGCTCATCTTTTAATAACCCCTCCCCTGCAATTAATATTTTGAGGTTTTTAAACTTTTTAAAAATCTGTGGTAGGGACTCAAACAACAAAACCGGCCCCTTGCCCGGGGTTAGCCTGCCTGCATAGACAATCTGATTTTTGATAACTTGCTTAAAATCGCTTTTAGAAAATCTCATCGGATTGTATATGACCTTTATTTTTTTAAAACCATTTTCTCTATAGATTTTTGCTTGCGCCTGACTGATACAGATGCAAAGATCAAGTTTTTTGGCAAAAAAGCTGTAAAAATATTTAGTAATTCGTGAATTGACTGCAAAAAAAAGATTCGCGATAGTTAGAAACAAAGAAGGGGTTTTTAAGTAATTTTTAATATAAAAAGTGAAATCTTTGGTGAAGTATTCCAAAAGGCTGCA
>Ga0209542_10020050_pt1 | contig 10643 bp, 13 predicted proteins | sample RifCSPhighO2_01_FD_184028 | JGI IMG/M metagenome (GOLD analysis project Ga0209542, IMG submission 184028) | Soil microbial communities from Rifle, Colorado - Rifle CSP2_plank highO2_0.1 (SPAdes) (version 2) | ecosystem: Environmental > Terrestrial > Deep subsurface > Rock core/Sediment ...
CGGCAAGGCAGCGCAGTTGGGCGTAAAGGAAGTAGCGATTTTTGTTAAAGGACCTGGGTCGGGAAGAGATTCAGCGATCAAGGCCCTCAAAGTTGGTGGTTTGGAAATTAGCGCCATCACCGATGTCACCCCAATTCCCCATAACGGACCCCGGCCCAAGAAGAGGAGACGAGTATGACGACTTGCATGAGGGGTACGTTAGACAACCGAGCGCAGCGAGGACAGTACAATGGCCCACGCCCTAAGAAACGGAGGAGAGTCTGATGGGAAGATATCTTGGCCCAACCCATAAACTTTGCCGCCGTGAAGGCATACCTATTTGCGGGAAAGACAATTGCCCGGTTAAGACCAGGATGTCTGTGCCGGGGCAAAGAGGAATGGTTAAGCGCCGCCTCTCTGCTTACGGAGTTCAGTTAAGAGAGAAGCAAAAAGTTAAGCGAATATACGGCGTTAGGGAACGGCAATTTAGGCGTTACTTTAAAGAAGCATTGCGCAGCAAAGAGCGCACAGGGGAGGTTCTCCTTCAGCTTTTGGAGAGGCGTCTTGATAACATTGTTTACCGGATTGGGATGGCCAAAACTCGCCCCCATGCTCGTCAGGCAATTGCGCATGGGTTGATAAGAGTTAACGGGCAACGAGTAACGGTATCTTCCTATCTTGTTGCAGTCGGTGATAAAATAACCCTTGCCAAAAAGGACGCAGTACTTTACGATGAGGTGGTTCGTCCTTCTTGGCTAAAGGTAAGCAAACGAGACAAAACTGCGCAAGTGGTTGCTCTGCCGGAAAGAAAAGACATTGGCGCAGAAGTAGATGAGAAGCTGGTTTTGGAGTTCTATAGTAGATACAACATATGACAGATTTTGAGATCAAAAAAGAAAAAGAAACACAGGATTTGGGACGGTTTGTGATCGAACCCCTTCCTGCCGGTTATGGAAGCACAATTGGGACGGCGCTTCGGCGCGTTCTTCTTTCTTCTTTGCCCGGGGGAGCCGTTGCTGAAGTTCGTTTTTCTGGTGTTCCTCATCCCTTTACTACAATCAAAGGTGTAAAGGAGGATGTGGTTGAGCTTGTTCTTAACCTTAAAAAAGTTCGTTTTACCGTTCATGGAGATGGTCCTTACGAGGGAACGATTGCGATAAAGGGTAAGAAAATTGTTACCGCCGGTGATATTAAGATTTCTTCTGAAGCAACTGTTGCCAACCCGGATTTAAAGATCGCTACCCTAACAGATAAAAGTGCCGAGCTCTCCGCGACCCTTCTTGTTGAACGGGGAGTTGGTTACAAGCCGGCAGAAGAGCGCGAAGGTGGTAAAGTTGGCGTTATTCCCTTGGATTCTATCTTTTCTCCTGTGGTTAAGGTTGGTTTTTGGGTTGAAGAAACTCGGGTCGGACGGAAGGCAAATTTTGATCGGCTAATTATAGAAATTGCAACAGATGGAACTATCAAGCCGTCAGCCGCCTTAGCTCAATCAGCAGATATTTTAAGTAATTATTTTGGGCGTTTTAGCGGATTGCGTCCAGCAAAAGCTGCTGTTTCTCACGAGGAAGTTGCGCAAAGCGCAAAAAAAGAAGCCAAGAAGGCGGCAAAGTTGATTAAGAAACCTGCTTCCCGCAAGAAGAAGTCGTAAAAACGCTATGCGCGGACTCCTTTCTTCTCTTATCCTTCATGACAAGGTAGTTACCACCGAGGCTAAAGCAAAGCAGCTAAAGCAAAAAGTGGAAAGACTTATCTCTCGATCAAAGAATCTGGATCTTTCTGCCCGGCGGAAAATTCTATCTTTGCTTCCAGAAAAAATTGCTGCTGAGAAACTAATTGAGCGTATTGCTCCTCAGTTCAAAGAAAGGATTGGAGGTTATGTTAGGGTTATCAAACTTCCACAGCGTCGTGGAGACAATGCTCCAATGGCGCGGATAGAATTTGTTGAGAAAATCGCGGAAGCTGCGCCGAAGAAACCTACTAAGCAGCGTAAACCCGCGCAAAAATCAGCGAAGGTAACGCGGAAGGTCCGCGTAAATCCGCGCTCAAGCAGAAATGCAAAAAAGCCACGCAACAAAAGCAAGCGAAGTTAAGAGAGATTGGCATCTTCTTGATGCTAAAGGACAGATTTTAGGAAGGTTCTCAACCCAAGTCGCTATCTTCCTTCTAGGGAAGAATAAGACTAATTGGGTCCCTTATCTTGATATGGGAGATTATGTCGTTGTCGTCAACGCAAAGGACATTAAAGTAACAGGAAAAAAAGAAACCGACAAGATTTATTACCGTTATACAGGTTATCCCGGGGGTTTGCGGAAAGAATCATTGGGGCATTTGAGGTCTCGCCGACCGGAAGAAATTCTAAGAAGGTCGGTTGTCGGAATGTTGCCAAGGGGAAAATTGGGTCAGGCAATGGTTAAAAAGCTTTATGTTTACCCGGGTCCTGAGGGCGAAATGGTTGAAAAGGCAAAGGGTGCACAAAATGGTTGAAAAAAGATATCTTCAAGCAATTGGTAGGAGAAAAGAGGCAACGGCCACAGTCCGTCTTTCGGAAGGAAAAGGGGAGATCTCGGTTAATTCTAAACCGATTGCTCAATATTTCCCTTCTGAGGAGGAAAAAATAATGTACACCGAACCGTTCCGTTTAACAGAAACAGAAGGGAAGTTTAACGGGACGATTAAAGCTCACGGTGGGGGAGGCAGTGGACAACTAGGAGCTGTTGTTTTAGGAATTTCGCGCGCTTTAGTTTTGTTTGACGAGAAATTTCGCAAGCCTTTGCGCGATGCCGGCCTCTTGACCCGCATACCCAAAGAAAAAGAACGCAAGAAATATTTCTTAAAGAAAGCACGTAAACGACCCCAATATTCCAAACGTTAGCAGGTTAAACCCGGAGGGTTTAAAAGTTATCGGTCTTTCCTAATGGAAACGAAACTAGTTCGGTGTATACAGAGCCCGAGCGTCTTAGTTTGCTTTGGTAAAGCACGATTTTATCAGCCTTCCAAGTAAAAGATTTCTTTATTTTAGGCAGCTTTGATTTCCCTTTATTTTTAACTCGCCCTATTGTTAAGTGCGGATGAGACGCCCTTTTTTCTAGATAAGAACCTTTTATTGAAAGCTCTTTACCTAATATTTCCTGTAATTTTTGTAATTTCTCTGTACCCTTTTTTATCTCCAGCCAAATTGGACGTTCTTCAAAAGTTAAAGATCCGGTTGAAATTTCAAAATCAGGAAGATTCTTTTGTGCGCCGGCGATGTCCCCTTTTAATGTCTTGACTTTTTCATTCTCAACCCAACCCAAGAAAATTAAGGTAATGTGAAAATTTTCCGGTGCAACCCAATTTATTTTCCAATCGGAAAGAGAATTTTTAACCTTCTCTTGTTCTCTAGCTAACTCTTCTTTGATTTTTTTAGGAACTGGGACGGCAAGAAAGAGGCGAATCATTTCCATTATTATGAATGATAATGAGTTTCGAGGACAAAAAATGGGTGTTTTTAATTCCTTTGACGATCTTCTTGATTTTTGTTGCAAACGAACTGTACCCGAGCGTCTTGAGACTTCTTGGACAGATCCCACAAGATCAAGGGGAGTTTTACGGCAGTTCGACTTTTGATTTCTGCACAACCGGCTACGATTGCATTGTTTCCGGCTGCAACGAGGAGATTTGTCAAGGGAAGGAAAAAAAGCTCATTTTTTCAATCTGTATTATGCCTTCAAAACCAACACCCCAGCAAGCTGGCTACGAGTGCGGTTGTGTGGCGAATAAATGTCAGTGGGCGAAATGATCCTCATTTAAGTTTTTCCAAAGCATCTCGCATCTTTTCGGTCGCCTCATCATCTGAGGTTCCAGGAGCAAAGCGCAAAGGTTCCAAATAAAAATACTACGGCCAAAAGAATTAAAGCCGTAACCCAAAACCTCATGTTAGAATAACTACACTGGAACTTCGGGTTAAAATTATGCCAAAGGGATCAAAAAACCACTTTGAACATTTTTTAGATCGATCGTTATCCCACGTTATCCGCTTTAGCGGTAATCCGCAGCACTTCCACGAGACAGTCGGCGAACATTCGTTTTACGTGGCTTATTTTACGGCAATCCTCAGCCATTTTTTAAAGAAAAAAGGGGTAAAAATTGACGAAGCAAAAGCAATGAAAATTGCGCTTGTTCACGATATGGAGGAATCCTTTAGCGGTGATATCCGCGGTCCTTTTAAGCACAGGAGTAAAGAAGTTTTAGATGCGATTCGTAAAGCTGGAAGGGAAATTATCCCGCTTGTTTTTGATGACCTACCTGCCGATTTGGGAAAGGAATTCGTTTCTCTTTGGAAGGAGGATACGCAGCAAAAGACAATTGAGGCTCAGGTTGTCAAAGCGGCGGATGAGCTTTCTTTGATTGCCAAATGTCACGAAGAAGCAAAAGTAGGAAATGAGTTTTTCCGCCCCATTTATGAAAGGCATTTGGAAAAGCTGCGCGAGACAAAACACCCCTGGTGGAAAGAAATTAAAGATCAAATTTTACCCACTTCTTGATTGACAAAACCAAATCCTACCGTTAGAGTTTGGATGTAAAACCAGGAAAAAGAAGGGGAGAGAGGCATGGAAGGAAAAATTCCACGTATTGTTTTGACTGGTGGTCCCTGTGCTGGCAAATCAACAGCTCTTTCTATCCTTCGGCAGAAGCTTCCTGAATTTGGCTATAGCGTATTTATCGTTCCAGAAGTTGCAACTCTTATTTCAGAAAAGGGAATTAAAATCGGTGAGATCATGGTAAGAAGTGATCTTGTCAGCCAGTTTGAGCGCCACGTTTTGCAAACCCAACTAGCTTTGGAGGGAATTTGGGAAAAGTTCGCCTTGACTCAGCCTGGAGATAAAAAAGTCTTAATTTGTGATCGGGGCGCGATGGATATTGCTTCCTACGTTGATTGGAGCGTTTTTTTAGCACTGGCCGGAGATTTGGGGTTTAGTATTTTTGATCTTCGTGACCGTCGCTACGATGCGGTTTTCCACCTTGCCACCGCGGCCGAAGGTGCAGAAGAGCACTACAATTTAGATAACGTAGCTCGGTACGAGAATCCTCAACAGGCAAGAGAAAGAGATAAAAAAACTCTTGCTGCTTGGGATGGGCATACTTATCGAAGGGTCATTGCTAATGTTGAGGGAGACCGCCAAATTAGTTTTGCCGAGAAAATGAACAAGCTTTTGGCGGAAGTTTGTCAGTCGTTAAAGATACCAGTACCGCTTGTTGAGATTGAAAAGAAATATTTAGTTGATTTAGGGACGGATCCAGCCCAGCTGCCGGTTGTTCCTATTGTATTTGAGATTAAGCAAACTTACCTCATGTCTAGTCAGCCTGAGTGGGAGCGGCGGGTTAGGGAGCGTCGTGAAGTTGCAAGCGGGGAGATGCTCTACACTTACACCGAAAAGAAGGCAGTTCGCCCCGGCGTCAGGGAGCAGCCCGAACGGGTCATAACGGAGAAAGAGTATCGAGATCTTTTGGAACAGCGGGATCCCAACCGGATGCAAATCGTCAAAAAGCGCTACGCATTTTGGTGGAGTGGGCAGTTATTTGAACTTGATTTCATTTCTTCTCCAACCCAACTGGTTGTTCTGGAGGCGGAACTTACTGATGAGCAAAGTCAGCTTGTTCTGCCACCTTTTATAAAGCGGATTAAGGAAGTGACTGATGATGAGCGGTACACTAATGCCCGAATTGCCGCTGGTACCTGTCCTGGCTACGGTTGATTTAGATAACCCGTTCAAGATCTCTTGAGCGGGTTTTTTATTTGGTCGGGGCGGCGGGAATTGAACCCACTGATCTATTCATCATATTTTCCAAAGAATTTCCACCTTGAGTAACCAGACTTTCTGATCAACAAAGCTTTTTGTCCAGGGCTCGCGTTCTTAAATGTCTCCTGATATTCTTTGTTGCCATAACCGTCTAGATATTGATCACCTGGGATCATTGCTCCGAAGGCGTGGTTTATCCAATCAACGATAAGCAGGTGGCCCTCGTCTTTAAAACTCGCGGCAGATTCACATAGCCCAGGGTCGACAAAGAAGGCATGCTGATATGTCAGGGCACCCAATTTCCAGGACAAATCTCCGATTGCATTTGGGCTTGGTGGTTCATTGGCCAGGGCTTCGATACTGGCGAACATCGTTTTCTGCTTCTCATTTCCCTTTGATCTTAAGTAATTGATGAAGTCTTCGTCGCCAAGAACATTTTCAACCAAAAGCTGGAAACTCTCTGCGTTATTGGGAGCCTCAAAGAGGCTTTTACAGATAGCGTAATGCAGACCATGCTTTAGCTCGTGCTTCAATGATGCTTTTGTTGTTTCTAAGTCCGAAACTTTAATAAGAGGACGATCGATAGCATCTCCAAAACCTGGGCTTTGGAATTGAGGGGAGATTATCAAACCTTCCGTTGAAAGTCCCACATCTGATAGAACGGCTTTAATTTCCCCCTCATCCAACCCAAAGAACTTTTGTATCTCCGGATCTTCTGCCAATTCTTTTACTGCAGATCCTTTTGTTTCTAAAAGCTTGGGAAGCTGTTCTGGTGATGCTGTTGCAGTTGCTTCTGAACTCATTTTTTCTGGTCGGGGAAAGGGGAATTGAGGCAACCCCGACTTTACGCTGCCTTTTACTTCTTTAATTTACTAGATTATCAGACGAAATCAAACTCGAATTTCTTTTTCCAACCAAGGCATGTGTTCATTTTTTCTTTTCCAAAACAAATCTTCCCAAATATAATGAACCGCGAGCTGTTTGTATTTTCCAAATTTTTCAAAATGCCTCAAGATTTTTTTAACCGGCGCAGGATTTTCTGGATCGCGGTCAAAGAAAAGTTTTGAGTAAATCTTTTGCTCCCATGGAGAAATGTGATTGAAAAAGTCCCAGTGGTGGAAAACATCAAAAAGTAAATACCAAACAGTTGCGGGCCCAACGCCGTAAAGTTTCAACAACTCTGCCATTTGAGTTTTCCTGTCTTTCGCTCTCAATTCTTTTTCGTCAATCAATCCTTGCGAAAAATAATCGTCAATTTTCTTGATTGATTTTGCACGATAACCAACTTTTAAAGCTCGCAACTCATCTTCGCTTACTTTCTGGAGTTTTCCTGGACTCCAAAAACACCATAACTTTTTGCCGTCAAATTCAAGCGGTGTTCCGTAATTTTCCAAAAGTGCCTTAAACATTTGAACTGAACGGCGTACTGAAGCATTTTGCAAAACTATTCCAATAATCAGATATTCATATAAGCAACTCGGTTGGCCAGGACGCATACCGCGCCACTTTTTGAAAATCGGTGCGAGAATCGGGTCTTTGCTAAAAGTTTTATAAAAGCCTGTGAGGTCTAAATTGAAGTTATAGAGATATTTTATTTCTTCAATCAGCGAATTAAAAAAATATTCCGGTAACTTCTCTTTTGCGTAAATTTTAATCTCTACAAGCGGGTTTTCGGTTGTTCCTTTATTTGAAAATTTAATGCCGAGGCATTTTCCTTTCCAATTCCAAGTTTGGTAGCGTTTGCCCGGCTCCCAGTAATTATCTCCCGAAGTAAAATGGTCTGGTTTGTGGAAAGTTGGATCAAAAGCAAAAGGTTTTGTCGGTTTAACTTTGAGAGTTCTTTGAAGTTTTAATTTAATCGACGTTCTCATCTTCTGTTGGCCTGAAACGATGCAGTTACAAACTGCCCGCAAAAATCGCAATGTCTTGATTGGTCGGGGCGGCGGGAATTGAACCCACTGCCTCTCGCACCCCATGCGAGCGGTCTGCCGATGACCTACGCCCCGATTTCTCCTGTTATTTTAGCATGCTAAAATTCTTGCGAAAGGGGAAGAAATGTCGAAGATCTTCATCATCTGTCCAGTGCGGAACGCGAGTGAGGAATCGAACGCTTACATTCGCGGATACGTAGAAAGGTTGGAAGAGCGGGGGCACAAGGTTCATTGGCCCATGAGAGATACCAAACAGGACGATCCAACCGGAGGTTTGATGGTTTGCCGCGATAATTTTGAGGCAATATTAGCCGCAGATGAGGTTCATATTTTTTGGGATCCTGAAAGTCGAGGTTCTCGTTTTGATGGGGGAATGCTCTTCGCCCTTCTGCGCCTCGGTTATAGAAAGAAGATAGTTTTCATCAACGATGTTCGGCCGACGCCAGGGAAGAGTTTCGAGAACATCTTTCTAGCTATCGCTGGAGGTTTCGATCTCTCTCGTTAGAAGAAAGGAAAATAATTAATCTGATGTAACAACCGGTTCTTGAAAAAGACCGGTTTTTTGTTTCACCTGATATAATCTTTCCGTATGTCCGAAGACGGTAAAAAGAGAGCGCTGGAGAGCGCGATGGAGCAGATCGAAAAATCTTTTGGTCGCGGTTCCATTATGAAGCTTGGCGAGCAAATCGCAACTAAACCCAAAGGAGTTTCTGTTCTTCCTACTGGTTCTTTAGGACTTGACCTTGCTTTGGGTGTTGGCGGGATTCCAAAAGGCAGGATCATAGAAGTCTTTGGTCCGGAAGCCTCGGGTAAGACGACCCTTGTTCTTCATCTCATTGCCGAAGTTCAAAAAAGCGGTGGGACGGCGGCTTTTATCGATGCCGAACATGCTCTTGATCCTGTCTACGCCAAAAAGATTGGCGTCAATGTCGACGATCTTCTTTTATCCCAGCCCGACACCGGCGAGCAAGCTCTTCAAATCGCCGAAACCCTAGTCCGCTCCGGTGCCGTTGATTTGATCGCCATTGATTCTGTGGCGGCTCTCACTCCGCAAGCCGAAATTGAAGGAGAAATGGGAGAGCAGCACATCGGTCGGCAAGCCCGCTTAATGTCCCAAGCGCTGCGCAAGCTTGCCGGAATTATTTCCAAAACTAATTCCACTGTTGTCTTTACCAACCAGCTTCGGCAAAAGATTGGCATACTTTTTGGCAACCCGGAAACGACCCCTGGTGGACTGGCCCTCAAGTTTTACGCCTCTGTGCGGTTGGATTTGCGTCGGATCGCCACGTTAAAAAAAGGGGAAGAAGCGGTAGGTTCGAGAGTAAGAGCGAAAGTTGTCAAAAATAAGGTTGCCCCGCCCTTCCGCCAGGCTGAATTTGATATTGTCTTTGATCGAGGGATTGACCGGATGGGCGAAGTCGTAGATTTGGGAGAACTTAGGGGAGTGATAGCCAAGTCTGGTTCTTGGTACGAATATAAAGGAAAGAAGCTTGGTCAAGGGAGAGATGGCTCGCGGGACTTTTTAAGGGAGAATCCTAAAATTGCTCAAGATGTAGAAGAGGAAATTAGAAAGAAAGTGACAGGTGAAAAGGACGCGATCGGAGATCGCTAATCGCGTTGGACGAGATGACAAGCGATAAGTTAGAATCAAGGAGAAAGGAAATGAATACTCATGGGCGACAAAACAACTCAGGACAATCAAACTCCTTCACAGGGAGATAATTCCGATTTTCAGCCAAAGGCTGATGAGCCTCAGGCTCAAAAAAAATTAGAAAAGACCGCCGGTTTATCGCGCGAAGACGCGCGAAAAACACTTCTTAAAGAAGTTGAGCAAGAACTGGCGACAGAAAAAGCAAAGCGCATTGCTGAGGCAGAAGTTCAGATTAAAGCGGCGGCGGATGAGCGCGCTCGCGACATTCTTGTTTCGGCAATGGAGCACGCCGCAACCTCCTATGTTGCAGAATTTACCGTTTCCACGGTTACGCTTCCTTCGGAGGAATGGAAAGGGAAAATTATTGGCAAGGAAGGTCGAAATATCCGGGCATTGGAGAGAGTAACGGGAGTTGAATTTGATTTGGAAGAAGCCCCAAATACCATCCGCCTTTCTTCTTTTGATCCAGTTCGCCGTTACATTGCAAAAAATGCTTTAGAAAGGTTGATCAGAGAAGATAAATTTCAGCCGGAAAATATTGAAACCGCGGTAGAAAAAGTGAAAGGTGAGGTTGATTTGGAAATTAAAAAGGAAGGAGAAAAGATCGCTTTGGAAGCGGGGATTGGGGGGTTGCCAGAGGGGATTATTGAACTTCTTGGACGTTTTAAGTTCCGCACTTCTTATGGCCAAAATTTGGCCAAGCATTCGCTGGAGATAGTCAGGCTTGCCGCTTACCTTGCCGCTGAGGTTGGGGGAGATGTTGAGTTGGCTAAAGCGGCGGGTCTTTTCCATGATATTGGCAAGGTGGCGATGAATGAGCCAGGTCAGCCCCATGCCGTTGTCTCGCGGAAAGTTCTGGAACGGTTTGGTTTTCCCGAGAAACTGATCAATGCCGCTGCCGCTCATCACGAGGACGAAGAAAGGAAATCAATTGAAGCGGAGATTGTTTACATCGCCGACGCCATCTCCGGCTCGCGCCCGGGTGCCCGTTACGAAGATATTGAAGGATATATCAAGCGCATTGGGGACTTAGAAAAGATTGCTAAGTCTTCTAGTGGGGTAGAGGACGCTTACGCTATCTCTGCGGGACGGGAGCTTAGGGTTATTGTCAAAGCTGGCGAAGTTTCTGATGAGCAAGCAGCGGCGATGGTTCATGATATTACCCAAAGAGTCCGGGGGGAAATCGCCACTCCTGGGGGAGTTAAGGTTGTAGTTATTCGCGAAGCGCGTTTTGAAGAACACACCTAAGGTTTAGCAAAAATCAACCCCCCCCCCGATCTGGTAAATTAGGATTGGATCACT
>Ga0209542_10020052_pt1 | contig 10643 bp, 10 predicted proteins | sample RifCSPhighO2_01_FD_184028 | JGI IMG/M metagenome (GOLD analysis project Ga0209542, IMG submission 184028) | Soil microbial communities from Rifle, Colorado - Rifle CSP2_plank highO2_0.1 (SPAdes) (version 2) | ecosystem: Environmental > Terrestrial > Deep subsurface > Rock core/Sediment ...
TGTTCCAACGGCCGCTGTCAGATTATCATCATAAAAAGATAAATAAGCAGCAAGCAATTAAAGCGATAATGGAGAATTACCTCCATTTTGTAAAAGTATTTGAACAAAAGCAGATAAAACTGATTTGAGGAGGAGATTATTATGATGGCCACAAATAAAATTTATATCGGCGCGGACCATGCTGGATTTAAGCTGAAAGAGAAGCTGAAAAAATGGCTGCTTAAGAAAGGCCTGGAAATGGAAGATGTCGGCGCTGCGGCCTTCAATCCTGGTGATGACTACCCTGATTTTGCGGAGAAGGCTGCGCGCAAAGTTGTTCGTGATAAAAGTTTAGGCATTTTGCTCTGTGGCTCGGCGCAGGGCATGTGCATTGCCGCTAATAAAATCAAGGGAGCCAGGGCAGTAGTTCCGTTTTCCGTCAAGGAAGCCCAGCTGTCGCGCCAGCATAACATGGCTAACATAATTTGTCTTTCAGGGTGGTATTTCAATCCGCTTAAATCTAAACGGCTGGTTTGGGCCTTCCTGACCACTCCTTTCTCTAAAGAAGAGCGGCATCGGCGAAGAATTGAGAAAATAAAAGAATTAGAAAAATGATCGCATTAGAATGATAAAAATGCGTGAAACCGCCTCACCTCGCCATAAATGACGAGGTTTCAAAAGAGGCGGTTTCTCAACTACGCATTTTTAGCATGCAAAAATTTCGCCCTAAAGGGTGGGGTTTTACACCCAGCGAAATTTTTTGCATAATAGTTATTAAAATAGTGATTATCAGGATAAAAATTAAATTGGAATAATAGTTAGGATAATGGTTACAATAACCCCCTCGGTAATGGCCAGGAATCAGCACGATTTAGCTAATCTGCTGAAAAAGTATGGGGAAATAGCTAAAACTCTGCATCTGGATGTGGTAGACGGGAAGTTTGCCCCTAACCGATCTCTTTATTTTAAGTTCCAGCTCTCCGACCAATTCCAATATAACGCGCATCTGATGGTTAAGCAGCCAGAGCAATGGATTAAGAAGTACGGCCATTTAGTTGGCCTCTGCATCGTTCAGGCTGGTGCGATAAATGATAAAGCAAAATTTATTTTTAGAATGAATAAACTTGGTAAAAAAGTAGCTTTTGCCTTGAAGCCAGAGGAAAAGATAAGTTTGATCCAGCCTTACCTAAAAGAGATTGATTACCTGTTGATTTTAACAGTCAACCCGGGGTTTTATGGAAGCAGGTATCTTAAAAAACCACTAAGCAAGATTAAGCTGGCCAAAAAAATCAACCCCCGGGTTAAGATAATTGTTGACGGAGGCATGAATCCGCTGACGGTCAAAGATGCTGTTAAGGCTGGCGCTGAAATAGTTGTCTGTGGCTCCTATCTGGCTGAAGCTAAAGACATAAAGATGGCGATGAAAAAGATTAAGAAGAGCTTAAAGGGATTAGACTAAATAAAAGAATAAGAGGTATAAAAAAGTAACGGTAAAAAATTATTTGAGGGAAACGTTGCTTACTGGCGCATACACTCTACCATTAAATTCAAATGCTTTCCCTATTTCAAGAGCCAACTGCACTCTTGCTTCAAGTACTTTTTCGCACGCGATGTGCGCCTCCGGTGCTCCCCCGACCAGACGCCCGTTATTGTCGTCGAGGCCGTTGTCGCCACCAGCATCGGAATTGTAGTCGATCCTAATGGCAACCCAAGGCCGCATTGTCGGCTTGCCGTCTTTCGTAGTTCTATTAAAATAAACATTTAACAAACTATTACTCTGAGGAGAATGTTCACTCACAAGTTGGATGTATGAAGTGAGGTCTCGTCCTCTGCCAAGAGCATCCCACACTTTGCCAACAGATCTGTTAGCAGGAGTCCATATTCCATCCTTTTTAACATATCCTTGACCATGTGCTTTCTGCACTTCTTCTGCGGTCAAATGGAAAACATTGTCTTTCTGCGAGTTAAACTCTTGCCAAGCTCCACTGGGAAGAACCAACGCACCTTGATATTGTTCGCTCTTTGCGGTAAGTTCACGCAGATGCTGAGCATCAAGAACAACTAAATGGTCTCCTTCTGTACCTGTGATAGAGCCATCCCCTGTAAAGAAATAATTCTTCTGCCATGCTCCCTTTACATCCTGTGGTGCTTCCATTCTTCGCTCAAGAACATACGCAAATGAAGCTGGATCACGTGGAACGTCAACAACATTGCCTTTTTCATCTTTTCCACTCACTAACAGAGGCATTTGTAATCGAAATTCGCCATAAAATTCTCTATGCGGTTCTAATCTTTCAGTTTGTCCTGATAATGTTAGTGTCATTTTTGCATCACCTTATTATATATTTATACTTGAAAAGAGAGGTTATATTATAAGGCTTTAGCTATTTGTAAGTAACAATACGAGAAAACCACCCCCTTTCTTTCTTATACTAAAAGTGCTAAATATTCGAACAATTATTAGCACTTTTGTATATACAAATGTGATTAAAAAAATTCGAAAACTAATCACATTTAGTATAAAATTGTAACAACTAAAACTATGTTAGGGAACGGCACCAGTCTCTTTGCACGGTCACAAAAAACTTTCTCCGCTAACGCTCCGAATCCCTCCCACTTCGTAGTCGGCAGGATTTAACAGCAACTTTACGGTTCCGTTCCAGCTGTCCACTCCGTTCGCATACAGAAGTGTATCTCGCTGTTTCATTCTCGATAAAAGCCGATGTGCCAATCGCTTCTGTAATAGCTAGTGGCCATTGTCAGTTCGATAATTTATCACACTAGCTATAATTAAATGCTTTTACGGCACAATTCATTTTCTGAGTGATTTTTGGCGTCTGTGTCATGATTAGGAATGATTAGCCGCGCTAATCATGACGTGACCAGGCGGAAGATACCACGTTCCTATACAAAGTATAGGGTTGTGGTATCTGCAGCAGCCCAAAATTACTAACTTTTCGAATTGTGCCGCTTTTACAAACATTTTAAAAACAAACCCGCTTTCCTAAGTTAAATGGCCAAGAAAGAAGCCACGGAAGCAGCTGAGACTGAAACTTCCTCTAAGAAAAAGGAACCTAAAAAGCTTGTTCTAGCTTTGCTTAGTGGGGAGAAAGTTATCACCGAATCTTCTGATGAAGCCCGGGAATTCTTTAACCAGTCGCGATTTGGGATTATTGCTGAGAATGGCAAAGTAGAGTTATCTCTCCTGGAAGGGCTATACTTGCTAGAAAAAGGACGACTGGAGCTGAAAAGCGAGTACGGCAGAGGCATAACCACTGAAACTTATATCAAGAAAGCTCGGAAGATAGAGCCTAACTTCTGGATCAGGTATGTGGTTTTCAGAGATATCCGAAATCGGGGCTACATCGTTAAGACTGCCTTAAAATTTGGCGCTGATTTCAGAGTTTATGACCGCGGGGTAAAGCCCGGTGAAGATCATGCCAAATGGATCGTCTTTCCGGTGCATGAAGCTAGTACTTTAACGTGGCATGAATTCAGCGCTAAGAATCGGGTAGCCCACAGCACTAAAAAAAGGCTGTTGATGGCCATCGTTGATGATGAAGGCGATGTTACTTATTACCAGGTAGCTTGGGTTAGGCCTTGAGAGAAAGATAAGAGAAAGAGAAGAGAAAGAGATAAACTGCTATATCGATTTTTAGGATTTCCGTGTTTATTGGATGAAGCCTCAAGACAAGAAAATTATATAAACCTGCAACAGCCTTAATTTAACATGATTGATCAAGATAAAATTCTTAATTTCCTGACTACCAGCGGGCCAACGCTGCCCACGAAAGTAGCTAAGAATATCGGCTCAGAGATCTTTATTGCTTCCGCGCACTTGTCACTGCTGGCTTCACAGGGAAAAGTAATTATCTCGCAGTTGAAAATTGGCAGCTCACCGCTTTATTACCTGCCGGGGCAGGAAGACCAGCTCTACCAGTTTGCCGCAGGAAATATAAATCATAAAGAGCTTCAGGTGTTAGATTTTTTGAGGAAAGAAAAAGTTTTAAGGGAAGCTAACTTGGATTTGTTAGCCAAAGTAGCTTTGCGGTCATTAAAAGATTTTGCCACTCCTCTGCATGTAGTAGTTAAGGGCCGGAGAGAGTTGTTCTGGCGCTGGCATCTGCTTTCAGCTGAAGAAACCAAGCGATTGATTGGCGATTTGCTAAGCCAGCAGGAAGAAAAGCCTGAGCTACAGAATTCTGACGAAGCTGGATCAACTCAGGCTGCTTCTGCTAACATGCCTTCCACTGTTTCTTCTACTTTAACTGCTGTCACTAGCACAGTTGTAGAAACTGGACAACCCACAGAAAATCAGCTATTCTCTGATAACTGGCAATCTAAAGATCAACTGAACAAGCCAGTGACAGCTAAGGCCAAAAATATCAATAGTTCTAGCTCTGAGGATAAAACTGTTGCCGCGGAGCAGCCAGTCCAAGAAAAGCTGCTTGCCAATAAGCAGAAAAAACCAGCACTCGGCGCTAGAAGAAAAGAACGCAGTCTTAACTCGGGGCAGGAAGGGAAGTTATCCAAAAAAACAAACGCTTTCATTCCGGAGAAGATTTCTGAGAATGAATCCGCTGCTACGGCCTTAAAAAACGGCATCAGCAACAAGCCAAAGATAAAAGAGCAATTAAGCCAGGAATCTGCTGTTAAGGAAAATCAAGCTACTGATGGGAAATTTTACTTTTCAGAAAAAGTTATTTCAGAAAATCTTGTTTCAGAGAATCCTAGCCTTAGTCGCTCTGGTAGCCATCTCCAGGAAAGTGATCTTATGCCAGTAGCAGAGGCTAGGCCTTTAAAAGATGATTTGCTGCCATCAGCCGCCGAATTCTTGAAGCAATTAAATATCTCCACTAAATCAGTGGAAGTGGTGAGAAAAAACAGCGAGCTGAATCTTAAGGTGGACGTTCCTTCGGTGATCGGGAAAGTAGAATATTTTTGCAAGATTAGGAAAAAGAGCCGGGTTGATGAGAGAGACCTTTCTGCAGCATACCTGGAAGCGCAGGTTAAAAAATTGCCGCTATTATTTTTGTACGCTGGCCAGATCTCTAAAAAGGCCGAGGATCTGTTGAAGGAGGAAGCATTTTCTAATTTGATTGCAAGGAAGATAGATTAAGTTTTTAAGTAATGCCGGTAATTTATAGGTGTAGTAATTTATGTAGTATTGTGGAAGTAATGCAATGGGCTTAAAGTTCAAGGAAATCATTGTATCCAAGGAAATTTCTATCGCTGAATTAAACGGAAAAATCTTAGCTGTAGACGGCATGAATATTTTATACCAATTTCTAACTACAATCAGATCTGCTGACGGCTCTGCGCTGACTGATTCTAATGGTAATGTCACTTCCCATCTGATCGGCTTATTTAATAGAACTACCGCCTTGATGGAGCAGGGATTGAAACTAGTATTTGTCTTTGACGGGCAGCCGCCGGAAATTAAGCGAAAGACCTGGGAGCTGAGAACCAAGATCAAGCAGCAGGCTTCCTTACAGCTTAGCCAGGCAAAACAGTTAGGAAATATCACTGAGATGAAAAAATTTTCTTCCAGAACCGCCGTCTTAACTAAAGGGATGGTGGAGGAAGCAGAAAAAGTTATCTCAGCCTTAGGCCTGCCCATTGTTAAGGCTCCTTCTGAAGGGGAAGCGCAGACAGCCCATATGGTTAAAGCTGGCTCGGCCTATGCTTCCATATCGCAGGATTATGATAACCTGATTTTTGGCTGCCCTAGGCTGATAAAAAATTTGTCCATCACTGGCAAAAGAAAAAAAGCAGGTACGTTAAGTTACCAGACTGTAAAGCCGGAAATGATCCTCCTGGCTGATGTTCTCAAAGAATTGCAGCTGGATCTGGACCAATTAATTTTCCTGGCAATGTTAGCGGGCACTGACTACAATCCTGGCGGCATTAAAGGCATCGGGCCAAAGAAAGCCTTGAAGTTGATTAAGGATAAAAAGAATCCTGAATCAATTTTCAGTGAAGTTAACTGGAACAGCCAATATCCAGATTTAGGTTGGAAAGAGCTGTTTAAGGCCATTAAGGAGATGCCTGTAACTGATAATTATCGCCTGGAATGGAAGCCGCCGGATGCGGGCAAATTAACGTCTTTGCTAGTTGAGCAGCATGAATTTAACAAAGAGCGGGTGAACAGCAAATTGGAAGCGCTGCAGAAAGAGATGAAAAAATACAGCCAGAAGGGGCTGCAGGGTTTTTTTTAGAAAGTCCTGCTATTTCTCAAATCAAGTCATCCAGTTTTTTTCCAAATCCTAATTTTAAATGCTGCTTTTTATCAATAAAATATCTTTATATAATACCTGCCCTTTACTAAAACAATGCTGGCAGCCTGTGCTGAATTGAAAAATGCGGAAAAAGTAAAGCAATTTTTAGTAAAGAAAGATTTGCTTAACCGTGGCTATCTTCCGGTTAAAGTGCTTAATGAGCTGTTCTTTCCGCTGGTTAAAAAGTCAGCTGTGCCGGATGCCTTGGTTAAGAATGTCAAATTAAAATTTATACCAAGACCGGACCGAATGACCATTGAAAGCCTTCTGGCCAGAAAATTTACTGCCAGGCAGCTGGCAATGCTTCCTAAATCTCAGGAAATAATCGGCACCATTTTAGTGCTGGAAGTGCCTAAAGAACTGGAAAAAAAAGAAAAGCTGATCTCGGAAGCTTACCTTAAGCTCCTGCCACGCATACAGACCGTGGTGAAGAAAAAAAAAGTCCATTCCGGTGAATATCGAACCAGAACCGTAACAATCCTGGCCGGGAAAAAGACCAAAGAGACAATTCACCATGAAAGCGGGGTCAAGTTAAAGCTGCATCTGGAGAAAGCTTACTTCTCGCCTAAATCAGCCAATGAGCGGCTGAGAATAGCTAAATTAGTTAAGAAAAATGAAACAATCATGGTGCTGTTCTCGGGCATCGCTCCGTTTCCGTTAGTATTGTCAAAACATTCTCCTGCCAGCAAGATTTATGGCGTGGAGATTAATCCCCTGGCCCATGAGTATGCAGTAGCTAATTTGCAGCTAAACAAAACGCAAAATGTGATTATACATAAAGGAGATGTGCGGCAAGTGCTGCCAAAACTGCAAGGTAAATTCGACCGGGTAGTGATGCCCCTGCCTAAAATTAGTGAAGAATTCTTAGATGTAGTGCTGCCAAAAACTAGGAAGGGCAGCATTATTCATTTATATTCTTTCTTGAATGAGCTGGAAATGTCTTCCTATGCTAAAAAGATCAGGGCCTTATGCCAGCGGGAGGGTAAGAAGGCAACAATTCTCAGGACAGTTAAATGCGGCAGTTTCTCTCCCGGCGTGGCCAGGATATGTTTTGATATTAAAATTAACTAAAAGTTACCTTTATACACTATCTAAGTTTAAATTTAAAAAATTAAGATTAAAAAAATAAAATGATAAAAATGCGTGAAACCGCCTCACCTCGCCATAAATGACGAGGTTTCAAAAGAGGCGGTTTCTCAACTACGCATTTTTAGCATGCAAAAATTTCGCCCTAAAGGGCAGGGTTTTACACCCAGCGAAATTTTTTGCATAAAAAAAGTTTGCTTCTACTCGGAATCAGTCCCAGATTCATCTTCTTCTTGAGCAGATTCATTTTCTTCTTGAGCAGATTCATCTTCTTCTTGAACAGATTCATCCCCTTCGCTGGATGCTTCTTGCTCAGCCGGAGCAGCTTCTTGATCCTCCCCTTGCTCACTGGCTTTTTGCAGAAGTTGGACATTCTCGGCTTTCAAGCCACGATCTCCTTCAGCAGGCTCAAAAGAAACTTTATCATTATCTCTTAAGCTTAAGCCCCTGGGAAGGGCAGTGAAATGTACAAAGTAATCACTCCCATCTTCTCCACTAATAAACCCAAACCCCTTTTTTCTGTTGTAAAACTTTACAGTTCCGTTCATTTTTATTCGTTCCTCCGATTCTCAACTTTTTAGGAATTAACCTATTTAATTGCAAAAAGCCAGTTATTTTATAAACTTTGCTTTTATAAGAAAGGTTTTTTAAGTATTAGCTCTTTTTGATAATAAAGTGAAAAACGCGATGATTAAGTGAACACCTTAGGTTAATTATACCTTGCGGTAGTAACTGCTGAGCGTTCACAGATTCAAGAAGGATTAACTGCAGATTCAAGAAAGATGTTTACCATATTCATCATCCATGGCTACGCCGGCCATTCTAAAGAAAATTGGTTTCCCTGGCTGGAAAAGGAGTTAACCAAATTTGGGCATCAAGTAATTGTCCCGAATTTTCCCGACTCAAGCTACCCCAGACTAAGCAGCTGGCTGGAATATTTTGCGACTTTTAAACAAAATCCTGATCAAGATGCAATGATTATTGGCCATAGTTTAGGCGGGGCCTTCCTGCTGCGGGCATTAGAACAATACCGCTTTAAAGCAGCATTTTTAGTAGCTTCAGTATCAGGGCCGATAGGCCATCCTGTAGATGCCTTAATTGCCAATTTTACCCATCAGCCTTTTTCATGGGCAAGAATAACAAATAATTGCCAGAATTTTCAGGTGTTCCATTCTGATAACGACCCCTATATACCCTTAGGGCAAGCTGAACTTTTAGCCCGGAAGTTAAATACTACCATGACTTTGATTAAAAATGGCGGGCATCTCAATTCTCTTGCCGGATATAAAGAATTCCCCCTGCTGCTGGAAAGGATTAGATCAATTTGTTAAAGCACATCGGATTAACCCATAGTATTAATTGACTAATCAACCAAAAAAAGAATTAATCAGCCAAACAACTCTTCACTGTGTTCATCTTCATCTTCCAGCCTGATCTTTTCCACTGCAAGAAGAAAATCATACTGCGTAACATAATTTCTGGCTTCCCTGATGGCGCAAAAGCCGGCTTCAGTGCAAACTGCCCGCAGTTCAGCGCCAGTAAACCCACCGGTCAATTCCACAATCTTATCCAGGGCCACAGCTTTCAAACTCATTTTAATGGTATGCACTTTAAGAATCTCCAGCCGTCCTTTATCATCAGGCAGGCCGATTTCAATCAGCCGGTCCAGCCTTCCGGGGCGGATGATGGCCGGGTCAAGAATATCAATGCGGTTTGTTGCGCCAATAATCTTCACATTGTCTAGCGGCTTGAAGCCATCCACTTCAGATAACAGCTGCATGAAAGTCCTGTTCACTTCCCGCTCTCCAGATGTGCCGGTATCCATTCTGGTGGCCGCCAGCGCATCAATCTCGTCGATAAAAATGATAGAGGGAGCTTTTTGCTTGGCTAAGGCAAAGATGTCTTTGACTAACTTGGCCCCTTCGCCGATAAATTTCTGAACTAATTCAGATCCAACAACTTCTATGAACGTGGCATCCGTGCTGTTGGCCACGGCTTTAGCCAGCAAAGTTTTGCCAGTGCCAGGTGGCCCGTAAAGCAATACTCCTTTCGGCGGCTGGATGCCTACATCCCTAAACAGTTTAGGTTTTTTTAATGGAAGCTCAATCACTTCTTTAATCTCCTGAACCTCGTTTTTCAGGCCGCCGATTTCTACCCAACTTTCTTTCGGCTTTTCCATGATCACAAATTTTTCCACATCATAATTGTTATTAGCTGCAATATGATCAACGATATTCAAAGATTTTTGATCCACTAGCACTGAATCGCCGCTCTGCAGCTCTTTTAATCCTTTGGAGATATAGCAAAAGAATTTATTGCCGTTAGGCAGCTTGATGGTAGCCTTATCTCCATGCAGGCTTACAATTTCTGCCACCAGCAGGGCCGGTTTCCTCAAGTTGCTTAATTCAGCATTGGCATTATTAAACAATTCCTTGAGCATAGAGCTTTCTTCTTCTATCCGGCTTAAGGTGCTGACGATCATCTGGTTTTCCTTCTCCAGCCGCTCCAGGGAAGCCATCAATTGCTTGGTTTCAGTCTCTTGGTCAGCTTCCGGCAGCAATTGAGAATAAATTATTTTCTTGACAGCTTCAGTTTTAGCCATATTTGACCTTAAAGAGGTTTTTCTTTTTAAAGATTGTGAGAGTTGCAGAGGTTAGCTAACAAAATTTAAGAAGCCTCCTGAAAAACCTATAACTTCTATTGGTAAAATCTTGCCTTAATTTCTTAACTTCAAATGATGTCTTCTGGCAAAGCGCCGGATTGCAATTGTAGGCTCGATTCTGCCATGCCAATCAGCGTTGAGCTTATGAACAAGACCCAGATTAAGCACATCTTTTCCGCTTTTATATTTTAACTTAAAACCCAATCGCCCAAAATCATGTTCAAATTTGCTTTGGTCCTGCTCATGGCCGGTCTTTGTCAGTTTGGCAATACCAGTAACTAACGGAGGAGGTGGCAGGTCAATTCCTAACGCCTTAGCTGTCCGGTAAAATTGCTCAGTTACCCATCCTGCTGCCAAGGCCATAACGTAAGGTGTCGGAATAGTTAATCGCTGGGCTTCAGGACCCTGAATCATTTTCGCCAAATGCAGAAACATCTCCTTATCAGCAATACCTTCTGCTGTTCCGACGTTATAAGCCCTGTCAGCAATAGTCTTAGCTGGTTTGGCCAAGGCATCATAATTCTCAAACGCAAAAAAGAACGCGCGGGCAATGTCTTCAGTAGCAACATAAGTGCTTTTAGTTCCACGGTAGGGGACAATCGGGCCTAGAGCTGTTTCAAAAATGGCATTATTTATCG
>Ga0209542_10020053_pt1 | contig 10643 bp, 12 predicted proteins | sample RifCSPhighO2_01_FD_184028 | JGI IMG/M metagenome (GOLD analysis project Ga0209542, IMG submission 184028) | Soil microbial communities from Rifle, Colorado - Rifle CSP2_plank highO2_0.1 (SPAdes) (version 2) | ecosystem: Environmental > Terrestrial > Deep subsurface > Rock core/Sediment ...
GAGGGCAAGTTCAGCCCAGAATATTGGGAGGTCGTCCTTTATTGGCAGATTTACTACGAAAGCACTTTCAATCGGCATGCAAGCCCGGGGACCAGCAGCTCAAAGGGGCTCGCACAATTCACAGATGGCACTGCCCAGGAGTATCACCTTTATGATCGCTTCAACGACCGCGAGAATGTGCGGGCGCAATCGGAATACATGCGCGACATCGCAAACAAGCCCTGGATACAATGCAAAGTCGGGCTCACCTTGTCGGGCTTCCATATGGGCCCGTATGGCTCCGCAATCAGGCGGGGGGAAATTTCACGGGAGGGAGGCCAGAACAGCGCATATGAATATGCGATAGTTAGGATAATGCCAAAAGTCGAGCAGACAACAGGAATAACAGGTATTGAATGACATTTGGATGGGTCACGTACGGCGCGGGTTTCTAATTGTCAGTTATTGGAATAGAATTAGGATTTCTTGCCGTGGAGCATTATCTGCGCAAGGAGCGCTTCTAGCTGGATGCGCTCGTTTGCGCCCTCCACCATCCGAAAATCATACTCCCCGACCCGGTCGACAAGGAGCACCTTTTCCTTGTCCCCAATTTCCATCTTTGTGACCTCGCGGAATATCTGCAAGATCACTTCCTCGCCAGACATCCCGTATTTGAGCATGATCTCATCAAGCATCTTGCGGGCATCCGTGAATGAGCCCTTGAGGGCAAGATGGACCATCTTCTCCACCTCCTCGGGCCGTGCGCGGCTAGCAATCTTGTAGATTTCTTCAGCGGTAATCTTTTCTGAAACAGCGCTAGCGCCCTGCAGAGAGTTGATCAGCTTGCGGGCATCCCCTTCGGAAACATACAATAGCGCCTCCTGCGCCTTGGGCTCGATCTTAAGCCCCTCCCCAACGGATATGACATCCAGCATCTTCCCAAGGTCGGCTTCCTGCAAACGCGAGAACCTGAAAACCGCGCATCTGCTCTGGATTGGCTCGATAATTCGGGAGGAATAATTGCAGGAGAGGATGAAGCGCGTTGTCCCAGAATATTTTTCCATTGTCCGGCGAAGGGCTTGCTGGGCGTCCGCCGTCAGCGCATCCGCCTCGTCCAGGAATATGATCTTGAAGGGCACCGATGCCAGCGAAAGCGTCCGCGCAAAATCCTTGATTTTGGTGCGCACCACGTCAATTCCGCGCTCATCGGAGGCATTCAATTCCAGGAAGCACTGCCCCAGGTTTTCCCCGAAAATTTCATGCGCCATTGCGAGTGCGCAAGAGGTCTTGCCGCTTCCTGCGGGCCCTGCGAATAGCAGGTGGGGCGGGTTCCTGTTCCTCACAAATGCCTCAAGCTGCCTCACAATCACATCGTTCCCGAAAACCTGCGACAGCTTCGCTGGGCGGTATTTCTCGACCCAAGGGATGAACTCCTTCATAAATTTACCCACCATTACGAGTATAATTGGGGGTAGGAGCCAACGGCCTGCGAACCCGCCCGGATTAAATTCAACAATCCTACTGCCCGGTTTCCCTTCCCTTCCCCCTCCTCATAATCAAAAGCGCGGAAATAATTATAAATGGCAGCAGGGGCAAGGAAAGCTCCGGTACCGTGAATTGGCCCCTGAAGTCTTTCCGATCCCGGACGCACTGGTATTCGGCTGAAACAACCGAAGCGGCATTGATGATGAATGCGGTTATGTTGTATTCCTGGGGGATGGGCGTTGTAAAGGAAAGTATCCAGTAGCCGGGATTTGCGGCATCATCGCACGTGCAGCCCTCCAAATCTGCGACATCGCCGTTAACAAGCACATGGAATGAGCTAACGGCCGGGGAATTGCACCGTATCGCATCACCCGCTGCACCCACCATGGCGCCGCATGTTGCGGAGGGGGGAGAACCCATGTAAATATTCGTGGTGAGGTTGGACTGGTCGGAGGTGAATACCGACGGGCAGCTCATGAAGACGGAATCAGCCCTTGCAGGCATTGCGAAAGCTAGGAAAATGAGTGAAAAGCTGAAAACCAGCGTTCGCAGCATGCCATCCATGCTTGAAGAACGAGCGCGATGTATTTAAAGATTGTTTTAGGCGCGCTAGAGCTCCCCTACCCTGCGCTTCATCTTCTTCCGGAGCCTGCGCATCCGCTTGCGAATCCATTTCCAGCGCATGTGCCCCTTTTTTTTCCACTTTCTTGGGCGCGAGCCCATTTGCATACCACCGGTTAAACGAGATGCATCATTTTCGCCGAATAGATTTATATACGTTCCCAACCCAAAAAGTTAGCCGGAAAACCCCAAGGGAAGGAAGGGATTGCTGGCACGCTTATTTATTGAGGTGGAAACATGACCCATTCTGTCAAAGACCTAAAAATGGCGCCCGTTGGGGAAATGAAGATCGAATTCGCAGAAGAGCACATGCCCGTGCTGCTAAAGATCAGGGAGCGGTTTTCGAGGGAAAAGCCCCTTAAGGGGATAAAAATCGCAGCGTGCCTCCATGTCACCAAGGAGACCGCGGTACTGATGAGGACCCTTAAAGCAGGAGGGGCTGAGGTTTCACTTTGCGCCTCGAACCCCCTTAGCACGCAGGACGATGTTGCAGCTGCGCTTGCCAAGGAGGGCTTTTCCGTGCATGCGATTAGGGGCGTTGACAACGAAGAGTATTACAAGCACCTCAATTCCGTCTTGGACGCTGGGCCAAACATCACCCTTGATGATGGCTGCGATCTGATTTCAACAATCCATTCAAAAAGGAAGGAACTTTTGAAGAATGTTTTCGGCGGCCAGGAGGAAACGACTACAGGCGTCATACGGCTTAGGGCCATGGCACGGGATAACGAACTGAAATACCCGGTGATTGCCGTGAACGACACCCCAACAAAGCACATGTTCGACAACTATTACGGCACAGGCGCATCCACTCTTGATGGCATCATGCGCGCAACCAATATCCTGCTTGCAGGAAAGACCGTAGTGATCGCCGGGTATGGCGATTGCGGCAAGGGCGTTGCACTCCGGGCAAAGGGCATGGGCGCAAAGGTGGTTGTGACGGAAGTTGATGGTGTCGAGGGGCTGCGCGCGCATATGGATGGGCTGGCCGTCATGAAAATGAAGGATGCCGCGAGGATCGGGGATATTTTCATCACGCTCACCGGCTGCAAGGACGTCATTACCGGGGAGCATTTCCCGCTTTTAAAGAACGGTGCGATCATCTGCAATTCCGGCCATTTTGATGTGGAAATAGATGTCAAGGGGCTCCGGAAAATGGCAAAGAAGCGGGAAACCGTGCGGGCAAATCTCGAAAAGTACACTTTCTCCGATGGGAAATGGCTCTATTTGATCGGGGAGGGCCGCCTTGTGAATTTGGCCGCTGCAGAAGGGCATTCCTCCGAAGTCATGGACCTTTCCTTTTCCGACCAGGCGCTCACAAGCGAATATTTGGCAAAGAATGCGAAGAAATTGAAGCCGGGAGTGCATGAAGTCCCATCCGAAATTGACGAATGGGTGGCAAAACTGAAACTGGAAACGCTTGGCGCAGAGCTGGACATCCTCACGCCGGATCAGAAGAGATACCTCGAGAGCTGGCAGGAGGGGACCTGAACACGCGCAGGCACTATTTTCTCGCATCGCGGTAAGTGTTTCTCACGTATTCGCGTATATCTTCGTACAAATTGCCACGGACATCCCGCCTAGTGAGCATCCTCCCTTCGGTTGTGCTCAGTTCGAGGAGCACCCTGGAGGCCTGCCTTATCCTGCTCTTAGAAATTAGGGCAGGCAGCAATGTTTCGACAACGGTTGGGACACATGCATCCGCATACTCGCCATATAAATGGAACCTCACGCGTCTTTTGTCATATCCCGCACGAACAATTCTCCTTGCCATCTTCCCATAAGTGGATTTGTCCGATGCGCCGCTGAAGCCCGCGGACTTATCCTGAACAACAATCATTCTTTTTTTTCCGAGTTTCCTTTCCGCATACGACAGGAACTCTTCCCATTCTGATTTTACTGCGGATCTATCAAAATGCCACTCGGAGGGAACCCGGATGGCTAGAAAATGGTGCTGCCTCCTTGAAATCTCATCCACGCGCTTTTTCCATTTCCGCATCCTTTGCGGGCCTAGCTCCTGGTAAAAGGGATGAATAAGCACATCAAGCTCCTTGATTGGCATCATCCAATAATGAAACCCGGGGTATAAAAGCAAACTTCCGAAGAGCCAAAAGGAGCATTTATATACTTTTTTTGCTATCTATCAATGCTTATAGCTGATTTTAGGCATTTGCCGCCCATTGTACCAATATTGACAGTTAGAAGGTGGACCTAGATGGAAAACCATGGCCAAGTACCCTCAAAGGAAAGGGAATTCTCGCGCAATTTGGAAGAGACTACCCATATGATGCCGGATATTTTGAAAGGTGTTTTAACACAAGTGAAAGCTGAAAGCATAATTTTAGACTCCGAAGCTTTGGCGTACAACCGGGAATCTGAACGCGCTCTCAAGCGGAAACAGGGGATTATTGATCAGGCACGGGAAGAAACCCTAAAATCAATCGAGGATTCCGGGGAGGAAATCGCCGCTGCAAAGGAAAAGCGGATTGCAAAGGGCATCAAGGAGATTGAAAAGGACGTTGCAGTAATTATTGACAAGGCTAGAAAAGATGCGGAAAAGCTAGGGAAAGCCGCGGAACCCGAAAAGGCGGCCGCGAAATTGGCAACCGCATTCTTTTCCAAGTGATTACCTAAGGCAAGCGCATTTAGGCATCGGGAAGAAATCCCTCCAAAGGGAAGGGGTCATTTCCCTGAATCGTAAGCGGTTGGGAACATGCTGACATTGGAGAAAATGAAAAAAGTGCGGGTGATAGCGCCGCGCGACGACGCTAGGAAGGCGGTGCAGGCGCTGTATGATTTCGGGGCGATCCAGGTGCAGGAATGCAAGATCGCCGACCTTGATGCGCCGCTGCCCGATTTCCAGGAAATCTCCGAGATGCTGATCCGGCTGCGGGCGGAAGAAAGGCTCCTGAACCTCAAAGGCGCTGCCTCATCAAGTGAGCTCGAATTGTCTGAAATGAGGGAAAGGTTCCTTGAACTTGGGTTCCCAGCCTTGGATGAAAAAAGGGAGCGTTTGCAGGAGCTTGAGAACACGCTTGGCAGCCTTAAGGAGGAGAAGGGTTTGCTTCTGCCCTTCAGGAACCTGAATGTCGATATTTCACTGGTCAAATCGCAGCGGCTGAACCTGGTTTATTTCGAGCCAAGGCCCGGAGCGGAAATGAAAATTGAAAGCGCGCTTAGGAAGATTGGCCATGAGCTGCTCGTGGTGGAGGATGGCAAGCGCAGGTTTTGGCTGCTTGCTTATGATGCCAGGCAGCAGGAAAAGGTGCAGCCCGTTGTTGCGAGGAATGCCGCCACAATCCTTGAAATCCCAAAAATAAGAGGCAATTTCGGTTCCGAGCTTAAACGGCTGGAAACCGAAATAACTGCAACCAATTCCCAGATCCTCGAGATCACGGATTGGATCGGGGAATACAAGGGCAGGAACGGGGGCCAAATTTTAGGCCTGCTCGAATCCCTCAAGGTCGCCTCCCTAAAATCCGAGCTTACGTTCAAATTCGGGAAAACTGCCTATTTTTCAGTAGTGGAGGGCTGGATCCAGGCAAAGGATTTTGATTCATTCAGCTACAGGATTTCGGGGATGGATAGCGCGCTCATCGAAAGCGTTGCCACGGAGGAAATCCCGCCCTCAAAGCTCAAAAATCCCAAATTGATCAGGCCGTTCCAGTTCCTTATCGAATTCTTCTCATTGCCGAAAAGCTACGAGATCGACCCAACGCTCTTCATCGCAATCACATACCCCATATTCTTTGGGATGATCATGGGGGACATCGGCTATGGGATGCTTTCCCTTTTCATCGCACTTGCAATCAAGCTCAAATCGAAGAGCGAAGCGCTTCAAAAGCTTGGGGGAATGCTTGCCCTCTCGGCCCTGTCATCAATCTTCTTTGGCCTAATATTCGCGGAGTTCTTCGGGCTCGAGCACATCTTCGGGATCGAAATGCACCCGCTCATCCACAGGGCAAATGACGTAACAGAACTCATGAACATCGCCATCCTCATAGGGGTCGTGCACCTGGCGCTCGGGTACATCATAAGCATCGCCACCAATGCAATCCATGGGCATAGCAAGCATGCGATTGCCAGATTCGGCTGGCTTTTGATCGAGATATCGATGATCGCAGCGGTTGTGGGAAGCGTGGAAATCTCCCTTCTCGAGATCTTTGCTCCCCTTGCCCTAATTTACCCAATGCCATTTTCGGCATTTGGCATCCTGCTTGGCATGTTCCTTATCGCATACCTCGAAAGCCCGACCCACCTGATGGAATTGCCCTCCCTGCTTGCAAACATCCTCTCCTACCTAAGGATTGCAGCACTTGGCCTATCCGGCGTGATAATTGCGATGATAATCAACCAATTGCCGGTCGATTTCGACGGGTTCTTCGCGATGCTGACCTTGCAAAGGCCATTCGACATTGGCGCTGCGCTTTCGTTCGTGTTTTTCGCCTCCATATTTGTGCTGGGCCACATCGGCGCCCTTGTGATTGCCATCGTGGAATCGGGAATCCAGAGCCTTAGGCTTCATTACGTGGAGTTCTTCAGCAAGTTTTATGAGGGCGGCGGGCTGCCCTTTACCCCGCTTCGGGACAGGGAGAACAAAAAATAGGAAATTATGGCGCTTTAAATAAGCAATAATACGGGGTTCTTGGGTTGGTCATTTAAATATTGTGCATCAAAAGGATAGTCTGAATTCCTCTTTACGCTTCTTCTCTTGAAGAGCGAGGTGGTTGAATGGTAGAACTTGGCAGTGGAATGGTCGCAATAGGAGCGGCAATAGCGATCGGGGCCAGCGCACTTGGAACGGCCATGGCGCAAAAATCAATCGGAGCCGCAGGCATAGGGCTCATGGCGGAAAAGGATGGGCAGTTCAATAACGTCCTCATCTTCCTGGCATTGCCAGAGACCATAGTCATCCTTGGATTCGTCGTAGCGTTCCTTATGCTTAACAAGGTCTAAAGGTGCTTAAATGAGCCTGGATGGCCTCAAGCAGGAGCTTAAGCGGAAGACCGCAATTGAAGTTGCGCGGATTGAAAACGAAGGCAAAGCGGAAGCTAGACGCATAAGGGAGGATGCCCGCAAGGATGCGGAAAAGCGGGAGAAAATAGCCGAAAAGGAGGCCGACGAATTCGTAGAGCGCGAGAAGATGCGGATCCCAGCCGCAAGGCTCAAGGCGAGGCGGATCATCCAGGACGCAAAGTACGGGATGGTAGAGCGGGCGCTTGCAGAGCTGGGGGAGATCCTGGAGAAAAAAACAGCAAACAAGCGCGAATACGAAAAAATGCTCGGCGGGCTGATCGAGCAGGGGATAAGGGAGATCGGCTCAAAAGATCCGGTAATCATGGTAAGGAAGCAGGACGCAGCGTTCGGGAAAAAATTTGGAAAGGTTATGGAAATCGAATGCATGGGCGGGGCCATCATCGCCTCGGAGGATGGAAGGATGCGCATCAACAACACTTTTGAGGCGCTCATGGAAAAGGGGAAGGAAGGGCTGGAGCAGCAGGCATTCGAGCTCATGTTCGGGAAGTCAAAATAATGAGTAAAGGCAAAGGAAAGCGTTTACGTACGGAAATTGGGGTCAACGATGTTTTCCCCCAACAGCTCATTCCCAGATTAGTTCATTAACAGGTAATCAGCATGTCTCTTGAGTTCGAATATTCCACCACAAGGGCAAGGGGAATGCGCAGCAAACTGCTTAGCGAAACGCGCCTGCGCCAGCTGCTCGAGGTTAAGAGCATCCCCGAGATCATCGAGCTCCTCGAGGAGACCGATTACAGGGAAGATTTTGTGGTGCAGTCGGCAAAACACAGCGGCATGGAATTGATGATGCGCGCGCTGCATGAGAATTTCAAGCATTCGCTGCAAAAGCTTATCCGGATCAACCCCGAGGAAGGGAAAAAAGCGCTCAAGCTGCTTTTGCAGGAATATGAGATACAGAACATCAACACGATCATATCGGCAAAGGCCGGCGAAATCCCGCTTTCGGAGATGGATTTGATGGTGATTGAGCCGCAGCAGCAAAAATTCATGGAAAAATTGCAATCCGCTAAAAACGTGGCCGAAATCCTCAAAAATCTCAGGAAAACCGAATACGGGCGGGCAGTCAAAGCAGCAGGAAGCGAATTCGAAAAGACACAGGACTTCAGGTTCCTCACGCGCGCCCTGAATACACACTATTATACGAAATTGTCAAGGCTTAAGCCGAACCGGGATGACCTGCTTTGGAAATTGATCGAGCTGCGGAACGGAGTGAGGCACCTTATGGTCATACTCAGGGTGAAGAGGGCAAACCCGGGTGCGGATTCCCTCGAATACCTGCCATCAAGAGAGGACCGTTTTTTCCGGGAGCTCAACAAGATGAATGATTTCCAGAAAATATTGCAGAGAGTATCGCAGAAATATCCCCACTTGGCAGTTGCGATTGAGGAAAGTCTGAAGCGGAATTCCCTCATTCCCATAGAGATTGCCCTCGAGAAGAAATTCATCGAAGAAGTGATGAAATTGCTCAAGTTTGCCGTGCTCGATTTCGCTGCGATCCTAGGGTACCTTTACCTGAAGGAGCTAGAAGTTGCGGCGATAAGGAAGATCGCGTACGCGAAACAGTATGGGTTCACTGATGAACTGAAGGGAATGATATTCAGCTTCAATGCGGGTTGATTATTATGGACAAGATTCTGGTTTTGGGGGACCGCGACTTGGTCACAGGCTTCAAATTAGTGGGGGTAAGGGAGGGGGTTATTTGCTCCCAGGAGAATGCAGACGCAAAGCTTAGCGAATTGCTGCAAAGGAGCGATGCGGGCATAATCATATTCCAGGACGAATTCTACGGGAGCCTCACCCATAAGACGAAGAAACTGATCGAAACAGTCCCAAAGCCGGTTGTTGTGAACGTCGGAGTGAAGGCCGCCAGCAGCACGGAGAACTTGCAGGCGATGATCAAGCGGGCGATAGGTATTTCGCTGGATAAGCTTTGAGGGGGCAAAGACGCATAATCGCTGCCCGTGGGCTTTCACTTTGCGGTTAACAAAAAATACCTCTAATTTAAATATGCGAAAAAAATATGTTTAACATGCGCAAACTGCAAATCGCGTTCCTGATTTTATTCTCAATGCTGGTTGGCGGGGGGCATGCAGCGGATTCCCCCCCGATGCTGCCGGAAGGGAGCTACAACCTCCAGATGGAGGTATTCGATTCGGAATCATCAAATCCCCTAAGCGCCCATGTGATCAGCCTCCTCTTTTCCGGGGAAGGCGGGGATTTGCGCAGCGTCCAGCTCATATCCGAATCAGGGCGGATAAAGAATGCGCTCGAAGCAGGCAGCTGGAAACTGATTGCCAGCATCGATTTGCCGGCTACGCATGGAAACGACTACTTCGGGATGGCACAAATCCAGCTAGCCAAGGATGCGAACCTGACGCTTTTCATGATGCCCGTTGGCAGCGTATCGGGGCTTGTGCTCTTCGAGAACCGCACGGTTTCAGATGCAGCGCTTTTGGTCAGATGCCCGTCGGGATTCTACGACATGGGCAAATTCTATGAGAACGTGAAAAGCGACCGGTCGGGCTCGTTTGCCATGAACAGCCTCCCTGCAAAAAACTGCGAGCTGTTTGCGTATTCGAACGGCAGGTCCGGAAGCGTCAAAATAAATCTGCAGCGGGGGGAGTTCCGCAGCATCCAAATCAGCCTTAGCAATAAGGCGCAGGTAGAGGAGAGGTATGAGACCGTAATACTGCTTATTGCTGCTTTCTTCTTGGTAGCCATCGTGGTTTACAAAATTTGGCTCAGGCAAAAAGGCCAGGGGAAAAAGCAAATAAGGAGCACCCGGATTCGGAAAGCCATAAGTGCAAAGCTGCCTTCTGCAAAATCCGCCGAAACCAAGGTGAAGGTCACCCAAAAAATGGGTGCGATCATGGGCACCCTTAATGGAAACGAGCGGCGCATCCTCGAATTCATCATCAAGCAGGATGGCAGGACGCGCCAGAACAGGATTTATTACGCCCTCCTCATCCCAAAGGTGACGCTTTCACGCGCCATCTTTTCACTTGAGAGCAAGAACATCATCAAATCACACCGGATCGGAAAGGTAAAGGAAATCGAACTAACGGAATGGTTTTTGGATTGAATGATTGGCTGGAAGCTCAATTCTTAGGCTGGCAATTAATTAACACGAAATAAGGCGAATTCAGCCGTATTTTTGGAAAATAAGGCATAATAGGGCTGCTTTCCCAAAATAATAATATTAATATACCACAGATAACGAAAGTAAAGTGAATGGAACGATATCCCACCATATCGTTCCGCCCAAAATATATATATTGAAATTTTCGTAAGAGTAGTCCGCAGGCTCGTAAGCAGCCCGTTAGCCAAACAAATATCGGTTTGGCGGATTGGAAAATACACGCATGCGGAAAAAAATATAAAAAAATATTTCAAAATAAAAATATTGGAAAATATTTTTCATAAAAAAAACAATTTATTTTAATGCAGTTTGGGTGAAGCCAATGGAAAAAAGGAATGCATTTTTCGCCTTCGCGCTTTTTGCGCTCTTCCTTGCACCGCTA
>Ga0209542_10020054_pt1 | contig 10642 bp, 12 predicted proteins | sample RifCSPhighO2_01_FD_184028 | JGI IMG/M metagenome (GOLD analysis project Ga0209542, IMG submission 184028) | Soil microbial communities from Rifle, Colorado - Rifle CSP2_plank highO2_0.1 (SPAdes) (version 2) | ecosystem: Environmental > Terrestrial > Deep subsurface > Rock core/Sediment ...
TGTAAGTCAAAATCCAATGCTTCCCAATAAAATTATAGGTTTACACTGTGAGATTCTATTCTTGCAAAGAGCTAGTTCTTAGCAATACTAAATACAGTCTTTAAAGCTACAATAATTGTAGCTGGAACGAATAAAGCCAGCAAAGTTTGAAGGATAGAAGAAATTACTCTCCCTATATTTACTCCACTTAAGGCAGCACCTAATACTAATCCAGAAATACCTGCATAACTAACAATAACCAAAGAAACCGAAGCTAAAAGAAAAGTTTGAACATCTTTCTCAGAGACAAAATATCCTATAATTAATCCCAAAATTGCCAAAACTCCAAGAACTAGTGGATTTACTCTTGATGTTTGTAATAATCCTGCAATGATTCCCGTCAAAACCGCTAATATTAATCCTATAAGAAATGCCCAAGCACCAACCAAATTCTCTCTAGACCGTATCGCCATTTTTATATATAATCTAGGATACAGAGATATTTAAAGCTTCTTAACTTGAAAATTTTTAATGAATCAATTTACAAAATCCTCGATAAAAATTAAAAAAACGAAACATTTATATACCGGTGTAATTGTAAAGTTACAACATAAAATGGGATCACAAACATTTAAACTTGGATTGTTAAGCTTCTTCACAGCAATTTTAGTTCTTAGTTTTGCTTCTGCATTGACATTATCAGGCGCTTCAAACGATATTTCATTATCACAAAAATCTACACAGTTAACATTAAGTTCAAGTTCATCTGATCCTAACATGGATGTTTCTTTTACAGTCGGCGACATTATTTCGGGAACAAATCTAGTAACATTCCTGCCAGTTTCTGACATATCTCTTAATACAGGACAATCAAAACAAATAACACTGGAAGCAGATTCAATAAGTTTAGGTTTTAATTTTGGAAAATACCAGACAACATTAACAGCAACAGCAAAAAATGCATCTGATTCGAGCCAAGTATTATCAACAAAAACAGCAACAATAAACTATGTTAAGAGCTTCTGCAATTCAGGTGCTGTCGGAGGGAACTTATCATTAAACAATGTTGATATTTCAAGCTCAGGCGATGACGATGAAGACTGGAAGGCCTTGGATGAAATAACAATAGAAGTAGATGTTAAAAACGACGGAAATGATGATGTTGATGATGTTTTTGTAGAACTTGCAATGTTTGACTCCTCAGGAAGAAACGTTGTTAATGACTTTGATTTCATCAATTCAGACGAAGAAGAATATGATTTGGGAACAGTAAGAGACGGAAATGAAGAAACAGTAATTTTTGAGTTTACAGTTCCTGCAGATTTTGACGTTGGAAGCTATAAGCTGGCAATAAAGGCATACAGCGATGATTTGGGAGAATCAGCAGAATGCACAGACACATCAGGCGATTTAGATAACACATTTTACAACACTGTTTCAGTTGATAGAGAAGACGATGAAGGAAAATTCATCGCTTTTGACAACATAGAATTGTCTTCAGATGAATCAGTTTGTGGAGATACAGTAACGTTAAAGGCAAGAGCAACCAATGTGGGAGATGAAGACCAGGACCAAGTCAGAGTTAATTTGTTAAGTTCAGACCTTAAAATTGATTTATCACAGGAAATAAAGTCTGGATTGGATGAAGGAGACGACAAGGACTTCACATTCACATTCTTAGTCCCACAAGGTTTGCAGGACAGAACATATACTTTAGAATTAACAGCAGACTATGATTATAGAAACGGAGTTTACAGGGAAGAATCGGACGAAGAAACAAGAATACCTCTTAAAGTATTTGGCTGCACAGGAACAGGATCACAAGACTCAGGAAGAACAGCATTAATAACTGCATCATTAGAATCAGCTGCAACACCTGGAGAGGAAATGGTTGTTAGAGCATCTGTTACAAACCCAACAAGCAATCCAATAACTTACGTTGTAGATGCTACTGGATTCCAATCATGGGCCTCATTAAATTCAATTTCAGCAAGAACTCTTGCAGTTAATCCTGGAGAAACAAGAGATGTAACAATAAGATTAAATGTTAATGAAGATGCTTCAGGAACTCAAACATTCAGAATAGAAACACAGACAGGAGACAAATTAGAATCAAGAGAAGTTTCAGTCAATCTAGGAGAAACTCCAGCAGGTACATCATTCTCTCTAGGAGGCAATTGGCTTATTTGGGTAATAGGAATCGTTAATGTCTTGTTAATCATAATAATCATAATTGTTGCAGTCGTTGTATCAAGAAGATAAAATTTTATTTTGAAGGACACACATTAACTTATTAAACCCTTTTCCTCTAATTTATAAATGGATAAAAGGTATGCCATCGGACTGCTATCTCGTTATATTTTTCTGATTATATTAGCGATACCAAATTTCTATTTAATATATCTGATTGCGAATCCTTTAACAATTTACCCTGTTTTTTGGGCTTTACAGGCCTTATATGGTGCAAAGCTTTTGGCAGGAAACATAATTTTCTTTAAAGGATACTATGCTGAAATCATAGGTGCCTGTATAGGAGGAGCAGCATATTATTTATTAATAATACTTAATCTAACAACACCAATGCAGGTAAAAACCAGGATTAAAAGTCTATTATTTATCATACTGTCATTCCTAATATTAAATATCGTAAGAATATTAATATTTGCCAGTTTATTAAAAATTGGCTATCAATATTTTGACATAACTCATGAGTTAACATGGTATTTTGGTTCAACAGTTTTGGTTGTAATTGTTTGGTTTGCGAATGTTCTTATTTTTAGAATAAGAAACATACCAGTTTATACAGATATAAGATTCCTCTTAAATGATATATCCCTAAAGCAAGACAAATTAAAGAACAAAATTAAGAAATAATGATATTCGAATTATTTTCAACAATAATAGAAACACTCGTTTCTACAATTGGCTCTCTTGGATACATAGGCATTTTCCTGCTTATGGGTCTGGAAAGTTCATTTATACCTTTCCCAAGCGAAGTTATTTTAATTCCTGCAGGAGTTCTTGTATCAAGAGGAGAGCTTTCTTTTGTTTTAGTTCTAATTTTTGCAATTCTAGGTTCTTTGCTGGGTGCTTTTTTCAATTATTATTTTGCATTTTATCTTGGAAGGAATGTTATAAACAAACTACTAATAAAATATGGAAGATTTTTATTTATAACTGAAAAAAGTCTAAAAAGCTCAGAAGAATTCTTTGCAACACATGGAGAAATAACAACATTTATTGGAAGATTAATCCCAATTATCAGGCAATTAATATCTATTCCAGCCGGCTTTTCAAAAATGAATTTAGGAAAGTTTGCATTTTATACATTTATTGGATCCGCAATCTGGTCTTTAATATTAATAATTTTGGGATTCCTGTTTGGTACGAATCAAGCATTGATTGAACAGAATTTAAGATTAGTCACATTACTGTTGATAGAATTTTCCTTGGTAATAATCTTGATTTATATAATTATAAGAAAGAGAATTAAGAAGAAATCTAATAAGAATTAAGACGAGGATTTAGCGTCGACAATCGCCTGAACTTCAAATTTTTCCAGAGCTTCCAGAATTTCACAATTGCCAATTTCGATATTATAACAAAAATCTTTTTTATAAATATTGGTTTCTTCTCCCGCAAAAAGGTTAATAACAGCATTGTTTTCGTGAATATCACATGAGACATATGTTAAATTATCTCTCTCAGCTTCTGCTTTATCAGGAGTTCCAGTAATTAATTTAAACTGATTATTTGTTATGAATGCAGATAGTCCTGCAATGGCTATTCTGCTCGTAGGGCATTGAGTTAATCCCGTGCTGTTTATAGCCAAATAAACAAACTTTCCTTTAGGAAACTCTATACTTCCGCTCACCGGAATATTATTCTTAGCAGGATTTGTCCTAACATAAAAATTATAAGTAATTATTTTTCCATTATTATCAGGAAAATGATACGTATATCTATAAAGATTAATTTCTCCAAATTTTTCTTTGAAGAATACAAGATTTTCATATTTAACTTTATTTAAACCAGAAAAAAAGTTGTAAGAAACAATAAAAATTACTATAAGAACAAGTAAAACAGCAAGCGTAATATATGTGCTTCTACCAACAATTCTTTCTTCACTCTTTTTCATGTTTTTTTCTAATTTTTTTCTTTTTGCCATTTTTGTCTTTTTTTACAATATCTATTTGATATTAAATAATTTATAAATAAAGGCATCAACAGCCCTTATATCTCCCTCTATGAATACACATTTTCCTTCTTCATAAACCCTGTTTCCCTCAGATTCTTTCCAGACAATAAGGTTGTCTTCACAAGTTTTTTCAGGCAAATCTTCCTCGCAATTTTGATAACATGCCCTCTGTATTTTTGATACATATCTTTCAAGATTACTTGAAATTTCATTGTAAATTCCTTGATTGGAAGAATCAACATAAATTTCCTGACCAGCATAATTTTCTAATCCGAAATCAAGGGAAATGGTAGTATCTTTTACAGAATCAGGGCTGGAAGCAACATAATGTATTTGATCTCCATATCTAAAAGCCCACTGACCGCCAAGGTTTTGAACTCCAGTATTATCAATTTCTTGATTTGTACTTGTTCCATTTGGATTGGAAAAGAAAGCATAACCCAAACTGCTAAAAATTAAAATTCCAAGAATAACATAGACAAAAATTTTTGAATTTCTCTTCCTTGCCTTCTCCAATTCTTCCCTAGTTTGTATTTTTCTCATCCCTGATTCAATATTTTAGGCTTTAAAAATCTTACACTTCCAAATAATAGAAAAATAAAAAAAAGAAGAAAAAAAATAAAAACAAAAATTTAGTTTTAAGCCGTTACTAACTCAGCGCTTGTGGATGTGGTACCTTTGTACTTCATACCAACTGTTGTATCAACAGTCTGTGTTGTAAGATACTTAGCAGCATTTGTGGTGTCACCGGCATTATATCCAGCAACTAATGTTGCGACTTTTCCTCCATCCCTTGAAAAGGTTTGTATAAGGAATTGTCCTGATCCAACGCCAGTACTTGCTGTGAAATCAGCTCCGCATAAAGCAGAACCGCTACCCAACAAACTAGACGCAACAGAGTTTACGCAACTTCCACCAACAACTATCAAGTTCTTACCAGACATCGAAGAAGATTCAGTATCCATTATTGGAACAATTGATCCAACTGTAGAACCATCCCCACTAACTGTGGCTGAGGGTGATGTTACGAATACTTCAGCATAAGCTTGTGATCCGGAATAGGTTATTTCAGCTCTTCCTCTATCACTAACTACAACTTTTTTAACTTCCGTAGCCAAATCTGATACAACTCTTCCAACAGTGTCATCGCTTGTACCTAGTACATCAACAATTGTTCCACCATTAGCAGTTATAGAAGCAACATTCACATCACCATCGCTGTCATCATCTAATGAAATATTAAATGATTTTCCAGCACCTTTGTCATCATCCTTATTCTCTTCATCAAAGAAAAGGTCATAACTAGCAGGGCTATGTCCAGCAAGAGTACTCGATGCATTACCATCAGTACTTCCTTGGTATGTTAAGTTTATTGCTCCTTTAGCAGCTTGTAGTGCTCCAACAGATTTTTCTACTGCGTAAGGTAAGTATACTTTCAAACCAGTCTTTGTAAAGACAGTGTTGAAGTTGACATTACTTCCTCCAGAAATATTAACCCACTTGTTACTGCCTACTTTGTAAACAGTTCCAATAGTAAGTGAAACATCTCCGATATCGCAGGTATCTCCAGCAACTTTATCAGTACAAACACTGTCCTTTGTAACCTCGTTCTTAATTGTTGTTCTATTCTTAGAATTTGATTCTACAATAGAAGCAGACAACAAATAAGACTGTGCGTCAGATGTGGTATTGTATGTTGCAACAAACCAACTGTCTGTGCTTTCATTAAAGGTTATTTGATTTGTATGACTTGTTCTAAGCAAAGATGTAGCATCTTTTCCAATACCACTAAACTCTCCTGTAGCGTTTGCATAAAGGATGTTAAATGTAGCATCTCCATCTTTTATAGGAAGAACTAAGTCTATGCTGTCATCTCCGTCATAGTTTACTTTCGTAAGCTCTGCGCTAGGCACAACGAAGTTGCCCATAGAGAATTTAACAGCTTTGAATCCAGGCATTTCTATAGCACTGTTATCTGTTATGAATGCTTCATCAGAAACAGACCATTCAATAACAAGTCTATCTAATACTTGTTTATTTCCTGAGGGAGTTCCCCTTACAAATCTTCCTTCCAATCCACTAATAGCATCGTCATTGAATTCAATATCGTTTCCATCTTGAATTTCAAGTTTTCCAGACCCAATACTAAATTCAACTTTGCTTATTCCAGTATCTTTGGAGTTATATAAGATATCTTTCACTCCTACATAAGTTCCATCACTTAATTTGTATGTCTCTCCAACAGCCAAGGAATTTGTAACCTGGCCATTTATATCCAATTTCACAGAAGATGTGCTAATGAAGTTTATAGAAGCTTCGTAGCTTGTATCACCAACAGATATTGTTTGTGTATCTCCTTCTGCTACTATTGCAGTATTTGCAGAGTCAAGAAGTGTGAACTTTCCAAAGTTAGCTGCAGCAGTGCTGTTTTGAGCATCTAAGATATAATAGTTTTTACCCAAGATGTTTAAGTCTGTCGTTTCAAAATCAGACAAATCTCCACTAGAGCTTACATCAGATTCAGCATCCGTTGTAAAGTCAAGAGAGTAGTTCAAAACAAACGTGCTATCAGCAATATGGAATCCAACTGTAGGTTCTTTGTCCTTGTAGTCATTATCAGCAAAGTGTGTTAATTGCAATGTTTGTAAAGTCAATCTTTGCTCATAGCCATACTCAGTATTTTCATCATTCAAGTATGATCCATCAGCAAGAAGTTCTTCCAAATCTTCGCTATCAACAGATGAGCCAAAAACTCCTGACATCGTGTTACCAAGATTGAATTTGTCACTTGATTTCTCAAGCTTTACAAAATCACCCCCAGCAACAGAACTTGTATCAGTCGATACTCCAGAACTTGCAGTCTGTTTAGTTAATTCAGTTGATAAACTGGTACTAATGTCAGCAGATGCAACAAGGTCAGTATTAGCAGCATCACTTCCACCATATACAACAGCTACACTGGCCTTTCCGTCTTTAACGAATGGAGCCGGGTAGTTTGCTGCAGCAGCAAGTGCTACTGTACTACTAATCATAATTGCGCTAGCCAACACAGATGCAATTCTTTTAAATTTAAACATTTTTTTTAACCTCCTTTCAGCTTTTGCACTTAGCGGCTCTTATCAAGCCCCTCTTAGAGGAAGTTGTTTTTTTAATCAACAACTCGCCAAAGGAATGCATAGCATTCCGTCCTAGTGCTTTAAGCTTTCTAGGATATAATACACCTCAGCTTAAATTCATTTAAAAACCTATGCCTCCTTTTTTGATTATACGAAGGTAGTATCGTTGAGAGTTCTATATTAGTTTATAAACCTTTTGGTATCACTAAATAATAAAACATGAATTATCATAGATTAAAAATAAACTTAAAATCTATATTCCCAGTATATATGTCATTTTAAGTAATATATATAAAAAAGAAACATATAAATACTAAATATACTTTTAGCATATATGTTTGAAAAAGACATATATTAAAGATGGCAGAAAGAACAAAAACAAGAGATATTACTATCGTCGAGGAATCTGGAACATTCAATACTTTCTTAAAAAGGTTCACTGGAAGTTCAAGCGAATATGATTTTGATAGTCTAGCTTTGGTAAGAAAACTTTTGAATAAGGAAAAAGCCAGATTAATTCACATAATAAAAACAAAGAACCCTAAATCACTATATGAATTGGCAAAAATTCTAGGAAGAAACTTTAAATCAGTCAGTGATGATGTAAAACTTCTGAAAAGATTTGGATTTATAGAAATGGTATCAGAAAAAACAGGTAAAAGGTATAGATTAAAACCAATCTTGGTTGTGGACACAATCCATATAAATATTAAGATTTAATAACATAACATCATTCTAGATATAATGTTTCCAGGATAGCTTGGAATTAAAGATTCTCCACCTCTTATAGTCCCGGTACAATTACCTCTTGATAAATAGACTATTTCTTCCGAAACAGAGCCATTTAGGAAATAGCTTGAATTAAAAGCATACCCTTTAATTGCTCTTTCATCTCCAAAGCGCCAGCTATTTTCAATCAAATTTGTTAAAGTTTCATTTAAAACATCACATGAATATCTTCCAGAAAGGCATTTTTTTCCTGAAGAACAATCAGCAAGCAATTCTCCAAGGTTTGAGTAATCTGGTTCGTAATTTATGGCACATTCGCTTGTATATTCTAAGGCACTGTCAACAAATTCGGAAATCTCTTGACTATCTTTATAAGATTCAGAATTTCCAGATCTTAACATAATAGCCAAAAAAACTACAATCAAAATAGAAACTAGCAAAACTATCAAAACAAACCCTACAATTTCTTCCTGGGCCTTTCTCGCATTAATTTTTTTATTATTCATCATTTACCCCCGAGCCAGAAGCATATATTTTACCAAGTTCGCATTTAATATATCCTCCATTACCTGCTTCGTTCCTGCAGAGGGAAACAAAAGCCCATGAAGGAGTCCCAATGTTTTCTTTATCAATAATTGTTACACTTTTACATTCAGGGTAGTTAAATTTATTGCATTCTCCCGAATAATCAGGATAAATCCTTTCAATCTTAAGATAATCTAATCCCCAAAAATCCCTATATGTACTTCTTTCCTTAATTATCAATACTTTATCAAAATCAATGCAGTTATCGCAATCTGGCCAGGAAAATTCAGGACTACTAGACAGTTTTCTAACAGTTTCTTTGGCCTGCAATTCGCCTAGATCAGATGCGCTTTTGTTTATACCGGAAATTCTTATGGAAAAATAGAGTAAAGCAACTAATCCGAAAAGTACCATAATTGCAATTAGAACAAATGCCATTTCCTGTATTTTCATCTGTGCCTTAGAAGATTTTGCAAGATACAATTGCTTCATTTCTATCCTCCAGTTCCTGAGAAATTAAGTAAATGTCTTTCAATCCAGCACTATCAGACACCGCAGTCTTATTTGAATAAGATATGAGTAGGCCCTGCATATTAGAACTACAACCATTACTAGAAGCAGCCACATATTCGCTCTTTGCCAAGTAGACAAGGCCAAGTTCAGAGGCCCTTTTCATTAATCTTTGTGTTTGACATTCATATATAATAGGATCTGAAAATATAGCCCCATAAACTAAGGAGTCCTCATAGTATACAGTTTTTCCAGTTTTTTTAACGCTTTTACTTTGAATATTAACATCAACGTCGCAACCAACACTTGCGAAACAGACGCTAATCATGCCTTTCCCGCATTCTTTAACAAAATTAGTTAAATTAACAACACTCCTTAAATCCAAATCATTAATTTCATCTTCTATTTCTCTTGGTGGCTTAACAAAGCAATACTTTTCATTTTCACTTATCATAAAAATTAAATCACCTATCTTAAAAGGCATATTAAAACTCTTTGTAAAGAAGTAAAAATCTTGGCCTTCCGAAACTGCAGAAGAAAACAAATATTTATTGTAAAATGTACTTTCTACCCCAGGATTCTGCCATTCTTTTCCTATTCCCGATCTAGAAGCAACACTTATTTTTTGACTCCCAAAATTACCTGAAGAAACACAGCGGTTGTAGATTCTTGTTTCCCCAGGCATAGCTATTATTGTTTTCTTAGATTCTTCTAGTCCAGTTTCCAACGGACTTAAAATTATTCCCAGTTCTTTTGCAGTTTCAGTGTCCTGAACCCTTCTCTCAGTAAATACGAACTTAGAAGAAGCGTAAATAGCCAGAAATATAACAACAGCCCCGACAATTATTGCAAATATCCATCCAAAACTGAATTCAAAACCTTTTTTGTCTTTTTTAAGCATGTTATTTTTTATAATTTTATTTGCTGAGTGTAACGAGTGAATCATCAAACCCCTTATTTATTTTTACACTTAATTCTCTATTTACAATTGAAACACAAAAAAATTCCGAAATAAAAGCATGTTCAATATTATAATAAATTAAGGTATTTCCGCAGGCCTTAGTACTAGGATAAATAAAGACATTTGCCTTCTGATTTTTGTATAATTTAAGCCCCTGATATTCATTCTTATAAACAACTTTGTCAGCCGACTCAATATTCCCAAAACAAACAGATTCAACGCCTTTTGGAACATTTCCTGTGAAAACATCCTGAGTTAACGGAGACTTCCATGCCTTATCGACTTCATCATTTAAATCCGTATAAAAGCTTCCAGCATCAACACATCTGGAGAATACAACAAATTTACCGATAACATAAAAAGCAACAGCGATTGTTGCAATTATCACAATGATAGAAAATATCATTCCAAATGATAACTGTATTTGCCCCTTTCGCATACTTCTCCTTTCCCCTCTTTTACTCATAGTTCATTTACTTTTCTAAGATAATTAAAGGTTTCGTTGTAAACTACATTTGTGGTATCCGATAATTATTTCTTAACGATAAATTAATTGGTTTCTTCATTTTTATTCTCTTCTCCTTTTTCTTATAAATGCCTGTTCTGGTGTTTCTAGAACATCAA
>Ga0209542_10020055_pt1 | contig 10641 bp, 9 predicted proteins | sample RifCSPhighO2_01_FD_184028 | JGI IMG/M metagenome (GOLD analysis project Ga0209542, IMG submission 184028) | Soil microbial communities from Rifle, Colorado - Rifle CSP2_plank highO2_0.1 (SPAdes) (version 2) | ecosystem: Environmental > Terrestrial > Deep subsurface > Rock core/Sediment ...
ATTAAAAGCCGGCATGACGGCGATGACTTTCATGGGCGCAATAGTAGCAGGAACCAGCCCCCTCCCCCATCCCCTCCCCGCATTGAGAAAATACTGATGAACATCATCGCATCTTAAAAATCCAACGAGGAGGATGCGGGGAGGGGTGCGACTCCATCCATCTCTTTCCCCTCCCCATACCCTCCCCTCAAGCATGCTGAAGAATAACTCTCGCATGGAAAAAATAGCTCAGTATGGGGAGGGGTTAGGGGTGGGGGCCTATGGTACGATTCCCCGCATGAAAGTCGTCATCCTCTCCGGCGGCCACGGCACACGCCTTCAGGAAGAAACCACGCTCAAGCCGAAACCAATGGTGGAGATCGGCGAGTACCCGATCCTCCTCCACATCATGCGGCGCTATGCCGCGTATGGATTTAAGGAGTTCATCATCGCCTGCGGATACAAGGGGGAAATGATCATGGACTATTTTTTGAACTACCACTATCTGAAGAACGGCATGACGATCGATCTTGGGAAAGGCACGATCAAGACCCGCGATGAAAGGAAAGAGGATTGGATCGTGCACCTCGTGGATACGGGGGTGACAACGCAAACCGGCGGACGCTTGAAGCGGCTCAAGAATTGGATCGGGGACGAAACGTTCATGATGACCTACGGCGATGGGCTCGCGGATATTGATTTGAAGAAGCTGCTCGAGTTCCATAAGAACCATAAGCGCCTTGCGACGGTCACCGCTGTTCGCCCGACCGCGAGGTTTGGTGCCTTGAGGTTCGAAGGCGATTCGGTGGTGGAGTTTAGTGAGAAGAACCAGGCGAACGAAGCATGGATCAATGGTGGATACTTTGTCCTCGAGCCCAAAGTACTCGATATGATCGATGCTGACGAAACGATCTGGGAGCGTGAACCTCTGGAGCGGCTTTCATCGAAAGGGGAATTGCAGGCCTATAAACACGAGGGCTTCTGGCAGCCGATGGATACGCTCCGCGAAAAGAAGCTCTTAGAAACGCTTTGGGAATCAGGCGATGCTCCGTGGAAAATATGAGTGGAATGAACGCCATGCGAAGGGTGCTCGTGACCGGCGCAACGGGTCTCCTTGGGGGACACCTCACCAAAGAACTGCTGAAGCGCAACGTGGAAGTCTTCACACTCATCAAAGAAATCGAACCACAGAGTATTTTTGAAGAAGAAGGAATGAAAGAAAAAGTCACGATCATTGATGGAGTACTTGAGGACATCATGGTTCTCGAGCACGCAATCAAAGAAACAAAAATTGATACCGTTTTTCATCTTGCTGCGCAGGCACTCGTTGAGGAAGGCGTACGTGATCCACTCGGTACGTTCGAAGCCAACATCCGCGGGACCTACAATCTCCTCGAGGTGTGCAGAAAAAATCCGGGCGTAGAGCGCATCGTCGCAGCCTCAAGCGATAAAGCGTATGGTACCAGCCCCACACTCCCCTATACGGAGGATATGCCTCTCCGCGGAGAGCATCCGTACGACGTCAGTAAATCCTGCATGGATCTCCTGTGCCAGGCGTACGTACATACCTACAACCTCCCGCTCTGCTTGATCCGCTGCGGCAATATCTACGGCCCCGGCGACATACATTTTAGTCGCCTGATCCCGGGCACCATGCGCAGTATTCTCGCGGGGAAGAAGCCGGAAATCCGGAGTGATGGTACGTTCGTGCGTGATTATCTCTTTGTCGAGGATGTTGTAGATGGATATCTGAAAGTGGCGGGAGCGATGGAGAGGGAGGATGTCCGCGGTCAGGTCTTTAATTTAGGGCCGAACAAACCCCTCACGGTGATCGAGGTCGTCGCCATGATTCTGGAAGTTATGGGGGAAAAGGATGTGGGATACATAATCCAGGATCGAGTGAAGGATGAGATCCACGACCAGTACCTCTCCGGGGCAAAGGCGGAACAATTACTCGGATGGAAGCCGCGGCACTCGCTCGAGGAGGGATTGAAGAAAACGATTTCATGGTATGAAAAACTCCTGAAATAAGATATTATACTATTCAATTGAATAGTATAATATTTTTAGAGCTGTATTCTGCCCGGTTTCTTCGTGAATGCCTCCCCCATCACCTCCGCCACATACTCGCACATCTCCCGATCAATCCCAGGATACACGCCAATCCAGAACGTTCGCTCCATGACGATATCGGAATTTTTGAGGTCGCCAATGATCCTGCACGGAAGATTTTTGTATGCAGGCTGCTTGACCAAATTCCCCGCAAAGAGCTGCCGCGTGGCAATGCGATGATTCTCGAGGTGCTGGACGAGCTCATGCCGTGTGATCGGCGCATTTTCGCGGAGCGTGATCGGGAATCCGAACCAACTCGGATCGCTCTTCACCTGCGCTTCCGGCAGGATCAAAAACTCCTCAAGGGGTTTGAGGAGGTTGTAGAGGGATGTGAAATTCTCCTTGCGCTTGGCAATAAAGGAATCAAGTTTTTTAAGCTGCGCGCATCCCACAGCCGCCTGCATGTCCGTCGCTTTGAGATTATAGCCAACGTGCGAGTAGATGTATTTGTGATCATACCCAAACGGGAGATCTCCGAGCTGCCACGCGAAGCGTTTGCAGCAGGTATTTTGTGCTCCGGGCGCGCAGTAGCAATCGCGGCCCCAATCGCGGAACGATTCCGCGGCACGCTTGATCGCATCGTCGCTCGTGACAACGGCTCCCCCCTCACCCATCGTGATGTGGTGCGCGGGGTAAAAGCTGTAGGTGGAGAGATCGCCGAACGATCCCGTCATCTTGCCGTTATAGGTCGTACCGAGCGCGTCGCAGTTATCCTCGATCACGAAAAGATGATGTTTTTTGGCGAACGCCATCACGGCATCAAGATCAAATGGATTCCCGAGCGTGTGCGCCATCATGATTGCACGAACTTTTGGTGAGTACGCAGCCTCGAGCTGATCAATATCTACGGTGTAGGTCGGGAGCGTGACATCGATGAACACGGGGATCAGATTATTCTGATAGATCGGGTTTACGGTGGTGGGGAATCCTGCGGCAACGGTAATCACTTCGTCGCCAGGTTTGAGCTGCCTCTCTTTAAGGAGTGGCGATGTGAGTGCCGAGAGCGCGAGGAGATTTGCTGAGGAACCAGAATTTACGAGGAGGCAGTGCTTCGCTCCAATCTTTTCCGCGAAGTTTTTTTCGAACTGCAACGCAAAGCGGCCGGTCGTGAGCCAAAAATCGAGCGAAGAATCAACCAAGGTCGCAACGTCATCGCCGTCATACACTCTCCCGCTCACGGGCACGGCATCTCCTTTCGGATCAAACTTCTTCTTTGGCCACTTCAACAGCGCATACTCGCGGACTTTTTCCAAGATCTCCGCGCGCAAGCTCTTCGCTTTTTCACGATCATCCATGAGGGGAATTGTGATGGGAAGACTGAGAAAGACCAAGAAGAATGCGTTCCATTCTCTTCTCCCAAGTGTGTTCTTTGACGCGATTCTTAGCTGTGTCAGCTTTTTGCTTCGCCTCATCTCTATGGTTCATCACATACTCGATTGCTCGGGCAAGATCCTCTGAGTCCCCAGGTTTACAGAATGTTGCCATCGTCTCATCCAGAATATCGTGAATGGGAGGAAGATCAGCCGTCACTATCGGTATCCCCGAAGCCATGTACTCGAAAATTTTTAAGGGAGATGTATCGCGCAAGAAATACGGGTGAAAGTTCCTGGGAGCGGGATACACGAGGATATCGCACTGCGAGAGGATTTCTGGTACACGTGAGGAGGGAATATGACCAAGGAACGAAACATGAGAGGATATTCCCAGCTTTTCCGATTTCTCCTCATATTTCTCCTGCCAGGATTTTGGTCCTCCGGCAATGAGTCCTCGAATGCTCACCCCCTTCTTTCGCAGAATCGAGAGCGCATCAATCAGAACATTCACTCCCTTCTCCAGGGAATTCCGTGCAACCAGAGAACCGACGTAACCAATCACTGGAACTTTCGAAATCGTCACATTCGAATGATTCTGAATCAGAAGATCCGCACGCACCGCATCCCCCTCTACAATTACTCGATCAGAAGAAACTCCGGCAGCAACAAGTTCCTGGCGCATGGGAGAAGTGAGACATACCACCCGTGCACATCGATTGCAGCTCCTGAGAAAATCCTTCCTCATCGTTCCTGGAAGAGTGTGGAGTTCAATGACTGAGGGCATGCCAGAACCGAGAAGTACAGAGAGCACAGCTTGCGAGCGACAATAGAGGAGATCGAAGTGATGATTTTGAAGATACGAGCGGAGAGCTTTCCGATATGACCACATGCCAAGCATAAAGGCGAGAGGCTGCGGGATGAGTGGATGGTGGAGCGCATCGAAGCTCTGGAGCTTCTCCCACCGGAAATTTTCGGGGATTCCGTAGTACTGGAACGGTGATTCTTTGATCGGTGTATAGACTCCGCTCGTCACAAGTGTCACCTCGTGACCGATTGCTGCCATAGCACTGCACACTTCTGCGATTTGCTTCCCGTGCGCCTTTTCGGTGGGAAAACGGGTGTGGCCGACGTAGAGGATGCGCATGGGAATAGCCTACAATGGAAAGGAAATGAAAACGATCATCCTCTTTGGCTACTTACCGCGAGATCTCACGCGCAACTGGATCCTGGAAAAGGGGCTCACGGAGCACGGGTACAGAGTTCTTGAATGCCGGACATTGAAGAAGGGGTTTTTAAAAAAATACATGGATCTCACCCGAAAATTTTTGAGCATGCGAAAGGAGTGCGACATAATCCTCGTCACCTTTATGGGGTACTACTTCATGCCACTCGCATGGATTCTCGCAAAGCTCACAGGGAAGATTCTCATCTTCGATGGACTCACATCAATCTATGAATCGGAAGTGGAGGATCGGAGGAGGCTCTCGCGTTTTGATCCACGCGCCTGGTTCCTCTTCTTCCTTGATTGGTTCTCGTACGCCGTTGCTGATCTCGTACTGTTGGAATCTCCCGTGTACGGAAAATTTCTCTCACACCGGTATGGAACGCCGGAAAACCGTTTTCTTTTCCTTCCCGTAGCCTGCCACACGGATATTTTCCACCCTGCAACAGTGGCGCGGGTGGCCTCACCCGCGCATCCAGGGCAGGGAGAGATCCGAAAATTCCGCGTGATGTACCAGGGAAGATTCATCCCAATCCACGGAGTCGAAACAATTTTGGATGCTGCGGCGGAAATTCAGAAACGCGGTATTAAAGATATTGAATTCCATTTCATTGGCAAGGGGCAGACGGGACCCACGATGAGAAAACGCGCGGAGGAGCTCGGGCTCCGGAATGTCCTCTTCCGAGGATTCCTCCCCGCACTCGAAGAGGTAGCCGAAGAACTGCGCAATGCCGATGTCGGACTCGGCATGTTCCAAAAATCTTCCAAGGCAGATCTCTGCATGCCGCACAAAGTATACGAAGTCCTCGCAAGCAGAGTCGCCTTGATCACAATCGAGAGCACATCGGCAAAGGCGATATTCGGCAGCGAAGAAGTGGCCCTCTTCATCCCGCCTGAAGATGGGAAGGCTCTTGCGGAAGCCATCATACGCCTCAAAGAAGATGCAAAGCTTCGTGAGAGAATCGCTGATAAAGGATATATATATTTTCAGGAACATTTTGATTCACGATCAATTGTCAAACCACTTGCACATTGGTTTAGGGGCGCAGGCATGCCCAAGAGGGCTGCCTGCGCGAGGGAAATATGAATCATTGTGCGCGGACAGTCTGCGGACATGTCCGGCCCCTTATGATTTACACTCTCTTGGCTTCCCGCTAGGCTTCCCTTGATGTATACGGAAATCCACCGCTGCCGTATTTGCGGGAACGAGAAGCTCACGACTTTGCTCGATCTTGGGGAACAGGCGCTCACCGGCGTGTTCCCTGCAAGCAAAGATGTGGAAGTGGAATCTATGCCGATCGTCCTCGTCAAATGTACAGGCGAAAAGTCCTGCGGCCTCGTACAGCTCAAACATTCCGGAGCTCCGGAGGAAATGTACGGCATGAACTACGGCTACCGATCGGGCATCAATCAATCCATGGTGAAGCACCTTAAAGGGGCACAGGAGCAAGCACTGCGCTTGGGACAGCCGAAAAAAGGAGATGTGATTTTGGATATCGGCAGCAACGATGCTACGTTCCTCAAATTCTATGAACCCGGAACTTTCACACTCATCGGCATGGACCCGACGGGCGTCAAATTTAAATCCTACTACCCGCCGCACGTTTCGCTCGTCGAGGATTTTTTCTCAGCCGAACGATTTAGAAGGGCGTCCGGAGGGAAATCTGCAAAAATTATCACCTCGATTGCGATGTTCTACGATCTCGAAAGCCCACAATCATTCGTGAACGACGTTGCTGAATCGCTTGCCGATGACGGCGTTTGGATTTTTGAGCAGAGTTACCTCCCCTCGATGCTCGCTGTGAATGCCTACGACACGATCTGCCACGAACACTTGGAGTACTACGCGTTACGTCAGATCATGTGGTTATTAGAGCATGCCGATATGGGTATCCTCGATGTCAGCTTAAACGATGCAAACGGGGGAAGCTTTCGAGTCACTGCGGCGAAATCATCACATCCAAAATTCCAGAAAGATCACTCGGAGAATGCAAGGGAGCTGTTGCAGAGAGAGGAGGATGAGGGAATCCAAGATCTTGCAACGTACGAGGCCTTCCGCGAACGAGTACTTGCGCATCGGAAAGATCTCATGCATCTCCTTAAAAAGTTACACACAGAGGGGAAAACAGTTTTTGGACTTGGAGCATCCACCAAAGGAAATGTCATCCTGCAGTTCTGCGATCTCACAGTCGAGGATATTCCCTGTATTGCGGAGGTGAACGAAGATAAGTTCGGATGTTTCGCACCGGGAACCAAGATCCCGATCCTCTCTCAAAAGGAAGCTGATGCCAAAAAACCCGATTACTACCTCGTGATGCCTTGGCACTTTAAGAACGGCATCGTGAAGGGGCTAAGCGAGTATCTCAAGAATGGTGGAAGTCTCATCTTCCCGCTGCCGGAAATGACGATTGTTGATGCTAAGTCCGAGCAGCGGCGAGAGACTGCTAAAGTTTTGTGAAATGTAGAGACGCGCCAACACGCGTGAGCACTTGCCGAACGAAAACACTATGCTTTCCATAACTTACTCTGCGGCGCGTCTCTGATTATTCGAGCATTTCTTGAGACGTGCCGAATTGGTCAGCATGGAAAGCGCCTGTTCATCAATCATCTATGATCCAGTCGTGGTGGCACGTCTCTACGATCCTGGGGGTTTCTCGCCAAGAGAACGCTGAGTCGCGTGAGGAGAAGATCTGCATTGTTGACCGGAACAAACAGGAAGTTATTGATGTACTCAACGGATTTTATCATCTCGACGTTCTGCATCGCCTGCACATCGAATGATGCGACCGGCAAGAACTCCCATGCGCGGAGATTGAGGAAGAATCCCCTGTAGCCGAGTGCTTCGATCTCTTTGAATGTTTCGATGATAGACTGAGAAGAGTGACGTTCCTCGATTTCGATCAACATGATTGGATGATCGCGAAGAATCGTCTTCCTTCCACCTGCAATCACCTTTCGCTCATGACCTTCTACATCAATTTTGAGGAAAGAAATCGGCTCTCTCCATGTGGCTGCAATAGAATCGAGCGTGGTGAGTGGGACCTCTATCACTTCATCGCCACTTTCCGTACGCTCCAATGTTCCTCGCGTTGCATACTTCTTCTGGCCTTTTATAGGGATCGAAAGTTTTGCGGTTCCTTGTGTATCCGAGAGTGCAACGTTCTCGATGTGAATCTTTGGAAAAAATCGACGGAGGAGGGTGCAGGTTTCCGGATTTGGCTCAAACGCATAGATTTGTGAAGTATGGACACATTGCTCCATCACATAGCAGTATTCCCCCACATGCGCACCAATATCGAGGCAGAGCCCCTCTGGATCCTGAAGGAGCGAGGGGATGAGCTTGAGCTCAGGCTCAAAGAGGCGGTGATGGATGAGATTGGAGAGGGGGACTCGTCGAATCGCCCGAAAGCGGATTTCCCGAGCGAGTGTCGGAAACCAGCGTTCTAAGAGGCGCTGAATGAGCGATTTCATTGTGAAAGTGTACACCCGATCTGATATTCTCTTGCCATCGCACTCAAAGCTCTCATCACTGGGGTCACAGGACAGGATGGTGCCTACCTCTCCAGACTCCTCCTCGAGAAAGGGTACAAGGTCTACGGCATGGCACGACGTTTGAGCACGCCAAATTACTGGCGCATGGAAGAGCTTGGTATTCGTGATGATGTAACAATCTGCGATGGAGATCTGATGGATGAGCACTCGCTCACGCATCTTGTAAAAATTATTCAGCCGCACGAAGTCTATAACCTCGCGGCACAGTCGTTTGTCGGCACATCGTGGCAGCAGCCAATCCTCACTGCCGAAGTGAATGCGATGGGTACGGTACGGCTCCTTAATGCGATCAAGCTCTACTGCCCGAATGCAAAGTTCTACCAGGCATCGACCTCCGAAATGTACGGCAACTCCCAGATCAACAACATGCAGGATGAGAGCACCCCTCTCCATCCGCGGAGCCCCTACGCAATCAGCAAGCTCTTCTCGCATTGGATGACGATTAACTACAGGGAGAGCTACAGCCTATACGCCTGCTCCGGTATTCTCTTCAATCATGAATCCCCTCTCCGTGGTATCGAGTTCGTCACGCGGAAAATCACAGATGGTGTTGCACGCATTCATCACAAGATGGCAGATCACATCGCACTCGGGAACCTCGATGCGCGGCGCGACTGGGGGTTTGCGGGAGATTACGTAGAGGCTATGTGGATGATGCTCCAGCAAAAGGGACCGGATGATTTTGTCATCTCCACTGGTACGAACCATTCTGTACGGGATTTCCTCGATGCCGCATTCGCAGAGATTGGCATTAAGGACTGGACGAATTATGTCCGTCACGATCCGCAATTCAATCGGCCAGCCGAAGTACACGAATTGCTCGGCAAGAGCGACAAGGCAAAGAAGGTGCTTGGATGGGAACCAAAGGTAAAATTGCAGGAGCTTGTGAAGATGATGGTAGAGGCGGACCTCCGAAGGGTTGCAGGCGAAAAAGCAGCGCGCTCCGTCCGGAAATAAATACGTCATGCTGAGCGGAGCAGCCTTGTCGGATGCTCGGACTCCTCTCAGCATGACATACAGGTACACTGTCTCCCATGCCCCGTCCGTATCACGAAATCCTTAAATACTCCTTCAAGCGCTTCTCTATCCTGAGCGCCGCACGAACCGCTTTCCCGAGCGCTCTCTACTACCTTCGCCGTTCCGCACTTCCCCTCTCGGAGAAACCGGCGCTCTTCACGATGAATATTCTTCCTCCGCTCATGACTGTATGGTGGCATTTTGCAAAAAAGGCACTTGGAGAAAGCGCGGATATCACCATCTTCGATTGCTCGGGGAAGCTTCATCCAAAAGATTTCCCCGGGGCCAGAGTGCAGAAGTTCCTTAATTTCTATGCCGCAGCAAAGTGCGATGAATTTCTCTATTCGATCGCACGAAATCGAAAGATCGGCTGGATCTGTGATGATGATATTTTCTTTTTGAAGGGAGAACTCGTTCCTCGTGTCCTCCGCGAGTTTGAAGATCCAAACACCGCTTCCGTGAGTCTTCGTCCACGTGGCTGGTGGGAATTTGAAATCAATGGAAAGCGATATCCGGTCAGTTCAAGTTACTGCACCGCAATCAATCGGGAAATTTTCTGCAATAAGGAGCGCCTATCCTTAGCTCCCCTCAAAGGAAATCCTCATCCTGCCATAGGTGATCGCCCACCGAAGAGCTACGATACATTCGATAAAGCAAACGAGACTCTGATCACAAAAGGATATCGGTGTGCCGTCCTCCCTGAGGACATTCAAAACCAATGCATCACCGGATTCCACGGAGTGAGTAACGGAGTGATGCTGTTGAATTACTTTAGAAAGCAGGAACAGATGCTCGATTTCCTCCTCTCTCCACCAAAGAAGCAGTGGGCAGGCTCGGTGCTCTACACGGTATTCGGGGCACTGCTTGCGATTAATGTGATTCAGGATCTTGCAGAGAAGATCACAGGGAGTCGGTACCAACTCTCTGCGCTTCCTTCGAAAATGGAGCTCATGAAGATACGAAAAGAGCATGAGCCGCTTTTGCGGTCAGAGGTGTCATGGAGGGGGATTGATGAGACAGCTACAAAACTGTACTCATCTCTCTAACATTTCATTCACAAGCCTCTTTATGAGCGTCGACAGACTATGTTCCCGTTCCACAATACTCCGAAGTTCTCTCCGCAGTTTCTGCTCTTCCTCTCCCGGAAGCGAAAGCAACTTCTTCGCAACCTCACCCATCGTCTTTGGCTCTGCTCTGCACACTTCCGGCACATGTGGCTTCACCACAGGGCTCGCGGTCACGACGAGGCAACCCGAAGCCATCGCCTGGAGCGGCGCCTTATCGAGACTTGTGGCCTCCGATGCATGGAGGAAGAGTGTTGCTTTTTTAAGAACCAGACGAAGCTCTTCATCCGGAATAGTGTTAAAGGTGACTCTGGTCTCGATGCCAAGTGTTTGAATGAGTGCCTCGAGCATCGCCCTTGTCTTGTAGTCTTCCTCCGTAATC
>Ga0209542_10020056_pt1 | contig 10640 bp, 10 predicted proteins | sample RifCSPhighO2_01_FD_184028 | JGI IMG/M metagenome (GOLD analysis project Ga0209542, IMG submission 184028) | Soil microbial communities from Rifle, Colorado - Rifle CSP2_plank highO2_0.1 (SPAdes) (version 2) | ecosystem: Environmental > Terrestrial > Deep subsurface > Rock core/Sediment ...
AATTTCTAAACGGGATGAACAAGATAGATATTCAATATAAAAAAATAAAGAAAGAAAAAAGGCTTGGGTTGATGACTCATGTTGTCATCGGCTATCCGAGTATTAAAGAAAACAGAGAGCTTATCAATATGATGGTTTACGCCGGTGTTGACTTCATCGAGCTACAAATTCCATTTTCTGACCCGCTTGGCGATGGCCCGACAATTCATCAAGCAAATACGGAAGCGCTTTCAGCAGGCATATGTACAAAAGATGCTTTTAATTTGGTCAAAACTTTGCGCGAAGAAGACCGTATTGATATACCGTTTTTCTTTATGACTTATATGAATATTCCCTTTACTTACGGTCTCCGAAAATTCTGCCAGGATGCGCAAAAGGCGGGTATTGATGGTCTTATTATTCCCGATTATAATCTTGGATTAGAAAATATTGACCACTTTGATGAACTTTGCAATGAATACAATCAAATTTTAATTCGTTTTTCTTCTCTTGACAGTAAGCCGGAGCGGATGAAATTTCTTTCCGACAGAGTCAAGGGTTTCGTTTATTGTTTTGGATTTCAGGGGATTACCGGAGTTCGTAAAGAAATAAATAAAGATCTCATTAAACATCTGCAGTATGTCCGTGAGTATTTTTCTTTGCCTTTGGCTGTCGGTTTTGGTATTTCCAGCGCCAGACATATTCATGCGCTAAAAGGTCAGGCCGATATTATTGTAGCCGGGAGTGTCTTGATTGAAGCTTTTCAAAAAGGCGGAATTCAGGAAGCTAGAGTTAAATTACACGAATTAATAAAAGCATTATGAAAAAATTGCTAAAAATTAAAATAAATCAAAAACCCAAATACATTAAAATTACTAAAAAAGTGAATTTTTTCGGGCTTTTTCAAAAAATAGAACAAACTTTTGAGAATTGTTTTATTTTTGAGTCTCTCGGCGAAGAGGGTAAATTTTCCAGATATTCTGTGATGGGATTTGACCCAGATCATGTCATAAGGGCCCGAAACCACAATCTTGTGATTGACGGCAAAGTTTATAAAGTAAAAAATCCGTATTCAACATTGCGAAAAATTATGCCTCCGGTAAATATGGCAAAAAATTATGCCGGAGGATTGGTAGGTTATATGAGTTACGAAATGCTCAATTATTTTGAATCCAATCCTCAGGTTAAAGTTCACCAGTATTTTGACCAATTTATCTTCGGTGTTTATACGGATGGGCTGATTTTAGATAAATTAACCAATGAACTTGTATATTTCTATTACAATACCAGTAGGCTTAATCTGGTTGAAAAAGCCATAGCTTCAAAAATCAGACCTAGAAAATTGAAAATTAATTTTCTCCGGGATAGTTTATCCAGAGAAAAGTATATTCAAATTGTTAAAAAAGTGAAAAAAAACATACGCTCCGGCAATACATTTCAATGCGAGGTTGGTTTTAAAAAAGAATACAGTATTTATGGCGATGCCTTAAAAATATATAAAAATCTTCGCACAATCAATCCTTCGCCTTTTATGTATTACCTTAAATTTGAGCGTCAGAAAATTATCGGTGCCAGTCCGGAACTTTTATTTTCTTTGCGGGATCAAGAGATGACGGTCAAGCCGCTGGCTGGCACGATTAAACGGGGAAAAAATGATAAAGAAGATCAAATTTTAGCCAGAACGCTGTTGAATGACCCTAAAGAAAAAGCCGAACATATGATGTTGGTGGATATGTATCGCAATGACATTGGAAAAGTATCTAGGTTCGGAACGGTCAAAATCAGGGACTTGATGAACATTAAAAAATTCAGCCATGTTCAGCATATTTCAAGTGAAATTGTTGGATTGCTTAAAGCGGGTGAAGATATGTTTTCGTCTTTGGCTAGTAATTTTCCAGCAGGGACTGTCACCGGTACTCCCAAAATAGAAACCATTAAAATTATTGATTCAAATGAAAATGACGCCCGGGGTCCGTATGGGGGCGGGGTGGGCTCTTTTGGCTTTAATGGAGATTGTACATTTGCGCTTGCCATACGTTCACTTTTTGTTTATGGCAAAGAGAATTATCAGAATGCTTATATGCAGACCTGTAGTGGAATTGTTTATGATTCAAAAGCTAGTAAAGAATACGAAGAAATTGAACGAAAATTATCCGCCATGAAACTGGCATTACATATATTTTAATTTGTATGAAAATTTTAATTATTGACAATTATGACTCGTTTACTTTTAACCTCTATCAAAGTATTGGTGAAATTCTTACTATGCATAATAAGAAGTTTATTCTTGATGTATATAAAAATGACCAGATTACAATCAATGAAATTAGGTCCCATCAATATGACAAGATTATTATTTCTCCCGGGCCGGGAGATCCGAGCAATCAAATGTATTTTGGTGTCTGTAAGGATGTGATAGAAAAGTTGGGTAAATACGTTCCAGTTTTAGGAGTGTGTTTGGGTATGCAAGGCATAGCATATGTTTTTGGCGGGAAAGTAATTAAAGCAAAAAAGCCAATGCACGGTAAAATCAGCATCATTTCTCATAATGGTAAAAGTTTATTTAAAACTCTGCCTCAAGACATTAAAGTGATGCGTTATCATTCGCTGATTGTTGCTAAAAAGTTACTACCTAAATGTTTAGCTATTACAGCCATAACCCACGACGCACAAAAAGAGATTATGGGCTTGCGCCATAAAAAATATCCGATTGAAGGGGTACAATTTCATCCCGAATCATTTGCCACCGAAGGTGGAAAATCACTTTTAACCAACTTTTTATTACGAGATACGGTCAAAACTAATTAGACAATTTGGTTTTTTTAATGTATGATTTGTGTATGCCGGGAAACAGTTTTGGACAATTATTTAAAATTACCACTTTCGGAGAATCTCACGGAGGCGCTGTGGGCGTGATTGTTGACGGTTGTCCGCCGGGGTTTTCCATAAATGCTGAAGATATACAAAAAGAACTGGATAGAAGGAAGCCCGGACAAAGTTACATCACTTCTCCCCGGGCCGAACAGGATATCATCCACATACTCTCTGGCATTAGCGACGGAAAAACGACTGGGACTCCGATAATGCTTCTTGCCTATAACAAAGATGCAAAATCAGAAGATTATGATATTTTGAAAAATGTTTTTCGGCCCGGGCATGCTGATTACACTTTTCAAATGAAGTATGGCATTCGCGACTGGAAGGGGTCAGGCCGGGCCTCGGCACGGGAGACTTTGGCGCGGGTAGCAGCCGGCGCCATTGCTCAAAAATACTTGAGAGAAAAACTCGGTATTGAATGTTTGAGCTATGTAGAACAAGTCGGAGACATTAAAACCGATATTGATTTTACTAAAGTCACAATGAAAGATATTGAGTCCAACATTATCCGTTGTCCCGATCAAAAAATAGCAGAGCAGATGATCAAGCAGATTGAAACGGTAAAAGAAGATAAAGATTCTATCGGCGGAATTATCCACGGAGTTATTAAAAATGTCCCGGCGGGCCTGGGTGAGCCGGTTTTTGACAAGTTGTCGGCGGATTTGGGCAAAGCGATGCTTTCCATTAACGCCGTCAAAGGATTTGAAATTGGTTCGGGTTTTGAAGGAGTGAAAATGAGGGGCAGTGTCCATAATGATGAGTTTTTCACGGATGAAAATAAACAAGTTCGGACCAAGACAAACAATTCGGGTGGCACGCTGGGGGGGATTTCCAATGGTGAATTAATTCATTTTCGAATTGCTTTTAAGCCTGTATCCACCATTGGCAAAATGCAAAATACTATTGATGTGAATAAAAAAGCTGTATTGCTTGAAGCCTCCGGCCGGCATGACCCTTGCGTCTTGCCCCGGGCTGTGCCTATAGTTGATGCAATGTCTGCGCTGGTGATTATGGACCATTTTTTAAGGCAAAAAGCCCAGAATCAATAAATGAATACCGTTAGAAATTTTTATAACGGGAATAAAGATAAAATTATTAATGTTAAATTTCTAACGGGATGAATGCTTTATTAAAATTGAGAAAAAAAATTGACCTATGCGACAGAGAGCTCGTAAATGTCTTTACCCGCCGGTTTTTCTTGGTTAAAAAAATTGCTTTATTTAAAAAGCAAAATAATATTAAGTCGCTGGATACGATAAGATGGAGGGAAGTTCTGGGGCAAACTCTATTTCTTTCGAAAAAAAAAGGCCTATCATCTGGATTTATGAAACATATTATGAATTTAATACACAAAGAATCTTTAAGAATTGAGAAACATATAATTTCCCAAAAGCCAAAATATGCGCCGAGAAATCAAAAAAAATAAAAAAAGGCATATTGGGATTATTGGCGGAGGCCGGTTTACCGAAACGCTTCTGCAATTATTCGGCAGAGATTTTTTCATTACCGTCTGCGGAATAAATAAAGAATCTCTTATCACTCTACGGAATAAATACTACATTAAGATAACAATGAATCTGAAAGATTTGACTGTGTGCGATGCGGTCGTTTTTGCCGTGCCGATATCGGAATTTGAAAAAGTGTTGTCCAAATATTCCGGCTTGATTACAAAAAGACAGACTTTGATGGATGTTTTATCAGTGAAGTCTCATCCCAAGAAAGTTTTTACGCAAATAATCAAAAATAAAAATATCAACATTCTTTTGACTCATCCTACCTTCGGACCGGATAGCAGTAAAAATGGCTTTCAGAATTTGCCATTTATGATTGATGACAGCATGTGCGGAGGCAAAGAATCTTTATTTTGGAAAAATTATTTTAAAAAAAAAGGGTTGAGAATACTTGAGATGTCTTCCCAGGAACATGACAAATTAGCGGCCCGTTCGCAGGGTCTGGCGCATTTTATCGGTCGAATGCTTGATAATTTTCAGATTACTAAGACTCCTATTGATACCCTAGGAGCCAGAAAACTTCTTGAGGTAAAAGAGCAGACTTGTCATGACAGCTGGCAGCTTTTTTATGATTTACAGCATTATAATCCATATACCAAAAAAATGAGAATTGATTTAGGCAAGAGTTTTAATCTTGTTTTTAATAAACTTCTGCCGGAGAGGGTAGATATGCGTTTTGTGACTTTCGGTATCCAGGGAGGCCAGGGCAGTTTCTGCGAGGAAATGCTCAAAGAACATATTAAAAATAAAAAAATACAAAATTCCTCAATTAAATATTTATTCACTTCAGAGCGGGTTTTAGACGAGCTTTCAAAAGGCAATATAGATTTGGGCTTATGCGCGCTACACAATAGCCTTGGGGGAGTTGTAGATGAGACTTTAAAAGCAATTGCGCGGCACCAGTGCAATATTGCGGGAGAATTCAGCATCAAGGTCAGGCATTTTTTGATGAAAAGAAAAGATATCACTTTTAATAAGCTTACCCATATCATGGCTCATCCGCAGGTATTCAAGCAGTGCAAAAATAATATAAAGAAATTTTATCCCAAGCTTCAAACAATCAGCGGAAAGGGCGACCTGGTCGATACCGCGCGCGCGGCTGAAATGCTTTCCCGCGGACTATTGGCGAAAAATTATGCCATCTTGGGGTCAAAATCTATTGCGGATTTATATGATTTAGAAATAATCAGGGAAAATCTGCAGGATGATGAGCATAATTTTACTTCTTTTGTCTTGTTAAAAAGAGTATGAAAATCATCAAGCTTAGACCTATCAAAAAATCAGTATATAGGCCGATAAAATCAATAAAAATTGAGGGTTCAAAAAGCTACACTAACAGAGCTCTGCTTCTCTCCGCCATTGCGCCCCATCCAGTAACTATCATAAATCCCCTGAAATGCGATGATACGGACGCAATGATAGATTGTTTGCGGTGTTTGGGTATTGCTATTGATGTCGGTCCGAATTTCATTAAGGTAAATGGTTCGGTCAAAGATATTAAAAATAAAACATACAAACTCAATGCCCGCTTGTCGGGTACGACTATTCGTTTTATTTTGGCCTTTTTAACTATTGTTCCCGGGATTAAAATTTTAGAAGGGGAGAGTGGACTAAACAAGCGTCCGATCAGAAATTTGGTTCTAGCTTTGCGGAAGATGGGCGCTAAAATAGAATATTTGGAAAAGGAAGGCTATCCTCCCCTTAAAATAAAATCATCCAGGCTGAAATCCGGAAATATTACAATAAATGGCGGAATCAGCAGCCAATATATATCCGCCTTGCTGATGATTTTGCCCTGCGCGCCAAAAGGGAGTATTAAAATAAGCGGCGAACAGATTTCCAAGCCTTACATAGATATGACTATTGATATTATGAAAACTTTCGGAGTGGAAATAAAAAATAATGAATATAAAAGTTATGAATTAATTTCCCGGGGTATATATCGGGCAAAAAAATATCTGGTTGAAGGTGATTTTTCAAGCGCCGGCTATTTTTTTGCCCTGGCTGCTCTCGCCAAGCTCAAAATTACCGTTTATAACCTAAATCCTAAGTCCGTCCAGCCCGATAAAAAAATTCTTTCTGTATTAGAGAGTATGGGCAACATTGTGCACTATCATAAAAATGGAATAACACTAGAAGGCAGAGGTGTACGTCCGGTATCGGTTGATATGATTGATTTTCCCGATCAAGCGCAGACGCTTGCAGTCTTGGCGGCTTTTGCCAAGGGTCGTACGGTTTTGTCCGGAATTCAATCTCTGCGCGTTAAAGAGACGGACAGGATCCATGCCATTATGAGTGAGCTTGCGAAGATGGGCATACGGACTAAGTTAAAAAATTATACCTTAAGCATATACGGAGGAGCGCCAAAAGGGGCCCGGATAAAGACATATAAAGACCATCGGATGGCCATGTCTTTTGCTGTGGCCGGAGCAAAGCTCAAAGGCATGGAAATAGAAAACCCGGATGTTGTCGCTAAAACATTGCCTATTTTTTGGACATTACTTTTTTCTTTTTCTGTGGGTATGGACATAAAGGGTGATAAAAATCTTATTCTTATCGGCATGAGAGACAGCGGTAAATCAACTATTTTAAAGCTTCTTGCAAAAAGGCTCCAAATGGCATACATTGATGTAGACAATCTTATTGTTTCGGAAGCGGGTATGAGCATAGGAGAGATTGTGCAGAGAAACGGCTGGAAATATTTCAGGGACAGAGAGTCTGAAGTTATTAAAAAAGTATCTTCATTGACCGATACTCTCATCGCTACCGGGGGGGGTTCGATTGTGCGGACAAAAAATGCGAATTATTTGAAAAAGAACGGCGCCTTTATTTTCTTGAATGCGGGAGCAGATACTTTGGTTAAAAGAAATAACAAACTTTCTTTAAAGCCGAGGCTGACAGACAGAAAGACAATCAATGAAGAAATACAGATTCTTTTGGAAGAAAGAATTAGTTTATACAATGAGTTGGCTGATATCACGGTATATGTGGATAACAAAAAACCGGAAACAGTTGTGAATGAAATTATTGAGAAGCTTGGAATGAAAAATAATACATTAAAAATCAATATAAATTCAAAATGAAAACAATCTTACTCATCCATGGCGCCAATTTGAATTTGCTGGGGAAACGCGATCCGCATCATTACGGCAATTTTACTTTAAAGCAATTGGAAAATCAGGTCAAAGTTAAAGCCAAACTTTCTGATTTTAAGGTTAAAAGTTTTCAATCAAATCATGAAGGAGCGCTTATTGATTATATACAAAAAAATTCGCCTCAAGCCGGCGGAATTATTATAAATCCGGGCGCTTTCACCCACTATTCATATGCCCTCCACGATGCTCTTTTAGACACTCTTCTGCCTGTCATAGAGGTTCATCTTTCAAATATTAAAAACCGCGAAGGCTGGAGAAACCAGTCGGTGATTGCGCCTGTTTGCCGGCAGGTTATTTCGGGTGAAAAAGAAAAAGGTTATTACAAGGCAGTGGTAGTTTTAAAAAAAATAATGGATTCAAATAATAAATTACAGAATAAAAAATAATATGACATTGAAAAATTCAGATAAAATGGAAAAGATAAACATGGTCATGGGTAATCCCATCAGCCAGAGCAAAAGTCCGTTATTGCACGGTCAAATTTATAAGCTTCTAAAGCTTTATGCCGTCACTGTGCCTGTTGCCGATTCTGATGTAAAAAAACTGGTATCAAAAATCAGAAATGAATCTATCGGCCTGACCGCGGTCACGATGCCTTTTAAAAAAAGCGTGATTCCGCTCCTGGATCGCATTGATAAGGTGGCAAGAAAAGTCAAAGCTATCAATACCATTATCAATAAAAATGGAAAATTATCCGGCTATAATACCGACATAGACGGAGTCAGGTATGCCCTGCGTAAACTCCGGCTTCAGAATAAAAGAGTCCTGCTACTCGGCGCCGGCGGCGCGGGTTATGCGGTGGCATATGTGGTCCGAGAGCGGGGTGGCAAGCTATTTTATCTCAATCGGAATGTACAAGAATCTCTGGTGATACAAAAAATTTTTCAAGGCCGGATAGCCAAAGTCGGGGAATTATCCGCCGGTGATATTGACGTTATTATTAATGCCACGCCGGTTGGCATGTTTCCGGATGTTCAGTCTTTGTCCGCTCCGGATAAAATTATAGATAAAAATAAGGTAGTCTTTGATGTTGTCTATAGCCCACTTGAGACCAAACTCCTGAAAGTAGCCAAACAAAGAGGCGCGAAAACTATTTCCGGAATAGATATGTTTCTTGCCCAGGGCATAAAGCAGATTGAACTCTGGACAGGCAAGAATATCATTAATTCGTCTTTAGTAAGCAGGCTTAAAAAATTACTTATTGTATGAACTTAACCGTTATAAAAAAACTGCCTCCCGCTGAAGAAATTATAAAGCGTTTTCCTCTGGGAGAAGCGGGACATAGAAAAATCAAGCAAGACAGGACAGAAATTAAAAATATTTTGGAAGGCAAAGATCGGCGTTTTCTGGTTATCGTAGGGCCCTGCAGCGCCTGGCCAAAGGAGGCGGTCTTGGAATATGCGCAAAGATTGAAAAAATTGGAAACAAAATTTAAAAATTATCTTAAAATAGTTATGCGCGTCTTTATTCAAAAACCCCGCACAACCAAAGGGTGGACCGGACCTCTCAATCAGCCTGACCCTTTAGGGAAACCGGATATTGAAAACGGCATATATTATACTCGGGAGATGATGGTAAAAATTATAGAGCTGGGTCTGCCGATTGCCGATGAAGCGTTATTTACTCACAATGAAAAGAGCTTTTTGGAATTGTTATCTTGGGTTGCTATTGGCGCCAGGAGCGCCGAAGATCAGGAGCACCGCATATTCGCCTCCGCGCTTCCATGCGCCGTGGGCTTGAAGAATCCGACCTATGGCTCAATTGATATTGGAGTAAATAGTGTCGTGGCGGCTCAGTATCCGCATGTTGCCACATTTGACGGTTATGAAGTTCAGACGAAGGGCAATAAATACGCTCACTTAATTCTTCGAGGCGGAGTACAAGGACCCAACTATTCCCTGGGTTCTATAAATCTGGCTATAAAAGAGATGAAGAAACATAATATCAAAAAACCGTCAATCATCTTGGATGCCAGTCATGATAACAGTATGATGGATGGGATTAAAAATCACACCAATCAAACTTTGGTTGCCCGCAATTCTTTAAAAATTTTAAAACAGCATCCCGAATTACTCAAAGTGGTAAAAGGTTTTATGTTTGAAAGTTTCATCAAAGAGGGTAATCAAAAGGTGAATCCAAAAGAACCTAAAAAATTGGATTTGGGAGGATTGTCTATCACTGACGCATGTCTGGGTTTTGAGCAAACGGAAAAAGTATTGGCAAAATTGGCAGAATTTAAAAAGTCATATGGATCCCGTACGAAATCTTACTAACAAAGTTTCATATAGGGGGATAAGTCAATTTATTAGTTTAATTAAATTTCGTACGGGATGGAAAAAGAAATTAAAGTAAAATTAAAACGAATGATTGACAATTCGTATCCGATTATTTTTTCTCCAAAAATTTTAAAAAATTTAGGAAAGATACTTACGGCTCGCCACAGGGCCAGTTCTTATGTGATTATTTGCGATGAAACAACAAAAAAACTTTTTGGTGGTATATTGCAGACAGAGCTCCTACGTGCCGGAATGAAAAGCGTTATTCTTTCCATACCTGCCGGTGAAAAGTCAAAAAGCATGAATGCTAAAAGTTTTTTGGAAGAATCTATGCTTCGTTTTGGTTGTGACCGCAAAAGTCTGATTATCGCTTTAGGTGGCGGCGTAGTCGGCGACTTGGCGGGCTTTGTGGCTGCGACTTATATGCGCGGTATTGATTATATAATTATACCCACAACTCTGCTCGCCATGGTAGACAGTTCGATTGGCGGCAAGACAGGTATAGATAATTCTATGGGGAAAAATTTAATAGGGGCATTTTGGCAGCCTAAAGCCGTTTATATAGATTTGCATCTTCTGAACACATTGCCATTTTTTCAGTTGAAAAATGGCTTGTTTGAAGTAATTAAAATTTTTGCCACTTCAGATGAGCGGAGTTTTAAGTTTCTGCAGAAAAATCTACAGCAAATTCTAAAAAGAAATCCTAAAGTTTTAAGTAAAATTGTTTCCCGCGCTATCATGCTTAAAGCTTCCGTAGTCAGCCACGATGAGCGAGAAAGTTCCAAAAGAATGATTTTAAATTTTGGCCATACTATCGGGCATACTCTTGAGAAGTTGAGCGA
>Ga0209542_10020061_pt1 | contig 10637 bp, 16 predicted proteins | sample RifCSPhighO2_01_FD_184028 | JGI IMG/M metagenome (GOLD analysis project Ga0209542, IMG submission 184028) | Soil microbial communities from Rifle, Colorado - Rifle CSP2_plank highO2_0.1 (SPAdes) (version 2) | ecosystem: Environmental > Terrestrial > Deep subsurface > Rock core/Sediment ...
TTATCAGCAACTATTCGTACTAGTTTTTTAATGGGTTTACCTCTGGAGTGTACTCTTGCTATAATTTCCTGCCCTAAATAACATCCTTTGGTAAAAGAAACAGCATCTATTTGATTGATTTCCAAAAACATTTCGTGATTAAAATCAATACCTTGGAGGGGAATATTATTTTCCACTCTTATTTTCAAGTATTCTTCATCTGAAAGTTCTTTTTCATCAGGAAGTTTCTCTGTTAAAATATAAATTCCATAAGACTCTGGGATAGCAATCCCTTTTGGGAGATTCTTTCCAATGCAATGGATGGCTTTCAACGGTGTTTCTTCTATCTTAGTCTTACTTAATTTTAAATAATTCTGCAAGTGGTGCAATAAACGCTCTTTTACCGTTCTTTCTATGACGATGTAGATAGCGTCTTGATGTTTTACCTGATGAAAAAAAGCAACGCATTTCCCAAATCTATCTAAGAAAGCATTTTTAGGCTTGTCTAACATATTTGTCGTTAATGCGTTGAGAAATGTTTCTGGATCGTTGGTTACTCTTAAGACTCTTTTACTTAATAATTTATAGGTCATCTTTTATAGACCTTATCGTGATGGTCAAAAACTATAAACTCTACTGTCTTTTCCGCTTCATGAATTTCAAATTTAAGAACAAAACTCTTCATAATATGCACCCTCCTTTCTCCAGACAGATCATATTTTAATGATTTATAGTGCTGTGGATTCTCCAAGATTTCCTGTATCTTTTTTTCTAAAATTTTTTTTAGAGAGGGGTTCTTTTTACAAAGTTTTTCTATTGATTTCTGGCAGGATGGTTTTATTTCTAAACTGTACATTCTTCTCCCTTACTTACTCTTCTTAAATAGTTCAGAAACGGACTTTAGTTTTACGGGTTTTTCTTTTTTAATGGACTTCAGCTTCTTTATAAATTCGTCTTTAAGAGGTAATTCATCTACAGGGTGCCAGTCAATTTTTTCACAAAACTTCCATTCTTCATCATTTATTTTTCCTGTTTGCATATAGCTTTCGAAAATCAATTTTTTCATGGTTTCCTCTCTTGCAATCTCACTCCAATTCACCCATTGGAAATTTTTTAATCGGCTCTTGAATTCCTCAGATACTGATAAGGTTAAGCTCGTCATTTTAAATTTTTCCTGATTTTTTTAATGTCTCAAATTCTTTTATTTTTATTTCAAATCGCTTCTTGATATATTCCGCCCAGTTTATTTCTGGGACGGTATCTATTCTTTTCTTTAACTCTTTGGGTATTGAAATCGTGAATGTTGCCATTTCGTATATACACTATATTTTGTTTGTATATTTAAGCTTTTTGATTTGCATTTTTCGTAGTTATCTGTTTACAGCTCTCTCTTTTTTGTAGAGATAATTTAAGAGGGTTAAGAAAATGAGCTTCCACACCCGCAGGTAGATGTTGCATTAGGATTTTGTATTTTAAATCCAGCGTCCTGCAAAGAATCTTTATAATCAATTTCAGAGCCTTTAATCATGTCCAAGGTTGCTTGTGGGATAAAGACCTTGACGCCTTTTTGCTCGATGACTTTATCTTCTGATTCTTGCTCATTGACTAAACTGAAATGATATTCAAATCCAGAGCATCCTCCGGGATGGACAGAAATCTTTAATGCTGAAACGTTTTCTTTCTCTTCTATCAATGATTTGATTTTTTGAACTGCTGCGTCTGTTAATGTTATAGATTCTGAAGAGGATTTTGTTTGAGGTGTTTTAATAGCTTCGTTTAACTTGACAATAGCTTCTTTTACAACTTCATCTGTAATGCCGTGTCCTTTTAATCCCTGTTCCACGGTTTCAAATTCCGAGACATGACATCCTATGCAATGGACCCCATATCCTAGCAATGTTTCAACCGCCTGTGGAAAATATCTGGGGATATCTCCAATTAACGTGTCTTTGGTGATTTCTGTAGGTGCTTGTTTCTGCATCATCGGCTGCTGCATTTCCTGTTTTGGCTGTTCTTGCATTTGTTCTTGTTTTTTTCTTTTGAAAAAGTTAAACATCTTATACCCCCAACATTTCCCTTAGCTCTTGGGAAGGCTCCCAGGGCGGGCTGAATGTTACTTCAACTTTTGGCTCGTTGAACTTGATTTCTTTTAATTTTTGTTTAATATTGCCCACTAATTGCGGACCATACGGGCACATCGGACTGGTAAAGGTCATCTTGATATACATGTCTTTTCCTTTTATATCCATTTCGTAAATTAATCCTAGTGTCCAGACATCAATTCCAATCTCTGGATCTTGCACCTGCTTTAATGCTTCAATTGCTTGTTCTTTAGTTGGCATTTGAAACCTCTATTTGTTGTATAAAATTATCAAATCCTTGTTCTTCAATTTCCAGAGCGAGTTCTTTACCGCCTGTCTTGACTATTTTTCCGTCTATCATGATGCTTACTTGATCTGGCGTAATATAGTTTAAGATTCTGTAGTAATGGGTTATAATCAAGATCCCTTTTTGAGGACCTCGCATTTTGTTGACATTTTCTCCTACAATTCTTATTGCGTCTGCGTCAAGTCCTGAATCTGTTTCATCGAGGATTGCGTATTTCGGATTTAAAACAGCCATTTGAAGTATTTCAGAGCGTTTCTTTTCTCCGCCTGAGAATCCCTCGTTCAGATATCTTTTTGAAAATAAATCATCCATCTGCAATTCTTTCATCTTTTCTTTTAAATGTTGGTGGAATTGCAAGACATCTTTCTTTTTTTCATGAATGGCGTTGTACGCTGTTCTTAGAAAATTGCTTAACGTTACTCCTGTAATTTCAGCGGGGTATTGGAATGACAAAAATACTCCTAGCTTTGCCCTTTCATCTGGAGAACATTCTGTTATGTCTTTACCGTCCAATATTATCCGCCCTTCTGTAATTTCATATTTGGGATTTCCCATCAAGACATTTGCTAAGGTTGATTTTCCTGAGCCGTTTGGACCCATGAGAGCATGCACTTTACCGAGATCTATTTCTAGATTCACACCTTTCAAAATAGGTTCTCCGTTAATGCTTGCATGCAAGTTTTTAATCTGCAGATTGCTCATTTTGATCCCTCATGTAATACCCTAATTGAATCCACATTCTTTCTTCTCCTATTTTTACTATTGCATATGTGTGTGCTGTCCCTTCATCAAAGATGCTCAGATGTATTATGTCACGATATTCACTAACAAATCCGTCGTAAAATTTTACTATTCTATCTAAAGATACCCCTGCTTTTATTGCTTCTTGTTTGATGTCTTGTAGCATATCTGATTCTATTCTTTGTATCCTTGTTAGCTTCATTTTACATTTTTCTCCAGTAATCCTTTTAATAATGCGTTTAAACACAATAATCCGCATTTCTGCCTTACTATGCCTAGTTTAATTCCAAGCATATTCATAATGTCTTCTTTTGTCAGCTTTTTTACTTCTTCCAGCGACATGTCCTTAATTTTATCTGTCAGCATGGAAGCTGCTGCTTGCGAAATTGCACATCCTTTACCAAAAAACTTGGCATCTGTTATCTTGCTGTCATGAATTTTAGCAAAGATTTCCACTTCATCCCCGCATGTTGGATTGAATTCTTTACATTTAATGTCGCAAAATTCTAATTTTCCGAAATTATGAGGATTCTTGAAATGGTCGAGAATGTTCTCTCTGTAGACATCATCCTCCCTACCCCCTATCCAATTCGGATTCATGTTTTCCATTATTGAAACACCTTTTCAACTGAGTGTAATGCTTTGACTGCAGCATCAATGTCTTCTTTTGTATTGTAAATGTAAAAGCTGATTCTACAGACACTATTCACTTTCAAAACTTCCTTATTTAAAGGCATTGCGCACATGTGCCCTGCCCTGACAGCTATTCCTTGCTTATCTAACAGCGCTGCAACGTCATGAGGATGAATATTACTAAGGTTAAATGAAATGACTCCTCCTTGGAGTTCTGGATTTTGAGGTCCGTACAAAATGAGGTTAGGAATTTCCTGTAATTTTCTTAACGCATATGCGGTTAATTCTTTTTCATGTTCTCTTATTGAATTCATTCCTTTTTCTTGCAAATATTCTACAGCTTTTGCCAATCCTATTGCTTCTGCTATTGCCGGAGTGCCTGCTTCAAATTTGTAAGGAAGATCATTAAAGATTGTATCCTTAAATGTAACCTGCTTAATCATCCCTCCACCGTATTGGAAAGGATGCATTTTTTCTAATATTTGTTTTTTGCCGTATAACACTCCTATTCCTGTTGGTCCAAGCATCTTGTGGCCTGAAAAGGCAAGAAAATCTACATCTAATTCCCGGACATTAACGGAAAAATGAGGAATAGCCTGAGCAGCATCCACAATCATGAGTGCTTTCTTATCATGAGCTAATTTTGTTAACCTTTTTACATCATTTATTGTTCCCAAAACATTAGACATGTATGTAGCTGATACTATTTTTGTTTTTGAGGTTATTACTTTTTTAGCGTGCTCATAATCTAACGTCCCATCTAGTTTTACTTGAATATATTTAATGCTGAATCCTTTTTCTTTTGCGATTTGCTGCCAAGGAACAAGATTTGAATGGTGCTCCATCTGTGTAAGAACAACTTCATCTCCTTTCCTGAAGGATTTTGTCAAAGAATAGGCAAGCAAATTTAATGACTCTGTGGCTGATCGCGTAAAAATAATTTCTTCTGGAAAAGCGTGAATAAAAGAAGCTACTACGGCATGAGCGTGGTCATACGCTTCTGTTGCTTCTTCACTTAACTGATAAATGCCCCGATGAACATTTGCTCGATATTCATTGTAATATTTATTCATGGCTTCAACTACCTGCTGAGGTGTCAAACTTGATGCAGCACTGTCTAAATAGGTTAGAGGCTTTCCGTGTATTTTTCTTTGCAAGACGGGAAAGTCCTGTTTCATCTTTGTAAGATGTATGATTTGTGCTTTCATTGTACACCTTCCAATCCCTGAGCAATTAACTGCTGGACTTGTTGTTTTATTTTTTCGTGTGTTATTTTTTCTAGGATAGGGTTGAAGAATCCTTCTACAATGGTTTTCTTTGCTATTGATTCAGGGATCCCTCTTGAAGTCATATAAAATAATTTTTCTTTATCCAATTGACTGATGGTTGCTCCGTGAGAGCATTGCACTTCATTATTTTCAATTTCCAAGTTAGGGTCGGCCTTTATTCTTGCATCATTACTTAACAAAATGGTTTCTTTTTTCTGATACCCCTGGCAGTTCTTTTTTCCTGGCTGAATCTTTACCAGTCCCGTATATGCCGCTTGCGCTTTGTCTTTTAGGACAATTCTTGTTAACATATTGCTTTTGCTTTCAGAAGCTGCGTGGATGATTTCATTGGTTACCTGAATTTGGTTTTCTTTATCGCCAAAAATAACTCCTTGGATTGTTGTTTCTGACGCTTCTCCCTGAAGCTCTGTTCGGATGGATGTGTTGATATTTCCCCCCAGATAACATTCTATCCAGTGTAACGCTGCATTCTTTCCTACAACAGCGTGTTTTCTTGATTCTTCAGATTGTGTTTTTAATGCAATATACATAACGTGTGCGTTTTCTTCTAATTTAATGTTAACATTTCCCTTCCCCGTATCAATAACTTTTACCTGGCTGTTTTTTCCTATGGTAATTGTATTGTCAGTATCTTGATCGAGAATTATTTCTTTTTCGCTGTTTGCTGGAAGGATTAGTGTGTTCATTTTTTATCCTACGGTTCCCTCCATTTCCAATTCAATGAGTTTATTTAATTCTACAGCGTATTCTATAGGGAGTTGCTTTACAATGGGCTCTATAAATCCTGAAACAACCATCTGCATTGCCTGCTCTTCTGTTAATCCTCTGGATTGTAAATAAAAGACTTCATCATCCCCTATTTTTCCTACTGATGCTTCGTGGGCAATGTCTACGCTGTTGTTTTCAATTGCCATATGGGGATAGGTATTTGAAGCTGAGCCGTCATCAATTAATAATGCGTCACAGACTACAGAGCATTTTGTATTTGTTGCATTCTTTGCTGCTCTCACTAACCCTCTGTAGGTTGAGACCCCACCTCCTCTGCTAATGCTTTTTGCTTTTATTGTTGATGTTGTATTGGGGGCTGCGTGAATAACTTTGGAACCGGTATCCTGGTTTTGTCCAGGACCTGCAAATGCAATCCCTAAAGAGTCTGACTTTGCTCCTTCCCCCCTTAATACTGTACAAGGATAAAGCATTGTAGTTCCGCTTCCTAAATTTCCATTAATAAATTCCATTAGTCCATTTTTATCTACCATTGCTCTCTTTGTGTTCAAATTGTAAGTGTTCTTACTCCAGTTCTCTACTGATGTATACCTGACACGCGCATTTTCTCCCACAAAAATTTCTACACACCCTGCATGAAGAGCTTTAGCTTCAAACTGAGGGGCTGAGCATCCTTCAATATAATGTAATTGTGAGTTTTTATCTACGATGATTAACGTGTGTTCAAATTGCCCTCCTCTTTCTGCATTCATCCTAAAATATGCCTGTAAAGGAATGTCTACTTTTGTATTAGGAGGAACGTAAATAAATGTTCCACCACTCCAAACAGCTGCGTGCAACATGATAAACTTGTGATCATTTACAGGAATGCAAGAAGTCATGAAATATTTCTTTACTAGTTCTGGATATTTTTTAACTGCAACATCCATGTTTTCAAAAATAACTCCCTTGTCTGATAATTCTTTCTTGATATGATGATATGCCATCTGTGAATCAAATTGAAAGCCTGCTCCACCAAATGATTTTCTTTCAGCTTCTGGAATACCAATACGTTCAGCTGTTTTTCTTATTTCTTCTGGGACATCTTCCCATTTAGTTGCTTCCTTGATTCCTGGCTCTACATAATACGTTATTTTATTTAAATCTAAAGCGGACAAACTTGGGCCCCAAGAAGGCATGGGTTTTTCCTGGAAGAGTGTGAATCCCTGCAATCTTTTTTTCAGCATCCATTCCGGCTCACTTTTACTTTCAGAAATATGCCTTACTACTGCTTCAGATAATCCTGGGTCAGATACATATTTGTTTTTAATTTTTGTAAAATTATCGTACCTTGATCTATCTACTTGGAATTTCTGCATCCCTTGCATGAGAATCACCTCCAAAACAGGAGATTAATTCCGGAGAGCAATCTTGTGGAATAGGGGAAAGTTGCTTGTGAATTTTACACATTTCTCCTGACTGCTTAATAAGCCTGATTAAACGCTGCATCTCTCTTAATAAGGTAAGTTTGTCTGTAATGATCTGAGAAGATTTCTTGACTTCCTCTAAGATCGGCTTGCTGAATTCTACCTTACTTCCCCGTTTATCGTGGATGTATTGACTTACTGCAGCGGGGGCTATTTGGAGGTAGTCTGCTATTTGCCTTTGTTTTAAGCCATGGGCTTTCATAGCTAGGGCTAGCTGATTTCTTAATGTGGGAAGTATGTAAAATACTTCAATTTCCTGGGGTTGGAGAAGTGTTTGTACCATTTTAGGGATACCTCTTTTATTTTAATAGAAAATTAACGTGTGTTAAGTTTTTAAAGATTGCGGTTATTCCTAGGATTCGTTTAATTGGGCATAACTAAAAAGAACTCTAAATGCCCTGCACCAGACCAAGACTTTGTTATATTTTTCTAAATCTATATTTTCAGGAAGGTTGTAATTCACATTCCCTTTTGTTGCCTTGATCTTTCCCAAATCAACAATGTCATCATTGCTTAGATCTGAAGAGAGATAGATAAACAAATCAGGACCGTTTACAGTCTCAAAATTTTCAAACCTTAACACTTTTCCTTCTGGTGTGTCAATTACCAATGCTTTCCCCATCACATCATGAGCACTGGGCTCAAAGAATCCTTCTGCAATTAATTCTGCAGTTGAAGGCATTTGTTCTTCCGTCTCAAGAACTTCATCTTTCATTTGTTCAACTTGGTTTTCAAATTCCTGCCTCTCTTGTTCAGACATTATAGATAGAGCGTCTTTTACTTCTAAGGGTGAGGGTTCATTTACTTCTATATCAATAAACAACGGAGAAAGAAGGTACCATGCTGCTATTAAGACAATTACCGCTATGAGAATTATCCACCTTTTCTTCATTACCAAAAATAAAAATTCTCTTTATATAAATATTTTGCTATTTTATATTGGCACCTATTGCCTCAGAAATAGTTCTATAGCCATCTTTCTCCAATAATTCAACGAGGCCTTTGTTTATTTCCTTGATCAAACTTGGGCCGTTATAGATTATTCCCGTGATCAGCTGGACTAAAGAAGCACCGTTTTTTATTTTTTCATACGCGTCTTCTGCGTTAAAAATTCCACCCACCCCTATCAGAACATATTTTCCTTTGGTTTTTGTAGAGATATATTTAATGAGTTCATTACTTTTCTTCTTTGTTGGCAATCCACTTAAACCGCCTTTCTGTGTAAGATTATCAAACTCTTTTCTATCTGTGGTAAGATTAGAAACCACAAATCCTTTGATGAACGTATATTTTTTACATACTTCCAAAAAATCATCTATCTGCTTTTTGCTGAAATCCGGCTTGAGTTTTATAAGAATTGGTTTGGTTATCTCTTTTTTTGAAAATACTTTCATTAATCTGTCAAAGTTCTTTATTTCACAAAAAGAAAGATTATCAGGGGTGTTGGGGCAACTGATATTGATAGTGAGGTAGTCTCCTGTGTCTTTTAAATTCTCGTACGCTTTCAGATAATCTTTGATTCCTTTCTCGGTGTCAAAAATAATATCCTGGTTATTTGCCCTTGCAATACTCACCCCTATCGGAAATGTAAACTTCTTATTTTTTAATTTATGAGCTATTCTTTCACTTCCTTCATTACATAATCCGTAGTTAACAACTATAGATTTTCTTTCAGGAATCCTGAATAATCTTGGTTTAGGATTCCCCTCACATTTTTCTCCTGTTACACTCCCAATTTCTTCAAATCCAAATCCAACGCTTGGTACTATCTGAGTTAAGTTAGCATTCTTATCAAAACCTGCAGAAAGTCCTACAGGATTCTCAAATTTTATTCCTAAAACTTCAAGGTTTAATTTTTTATTCTTGTAGTTAAAAGATTTTGAAATGACCTTTCTTGTTAGAATATTGCTTCCTAAGATTTTTCCCAGTGTTGTTGCTTGATTGTGAACTCTTTCAGGGTCGCACTTAAACAATACCGGTCTGATTAACGTTTTATACATCATTATACAACCTAACTTTTGTTAATTTATTTTTTTCCTTCTTAACAAGTTTGCGTTTGACACCACTGTACTTAAAGACCATACTCCTCTCTTTCTGCGCTACTTTAAAAAAATTACCTTGCTTTTTCAAGCAAGGCGTTATAGACCACAGCGAATAACCATCCTACAAGCAGTCCTAAGATTACCATTTCTATAAGCCCAAACACTACACTGCCCAACATCATATTGGTTCCTGCAATTGCCATCATGTTAAAGCCATGGAATAAAGCACATACGATGTAGACAATTCCAAAAACCGAAGCGAGACTTAAAGAAACAACTTTAGGATTTAGCAGATCTTTCTTTTTAGCCAATCATATCACCTCCTTTGTATTTATTCCCATACAAATGTCCTTTCTTTATCCATTGGAATTCCTTGAATCTTGATGGTAAACTTATTTATAGCGTTATCTACCTTGAAGTTTAAACTCCCAGAAACATGATGTCCTGATAGTTTAGGGGCTGAATTGGGCTTTACTTCGTTTCCGTTGTATTCTAATGTTGCTAGCTGAGTTAAATCAAACTGGCTTAAATCAACAGAATGTGTATTTGTGTTCACTACGACTTCCAGGATTCCGTTATTAACTTGTTTTGGTGTTAAAACAATTTCTACATCATCATTATTTGTAGTCCCTGATGATTTAGGCAAGAAACTTCCTATATTGGCTATGCTCTTCCCATCTAGGAGATTATCTTTCCATGAAGAAATTAAGAATATGCCTAGTATTATTATAAAAACAATTCCTCCCAGGATATACAATGTTTCTTTCTTGTTTCCCTTATTCATTTTTTCCTCCTTTCTAGTTTCTCTTTCAGAAAGAGTGTAATTGCAATCACAACCAGTATTCCCCCTATCAGCCAGAAAAATTTTGCATAAGGTTGTACAGTTTGGAACGGAACCCCTGTAATTATTAATCCTGTGTTCAGTAGTATGAGCTTTTTGGAGATGCACTCTTTTATGAAATACACTATGATTGTAATAATCAATAATCCGAAAGCGATGCTCCATAAGGGAAGGGCAAATTTGTTTAAGAAAAATAAAGGCAGTCCTGTAACGCTGATTCCTATAACACTTAATAAAGCAATTAGCCCTAAACAGATATTGTGGCAGATTTGCCATGATCCAAAGAGACTGGTAATTCCTGAAACACTTCCAACACCTTCCAGTAATTTTTCCTTAAGATACTTTACCACTTTTTGCAGCACTCCACGATTTTATCAAAGAATATTTTAATTGAGCTTTTCTTCCTATAGAAGTATACACCTATGAAGGTTATCCATAAAATTATTAAAAATAGAATTATTTTGTAGAAATCTTCTGAAAACTTTATTATATTATAAGCAATAAAGATAAGCGAAAGTAGAAACGGCAATCT
>Ga0209542_10020062_pt1 | contig 10637 bp, 17 predicted proteins | sample RifCSPhighO2_01_FD_184028 | JGI IMG/M metagenome (GOLD analysis project Ga0209542, IMG submission 184028) | Soil microbial communities from Rifle, Colorado - Rifle CSP2_plank highO2_0.1 (SPAdes) (version 2) | ecosystem: Environmental > Terrestrial > Deep subsurface > Rock core/Sediment ...
CAAGCGTCTGCGCCTCTTCGACGATCACGGACTGCGGCGAGAAGAACGACGGACCCGGGCCGAAGCCGATCGCGACGTCGGTAGGTCCGGCGCCGCGCCCGAGTTCGGCCCGGCCTGTCGCCCCGAACCCGCGCAGCAACTCAACGCCGCCGCGCTCCAGGCCTGCCGTCGACCCGCTCCGGAGCGGCAGCTTGCCGATGACCCCCAGCGCCTTGTCGATCACCGCCAGCCGGTTCCTGGCGTGCAGGTACGCGACCGACGCGCCGACCTCGCGCGCGGCGGCCTGGGCCAGCGCAGCCGTTGCGTGGACGGTCGCGGCCTTGCGGATCGCAACCGCTTCGACGTTCGGCGCGGCCTTCTGGCCTGGCGCGAGCGCCCCGAGGAACCCGAGGGCCTCGATGCCGAATCCACTGATCGACTTCCCGAACTTCGCAACGTCGGGGATGTCCTGGCCGACGCGGATGGCCGTGGCGAGGTAGGAGATGGTGACTTGGACGACCGCCGCGGCGGCCAGTGCCGGAACGAACTTCCCGCGGAGGAGCGCCGTCGTGGCCTGCCGCATCGCGCCGTGCTCGGTGACAACGCCGCCGAGGCGGTTGAGGGCGGCCATGCCCTTCTCGAGCCGCCCGTACTGCTTCAGGACGGCGTCGAGACGCGACACCTCCTTGACCTTCCGCTGGATCGGGTCGAGGAACGCCACCCGCGCCGTCGTCTCGGGCAGTCCCGGCATCGGCACATGGATCTCACCTGCCGACATGCGGGCCTCGCGGGTCAACGACGCCCGGCGGCATCACGATCTTCTGGTTCTGGTTGACACGCGCGAAGAACGCCGCCATCTCCTCGGCGCTGGCGAACCGATCCGCGTCCGCGCTCTCGCCGGTCGTCAGGCGCGCGTACTCGTCGAGCCGATCCTTCAGCCACTCGACGTGCCGCTTCGCCTGCTCGCCGCCGAAAGAGGTGTTGAACGCGGCGATCTCGCGGAGGTCTTCCTCTGCCTGAATCGCCGCCACATGCACCTCCAGCCCCAGCAACTTGCCCGGCGTGATCTTGCCCAGCGCCCGCATTACGCCCGGCCCGACGTAGCGCGAAACTCGGATCAGCCGGGCGACGAAGGGTCCTTGACCACCGCCTCGGTGTCGGCCGCGTCCTGCTTCGCGAACGCCACGGACTGCTCAGACCACGCCCTGATGATCCCGGCGCACTGGTCGCCCGTGAGCCGCCTCACGATGGCCTCGGGCAGCGACGGCGCGACGAATTTGACCTGGCCCTCCAGCGCGTCGAGGCGCCCGATGCCCTCGGCCTTGTCCGCGCTCTCGATCAGCGCCTGGAACTCGCGGAGCGTCGTGAGGTCGTTCGGTGCCAGGACGTGTTCCTCGCCGCCGATCTTGATCCGCATCGGCGGACGGATCAGCGCGTCGAGGTCGAGGACGGTTACGGGATTCGGGGCGACCATTGCGGGCCTCCTACTTGACCGGGACCATCTCGGCCGCGCGCACCGCCTCGGCGTGTTCCTGCCACTTCGCGACCAGCGCCGCGGCTTCGGCGTCCGTCAGCGCGTCGAGCCGCTGCGATGGGACCCCGTTGCCGAGGACCCGCAGTATCGCGCGCGGGCCGTGCGGGCGCATGGCTTCGAGTGCCTCGTTTAGCGGATGCTCGGACCGGAGTAGGCGCGGCCCAGCAAGCTGGTACACCTGCCGCAACGGCTTTCCGTTCGCGCCGATCTGCGGCATACCGTCGGCCCCGAGGATCGCGTCCGCGAATTGCACGGCGCCGGCCGCGTCGATGCCGGTCGCCCTGTAGTGCCGCGGGTCGAGGCCGCCACTCTTGTTGACGTAAATCTCCACGGCTTACGTCGCCGCCGCGAGGCCGAAGTCGATGAGCTGCTTCCCGGCCGTCTTCGTCGTGTCGATGATCGCGTCCCACTCGGTCATGAGGTTCACGTACTCGAGGCCCTGCTTGATCGTGTCGCAGCGCGTGCACACGGCCTTCCAGACGTTCACGTCGCTGGAGATCGTGCCGTCGTCCACGTCGAGCGGGTGGAAGATCAGCGCGACGGAGATCGTGGTGCCGATCTTCGACGCCGCCATGAGACCGCCGAGGCCGAGGGCCGAACCGCCGGTCGAGCGCAGCGTCGAGGTCTTACCGAGCGCACGCTCGAGGTTGGCGTAGGAGAACTCGAGCAGGCCGAACTTGAGCTTGACGTTGTCGCCGCGATTGAACATCTGCATGATCGACGAGCCGTACTGGTCGGACGTGACGCGCTCCCAGTCGGTCGTACAGGTGATCTCGACGCCGCCCTTCGTGAGCCCCATCGCGGTGCCGCCGATCGACACGCGCATGTTCGGCGCGACGATGTTGGCGGGGGTTGCCGTGAACGCAATGGCCATGGGTGCGCGCCTCCGTTGCTGGAGCGGGCGCGCCGTTACACGAAGGCGCCTCCTCGCTCTACAGAGGTGCGGCGGGCGTCGGGCTTACCCTCGGAGGATCTCGAACCGCGGCTGCTCTTCGTCCGCGTCGAGGTCGTCGTCGGCGTCGATCAGCGGCGTGATACCGGCCCACGCCTTCGAAGCGGCCTCGCCTGCGTCGGTCAGGAGCGCGACCTGGTCGGCCTGCTCCATGACCAGCATCGGCAGCGCGGCGATGATCGACACCGCGTAGTGCGGCGCCCAGAGGTTGCAGTAGCGGTCGATGTTTTGGAGCCGCACGAGTTCGTAATCCCCGACCGAGTTGACCCGCCACGGACCAGCATACTGGCCCTTGACCACGCCCTGCGCGTTCCCGCGCCGCTGCGGCATGGGCGGGATGGCATCCTGCATCTTCGCAACGAAGTCGCGCCGGGCCTGGACGTGCTGGTCGAAGAACGTCGCGAGGCCTCCCGTCTTCGGGAAGCGGTTGCCGAAGCCGTTGTAGCGGACCTCGATCTCGGTGTCGGTGCAGAGGAGCGGATAGCACCGGATGATCGAGTCGGCCTCGACGTACTTGAAGTAGACCGACCCGGAGAGGCCGCTGCTGTTAACCTCGGCCAGAGTCTTCTTCGTAAAGGTCGTCGGCGACCCGTGCCCGGCCGTGACTTCGCAGACCTTGCTGGTCAGGTCGATGTCTTCGTAGACCTCGAGCAGCGTTGCCGTAACCTTGAAGTAGACGCACCCGGCATCCGTGTTCGACGCCGCCGCGCCGGTGAGCGTCACGCGCTCGACCTGCCCGGCGTTGTCACCTCTCAGCGGCGGCCAGAACGCAGGCACGTTACCGCCTCCGCTCCGCTCGCCGCGCCGCTTCGCGGGCCTTCGCCGCGATCATGCGCGCCTGGTCCCCGTCCGGCCGCCGTCCCGTGTTCTGCTCGTACTGGTCGGCCATCCGCTTCTCGACCCGTTCGATGGCGCCGCGGGCGTTGTCCTCGCTGCTCATCGCGCCTTCCTGGTGGCTCGGCCCGCCGTCTTCGTCGGCTTCGTCACGGTGCTCGTCTCGACGGGCTTCGCCTTTGGTGCCTTCGCCGCAGCGCGCGCCGCGATCTGCTCGGCGCAGATGTCGCGCATGGACGGGGTCAGGTCGCCCTCGTAGCAGTCGAGGAGCATCTCCCGCTTGTCCGCCGGCAACTCGCTGGCGTCCTTCCAACCGCGACGGATGCCGTCCTCGTACTCGGCCATGGAGTGGACGAGGATGATCTCCGGCGCGAACCGAACCGCGCCGGACCCGCGCTTCGCGGTCGCCATCGAGGCCGCGATATCCGCCTCGCCGTCGGCGTTCCGGACGATCCGCATGTTCGTCGGCGGGTCGTGGCGCAGCGTCTTGCCGGTCCACATGTGCCGCGGCTCCCAGCCGATCGGGTCCGCCCACCGGCCGCGGTACTCGATGCCTCGCCTCGCCTGCTTGATCGCGGACGGCGCCGAACCGGGCGCGTAGCGGCTGTGCGCCACGAGAGACATCGGCGTCGAATCGGGCCGAGGAACGCTCACCGCTTCACCCCTGATGGGATCGCGGCAGATGGGGCGTGCGCGATGGCGACAGCACACGCGGCCCTGAGCGCCTTCGGGACGTCCTCGCCGTAGTACGCGCGCCACATGGCCTTGACTTTCTCCGGGGCGAGCTCGACCGGGAGCCATCCCTTTCCGGCCCGCGAGCGCGCGTCTGCCGGGTCGTTGACGTGTACCGTGTAGGGCAGCGGCTTCGCGCTCGGCGCGTCATGCTTCGTGATCTGCCCCGTCCAATACCAGCCGGGCTTGAAGTCGCGCAGCACGTCCGGCTTCGCGGCCGGCTTCGCGCCTTCCTCGCTTATCTCGTAGTGAGCCAGCGAGTCATAGGTGATCGTGAGCGGACGGTCTTCGGTGCGTGGCATTGCGGGCCTCCCCCTTCGTGGTGAGGATCTGGGCCACGAGAGCGGAAAGGGGTCGCCCTCGTGGCCCAGCCGGAGTTACTTCGCTTCCGCACCCCCCGGCTGGGCGGACCGCCCGCGATTACTCGTGGTCGGTGACGATCTTGATGCCGCCGTTCGCCGCGATGTTGACGTTCTCGTCGCCGTAGCAGACCGTGCAGACGAGCTCGGTGCCGCGCAGCGAGGCGTCGCGCTGCGCCTCGACCTGAAGCGCCCTCTTCATGACGAGCACGATCCCGCACTGATCGGTGAGCGGGAACATCGCGCCCTGCCGGTCCGCGTCGGCCGCCACGCTGGCGCAGTTCGTCGACATGATCACGCCGACACCGTAGACGGGCACCATCTCGCCGACGAGTGACTCCGGCGTGACGTTCGACCACGGCGTACCCGTCGTGCTGGTGAGGTCCGTGCGGAGGTCGAACATCTGCTGCGGGTGCAGGACCGCGACGTAGGGCCCCTGCGCGTCGCCGTTCTCGAGCGTGTACAGCGCCGTGAGCCAGTTGGCCTCGGTCAGGTTCACGCCCGTCGAACCGGCCGTGTTCGAGTAGTCGGCGAACTCGGCCGCGAGGTCGAGGTCCATCTTCGTCGCCGCCGCGAGGCCGAGCTGGCGCGCGTAGTGGTCCGGCCCGACGATGCTCGCGTTGGCGAGGAAGTCGAGCAGCGTGACCATGAGGCCGACCTCGACCGCCGTGCACGAGACCTCGGTCGGGTTGAATGCCGTGTTCGCGAGGTCCGTGCCCTCGGAAAGGGTCGCCGCGGTGAGCAGCGGGTCCTTCGGGAAGTCCACCTTGTTGGTGATCTGCGCGCTGATGTCCACCGTCCGGACGAGCGGCGCGATCTTCGCGGCGCTGTACGCGGCGCGGAGGATCATGCGCTCGACGACCTCCGTCTGCTGAAACTCGGCGCCTGCCGTGGTCGTGATCTCGTTCGCCATGGTGTCGGCTCTCCTCAGTTAGCCGAGGTGTGCTCGGCGCGTTACTCGTCCCTGGTGTGGTTACGCGGGCTTCGCCTTCCGCAGCGCCGCCCCGATCAATTCCTCGCGCCGCTTGGCAAAGTACTGCGGCTTCGACTGGATCACGCTCTCCGGCTCGCGGTTGCTGTTCGTGAACTTGCCGCGGAAGATCCCCGCGGCAAGGCCGGCGTCGAACTCGGCGTCGGTCATTTCCTTCACCGACTTCGGCGCCCCAGCCGGCGCGCTCGGTGTGGTCGCCCCCGCCCCAGGCTGGGCGCTCGCCGCGATCAGGAGCGACACGGCCGGCGACTTCGCGAACGCCTCGAAGGCCGCGCCCAGCGCCTCGGTCTTGCCACCGACGCTCGCCACGACCTCGCCGCTGTCGCGCGCCTCGACCTTGTGTTTCGCCTTGAACAGCGCGACCGCGGCCTCGCGGGCGTCACCGTTGACGAAGTTGAACCGACCCGCCGCGGCGTGGAGCGCCGACGCGCTGGCGGTCTCGTTGAAGCGCGAGGTCAGCGCCTTGATCTGCTCCTCGGCGGTCGCCTTCGCCGCGACCGCGCCGGCCGCGTCCTTGTCCTTGGCGTCGAGGCTCGCCTTGTACTGCGCGATCTCGGCGTCCTTCGCGGTCAGCTTCTCGAGGAGCGGCGACACCTGGGAGCGGACCGCCTCCGCGACGAGGGCCGCCACGTCGGGGCCTGGCGCAGGGGTTCCGGTCGCAGGCGCCGCACCGGCCGCGGGCGAACCGGGGGCGGTGCCGTCAGCGGCGTATCGGGTGAGGTTGGCGAAGCGTGCGAGCATGGGCGCTCTCCAAGAAGGCGTTGGCTTCTGTGGAGTGCGGCGGGCGTCGGGCTGGTTACGTTGCCCCCACCACCGTCGGCCGCGGCGACCACACCGGGCAGCCCCGGAAGCGCGCGGTGATGTAGCACTCCACCGCGCCCATCTCCTCGCAGGCCGAGCGGTAGTTGTCGTTCGAGACGACCGAACACGTCCGGCACGGATAGAGCCGGTTCAGCGTCAGCGGCGAGATGTGCTTGAGGTGCTCCTTGATCTGCCGCGCCAGGAAGTCCATGTCGATCGGGCCGATGGCCTTCTCGGCCGCGGCCTTCCGGCGCTCCAGTTCGGCGGCCATGTTGGCCGGCATCATCCCGGCCTTCGTCTTGACGAACGGGATCACGCGAACATCCCTCCGGCGAGGATCATGGCCACGACGGCCTCCTGGGCGCGGCGACGACGGAGCCGGGCCATCTCGGTGCGGACGTACTCGGACCGCTCGCGCGTGACGGCTTCGTTGGCGGCGGCGGTCGCCTCGGCGGAGAGGCGCGCTTCCTCGGCCGCTGCCCGCTCCAGTTGCTCGCGGAGCCGGAGCGCCTGCGTCTCGGGGTGGTAGGTCCCGAACTTGAGCGGGGCGGACGGATCGAGGCGAACGCGAGGACGGCGCCGCTTCGTGCCGCTTGCGCCGCGCCCGCCGCCCGAGACCGGAGGGCGCCGCAGGACGGTCGAGCTGCGCTGGAGCGAGACGAACCCGCCGAAGCCGCCGAGTCTCATTCGGTCCGCTCCCCGACGATGTCATCGTCCGAGGCGATCTTCGTGGTTCCGTCCGACTTCCAGAGTTTCTTGCGGACGAGTTCGGTGGACGTGCTCTTCGTGTATACGACCTGCTGCCACTGCGTTGCGTCGGTCGTCTTGTCGATCTCCTCGTCGCCTTCGAGGATGTCAGCGGCGAGGGTCGCCTTCGTGGCGGCCGTGGCGGCCGAGGCGGCGGCAGTCGTGAGCGCTGCGGCCGTCGCAAGTCCCGCCTGGATCTCCGTCACCGCGTCCGCCGCGAGGGCGGCGGCGGTGAGCGCGTCGGCGGCGACGGCCCCGACAGAGGCGTCCATGCGCCCGCTGACGAGGGCCGCGGGGATGCGCCCGTCGAGCGTCGTGCCGGTGTCCACGAGGATCGCGGCGGTGTCACTCTTCACTGCGGCCACGTCCGTCGGCAGGTTAGCCGCATCGAGTTCGGCAAGCCTCGCCTCCGTGCACACGCTGGCCTGGGCGAGCGACGTAAGCCCGCCGCCGGTTGCGCCGATCACGGCAGTATCTACGAGGATCGCCGCCGTGTCGACCTTCGTCGCCACAAACCCGTTGGCGCCGTTCGCGAGGGCGTAGGTGTCGCCCGTCTGGGTGACTCCAGAGAGCACGTTGACGTTGTAGACCTCGAAGTCTTCGGCGAATCCGCGCGGCGCGTGGGTCGCGTGCAGCACCCGACAGCGAACGTACTTGACGTTTCCGGCCGTGACCGCCGGTGCCGTGAACGTAACCGTGTAGCGCCCGTTCGCAATCTCGGTGACGGTGACGGTGCCCGCGTCGGTCACGCCGTCGATCGTGAGGTACTTCGTGAAGTTGCCCGTGACGAGGCCGGTTACCTCGACGTCGGCGGAGTCGTAGACCTCGATGTCGAAGCGGGCCGTGCCGCCGCCGATCGCGAGCCTCATGGCGCCTTACCCTTCGGCCACTTCGCCTTCACGGCCTCGCGCTGCTTCTGGAGCGCGTCCGCCGCCTCGGTCCGCCCTTCCACGATCCGTTCCCAGAGCGCCACGACCAGCGCCGCGGTGCTCGGATACTCCTTCGCACGCTCGGCCGCGTAGTCGTAGGGGTCGTGGACGGCGAGGATCGCAGCGGCCTGGGCGCGCTGCTCAGTCGTGGCCTCGTCGCGGAAGTCAATGCGGCCCGTCGAGGCGCACCCGTGGATCGGAATCCCGGCGGCCTTCAACTCCGTGTCGAACTTGCTGACGTTCACGCGAACACCGTCCCGGTGATTCCGCTCTTTCGGCCAACTGAGTCGGCATCAGCGTACCATGTCGTCGTACCGCCGGTGCCCGAGTATTCCAGCCATTGGAGGTAGTGAAACCCGACCCCTGGTTGCCCGCGGTAGAACGCGACGATTGGGCTCATGTATAGGCCGGCGCCGTTGCCGATTACGTTGCCGCCTACCGTGTTGGAGTGGACCGATGTTGAGTCCACGCCGAAGCCGATACCTACGTTCACCACACCGGCGCTGTTCACTGCCACGCTGATACCGACAATTGCTTCGACGTCGTTTTCGGCCAGTCCCGCCACGTACTGCAACCGGTTGGCCGTGCTATTGTTGGCAGACCGGAATGTGTCGGTCGTGTACGTCCACGAACCAGACGCCTCCTGAACCTTCATTGGGCGCGCGACTCGGTTATCCGCGTTGAACAGGAACCGCTTCGCCTCGCTGTCCTCGGTCGCCGTCGTGCTCGTCGTGTAGAACGTCCCGACGTAGCGCCGCGTCAACGCGCCGGTCTTGGACCACACGCCGTCCTGCCTGACGAGCGCCGTCGCCCGCGTGGTCCCGTTCGTCCACGCGAGGAACTCCAGCGTGATCGTGCCCGAGTTGTCGTAGACGAACACGTCGTAGGGCAGGCCGCTCGTGAGCGTCCCGAGGGCGAGGCTGATCTCCGCCGTCTGGAACACCTTCCATTGCGTGCCGTCGTACAGACCGATGTTGCTGCCCTTGTGAGGCGTCAGGTAGATCGTCGTCGCGCCCGTCACGTCTGCGGTCGTCACCGAGAGCGCCGTCGTGAGCGTCAGGCGGAAGTCGTTGACGGAGTGGACGCACGGAACCCAAGCCGTGTCCGTTCCGTCGCTGCCGACCAACTTCCCCGCGCCGCCAAGCGCCAACCGCGCCGGAATCGTCGCGCTCCGCGTGAGCAAGTCCCCGCGCGTCGTCAGGACGCCCTTCGGGATGCCGACGTCGAGGATCTGGGTCATGGGCTACCAGCCAACCCCGTTCTTCGCGCGGAACCCGTCGAGGGCGCCGCTGGCGAGGTCGCCACAGGCGCGGAGGGATTTGAGGCTCATGGCGTTACCATCCCTTCGCTCGAGGTGCCGTCCCCGTGGTCGATGCGGTACTTCTTCGGCCCGCGCGCGGCGGCGATCTGGCCGGCCAAGTCGCGGAGCGCCACAGCGTTCACCGTGGCCGCCGTCGCGCTCTCCGCCGCGGTCGCCCGGTGGATCGCGCCGAGGTCGGCCATGGCTTTCGCGGAGGCGGCCCGGTCCTGCTCGCGGGCAGCCTCGTGCGCCTTTGCCTGCGCGTCGAGGCGGATGCCGAGGTCGGCAACGAGCGAGCCGAGGCGGGCGTTCTCGGCCTGGGTCGAGGCGAGCAAAGCCATGCCGGCGGCGTGGAGTTCGGCGTTGCGGGCCGCCGTGGCGTTCACGTCCGCCTCGCGAGCGAGGGCGGTGCGCTCGCCCGCTTCCGCGGCCGACTGCTTCGCGCGAGTCTCGCCGAGCACGGACGCGCGGACCGCCTCCTCGTGGTCGAGGCGCCGCTTCTCGTTCTGCGCCTGGAGCGCGCCGACGTCGAGCGGGCGGACGATGCGAAACTTCCTGGCTGCGTTCACTTTGCGGCCTCCTCTGCCGGGGCCGGCTCGATCTCGCCCGCCGCCGCACTGGCCGACCTCGCGAGCGTCGCGAGCTGGTACGTGTCCGCGTGCGCCGCGAGGTACTCGGGCAACGTCATGTTCGCGAACCGCTCGTCCCTCGGCAGCCCCTTCGACGCGCGGATCTCGTTGATCGTGGCGATGCCGGCCTCGAGCTCGTACTGGAAGAACTTGACGTCCGTCGCCTGGCTGGCGGGCTTCGCGGCCTCGGCCTGTGCTTCCTCCTCCGGCTCGAGGTCGTCGTCCGTCAGGCCGTGGCGCGTCTCGCCGTCGTCGTCCTCGACGTCGTGCCGCCGCGCTCCGTCCGGCGCCGTGTAGGTCCGCAGCACCTTCCCGCCGGTCGCCATCACGCCGCTCCCTTCGCGCGGAACTTCACGCGATCCCCGGGCGCGATAGGCTTCGCGGCCCGCGCGCTCCGGTCCTCGCCGGCCCCCTTGCCGGGCGCCTGCATCGACTGGTCGGGCGGCGTGTTGGTCGCGCGCCCGTCGAGGCCGATGGCTGGCTGCGGCTGCGCGGCGACCGTGTCGATCTCGGCGTCGATCTGATCGAGTTTGCCCGCCGGGAGCCGCGGCAGCGCCTTTCGCACGAGGTTCTTCAACACCTCGGCCATCGCCTTCGGACCGAGCCCGGCCAGCTTCAGTTGCTGCGCCTCGGACGCGCGGGAGAGTAGCGCGCGGATGTCGAACTCGCGCGGGTACTGCGCGGTGAAACCGTCGGGGTTCAGGCCGAGCGCGCGGGCACGCATCCGGCCGACCTTCAGTTCCGCTTCCTCGAGCCGGGTCGCGATGCTGGCGAGGTCCGTTTCCGCCTGCTTGTGCTCGAACGCATACGCCACGCCCGACGTGTCGGCGGCCGGCTGGCTCCCCTTCGC
>Ga0209542_10020065_pt1 | contig 10636 bp, 10 predicted proteins | sample RifCSPhighO2_01_FD_184028 | JGI IMG/M metagenome (GOLD analysis project Ga0209542, IMG submission 184028) | Soil microbial communities from Rifle, Colorado - Rifle CSP2_plank highO2_0.1 (SPAdes) (version 2) | ecosystem: Environmental > Terrestrial > Deep subsurface > Rock core/Sediment ...
AACCGGTTTTCTGCTCGATCATCCCGACAATCCCGATGAAGCGCTGGCGCAGCTCGAGGACGTGATCGGGCGCCTGGATTCGCTCGGAAACCTGCGACACGCGGCGCGCGAGGCGGCCGTGACCCGCTTCGACTGGAGCGCGGTGACGGCGCGGCTTGAAAAAATTTATCTCGATTTCCTCGGCGGAGCCCGCGCGACATGAAGAAACTTGCCATCCTCGGCGTGGTGCTGCTGGGCCTGCTGTTTTTCGTATTTCCCATCCCGCACACGATATCCCTGCGCGACCTGCTGTTGTTGCTGGTGCTGCTGACATTCGGTTATGTCGCCTGGAGAAACGCGCGGTGGCGCGAAAATCTGCGCGCGCTGATCGTGCCCGCGACGCTGCTGGCGCTGCTCACGGCATGGATGTACGGCGTCGCGTTTTTCGTTTCGCCCGAAACCGCCTGGTCCTTGGGTGAAATCAACAGCCAGTGGCTGCGCGGACTTTTGGCCTTGCTCGGCGGGGTGTTGATGTCTGTGTCGCTTCGATCGGATGCCGTCGCTCTTCAGAGGGGGTTGGTGGTTATTGTGATCGCGCTGGCGGTGCATGTGGCGTATGTCGATCTTGAAGCCGTTTACTTCTGGATGTCGGGCCGGGAATTCGAAAGGCTGGCCGGTCTGGCCGGCGGCCCCGATAAAAGCAACTACCTGACCAACATGTTATTTTGTTTTCTCTTCGCCGAACTGGTTTACCGGTTCGTAAATAAAAGAAGGGCGCTGCCGGTAAACAACATTGTATTGGGAAGCATGCTGGCCGTGGCGCTCGCCAGCGTATTTATCGAGCGCATGCGAAACGGCATCATCGTACTGGCATTGCTGCTGCTGGCCACCGGCCTGCTCAGTCTCTTCGCGTTACGGCCGCGCCTCCGGAAAACCGCGCTTGTCACCGCCACCGTCGCGTTGTTTCTCATCGCCATCGGCGGACTGGGCGTGGCGACCGCCATCAAGCCGATTGCCTCCAATTTCAAGGACCTGGTCGCTTCGGTTTCGATTGCCTGGGACACGGAACGGTACACGGCCTGGCGGGACGACAAGCAGGCCCCTCCTGTTCTACCGAGCGGCGAGACTATCGATACCTCTGTATATCAGCGGATTGCCTGGTTCAAACAAGGCTTGCTGATTGCCAGGGAGCATCCGCTGGGTGTCGGCTTTGGCCGTAACGCTTTCGGACACGGCCTCAAGGCCAAGTATGGTGAAGGCGGCGGGCACAGTCACAGTGGATTGCTTGATCTCGCCATTGGTACGGGTGTTCCAGGCATTATTCTCTGGCTCGGTTTTTTGGCAAGTCTGGGATATCTTGCCTGGAAGCAGTATCGCCATACCCGGAGTTTCGCGGCGCTTCTGCTGTTGCTGCTGTTGCTTGATTTCGGCGCACGCATGTTCCTGGACAGCATCATCCGCGATCACATGCTGCAACAGTTCATGTTTCTGGTGGGCCTCGCGGCGGTCATGATGGTGGCCGAGGGCCCAGAAAAAAGGAAACCGTCTGCATGAGCGAAACCGCCGCGCCGAGCATCCTCGTGATCCGCCGCGACAACATCGGCGACCTGGTGTGCACCACGCCGCTGATCCACGCGCTGCGCGAACATTTTCCGAAAGCGCGCCTGTGCGTGCTGGTCAACAGCTACAACCGCCCGGTGGTCGAAAACAATCCGGACATCGACGTCGTGTACGCCTACATGAAGGCCAAGCATCGCGAGCCGGGCCAAAGCGCGCTCGTCGTGTACTGGAAGCGCCTGCAGCTCATGCGCGAGCTGCGTCGCCAGCGGTTCGACTACGCCATCATCGCCGGGGCGCATTTTCTTCCGCGCGCGCTGCGTCTCGCGCGCGCGATCAAGCCCAGGCACATCATCGGTTTCACGGAAGCCGGCAAGCGGGGAACGCAGCATATCGACACCGGCGTGCCGTACACGCTGTCGCACCCGCTGCACGAGGCGCAGGACATCTTCCGCCTGCTGGCGCCGCTCGGCATCCACGGCGAGCCGCCGGCGATGCGCGTGTTTCCGTCAACGGCGGTGTCGGCACAGGCGCAACAGGCGTTGCGCGAGAAAGGGCTGGCCGCGGATAACGTCATCGGTGTGCACATCAGCGCGCGCAAACCCCTCAACCGCTGGCCGGCGGAAAATTTTGCCGACCTCATCCGGCGCCTGCATCAGGCGCACGGCGCCGGCTTCATGCTGTTCTGGTCGCCGGGTTCGGCCTCCAATCCGCGCCACCCCGGCGATGATGAGAAAGCGCAGCAGATCATGGACGACCTGAAAGACGTTCCCATCCTGGCCTACCCCACGGATCGGCTGGACCAGCTGATCGCCGGGCTGGCGCTGTGTCGCGCGGTGGTGTGCAGCGACGGCGGTGCGATGCACATCGCCGCGGCGCTCGGCAAACCGATCCTGTGTTTCTTCGGCAAGTCGGACAAAACCCGCTGGTATCCGTGGAAGGCGCCGCATGTGCTGCTGCAGCCGCCGAGCCTGAACGTGGCCGACATCGGCGTGGACGAGGCAGCACGTGCCTTCGATCAATTGCTCGCCCGGCGCGCGCGGGAAAACGCCGGCGCCAGGGTAAAACCGGATTAGTGGACACGAACGCCGCATCGCTGCGCCACGTCGCCATCGTCCGGCTCTCGGCGCTGGGCGATGTCACGCTGCTGCTGTCCGTGATCGAGACCTTGAAGCGGGCGGCGCCGCAGGCGCGGATCACCTGGATCACGGGATCACTTGCCTACCAGCTGCTCGAGGGTTATCCGGGCGTGGAATTCATCGTGTTCGACAAGAGCCGGGGACTGCGTGCGTATCTTGATCTACGCCGGCAACTCCAAGGCCGGCGTTTCGACGCACTGCTCGCGATGCAGGCGAGCTGGCGCGCGAATTTTATCTACCCGCTGATCGAAGCGCCGCTCAGGATCGGTTTCGACCGCGTGCGCGCCCGCGACGGTCAGTGGCTGTTCACCAACCGCCGCATCCGGTTCGCGCGTCAGCACCTGCTCGACAGCTTCTTCGCTTTCCTCGGCGCGCTCGGGATCGAGGAGCGGGTGATTGAATGGAATCTGCCGATCACCGAGGCCGACCGGTCCTGGGCCACGGCGCGCGTGCCGCGCGAGCGCACGCCGGTGTTGGCGGTCAATCCCGGCGCGAGCAAAGCCGAGCGCGAATGGCCGGTCGAACGTCTGATCGAGGTGATCCGCGCGGCACAGAAACGCTGGGGCGCGCAGGTCATACTGACGGGCGGTCCGGGCGTGCGCGAACAGTCGGCCGGCGCAACAATCATGGCCGCGGTGTCCACCGGCATCACCAATCTCATCGGTGAAACGACGCCGAAAAAACTCGCGGCGGTGCTGGCGCGCGCGGATTGCCTGCTCGCGCCTGACACCGGGCCGGTGCATCTCGCCGGCGCGGCCGGCACGCCGGTCGTGGGCTTGTACGCGGTCGCGCCGCCGCAGCTCTCGGGCCCGTATCTTTATCCCGAGCTGGTGGTGAACCGTTATCCGGAGGCGGTGCGCACGATCCTCGGGCAGGACCCGCAAACGGTGAACTGGACCACGCGCGTGCATCGCGGCGAACCGATGCGGCTGATCGAGGTTGCCGACGTGCTGCCCAAACTCGCGCAGGTATTTGAAAAAATGAATCGGAAGACACCCGCATGACAATTTTGCCGGGAGCAAGAAGCGGCACATGGAAGCACCGTCTGCGGAGCGAAGGACGCCAGTCGGACACGCCTCTTACACCGCTGCGCAAGAGCCTGCTGTACTTCGGCCTGACGCTGGCGCTGTTCTCGCTCTTCCGTCTCGCGCTTTATGTCGTGTACCGCGATTATTTCGGTCAGTTGTCCGTGGGCCAGATCGCCGCGGCCTTCGCGCATGGCGTGCGTTTCGACGCCGCCGTCATCGCCATCTTTTTTCTGATCCCGCTGCTGCTGTTCAATCTTCCGTTCCGGTTTACCGCCAGCCGCGTATGGCAACTGCCGTTCGCCGCGATCCTCTGGGCCATCGCCGTCGCGATGGGCGTGGTGCTGGCCGCGGATGTCGTTTACTTCGGCTACGTGAACCGGCACATCGCCGCCGAACTGTTCGCCATCGGCCAGGACCTGGGCGCCATGCTGCACATCGCGTTCTCGAACTATCTCGGCACCGTCGTCGCGTACCTGGCGTTGTGTCTCGGGATCGGCTGGCGGTGGTGGCGCATCGCCGCGCGTGAAACCGCGCCGGCGCGCAAGGGCATCATGGTGTTCGTCCTGCTGTTCCTCGCCTTGGTGATGACGGGGCGCGGCTGGACCTTCTACGGCAAGCCAGTGAGCGTGGTGCACGCCTTCGTCAGCGGCAGCACGGTGACGGGCAATCTGACCTTGAACGGAGCGTTCAGCGCGTTTCAGGCCGGGCGCGCCACGCGCGAGGTCGAGCACCGGTTCTTCGATCCGCGCGAGGCGCAACGCATTGTCGCCGGGATTTATCCTTTCACCGACGGCCAGTACCCGCTGCTGCGCCACTACGACGCCAAGCCGGCACACCCCAACCTGGTGTTCGTCCTGCTTGAGAGCTGGAGCTTCCGCTACGTGGATGCGCTGTCCGGCAGCCATTACGGCGTGACGCCGAATTTCGACGCGCTGGTGAAGCAGGGCTTGGCCTTCACGCGCGCCTATTCCGCCGGCCAGCGCTCCATTGAAGGCGTGCAGGCGACCCTGACCGGCATCCCGCGGCTCATCGGCATGCCGCATCTCGGCAAGGGACTGGAACTCTCCAGCATCTCGCGTCTCGGGTCGATGGCGCAGCGCCACGGCTACCGTACGATCTTCGCGCAGAGTTCGCGGCGCGGTTCGTTCCGCATGGACGCGATCGCGCGCTCGGCCGGCTTCGAGGAGTATTACGGCATGGAGGACTTCCCCATCGTGCTCGATTACCCGGACCCGAACGCCTCCGATTTCGGCTGGGATTACGACACGCTCATGTTTGTCTCCGGTAAGCTCGCGCAGACGCAGGGGCCGTTCCTCGCGTACGTTTACACCGGCACCACGCACGAACCCTTCACGCGCCTGCCCCCGCGTTTCGAGAAACGCCCGCACGGCAGTCTCACCGAGGACGGTTTTCTCAACACGCTTTACTACGCCGACTGGAGCCTGGGCGAGTTCATGAAGGCGGCCGCGAAAACGGACTGGTTCAAGGACACGGTCTTTGTTTTCGTCGCGGATCATCCGATAGGCAAGTTCGGCGTGAAAAGCACGCTCGATCGGTTTCACGTCCCGCTGCTGATTTACGCGCCGGGCCGGGTCAAACCGGGAACCAGCGATGTGATTGCGTCGCAGCTCGACCTGTTTCCCACGCTGGTCGATCTGCTCGGCTTCGAGGATCCGTTCAGCGCGCTCGGCGACTCGTTGCTGCGCAAGCAAGACGGCTATGCCTTCGTCATGGCCGGCAGCATCGTCGGTCTGATCGGACAGAAGGGTTTTCTCACCCACAGCCTGAAGAACCGCCTCGACAGCGGCGCGGCGTCCGGCTCGCCGGCACCGGCGTATTTCGATGCGCTGGAGAAGAAACTGCTGGCCACCGATCAGGTGGTGTACGAACTGCTTCAGTCGAACCGCTGGGCGCCGCCGTGACTTTCGAATAATGTAGGTTGGGCTGAACGCAGAGACTGTGAAAGTATTCCCGTTCATCCGAGACTGGTGGGAACTATGTACATGCGTACCAGAAAAATTTGCATGGAGTGGGATAGATAACACACACGCTCTAAGACTTTACTGCCGTAGTGGAGCGCCATGTCTCGCGTCGAGAATACTTTCACAGTCTCGCAGTGAAGCCCAACATTTTTTTCTTTGACGAACGCGTTGGGGTTCGCTGCGCTCACCGCCAACCTACATGTTATCGTCCGATCCAACCTACGGTCTGCTCGTACGTGATAGCTGCATCAACTTCGCGTACTTCGTGAAGCTGTTGAAGCAGCCGATGGCGATGTGCACCAGGCCCGGCACGCCGTCGAGAAACCCCCGCCGCAGAAAATAGAACTTGATGAACCGCGCCAGCGGCGAGAGCAGGAGGCGTGCGGCGCCGACGCGCTTGCCCTGGGCGTGCAAGCGCTCCGCCTGCAGCGTGGTGTAGCGGTTCTGCTTGTCGAGATAATCGGCGAGGCTGGTGGCGGTGTCGTGCAGCAGGTCGCCGTCGAGACGGCCGACCGGTTCGGTGGTGACGACGTGTTCGTGGATCGGGTCGTCGCTCCAGTGCGCATGGCTCCGGTGAAACAGCCGCAGGTTAGGGTCGGGATAGCCCTCGCCATGACGCAGCCAGCGGCCCATGAAGCGGTTACAGCGCGGCATGTCGTAGGCGGAGAAGGCCGGGGCGCGCAGGGCTTCCTGAATGCGATGCGCCAGTTCCGGACTCACGCGCTCATCGGCGTCGAGACACAGCACCCAGTCGTTGGCGGCCCGTTCCACGGCGAACTGCTTCTGTTTGCCGTAGCCGAGCCAGTCTTGGTGCAGGAAGCGCGCGCCGTGGCGCTTGGCGATCGCGCGCGTGGCGTCCTGGCTGCCGGAATCCACGATCAGGATTTCATCCGCGAAGCGGACGCTCTGGAGGCATTCGGGAAGCAGGGTGGCCGCGTCGCGGGTGATGATCACGGCGGACAGGCGCTCGGGCATGGGCTATTCTATGCTGAAAAATCGCCGGGATGCACGCGCGCCGCGCATGCGATAATTCCGAACATCCGCCACCGGGCCTGTCACATGCACGCCGCTTATAACTGGTTCCTGCGACTGCTGTTCCCCTACGTGCTGCTGCGCCTGCTGTGGCGCGGGCTGCGCAATCCGGATTACTGGCGGCGCATCCCGGAACGTTTCGGGCTCATCGACCCGCTCCCCACGCCACGCGTGATCTGGATCCACGCGGTGTCGGTCGGCGAGGTGCGCGCCGCGGAACCGCTGGTGCGCGAGCTCACCGCCCGCTATCCCGATTACCCGCTGCTCATCACCACCATGACGCCGACCGGCTCGGCGCAGGTCCGGGAGCTTTTCAACAGCAAGCTGTCGCACTGCTATGCGCCCTACGATTATCCCTCCGCGGTCCGGCGCTTTCTCGGTCGCACCCAACCTGTGATGGCGATCGTCATGGAGACCGAGCTGTGGCCGAATATTTTTCACCAGTGCCGCGCGCGTTCCATTCCGGTGTTCGTCACCAACGTGCGCATGTCGGAGTCCTCGATGCGCAAGTACCAGCGCTTTGCGTCGCTGGCGCGCGCCACCCTGCAACAGGTGAGCCGCTTCGCGGTGCAGTCGCAGGCGGACGCGAACCGGCTGTTCACGCTCGGCGCCGATCCGGACTCGGTCACGGTCACGGGCAGCATCAAGTTCGAACTCAATGCCGGCGCCAGCCTGCGCGAGTCCGCCGAGGTGTTGCGCATCGCCTGGGGCCAGGACCGGCCGGTGTGGCTCGCGGCCAGCACCCACGAGGGCGAGGAGGAGACGGTGCTCGCGGCGCTGGCGCAGCTCAAACAGCAGAAGCGTTTCGCCAACATGCTGCTGGTGCTGGTGCCGCGTCATCCCGAGCGGTTTGCCGCGGTGGCGCGGTTGTGTCGCAAGAATGGGTTTCGCATCGCGCAGCGCAGCGAAAACCGCGGCGTGCTCGATACCGTGGTGGAGATCCTGGTAGGCGATACCATGGGCGATCTGCAACTGTTCTATGGCGCGGCCGACGTCGCCTTCATCGGCGGCAGTCTGGTGCCAACCGGCGGTCACAACCTGCTCGAGGCGTCAGCGGTGGGCAAGCCGGTGGTGTTCGGCCCGCACATGTTCAACTTCCAGGAGATCAGCCAGATGACGCTCGAGCGCGGCGCCGGCGTGCAGATTCAGGCGCCGTCGGAGCTCGCGGCCGCGGTTTCGGATTTTCTCGGCAACGCCAACCGCCGTGACAGCGCGGGCGAGGCCGGCCGCAAGATGGTCGAGGAAAACCGCGGCGCGCTCGCGGCCAACATGCGCATTCTCGAGCAACTGCTCGGAAACTGAGTCTCAGTAGTTTCTCGGTGCGCTTCGCGGATGCTCAGCGCGCCCTACGCTCAGAATCAGTGCAGCGTCTTGGATTCAGGCTTGGCCGGCGCCGAGGCCGGCGAGGCGTGGTGCAGGATCATGCGCCAGCCGGCCTCGGTCAGGCGATAGATGTTGGTGACCTGCATCGGCGCCGTCGGTGGTTCGTTCTTGGCGCGGATGTGTTCCTCCACGATGTGCACCGCGATCTCGCCGTTCTGGGTGCGCGAGCGCTCGGTGATCATGAACTGCATGTCCGGCGAGTTGCGGAAGATCGATTCCCACGATTCGCGCACCGCCACGTGTCCCGTCAGGATCGGACCGAGTGGATGCACGCAGCTGATGTTGTCGCTTTCCGCCCATACCGCCATCATCGCGTCGACGTCGCGCTTGATGAACGCGGCGTAGAACGCGGTCTCGGCCTCGCGCGGCGTGTGGAAGCGTTTTTCGGTCATGGTAGCCATGCGTTGATCTGTGCCAGGTCGTTTTCGCTCAGGGTTCCCGCCGCCTGTTTCAGGCGCAGCAGGTTGAGCAGGTAATCATAACGCGCCGAGGCCAGGTCGCGCTTGGCGCGGTAAAGATCGCGGCTGGCGTCCAGCACGCCGCCGCCGGCGGCATCCATGTAGGTAATCGGTGGCTTGGCGGCATGGGCGTCGGGGTCGTCTAGTAGGTCGGCATTTTCGGGTCGATCTCGTGCGCCCAGGCGTTGATGCCGCCGACCAGATTGTTGAGCCGGGTGAACCCCATGCGCTCGAGGTAATTCACCACCTGCTGGCTGCGGATGCCGTGATGGCACACCACGACGATGTCCTGGTCCTGGGGCAGCTCCGCGGCGCGCGCCGGAATCTCGCGCATGGGTATTGTTTTGGCATCCGGCAGCGCGCAGATGTTGCGTTCCCACGGCTCGCGCACGTCGAGCAGCGTGAAATCCTTGTTTCCCTGGTCGAGTCGTGCCTTCAGCTCAAGCACGGTGAGTTGCCGGATCATGGACGAAACAACGCTCAGAATACGAACCGGGCAGGCTCGATGGCGTTGCGCAGCGGTGGCAGGTCGGTTTCGAACAGCGAGTCTTCGCGGAAGACGTGGGCATCGAGACGCCGGATGCGTTTGACCTCCATCGCCGGCGATTGGCCCACGATGACGATCATCCGCCCGCCGGGCGCGAGGCTGTCGCGGAACGCCTCGGGCAGGATCGGCAGCGAGCCGGTGATGAAGATGACATCGTACGGCTGCTGGCGGTCCCAGCCGCGCGCGCCGTCGCCCACTTCGAGCGTGATGTTGCGCACGCCGTGATGCGCGAGTTTGGTCGCCGCCTCGGCCGTGAATTCCGGGCGGATCTCGACGCTCACCACGTGCCGGCCGAGGTTGGCGAGCAGCGCGGTCATGTAGCCGCTGCCGGTGCCGATCTCGAGAATCTTGTCCTGGGGGTCGATTTCCAGTTCCTGCACCAGGCGCGCCTCGCTTTTCGGCGTCATCATCACTTCGCCGTGCCCGAGCGGGATGTTCATGTCCACGTAGGCGAGGTTGCGGCTGGCCGCGGGCACGTAGTCCTGGCGCGGCATGCGCGCGATGAGGTCGATCACGCGCTCGTCGTGAACGTACCAGGTACGTATTTGGCTCTTGATCATGGTTTGACGCGCGACGTCAAAATTCAGCGAAGTCATATTACGCACACGGCATAGGGGTAAAGGGCTGACTAGCCTAAGCAGTTTGGCCGGGGCGTGCAAGCTTAGGGCCTCTATGCGGGCATTAGCCGGGGTCGCGGTTGCATTCCCCCGGGGAATCCTTTAGCTTGAAACCATCTGTGTGAGCTAGGGGTGCTGGCCCGGTGGCCAGCTGAGATACACCCTTCGAACCTGAACCGGTTAGTCCCGGCGTAGGGAAGCTATCTTGAAGGCTTCTTCAGTTTTACCCCGCCGCTCATACCCCGGTTAGTTTTAGCGAGGTAGTCCCATGAGCGCCAACCCCAAAGATTTTCTGCAACCGACCTCGACGTTGTCAGCCGAGGCCATCCGTCCGTTCCCGGCGTCGCGCAAGATTTTCGTGCCGGGCTCGCGCCCCGACCTCCAGGTCGGCATGCGCGAAGTGACGCTGACGCCGACGCCCTCGAGCCACGGCGCCGAGGAGAATCCGCCGATCACGGTGTACGACACTTCCGGGCCGTACACCGACCCGACCGCGCACATCGACCTGCGCGCCGGCCTCGCACCGCTGCGCGAGAAATGGATACTCGAGCGCAACGACACGGTGCTGCTCGACGGCCCCAGCTCCGAATACGGTCGCGGCCGCGCCCACGACCCGAAACTCGCTAGCCTGCGCTTCGAGCACATCCGCAAGCCGCGGCGCGCCAAAGCCGGCGCGAACGTGTCGCAGATGCACTATGCGCGCAAAGGCATGATCACGCCTGAGATGGATTACATCGCGATCAGGGAGTCCATCCGTCTCGAAGAGTTTCGCCAAGACCCGCGCTACGCGAAGCTCCTGAAGCAGCATCGCGGTAATGCCTTCGGCGCCGCCATCCCCGAGGAAATCACCCCCGAGTTCGTGCGCGCGGAAGTCGCGCGCGGGCGCGCCATCATCCCGAACAACATCAACCACC
>Ga0209542_10020066_pt1 | contig 10636 bp, 14 predicted proteins | sample RifCSPhighO2_01_FD_184028 | JGI IMG/M metagenome (GOLD analysis project Ga0209542, IMG submission 184028) | Soil microbial communities from Rifle, Colorado - Rifle CSP2_plank highO2_0.1 (SPAdes) (version 2) | ecosystem: Environmental > Terrestrial > Deep subsurface > Rock core/Sediment ...
ATAATGTGCAATGAAAGGAACGGAAAGTTTTACGCTCCGCCGAATGAAGTTTTAGTAGACAACGGGCTTATGATCGCATGGCTTGGGATTTTGCAGAAAAAACAAGCGACAAAAGATTATGACAAAATTGATATTCGCCCTTATGAAAGGACGGATGATGTGGAAGTGAAGTGGAAAAACTAGAAAAATATTTAAAGATAAACTTCACCATACCAAATATGCATTTAAATCAGGTTGTTGAAAGAGTGTACTCAGCGGCTCTTTTCGGCAAAAAGCTTCTTACAGGAAAACCCGATAATTTTCTGTTTCTAGATATGGATGATAGTGGGAATTATTTGCTGGATGGGAAAGTTGTTGATGCTAAACAAGTAGGGGATTTAAAAAATGTTGCAGTATACGAATCTGATGATTATCCAATTAAGGTAAATCCAATTACCCCCAATATCAAAAGCAAAATTCAGACTAGGATGATGTATTTACATGATGTTGTAGGATTGGACGTCAATGCGGTGTATGTACGTCCACTTCTATATTTGGTTGATTTTATAAGGCAAAACCCGTGGGATGTTTATTATCAGCCATTGTCTTTAAAAAATTCTTAATCCGCACTCACAATCTGCCTTAACAATCTCTGCTTTCCGCTCCAGTCCAATACAACCTTTAGAACATCCGTTATTGTTTCCACAGGTATGATGTTTATTTTTTTCATGTTGTCCTTATCAATGATTATATCCTTCAAGTTGGTTTTAGGAACAATGACATTTTTCAATCCAGCCTCAATCGCAGCTTCAACCTTTGCAGTCACCCCTCCGATTGGCAGAACTTCCCCCCTTACAGACAAGCTCCCTGTCATTGCAAAATCCTGCTTTACCGGTAATTTCTTGAATGCCGAAATCACGCTTGTTGCAACTGCTATGCTTGCAGAATCACCTTCAACGCCTTCATAAGTCTGCAAAAATTGCACATAAATATCATACTTTTCTTTCAAGTCTTCTCCAAAATATTTTTTGATAATTGCAGTCACATTCTTTATCGCCTCTTTTGCAATGTCTCCTAGCTTGCCTGTTGCGATAATCTCGCTTTCCTTTCCTCCGGGTGTTACTTCAGCCTCAATCGGCAAAATAATTCCAGAGTAAGGCGGAGTCACTCCAATCACAGCCAATCCATTGACTCTTCCTACTCTTTTGCCAGTTGTCACAATAACTTCATACTCTTTCTTCTGCTCAATGTACTTGTCTGCAAGCTGCTGCTCGAGAGTTCTTGCAATTTTCTTGGCTCCCACAATGTGCTTCTTCATTACAAGCCTTGCTTTCTCTTCTACAGCCATATCGCCAGCTGCCCTTATCAAGCCGCCAAGCTCCCTTAATCTTAAAGTTAAGTGCCCTTTCCTGTTAGCCCTTCTTCTTGCTTCCTCAACAATGGCTTCAACAGCCTCTTTGCTGAAATGGGGAATCTTCTTGTCCTTTACAACCTCTTGCGCAACAAAAACGGCAATTTTATTTCGGTTATCCTCGGTATCAGGAATTGTTTCCTTCATATAAACTTCATAGCCGTAGCCGCTTATCCTGCTTCTTAATGCAGGATGCATATGCTTTATTGTCTCAAAGTTTCCTGCTGCAACAAGCACAAAGTCGCATGGCACTGGCTCTGTCCTTACCATCGCTCCTGCGCTTCTCTCGCTCTGCCCTGTAATTGCAAATTTTCTTTCCTGTAAAGATGACAGCATTTCCTGCTGGGTTGCAGGCTGCAGGGTTGCAATCTCATCGATAAACAGCACTCCCATATGGGATTTGTGTATCATGCCTGCAACAACCCTTTCATGGGCTGGTGTGCCTAAGCCCCCACTTTGGAAAGGATCGTGAAGCACATCGCCTAAAAGTGCCCCTGCATGAGCGCCTGTGGCATCATTAAAAGGAGCCTGCTTTCTTTTGTAATTGTCAACAATGACCCTTGGAATTTTTACCCTGCCTTCAACCCTTTTGCCTATGTTCAGGAAAATGATAAAAGACGCCAAAAACACCATGCCGCCTAAAAAGAATGCAGCAAACATGATATCGCTTTTGTAATAAGAGCGAACCCACCACGGCGCAAACATTGAAAGAAGGACTAAAATAAAGATTATGATGTTCTGGTTCTTGAACATTGTCATGCTCTGCAATTTTGCCTTTGCAACCAAATCACGGCCCTGCCCTGCAGGGATTGTCCTTATCAAAGGCATATTCTCATCATTGGGATTTGGGAATGCAACAATGTCAGCCAGCTTTTCCATGGGCAGAAGCTCTGCCAGCGCCAATCCAAGCATTGATTTGCCTGTGCCTGGCTCGCCTATCAAAAGAACGTGCCTTCTCTGCCGCGCTGCTTTCTTTATGACTTCAACTGCCTCGTCCTGCCCTATAACCTGCTCTACAAGCTGCTTGGGCACTTTTATGTCTGACGTTGAGCTGAATTTAAGAGTAACCATCCCAAATTTGTGTATATTTGCGTGTTTTTAAAGGTTGTGTTTGATAGGGCTCAGTAGAAAATCTCAATCAATTTAGCCCCTAAATTGTATGCTATCAACCGCATATATATCTCGGCTCGCTGTGTGCGAGCAGTCAAACCACGCAAGTGGTTCCCAAACAATCTTTTCAAAGCAGAGAACAATGACTCAATCAAATTTCTCTGCCAATAAATGCCATAATCAAAATAATCCCTAAGCTGTTTCCTATACTGTCCTTTAGCCCAATTCTTCTTGACAGGCGCGACGCTGTAAGTCCCGCGCTGCCTAAAAAACCGATGCACGTTCTCAGAATCGTAAAGCTTGTCCATCAGTGCTAACTCAATCTCCTCTGGAGATTGGTCATAAAGATAAGGCACATCACCTATTTCTCCGCTTTTTGTCGCGTGGTGCCTTATAGCCACAAACTTCCTTTTGAGCACGTCAATCATAACATTAAGGTAAACGGGAATCGATATTTTGTTTTGTCTGTCAATCCTCTTCAAGTAGTGCATGCTTGGATTGTGCCTTTGCATGCTTGTTCCATCGATTGCGGCAACTACAATCGTGCTTTTGATTGTGCACCTAAGAAGCGATTGCCAGATAGAAAGAGGCACCCTCTTTCTGAATTTCTGGAGAGTTGTCCAATGGAGTCTTATTCCATAGAACTCGTCAAGAAACTTCATAGCTCGTCTATAACTTAGCCTAAATACTTCCTTAATGAGAAGTCCTAAGCACAACTGCCAAAGAAGAAACTTCTTTGGGCCAAATCTATGTAGAAATCTTGGAAGTCCTGCTTGCCTTATCAAACGTCTTATTTTATTTACTAGTCTTTTTTCCTTTTTCATGGGGAACTTAACCTTCCCCACCCCTCTCTTGCAATGCAAGAGGGGAGGTTTTACTTAAGACTTTCTACTGAGCCGTTTGATAGTGAGAAATTGATTATTATAGTCTGAATTCATGACTTGAAAATCCCTGTTCAGCTAGCTGGGGGAATAATGTGACAACATATGTATCTGTTATGATTGTTTTGGGTTGCGGCAATGATTGCAACAAAGTTTCCAACCCGTCTACGTGAGTGGTTTCGCCGAATTTATCAATTTTAGGAGAGTCTTTAGTGAATTTGTCAATCGTTTGTTTATAACCCATCTTTTTAGCTAGCTCAAATAATTCTTTTACAGAATCTAGTGGTTCTGTTTCATCTATTAAGCTGACAATGCCCAATTCAGGCTCAGAATATCTCCAAGGTGGATAAAACAAAGGAAATTCTCGGGAAACTTTATTCTGCTCAAAATCCTTTAATATTATTTGGTACACCCCCCTAACATCTTCAAAGTCTATCTTCAACTGCCCGATTAGCTCTTTTAAGTGTTCTATATCCACGTGGTCGGCTATTCTATCTAATTTACCGATTTCTTTTAAATTACTGCTTATCTCTTTGAACTTTTGTATAAAAGGAATCCTAATTGCCATCCTCCTTATTTCTCTTTTAGGATTGTTTAATACGGAGTAATGAAGGACTAAAGATTCTGTTTCGCGCATGAAATATTCTATAGCTATTTTACTGCAACCTTCCCCTTCCAATGCCAAAACTCTTTCAAAAATTTCTAAGGGGTAGTATGGTGTTGAGGAATTTTCCAACGTTTTGTGATGGAATGCCTTTGTTATTACATCAAAAGTTACCACTCCAACTTTTGGCGGTAAATCCGGCAGTTCAGCCCTTAGCTTTTGATAGCTGTTCCTTAATCTTTCAGAAGAAGGGTCGGCGGTATACCTTACTAAATAGGGGATTAAATTATCAATTCTGAAATTCTTTGCATCCGGTGTATAAACAATCCTTAATTCTGCCATTTTCAAATATTAAACAAGAACCTCTTTTAATGATGATAATTCATATCTATTTTTAAACTTATCGTGCTGCTTTTTAGAATAAATAGAATACTTGGTAACAATTAAATACCCATATAAAAACCAAATCAAAAAATGAAAGAAACAACTCTTCTTAAAATTGCCTTAATATGCTCTTTAACAGGGCTGCTAGTTCTTTATTTTATATCCACAAAAATTGACGTTAAGGATTATAAGCCGAATTTGCTGAATAAAAACATCGGCGATGATGTGAAGCTGACAGGGGCTGTAGCAAAAATAAGCGATGCCGGCAGCGTTGTCTTTATCGAGGTTAGCCAGCAAAATCCCATGACTGTTGTCCTGTTTACCGATGATGATATAAATTTAAAAAATGGCGACGATGTTGAAGTTATCGGCGAAGTTCAGGAATACAGGGGAAAGAACGAGATAATCGCTCAAAAGATAAGGGTGATTAAATAGTGCTTGCTGAAATTGTTGTTGCGATTTTGCTTGGCTGCCTGATGGGGGTGATAAGCGGCATAACCCCGGGCTTGCACATAAACCTTGTTGCATTGATTTTGTTCAGCATCTCTCCATTTTTGCTCGGCTACACAAATGTCATTGCAGTCGCATCTTTCATTATTGCAATGTCAATAACCCATACTTTCACCGACTTCATAAGCGCAACATATCTTGGAGCGCCTAGCGATGACACTGCCTTGGCTGTCCTGCCTGCCCACAGGATGCTGCTTGAAGGCATGGGGCATGAAGCTGTGAAATTGACCGTTATTGGAAGCCTATTATGCCTGATTATTACAGTCATTTTATCGCCATTATTGGTCATTATTGTTCCAATCATTTTTTCTTATCTAAAAAACTACATCGGATGGCTGTTGCTCTCAGTTGTTGTTTTCATGATTTTAAGGGAAAAATCCATTAATAAGAAATTTCTGGCTTTTGTTGTGGTTGCATTGTCTGGTATTCTGGGATTGGCTGTTTTTAACATTCCAAACTTAAAGGACCCGTTGCTGCCGATGCTTTCCGGCTTGTTTGGGGTAAGTGTTTTGCTGCTGAGCCTGACGCAAAAAGTCACCCTGCCGATTCAGCGTACAACAGAAATGATAAAATTAAAAGCCAGGGATACTGCCAAGGCTCTCGGCTCGGGTGTTTTTTCAGGCTCGCTGGTTTCAATATTCCCGGGCTTGGGGCCTGCGCAGGCTGCTGTGCTTGGCGGGCAGCTTGTCGGCAAAATAGATGTTTTTAGTTATCTGATTCTTGTTGGGGGCATCAATACAGTTTCAATGATTCTGTCACTGATAACGCTTTTCACGATTGAAAAGGCCAGAAACGGCTCGATAATTGTAGTTCAGCAACTGCTGCAAAGCATTGATTTTAATGCCCTGGTTTTGTTTTTGGCAGTTGCACTGATTGCAGGCGGCATTGCAACCTTTTTGACATTGTACGTGAGCAAGATTTTCTCGTCAATAATGAACAGGTTAAATTACGCCATGCTGAGCATTATTATCATTGCATTCATCGGGCTGATGGTTTTGTATTTTTCAGGAGTTATTGGATTATTGATTTTGGCTGTTGCAACTTTCATAGGATTAGTGCCGAATATTGCAGAAGTTTCAAGAAGCAACTCGATGGCTTGCCTGCTGATTCCGATTATTCTGGTGAATCTGTTGTGACAGATTTTCAAAAGGTTTAAATACAAGTTTTTGAATGAATTGATTATGAACATCATAGGCGGAAGGTCTGTTATAAATTTGGGCTATTCCCCTCTTTCTGATATTCAATTAGTCAGGGTTGGCGAAGAGAGCACGTTGGAATATAAATATTACATTGACCCAAATCTCAAGATTCGTCTTTTTAATATGCCTCTCCCAATTAAAGCACTTCCTGAAACACCGCCACTTGACGAAATTACATTGCAATTGCTTCCTGCGCTGAAAGGAAACCCGTTTGATTATCCCGTAAGGGAAAATCACAGAATAAGCGATTTGGTTTTTGAAAGTATAAGCATGGAAAGTGGTAATGGAAAACAGTTCATGGAAATGATTGGAAGGCATCCGAAAGCAAATCTTGTCGCTTTAACGCATTCTTTAGCGTGGAATCCTTCTGTCGAGGGTGCCATATATCTTGAGCTCAGGAGAAAAGGATTTAAGCCTGAAACGCCTTATCTGCGGCTCGGCAGGGAAGGCTCCAAGCAAACTTATGGAATAAGGGTGAACAGGTAACATATTTCTGTCTTTAACAAAACAGCAACCTTTTTAAAACAGCAAATTTTTCTTGGCGATATGGAAGGCACAATAGTCCATTTCAGGGGCTCAAGAAGGGTCAAAAGGAGCAACCAGATGGTTGTATTAGTTGCTGACGTCAATGATAAGGATAAAGCTTCCAAGCTGATTGGAAAAAAAGTTGTCTGGAAAACTTCTGCAGGCAAGCAGATGGTTGGGCAGATAACAAACATTCACGGCAACTCAGGCGCTTTGAGGGTCAGGTTTGACACAGGAATGCCCGGGCAGAGCATCGGAACAAAAGTTAGTATTGAATAGATGTTAGTTAATTGTCATGTAAAAATTTTTGTTCTTTACCAAAAATAAAAGCTTTTTAAATTGGAATTGGTTTCTTTGCACTATGGAAAGAGCAAAATGGGGAAATGGCATTATACAACTGAATGGAAGATATATTGGCATTGATTTGGGTTATGACGGATGCTGGGAGCACGAATTTGGCGGTATTTATGGCATCAGAAAAGGTTTCGGAATCCCAGTAGAAGGGCAATATGGCTTTGAAGCGCGGAAAATCACACAACTGCCAATAGGTTTGCATTATAATAGGCTCAAAGATACTTCTTATTTAATTTTGCATGAAGGATTAAGCAAAGACTGGGTTTACAGGAAGGGGGTCATGTATTATGAGGATGTAACTGAAAAACAGAAAGAAGCTCGTCTGGAGAGCATTCTTTTCAGAACTTTGTCGCCTGTTGGAAATGACTCCCACCACTTCTCATCTGCTTGGGATGATAAATATTTTGGAGTTCATGCTATTAATAGCGAATATGGTGAGATTATGGAAGCCTTAGAAGAAGCGTTTTTGACAAATGATGCTGTTATTGATGATTTTAGCAAACTTGCTATGGGGTGGGGTTTGCTTATATATTCAAGAATTCCTGAACAGTTAAAAAAACAATTTGCAGACGCTGAAAGGAGAAGACTCGCTAGGACTTAAAAATACTTTACAACTATTGCCCTGCATCCAAATTAAATTGATTTTTATAAGAAACATTCAAAACCCTTTCCTTCATCTTCTTCACGCAGTGCTCGGCAACAATTTTCAAATTCATTATATCATATTCATTATATTCAACCAATAAATTCAGATAGTAATCATCGCCCGTTGCCCTGTACATCCTCCACAATGTCAAAGCATCTCCTCCATAGAATTTTTCTATGATTGGATTTCTTTTTATTCCAAGCGTTTTTTCTATATTTTTCAAGCCGCCTGTCAGTCCAAGCCTGTCGGTTATAGACCTAACATCAAAATTCGGCACTTTTGGCAGCAAATTCGGGTATCTTTTTTCAATGAAAGGCAGGTCAAAAGAAGCGCCGTTAAATGTCACAATCAATTTGTATTTTTGCAGCTCTTTTTTTAATGCATTGTAATCCAAATTTATTCCTTTTATCATTATTTTTGTGTTTATGCCGTCATAAAGCCCGAAAACCGTTATGTCGTCATTATTTTTGCTTAATCCTGTGGTTTCGATGTCCAGAAATACCGCATCTTCCCTGAAGAAATCATACAAGCGCCACATTTCTGATTGCGGCAGAATGTCAAGAAAGTATGCTGAATCAAAGCTATAGAGTGCTTTTCTGGCATTCAGGATTTTTCTGTCGTAATACAGCTTTCTGTGCCTTGACAGACCTTTGATATATTTTTTTGTTAAAAAATTGTCCCAAGTGTTGATTCCATTTTTCCATATGTTTTTTTCAATTTTATTGCCTACCCTTTCCAGAAAGATGAAGCTTTGGGTTATCATCAACCAAAATAATGCAGAACCCCTTTAAATAGCCTGCGCCAGCAGATGTCCAGTGGTCCAAATCAGTAAAATTTATATTCTTTAATGTAAAATTATGACTTATGAAAGTATTGTTTATATGCAACCAGAACCAAAATAGGAGCAAGACAGCTGAAGAGCTGTTTAAAGGCAGGTTTAAGACAAAATCTGCTGGGCTTTTTAATGAAAAGCCTGTGACTGCAAGGCAGCTGTCATGGGCGGATATAATCATTGTCATGGAAGACTTCCAAAGAGAAGAGATTGCAAAGCGCTTTCCAGAGCAATACATCCAAAAGAAGATAATATCCCTAGGCATACGGGATGTTTATGGATATAACCAGCCCGAGCTTATCAGCCTGCTGAAATCAAAGATTAATGGGCTAGCTTAGCCATTCCTCAAGCTGTTTCAGCGCTTTTTTCTTTGAACTGAAAACCTTTGTATCAGATACGTGCAATTCAGGCATTCTTCTTGTAACCTTATACCTTTTCCTGCCATTCCTTTTCAATTCAATGATTGAAAATTCCCATTTTTTAGCCATCTTTCACCTTTTTTAGTTGTACAGAAGAAATCCTTTATAAATATCACGCGAAGATGTCCAGTGGGTAGTGGTAATTGAGAAGTATTGTTTTCTTTATCTATGGTTTAGATAAAATTTTCCCAACCAGCTTTAAATCGTCTGGACTTGGTTTATCTGGTGCCAACAAAATGTCTATCATATCTTGACCTATAGGTACCCTTCCATCAAACTCTACATAGCCTGCCAAAATTGCCGGCGGACTATCAACAACCATTCTGATTCCGTACAGAGGATTATAACCTAATCTAACAGCTTTTTCAAAGTGCCGCTTTTCATGTTCTAATATTCTCCTTAAAGTTTCCATGTCGGCTCCCATTCTGGTTAACGATTCAAAACATTTATCATAGCTTTCGTATGTCACAATTTCGACTGCCATAAGTTGGGGTTATGTTCAGTTTTTTTAAATCTTACTGTCCCTGAGAATATTACTAATATAGGCTACAATTTTTAGGTAGTCCAAATAAACCAAGAACTACAATATCGCATAAGGCTTCATTTTTAACTTGATTGCGTCTTCCAGATTCTTCTCATCTTCAGAAGTGATGTAAATGTGCTTTTTCTTGTGCTTTTCATACTGCTTTATCTTGGCTTTCATGACTTTCTGGTATTCTTTTAGGTAATCATAAGGATGATGGTCTATGTACAAGTCAAGCTTTGGGACGTAAAAAGATGCCCTGAAATCATCCTTTTCAGCCCATGTTGCAACTGCATTGTACTGGAACAATAGATTATTGTCGAAAAGAAAGTTTGCAATCTCCATCTCTGCCCTTGTCCTTACAAGATGCCCTGTTTTTGTCCTGAAAGCAGGCTCTGCGCTCTCGCCTCTTTCCATTATTTCCGATGCCTTTATGGAAATTCCCTTTTCCCTCCTGATTTCGTCAAACAATGATATCAACTCCTTGTTTTCATAGCTCTTGTTCAGGTTTATCACATTGTCAAACGACTGCACAGCGTCCTTTATCTTGTTCATCAGCACTTCCATATGGCCTTTGCTGTACCATGCATCTATGTGGCTTTTGTCAAACTCTGCGGCATTTGTAAAGCATTCATGGGCAATCTTGATGAAATTCTTTTTCCTGTCCTCTTCCTTGTAGGCATCAACCTTCTTGTCGCTTATTTCCCAGTCTGCATCCATGGCTATCCTGTAAGCGCCTGCCTTGTACCTTCCCTCAATGAACTGCTTTTTCCTGTAGTAAGTGCTTCCTTTTCCCATAAGAGCCCTGACTTTGTTTTCATCCTCTGCCTGCTCCACCTGCAGCGCCTTGTTGAAATAATTGATAGCCTCATCAAAATTTTCCAGATAGGAATAGCATGCTGCCATGTTGTAATTGCACTTGAAAAGAAATTCAGCGGCATTCTTGAACAAATCCTGCTCATTGCCCTTGTAAGGATATAACTCCAAAGCTTTGCTGTATTCCTCGATTGCTGTCTTGTACTGCTTGAGCTGGGCTAACCTGTCAGCGTCCCTTTTCATCTCCTCTGCCCTGCGCATCTCCTCTGTTTCCTTGAAGGACTCTAGCTTTTCCTTTTCGCTTCTTCGCTCAGCAATCCTCTTTTTCTGGGTTTCAAAGAACCTCTTTATGCGGCTGATTACCATTTTTTAATGGTATTCTGTTTAAAGGATATATTTAAAGGTTGCTGTTTTGATTTTTGATTGTTCAATTCGATTATTAG
>Ga0209542_10020069_pt1 | contig 10634 bp, 13 predicted proteins | sample RifCSPhighO2_01_FD_184028 | JGI IMG/M metagenome (GOLD analysis project Ga0209542, IMG submission 184028) | Soil microbial communities from Rifle, Colorado - Rifle CSP2_plank highO2_0.1 (SPAdes) (version 2) | ecosystem: Environmental > Terrestrial > Deep subsurface > Rock core/Sediment ...
AAGAAAAAGACATAAAGGCAATAAAGTAGCAATATATGCTTTACATCCTATCCCAAGTGCTGAATATTTAAAAGGTGCAGGAGCAGAAATAATTCATGGAACTACGACAGATATTTTTAAGAGAGTTATAGGAAAAGCAGATGAGGTTTATCAAAAATGATTAAACCACTAATACCTATAAAACAAGAAGGATTAGATGAAATAGCAAAGTCACTTTTAGAAACAAGTGTTCCTGTAATTGCATCTGCTGATGTGGAAAAGCCACAGAACTATTTATTATTACCACAAACAAGAGAACATCCAGAAATCCCTATATCCCTTACAAGATTAGTGTATGGCCCTGAAGTGCAAGCGGTCGGACAAAAATTAAGTATAAATCTACAAAATAATTCAAATACTAGTACATTGTATCCTCAAGGATATTTAAGGAACATAAATCATGCACAATCTTTACAAATAAATCAAGAACTTGGAGGTATTAACTTGCCAATAAATTTATTTGTAGAATTCTTAAATGAATTAAGATCTGGAAATGCATTTTATGCAAATGGTAATAGAATACCCAAACCATTTTCAGATGCTGTTTTAGATGATATTCTAACTGTAAGAGATCCTTATAGGGGGGAATGGTTTGATAATAGGTTTCACAAACAAGGCAGAACTGATAAAGTTATTTATCATAAGTATAATACATCTGGACAATTAATAGAAGTTGATGAACCTTTAGATCCAGCCACTTTAAGAGAAGATAAACTCCCAGGAATTAACCTAGATGCATGGCTAAGCAATCCAACAAGTCAAGGACTTCCACGAATAGATGTTGCTTCTGGAAATCTTTGTTATTGGTATCCAAGAAATGGAAAAGTCGCTAGGTTCGTAGCTGATTCCGTCAGGGCTGACCTGAATTGCTACTGGGATCCTGAGTACTCGGATCCCGTCCTCGGGGTACGTAGTGCGAAAATTAAGACTTGAATGTCTCAATAATTACTAGATTATAATCGAAAGATTTATAAATAACATTAGATTATAGAAGAGTAATATGAGAGACATATTAATAGATTGGAATCCGTGGTGGACTAAGGAATACAAATTTCAAGGCATTAAAAGAAACAAACTTCTAGAGATTATACCATGGCTTGGAAGAAAAGAAATTATTTCTATTGTTGGTGTCAGAAGATCAGGAAAGACAACATTATTATTAGAAATTATTGATTACTTAATTAAGGAAGAAAAAGTAAATCCAAAAAATATTTTTTTTATTAAAGCAGATGACGATAGAATTACTATAAATGGACTTATTGATAAGACTATAAATGAATATAATAAATTAATGAATCCAAAAGGAAAAGTATTTGTGTTTATAGATGAAATTCAGGAAATAAAAGAATGGCAAAAGACAATTAAAAGGCTTTATGATTTAAAAGAGGATATCAAACTTTTTATTTCTGGCTCCAATGCGTCAATACTTAAAGAGGATTTGAGCTCGCTTTTAGCTGGTAGATGTGCTTCATTTGAAGTATTCCCATTTAACTTTAATGAATTTTTGAGAGCCAAAAAAATTACCATTAGTGATGATTTAAACCTTGCAAGACAAAGAATAGAAATACAACATTTTCTTGAGGAATATATAACTTACGGTTCATTTCCAGAGATAGTTTTAGAAGATGACAAAAAAATAAAAACTGAATTGGCAGGTTTTTATTTCGATTCTATATTTTATAGAGATGTTATAAAAAGGAGAAATATTAGAAATCCTGCAAAATTAGAGAAATTGGTGAAATTTTTCCTTCAAAATACTGCTAATCCAGCAAACTTTACAAAAATAGGAAAACTCTTAGAACTAACTACAGATAGTGTTGTAGACTACACAAAAGCCTTAGAAGATGCTTATTTGATTTTTGTTGTAAATCTTCTTGAGTTTTCCTACAAAAAACAAATCATAAATCCCAAAAAAATTTACTGTGTTGATCCAGGTATAAGGAATATGGTAGGATTTAGATTTTCTGATGATATAGGAAGACTTTATGAAAATATTACTTTTGTACATTTAAGGAGAAAAGTAAAGGAAATTTTCTACTGGGCTAATAAGTACGAATGTGACTTCATTACAAAGAATGGAAAAAAATTAGAGGCTTTTCAAGTGTGTTATGATATTGAGAACTTAAAGCAAAGGGAAGTGAGAGGACTCTTAGAAGCACTTATTCACTTTAAATTAAAAGAAGGTACTATTATAACAAATGACTACGAAGCAGAGGAAATTATAGAAGGTAAGAAAGTAACATACATTCCTTTATGGAAATGGCTTCTGCAGTAAACTAGCAGTAAGAGGTAGTTTAGGCTTATTTCTGAGTCAACTACCAACAAATTGCACAACAATTTAATGTTAGTAAATCTGCAGTTAGTAGAGCAAAATTAAAACATAGTTTGACTTAATAACAGATATTCACTTTATCGAAAAGTTTATATATGTATAATTATACAGTTTATACATGATAGAGATAAGTACAAAGATAAGGAAATGGGGAAATTCTTTTGGGATAGTTATTCCGTATGGTAAGGTTGAAAAAGAGAACATTAAGGAAGGTACTGAAGTAAAAGTATTAATTAATAAAAATGAAAATGTCTTAAAAGAAACATTTGGCACATTTAAATTCAAAAAGTCAACACAAAAAATGATGGATGAAATAGACAAAGAACTTTACAATGACTAATGATATTTTTGTTTTTGATACATATGCTATCCTAGAGATAATTAATGGAAGCAAAAATTATGAAAAATATATTTATTCTAAAATTATAATAAATGATTTCATTTTCGCGGAATTATGCTATAAACTTTTTAGAGAAAATGTGCCAAAATCTGAAGAATATATTAGAAAATATTCAATATTCATTTCAGATTTACAACCAGATATAATTAAAGAAGCTATGCTTTTCAGAATAAAGAATATCTCGAAAAAACTTTCTATGACTGATTGTATTAGTTATATGATGGCTAGAAAGTTAAACATCAAATTTCTAACTGGAGACAAAGAATTCAAAGATCTAGATGGAGTTGAATTTGTAAAATAAACAGTTAAGTCCTAATAATACAGTAAAATTCTCCAATATAGTAATTTATTTACAAAACTTTAAAAACCTATCAAATAAAGGCTAATTATGAACCCATTATTATTTTTAATAAATTTCATTTTAGGAGTTTCATCTTTGATTCTTGCATTTGTAGCAATAATTCTAATTATACTAGGAATTTTATTATCTTTTACAGTAATAGGCCTAATTATAGGAATTCCTTTAATAATTATAGGAATTCTAATTTTAATACTCTCAATTTTTATAAAAGGAGGAAAATTCCATAAAATTAAAGTAAATAAGCCGAGCTTTAAAATCTGCAAAAACTGCGAAAATAACAACACAATAAATTCAAAATTCTGCTCTAAATGTGGAAAAGATCTATAGTTTAAATCTTAATAATTTTTAAAAACCTAATCTCACATATGATAACTATGCCAAGACCTACATGGGATGAGTATTTTATGAATATTGCAAAGCAAGCAGCAACAAGATCTACTTGTGATAGAAAAAGCGTTGGAGCTTTAATAGTAAAAAATAATCAAATTCTAGCCACAGGTTATAATGGTAGTTTAAAAGGCACAAAACACTGTGATGAAATAGGCCATCTAATTGAAGAAAGTCATTGTATTCGTACTGTCCATGCTGAGGCTAATGCTATTGTTCAAGCAGCATTTCATGGTATAAGTATTAATGGCTCTACTTTGTATACTACAGCATCTCCATGTTTTAATTGCTTTAAACTAATGGTAAATAGTGGAATTAAAAGAATAATATTCGGTGAGTTTTATAGGGATGAAAAAATCTTTGAATTTGCTCAAGAAATAGGTATTGAATTAGTAGATTTTTCAAATAAGTAAAAAAGAAAGTTTATAAAATTTTGCCTACTTAAATTATAGATATAAAATTAAGATAATTTTTAATTTATCATGCCACACGAACATAAACTAACTCAAGAACAAGAAAGACAGGTAGCTTTAGAGTATCTATGTGGTGTTAATATTGATACAATTAGCACTAGACATAAAGTTAGTGAAGCTACAATTAGAACAAATATTGTTGCTAAACGCTCTACACACTGGAATGATCCACTAGTAGAGCTATACAGACAAGCAGACACTATAGATAGAGGTAGAAATTCTGCTCATATTTATTTAACTTTTCAACTTCCAGACCTAAAAATAAAACCAACTGGACTAATTGAAGGTTTAAGAGACAGGCCTGTATTTCAAGCTGCAGACGAAACAATTTACCAACCTGCAATTGAAGAAATCCTTACAACTTTAGCACTTAGGCAATATTTAACAGATTCAAAAGATCCATATGATGCGTTTCTCGATTCTGTATTTGAACCTTCTGATAGACCTAAAATGCTTGTTGAACCAGTTTTTACAGAAGCACTTCATGATAAATATGTTTTAGGTAGTAGACTTTCACTAAAAGAAGTTGTTGAAAAAGCAAGATTGCAGATTATTCAAAAAGTAAGAAAAGGATCACTTGGTTATTCTGAATTAAGAAAACGAGAAATAAACGAAATTCTAGAAACATTAACCCATAGAGAAAAAAGAATAATTGGAATGAAATTCGGGCTTGATGGTTATGATAGGTCATCAACAAAAGTACAAATAGCACACTCTCTTGGTATAACCCGAAATACAGTAAGTACAATTGAAGCACGTGCCTATAGAAAACTAAGACATCATACTAGGTATAAAAGACTAAAATTTGTGAGTGGATTAATTACTGATTCAGATATTGAAGCATGTTATGCGAAAGTGGAAGCAGAAGCTGAAGCTGCAAGATGGAAGGAAAAATTGAGACCAGTAATTAAAGAAGAAGTTTTGCATGAAATGGTGAGAGGAGATCCAAATTTACAACAACGACTAAGGGAAATAGAAGAAGAACATAGAGATTTGGAGACTGAAAGGATTCAAAATTTAAGAGGTAAGAATGTGGAAGAATTGGAACTTAGTTTAAGAACTTCGAATGTTTTACGAGAAGCTCGCATTACTACAGTTGGTCAGCTTGCAGACAAAACTGATAGTGATTTACTCAAATATCGAAACTTTGGAAGGAAAAGTCTTAGAGAAGTTAGAGACATTTTAAATGAAATGGGTTTGTATCCAGAGACTCATTAATTCTTATTAATAATAAATCGTAAGTTATATAAATTCTCATAAAAGCATTCTTAAAAGGTAACTATGGGCTCGTGGTCTAGCGGTTATGATAATTCCTTGACGTGGAATTGGTCGCAGGTTCAAATCCTGCCGGGCCCATATTTAATATAGAAACTTTGCATCATTAGAACTCTTCACCTAGAATATTTCTACTTAGCTTCGTTTCTAATTTTTTATTTAACTATTTATTTTATCCTTCCTCTCTGCCAATCCATTATGATTGTTTTTGCTGTCGACATTATATCAGGAATTCCACCTTTTTTCAATCTATTTATTTTCAGAGCTATTCTTTCAAGGGTTTCTTCTGAATTACTGCCCCTTTCAACTTTATAATGTTGTTCGACTTTTCCATTTAATTTTTCAATCAAATGCATTGCTATTAAATCCGGTTCTTTCAATGACTGCACATTTATTGAGCCAATAAGTGCATGTTTCACAACATCATTCTCTTCAAACGGAATAACTCCAGGAGTATCTAAAAACATTAATCTGCCCGATGATCTTATTTTCTGTATTCCTCTTGTCGTTCCTGATGTTGAAGATGTTCTTGCTTTTTTTCTTCCAGACAAGATATTTATCACAGAACTTTTTCCAGTATTTGGATAACCAACAACACCAACAACAATTTTGTCTTTTTTTCCTATTTGCAGTATTTTTTGCTTAAGGATAGTTGTTCCCAGTCTTTGTATAGATGAAATAAACACCGGATTTGTTAGTTCTTTTAATTTTTCTTTTATTGTTTCAATATCAACAAGATCAATTTTATTTACAACATGAATGAGCTTTTTATTTAGTTGTTTTATTTCGTTTTCAATATCAACATTCCTCGTGTCATCAATAAGTCTTGCATCAAGAACTTCAAGAACTACATCAGAATTGTAAATTACTTCATTGACGATGTTCCAGAACTTAGATTTCACCATATTGATTTCTATAAGAAAGCTTTATTTATAAACTGTTCAAATCCTGCCGGGCCCATTTAATATAAAGATTTTGCATCATCAGAATTCTTGATTATCATACAAGCTAAACCAGTTTCACCTGTGCTAAACTTCTTTCTTCTACAAATATCTTTAAATTCAGATTTATCTTCAACCCCATAACAGAAACCCTCTACTCCATCTTCGCTAACAATACCATTAATTTGTTTTTGATTTTGAGTATCAAAATAAGTAATATTTTCAACATAGTTTGTATTTGGATCACTACTATCATTTGGATTTTTGTGGTAAATTTTGCTACCAGTAAAAATTATATACTTACATCCATCTTCTCCTTTCCACACTTCTAGTTTACTGGTCTTGGTTATGAAGTTTCCAGGACTATCGCATATTTGTTGATCTAATTTTTCACTAAGATCAATAGATATAGATTGACCATCAACTATGTTACATTTACTAAGGTTAATTGAACTACAACCCTGAATAATAATTATACTAAAAAAAAGAATAAGAAATAAATATAATTTATGCATAAAAAGTATCTAATTCTCTTGTATTTAAGTTTATCCAAATAAATTTAGATCTTAACTCTAGGTGCCTCAATAAAATTATGATAAATTACAGTAAATAAATAACCACTAATTGCAAACCATACTAATATTTTATCAGAAAGGTAAAGTATGCCAACAAAAATTAAGAAAGACTGTAGTATAAAAAAGGTGAAATGGTACAAACCACCAAAATTAACCACCCCTATTTTTGGTCTAGACCAGTCATTAAATGAACTTATATTTTTTCGGTGAAAACCCCAAGCAAAAGACACTAAAACCGCAAACAATATACAAAACCATAAGTATCCAGAGTTTTCATTAATTAAATTAACAACACTATAATAAACCAGTAAAGAATTTAAAAAAGGAAGAAATACACAATCACCTATAAAATCTACAGAATCTACAGGATACTTTAGAAATCTTTCTTTTTTATAGAAAACTCTGCTAATAACAAGAAACATAATAGGCCCAATAACTAAGGTAATAAAATAAGTAACTAATAAATTAATCATAACATAAGCGTGTTTTTACTATTTAAAAATCTTTTACTTATATTTCAAGCAAAGCAGTTACTGGATAATGATCCGAAGCCCTATTAGTAAGTTCATTCTTAATAATTTTAGCATCTAAGACTTTAAACTCTTTTGAGCAGAAAATATAGTCTATTCTAATTCCAGAATCCTTATTCTTAGATAGGTAGTCAGTAGGTATTGTAAAATCAAATTTCTTATTACAAACCTTAAAAGTGTCTTTCAAACCAACATTTAATATTTCTTTAATAACTGAGAACTTCATAAAATCATTAATCTTTCCTTCTGCATTATCCTGAAATGTATTAAATCCTTTAATAAGTTTTGTCTTATTATAATTATCTTGTGGGGAGATTGCATTTAAGTCACCCACTAAAATATATGGATTTTTAATATCCCTTAAGCAATTTTTCATAAACCTAGCTTTTTCATTTTCAGATAGTTTTGGGTGGGGATGTAGAACATCAATATTAACTAAAGTCCCTTTAATGTCTAAAACAGCCCTTAAAAGCCCTCTTTTTTTCATACTATAATTTTCAGCTTCTTTAATTGGAAATTTACTTAATAAAGAGCTTCCCCATTCATTAATAATAGATGCATGGATAACATTTGCATGGAAATGATATTTAAAGTCAAACAATCTTGGATAATCCATTTTAATATTAAAGATATTATTTTGAGCAAAACACGCTTCTGTAAAAACCACAATGTCGGGGTTTTCTAATTTTATGATTTCTTGAACAGCCTTTAACCTTTTAGTATCCAATAATTTACTAATAGATAGGTCATAAGGATAGAAACCATGTAAAATATTATAATTTAATATCTTTAACTTCATTAATATCCCCAAAAACATTCAAACTTGTTTTTATTTAAATGTTACCTTCAATAATCAAATAAAAAAGCTTTAAATACTACTAAAATTTAAAATCTTTGGGGTTGGCTTTGAAATATTTAAAATAAAAGATACACTAAAAAAGTATAAAATAGAAAGCTTTAAATACCATAAATTAACCCTTTACAAAGGTTTAAAAAAGTCAAAAGAGGTTTACAAACTTAATCTTAAGTTTACAAAGGCTTTAAAAGCATGATTCCAAGTGAAAATGAGCTTTTAGAATTCATAAGTAAAAAAGAGCTAGTTAACCTATCTATGATAGCTAAATTCTTTAATGTTAAGAACGCTACTGCATCAGATTTAGTTAAAGATCTTGTATCAAAAAAACTAGTTGAAGTTAAGCAAATTGGCGGTTCAAAAATAGTTGTTTTAAAAAAGAGGTCATTAAATGCGAAAAGCTCAGGTTAGCATATTCATAATCCTTGGCATACTTATAGTATTATTAATAGTAATTTTAGTTTATTTTAGAACTTCTCTCTTCAAATCAGATTTTGAAGTTAATGCTGCTAAATCTGTAAATGTCCCAGAACAAGTTAAACCGGTAAAACAATTTATTGATTCTTGCATATCAGTCACAGCAGAAACAGGCATAAATACACTAGGCTGGCAAGGTGGTTTTATTAACATTCCAATAGATAATGTGCCAAGAGGTTATTTCAATCAATTTTCTAATTCGTTAGAATTAATGCCAAATAATATAGTTCCTTACTGGTTTTATGAAACCTCCAATGGAATTCAAAAAACTCAGGTTCCATCAAAGGAAACAATGGAAAAAGAATTAAATTTATTCATTGATGCTAACCTGCAAGAATGCTTAAAAGAGCTTTTTTTAACAGAAGATTACTCAAAATACACTATTGAATTTACAAACGTCCCAAAAACAACAACTAAAATTGATTCAAATTATGTGGAAGTTAAAGTAAATTATCCAGTTAATATTTATTTAAATGATATTGGTAAATTAATAGATACACACTACATAAAAGTTGATGCCCCACTAGGAGAACTATATCAAATATCTAAGGAAATTTTGGACAAAAATAATAACGATAATTTCTTTGAAAAGAAAACTATTGACATCTTATCACTGTATAAAGAAATACCCTATTCTGGAATAACATTAGATTGCAATTCTCCAACATGGACAAAAACTGAGGTTACAAATAATTTAAAAAATTTACTAAGTTTTAACATAGCTGCAGTTAAATTAAAAGGTTCTAATTATTTACTTCTTGATGAGTCACACAAATACTTTGAATTAGAAACCACCACAAAAGATAATGAAATTGTAGCCAATTTCTTATACGCTCAATCATGGCCTTTAGAAATAGAAATATACCCCTCAGAAAATGAAATTTTATCAAGCGATCAAATTACAAAAAGTGCTGGAAATCAAGCGACAGAATTACTCTCAAAAATCTTTTGCCTCAACAGTTATAACTTTGTTTATGATATTAAATATCCGATTCTAGTAACATTAGAAAAAAATGGTTATACATTCCAATACACAATTCAAGTGATAATTGACAACAATCAGCCAAAAATTAACAAATATGGAACTTTAGATTTACCAGAAACTTCTTTTGATATTTGTTCTAGAAAAGTAACTCCAGTTACAGTTTATGCTTTAGAAGAAAAAAATAATAAGTTCACTCCAATTGAAGCAGACATATCTTATCAATGTTTTGCAACAACTTGTTATATAGGTAAAACAATTAAAGATGAATATAACGAATTTTCTTTGACTGCTCTATTCCCACAATGCATAAATGGCCAAGTTATTGCAACTAATGATAATTATTTAACTTCAAAAACATTTATTGATACAAATGAAGAAGTAACAACTTCTGTAATACTAAAACCTTACTACAACTTTAATTTTGATATTAAAATTATTGAAAAATCCTCAGGTTATATTAGAGATATTCAAGAAGACGAAAAAGTGTTCTTCCAATTTGAAAAAGAAGATAATGAATTTTCAACATTTGTAACAAATGAAGAATCAAGTATGAAACTTATCTTAGGAAATTATAAAGTTAAATCTTATTTATCAAGAACAAGTGATTCTAAATTTAACATACAACCTCAAGAAATAAGTAAATGTATAAAGATTCCAAGATCTGGGATTCTAGGCATATTTTTAAGCAAAGAAAAATGCGCAACAACTAAAGTTGAAGGCACTGAATTAGATGAAGTAATTACTGGAGGAGTAGAATTTGAAGTAAAAATTGATGACTTAAATAAAAACAAACAAAAAATAATTATTTATACAGTGTTTGATAGAATCCCAACTAAATTTGAAGATTTAACTTCTGTTGAAAAAAATATTGCTGAAAATTCAAAACTTCCATCATTTAAACTTCCGGAGTTTAAAAATGAATAAATTATACATTTCAACTTTAATAATTGTATTAATGGTGAGTTTGCCTATTGCCCAAGCCGAAATATCTCAATCAGGTGAAAGA
>Ga0209542_10020070_pt1 | contig 10634 bp, 8 predicted proteins | sample RifCSPhighO2_01_FD_184028 | JGI IMG/M metagenome (GOLD analysis project Ga0209542, IMG submission 184028) | Soil microbial communities from Rifle, Colorado - Rifle CSP2_plank highO2_0.1 (SPAdes) (version 2) | ecosystem: Environmental > Terrestrial > Deep subsurface > Rock core/Sediment ...
CCCTCGATCATATCAACTCGATCAAGCTATACCGCGCGGAAGATTACATGTTCATCGACGCGACGACCAGGCGCAACCTGGAGCTGACGCAGACCGCCCGCGACAAGTCGTTCAGGGGGAGCTTGCTCTGGGTCCTCGATCGAACGAAAACATCGATGGGGAGCCGCCTTTTGCGCCAGTGGCTCCTCCAGCCGCTGCTCGATGCCGAGGGGATCAACCGGCGGCTCGAAGCGGTCGAGGAACTGTTTCACAACGGGCTTCTGCGCGCCGAACTGGGCGAGGGACTAAAGCGGGTCTATGATATCGAGCGGCTGACCGGTAAAGTCGCGACGCAATCGGCGAATGCCAGGGACCTGGTCGCGCTAAAAGATTCTCTTCGGCAACTGCCAAAGATCATGGAGTTGATGAAAGAAAGCAAAGCGGAGCTTCTGAAGGAACCGCCCCGATTTATCGGGGCAGGTTCCTTTGTGCAAGAAATAACCGATCTGATCTCCAAAGCCATTATTGACGAACCGCCGTTCGTCATCAAAGAAGGGGGGCTGATCAAGCCCGGCTTTAACGCTGAGCTTGATGAACTGAAAAAAGCAACCGGCGGGGGCAAACAATGGCTCGCGGAGCTTGAAGCCTCGGAGAGAAAGCGGACCGGCATAAAGTCGCTCAAGGTCGGCTTTACCAGGGTTTTCGGCTACTTCATTGAGGTGACGAATTCAAACGCCGAGCAGGCGCCTCCGGATTACATCAGGAAGCAGACGCTGGTCAATGCCGAACGATTCATCACCCCGGAATTGAAAGAGAAAGAATCGTTCATCCTTAACGCCGATGAGCGGATGAAAGAGCTGGAATACCAGATACTCTGCGACTTGCGGGTGAAAGTCGCCGCTTATACCAAAGAACTTCAGGCGGTAGCGGTAGCCGTCGCGCAGACCGATATTCTACTGTCGTTGGCGGAAGTGGCAGTGGAGAACCGCTATTGCCGGCCCAAATTACGAATGACGAATGACGAATTACGAATTAAGGCTGGCCGTCACCCGGTGGTCGAAAAGACGCTGGGCGAGTTCCAGTTCGTGCCTAATGACGTTGAATTAGATGAGAAGCAAAGCTTTCTGCTCATCACCGGCCCGAATATGGGCGGCAAGTCGACTTACATGCGGCAAACGGCGCTCATCTGCCTGATGGCGCAGATCGGCTCGTTCGTGCCTGCCCGGTCGGCCGAACTCTGCCTCATCGACCGAATATTTACGAGGATCGGCGCCCTGGATGACATTTATTCCGGTCAGTCGACTTTCATGGTCGAAATGACCGAGACAGCCAACATCCTCAATAACGCGACCGAGAACAGCTTGATAATTCTCGACGAGATCGGGCGGGGGACGGCGACATTTGACGGCATGTCGATCGCGGCAGCCGTTGCCGAATATATTCACAAAAATGTCAAAGCCAAGACCTTATTCGCGACGCATTACCATGAGATCACCCAGCTGGCCGACAAACACTCCGGGATGAAGAACATAAGCGTCACCGTCAAAGAAGAGGGCGACAGGATAACATTTCTCCACAAGATCGCCGACGGGCCGGCCGACCGCTCGTACGGCATCCAGGTGGCCAAACTGGCCGGTTTGCCGGAAGAAGTTGTAAAACGATCAAAGGACATATATAATACACTGGCCATGGTCGAGACCGACCTGGGCGGGAACAGGGATCAGGTAAGTTTATTTTAAAGAGTAAGGAGGTGGAGATATGGCAGGCGTCAAAGGTTATTGCGTCAAATGCAAAAAGAAACAGGAAATGAAAAATCCTAAAGAAGTGACGATGAAGAACAAGCGGAAAGCGATGAAGGGCGAGTGTCCGGATTGCGGCACCAAGATGTTCAGGATCGGCGGATAATTTTTTCTAACTAGTTAGAAAAGGGGCCGCGGCTTCAATTGAGGTTCGCGGCCTTTTTTGTTATAATTTCTGCAATCATGCCTCACCGGGACAAGTTCATCCATCTCCATACTCACACCGAGTACAGCCTGCTGGACGGCGCCTGCCGCATACCCGATCTCTTAAAACGGGCCAAAGAGCTCGGCATGCGCGCCCTGGCCGTCACTGACCACGGCAACATGTACGCGGCGGTTGATTTTTACTGCCAAGCGAAAGAGGCGGGGATCAAGCCGATCATCGGCTGTGAGATGTATGTCGCGCCGCGCACCAGGCACGACAAAGAGACCAAGGAAGACCGCTCGCCGCACCACCTGACGTTCCTCGCCAAGGACCGGACCGGCTATAAGAACCTCTTGAAACTTGCCTCGTTGGCTTCCATTGAAGGTTTTTATTCGCGCCCGCGCATCGACCGTGAGCTGATGGAAAAGTACCGGGCAGGGCTGGTCGTCATGTCCGGCTGTTCGGGCGGTGAGATCGCCCGGTATCTTTTGGCCGGAAAGCCGGACGAGGCCCGCCGCTCGGCCGAATATTTCAAAGGCCTCTGGGGCGATGATTTTTATCTCGAGGTGATGGATTTTGACCTTGAGGAATTCAGGGAGCTCAAGCCGCGCCTCGTCGAGCTCTCAAAAGAGACCGGCATCCCGCTGGTCGCCTCAAATGACGTCCACTGCGTCCGCCAAGATGACGCTTACGTCCAGGATGTCCTGCTTTGCATCCAGACAAACTCGTTCCTGAACGACGAAAAGCGGATGAAGTTCAACAGCAAGGACTTCTACCTCAAGTCGTATGAGGAGATGGCCGAGCGCTTTGCCGGCCTGCCGGAGGCCCTTTCCAGAACGCTCGAGATCGCCGAAAAATGCAACCTTGAGATCGAGACCGGCGTCCTGCACCTGCCGAATTTCACCGTGCCGGAGGGCGAGACGCCGGAATCGTATCTCGAAAAACTGGCCTGGGTCGGCATCAAGAAGAAATACGGGGCGCTCCTGCCGCCCGAGATCATCGACCGCGTCAAATACGAACTGATGACGATCGAAAAAATGGAATACGCTTCTTACTTTCTGATCGTCGCTGATTTCATCAACTGGGCTAAATCGAACGGCATCCAGGTCGGGCCGGGCCGAGGGTCCGCCGCCGGCAGTATCGTCGCCTACGCCCTGGGCATTACGAACATCGAGCCGCTCAAATACGGCCTGATCTTTGAACGCTTCCTTAATCTTGAGCGGATCTCCATGCCTGATATCGACATCGATTTCTGTTTCGAGCGGCGGGGCGAGGTCATCGATTATGTGACAAATAAATACGGCAAAGACCACGTGGCCCAGATCATCACCTTCGGCACCATGGCCGCCCGCGCCGCTATCCGCGACGTCGGCCGCGTTCTGCAAGTCCCACTGCCCGAAGTCGATAAGATCGCCAAGCTGGTGCCGTTCGGCCCCGATGTCAAGCTGGCCGCCGCCATGCAGGGCGTCAAAGAGCTGAAGGCAATGTACGAAAACGACGTAAAAGTTAAAGCCCTTTTGGACACCGCTTTGCGGATCGAGGGAACGGTGCGTCACGCCTCGGTCCACGCGGCTGGCGTCGTCATCTCTCAATTGCCTGTCGTGGAATACGCGCCGCTCCAGCAGCTGGACGAAAATGTCGTGGTCACGCAGTACACAATGAAAAACCTGGCAAGGATCGGCCTGCTCAAGATGGATTTCCTCGGCCTGCGCAACCTGACGATGATCGCCCACGCGGTCGAAATTTTAAAGAAGAATCGCGGCCTTGAGGTCGACATGAACGCCATCCCGATGAATGACCTGAACACTTACAGCCTGCTCTCGGCCGGTGAGACGATCGGGATCTTCCAGCTTGAGAGCCGGGGGATGCGCGCATTAATTAAAGATCTTAAACCATCAACTTTTGAGGAGATCATCGCCCTCCTGGCGCTTTACCGGCCAGGCCCCTTAGAGAGTGGCATGGTCGAGGATTATGTCAAACGCAAGCAAAGAAAAGTACCGATCCGCTATGAACTGCCGGAACTCCAGCCGATACTGAAAGAAACCTATGGCGTGATACTCTACCAGGAGCAGGTCATGGAGATCGCTTCAAAGATCGCCGGCTTCTCCCTGGGACAGGCCGATGTCCTGCGCGACGCCATGGGCAAGAAAAAAGCCAAAGAGATGGAGATGCAGAAGGAATACTTTATTGAAGGCGCGGTCAAACGCGGCGTCACAAAGCACAAAGCGACTGAACTCTTCAACCTCTGCGCCAAGTTCGCCGGCTACGGCTTCAACAAATCGCACTCGACGTCTTATGCCTTTATTTCATATCAGACGGCGTTTCTGAAAGCCAATTACCCGGCTGAGTTCATGGCCGCTCTCCTCACTTCGATCATGGGGAACACCGATAAAGTCCGTCCCTACCTTGCTGAGGCCAAGAAGATGGGGCTCAAGATCCTGCCGCCCGACGTCAACGAAAGCGACCGCAATTTCACTTCGACCAAGGACGGCATCCGTTTCGGCCTGACGGCGATCAAGAACGTCGGGATCGCGGCGATCGATTCGATCATCAACATCAAAGCGGTTGACGGGCCCTTCAAGTCATTTGACGATTTTTACCGTCGGGTTGACACCCGCGCGGCCAACAAGAAAGTGGTCGAGAGCTTGATCAAAGCGGGGGCTTTTGACTCGTTCGAGCGGGGCCGGGCTTTTCTCCTGGCCAATTTTGAAAAGTTCATGTCGAGCATCAGCGCCGATCTGAAGGAAAGGGCAAACGGGCAGGAATCACTCTTTGAACTTCAGTCGTCCGCCGTCCCTCGTCAATCGTCCATCGTCAAGGATGTTGAAGTCGCTGAATTCACCCCCGACCAGCTCTTGCGCATGGAAAAAGAGCTGCTTGGGCTCTACATCTCGTCGCATCCGCTGGAGCGGTTGAAGGAATCACTTGAAGCGCAGACGACAGCCGCTGTCGCCGATATTTCAGAAATGAACGAGGGCGAACAGGTCAAGATTGGCGGGCTGCTCTCCGATTGCAAACGGGTGATGACCAAACGCGGCGACATGATGCTTTTGGCCAGCCTGGAAGACCTGACCGGCAGTATCCCGCTGGTCATTTTCCCCAAAGCCTACGAGAAATGCGCGCCGTTCTTGAACGACGATGAGGCGGTCATTGTCAAAGGCAAACTTAACCGTGATTTCCGGACCGAAGAATTGAATGTCCAGGCCGAGTCGGTTGAGCCGCTGACGGAGCTCGAAAAGGTCCGCTCGCTCCACGTCGAATTCGTCGACATCAAAGACAGACAGGTGCTTGATCTCATGAAAGATGTGCTGACGCTCCATCGCGGCGCCGATCCGGTCTTTGTCCGCATGGACGGCAAAAGCGTTGAGCTCAACCGGAACTTCTGGGTCGAGATCAATCCCGACCTGGTCGAACAATTGGAGAAGCTCCTGGGCGAGGGGGCTGTTAACGTCGAATTCAAAGTTCAGAGGAGGCAGGAATATGGATATCAGCAAAATCAAGTTCGATGAAAAAGGTCTGGTCCCGGTGATCGCCCAGGACTATAAGGATGGCACGGTCCTGATGCTGGCCTATATGAATAAGGAATCGCTGCAAAAGACGCTCGAGATGAAAGAGATGGTCTACTGGTCGCGTTCAAGAAAGGTTCTCTGGCACAAGGGCGACACCTCCGGCCACATCCAGAAGGTTAAAGAAATCTATTATGATTGCGACGGCGACGCGATTCTGGCCAGGATCGAGCCGGTCGGCGATTGCGCCTGCCATACTGGGAATCGAAGCTGTTTCTTTACGAAAATGTTATGAGAAGTAAGGGGTATGGGGTAAGGGGTATGGAGTAGAAGTGGAAGCTGAAAAGATAATAATTAAAGGCGCTCGGGAACACAATCTCAAGAACATCGATCTTGAGTTGCCGCGCGGCAAGTTCATCGTCTTTACCGGCATTTCCGGCTCCGGCAAATCGTCACTGGCTTTTGACACGATCTATGCCGAAGGGCAGAGGCGCTACGTCGAATCGCTCTCCGCTTACGCCCGCCAGTTCCTCGAGCAGATGCAGAAGCCGGACGTCGATTATATCGAGGGTTTATCACCCGCCATCTCGATCGACCAGAAAGCGCCGCCGAGAAATCCCCGCTCGACTGTGGGGACCGTCACAGAGATCTATGACTATTTAAGATTGCTTTTCGCCAACATCGGCGGGCCGCACTGCCCGCAGTGCGACAGAAAGATCGAGAGGCAAACCGTTCAGCAGATCGTTGACCAGATTTTTAAACTGCCGGAGGGAACGCTCGCCAATATCCTCTCACCGGTCATTCGGGGCAAGAAGGGCGAATACAGGGAACTTTTCTCCGATATCGCCAAAGACGGCTTCCTGCGGGTACGAGTTGATAAAAAGATCTACGAGCTGGGGGATGCGCCGGCGATCAACAAAAAGACCCGCCACAGCATTGAGATCGTGGTCGATCGGTTGATGATCAAGGATTCCAATAAAAAACGGCTGGCCGAGTCGGTTGAAACCGCGCTCAAATACGGCAATGGGCTTGTCATCGTCAGCCACGGCGAAAAGAAAACATTCAAAGAGGAAATCTACTCGGAGAAATTCTCCTGTCCGGCCTGCGGCATCTCGTTCGATGAGATCACGCCGCGCATTTTTTCCTTCAATACCCCTTACGGCGCCTGCCCGGCCTGTGATGGGCTGGGGGACAAGCTCGAGTTTGATCCCGAACTGATAAAAGCCGATGAGAGGTTGGCGCTTTCAGGCCGGACATTGGACGAGCTGATCGTCTACATGAAACGAAAATTCCGTGAGAGCATCCATAAGGATTACGAACGCTGGCGGTATTATCAATACATGAGTTCCGTCCCTTGTCCGGCCTGCCACGGCCAGCGCCTGCGGCCGGAGAGTTTGGCGGTCAAGATCTCCGGCCGGTCGATCGCCGATGTTTCGGCCCAGCCGATCAAAAAAGTCTTTGAATTTCTCGACGGGCTGAAATTGACTGAACGCGAACTGCACATCGCCAAGCAGATCATCAAGGAACTGCGCTCGCGGCTCAAGTTCCTGCTTGATGTCGGCCTCGATTATCTGACCCTTGACCGGCCTTCGGCCTCGCTCTCAGGCGGCGAAGCCCAGCGCACCCGCCTGGCCACCCAGGTCGGCTCGGGACTGGTCGGCGTACTCTATATTCTTGACGAGCCGTCGATCGGTCTGCATCAGCGCGACAATAAGCGCCTGATCGAAACGCTTTTCCGTTTAAGGGATCTCGGCAACACGATCATCGTTGTCGAGCATGATGAGGAGACAATGCGCTCGGCCGACCATCTGGTCGATATCGGACCGGGCGCCGGGCGACATGGCGGCAAGATCATTGCCAAAGGCGCGCTGAGCGACATTCTGTCCGCGCCTGATTCTTTAACCGGAAAATATCTGTCGGGTAAACTGGAGATCGCCATTCCGTCCAAGCGCCAAAAAGGCAGCGGTAATCGCCTGACCGTTAAAGGGGCGAAATTCCATAATTTAAAAAATATCGATGTTTCATTCCCGCTCGGCGTCTTCACAGCGGTGACCGGCGTCTCCGGCTCGGGCAAGAGTTCGCTGGTCAATGACATTCTCTTCAAAGCGCTGTCGAAAAAGTTCTACCGCTCGATCGAAAAAGCCGGCACGCACGAGCGGCTCGACGGCATTGAGCACATCGATAAGGTCGTCATTGTCGACCAGACGCCGATCGGCCGCACGCCGCGCTCGAACCCCGCGACCTATACCGGCGTTTTTGACCATATACGCGATCTTTTTTCGCTGACGCAGGAATCGCGCCTGCGCGGCTACAAGACCGGCCGGTTCTCTTTCAACGTCAAGGGCGGCCGCTGTGAGACCTGCCACGGCGACGGACTGGTCAAGATCGAGATGCATTTTCTCCCCGATGTCTATGTCCCGTGCGACACCTGTAAAGGCGCCCGCTACAACCGCGAGACGCTCGAGGTCTACTACAAAGGGAAGAATATCTCCGACATTCTCCATCTGACGGTCGATGAAGCGCTCGAATTCTTCCAGAACATCCCGCAGATCAGCCGCAAGCTCCAGACGCTTGTCGATGTCGGGCTTGGCTATATCAAGCTCGGCCAGCAGGCGACGACCCTCTCCGGCGGCGAAGCCCAACGCGTCAAACTGGCCACGGAGCTCGCGGCGCGCTCAACCGGCCGCACGCTCTATCTCCTCGACGAGCCGACAACGGGGCTTCATTTTGACGACATTCACAAGCTCCTTTCGGTCCTCCACCGGCTGGTCTCAACCGGCAACACGGTCATCGTCATCGAGCATAACCTCGATGTCATCAAGACAGCCGACCATATTATCGACCTGGGACCGGAGGGCGGGGATGAGGGTGGCCGAATCGTTGCCGCTGGAACGCCGGAAGAGGTGGCCAAAAATCCGCACAGTCACACCGGCAAATACCTCAAGAAACTGTTATGACGTTTGCCCAGAGTGTCCTTGTCCTGATTATTTTGATCATCGTTGTTGTCTATATCACGATCTGGACCGGCCAATACAAACCGCCGAAATACCCGGGGTTCGGGCTGTAGCGCAAATTATCATTCGGGTTGCAGTGCCGTTTACATTAGTTCATAATATTGAAAATGGAGAGAGAGGGAAGCTGGTAAAATGCACTTGAAACATAATCGGAGGCAACAATGAGTAAAAAAGAAGAGATAAGAAAAAAAGCGTTTGAAATACTTTCCAGACCGGAGTTAAAGAGTGGGATACGTTTTACAACATTGGTTAAAAGGGTTGTATCTGAGACTGGAGAGAATGAGAATAACATAAGGGGGAGCCTCTATAATTTGCCTAAGGAATTTCCAGAGAAGATATCAAGGCCTTATAGGGGACTTTTTATTTTAAAAGGAAATGAAAACTATCTAAATGATATTGTCGAACAGGATCTTGCACAGAAGCCCAATAGCAAGATTATGGAAAACAACAGCTATCAGCCAGCTAAAGAATATCTTTTAAGTGAGGAGGAATGTACTTACGCTGTTGTTATAGGAGGGAACATTTTCGGCAAGAAATGGGGGACGCCGGATATACTCGGATCAATTAGAGCAAATTCGGATGCAGTATATAAACCCCCATTAGAAATTATTGCAGTTGAAATTAAAGATGGGGGTTATTCCCCTGTTGAGGCGCTAGGCCAAGCGATGGCCTACAAGCTATTTGCTCATAGAACATGGCTGATACTTCCTGATGATAATGATCTTGATCGGATAGAGGGGATTGCAATATCTGCAAATATCGGACTGATTAGCTTCTCAATTGAAAAAGACGGGTTTGAATTTGTCACGTTAAATCGACCAGTTGCTGGTCGTCCTGATTTTATGGAAGTTAATAATATTTTGGATGATCTCAAAAGAAAAGATAAAAAGAAGTACAACGAGTTGATCAAGAATGAAAATGCATAATTGGGTCACCAACCAATAATCCCATCCTGCCTTATTGCCACCCCTCTGAATATGTGGGATAATTAGTTGTCAACATGGAAGCCAAAGAAATCTCTTTCCATTATGATAAGGATGACAATCTGCTTGATATCGCTCTGGGTAAGCCCAAGAAAGCGATCTCGACAGAAGTTGCTGATGATCTTTTTGCCAGAAAAGACATAAGGACGCACAAGGTCGTTGGTTTTACTATTTTGAATTTTGAGAAATGGCTCAAAAAAAGGAGTTGATATTATGGCTAAAGCAATATTTAAAGAAGGGTTCATTCTTGAACTTCCTAAAAGTTTTACCAAAAAAATGTCTTTAAAAAAGGGCGATTGGCTAGTTGTTAAACTTTTAAGCGGCAAGGAAGTCGTCCTTGAAAAACCAAAGAAAGATTATTGGGAAGAGACATTTGCCTGGGGTAAGGATTTCGCCAAAGAGCGCCGCCTTAAACCAAAGGATGTCATAGAGGCCGTCAAAGCGATCAGATCCGGCAAGTAATGAAACGCGTCCTGCTCGATACCAATATTTATATTTCCGCGATACTTTTCGGTGGAAAACCAAGAGAGATACTTAATCTTGTCCGATCGGGTGAATTGGAGGTCGTAGTTTCGGAGCATATTTTATGGGAAATAAGGGAAGTGCTTAGCCGAAAATTTAAGGCCCCGGAATCCAGATTAAACGCCATTGAACACGATATTTTAAATCTTGCGAGAATCATTCACGTTTCTTCCGAGTTAAATGTGATCAGCCAAAATGCCGCTGATAATAAAATATTGGCTTGTGCCGTAGACGGCCATGCGGATGCGATCATTACTGGTGATAATCATCTTCTTGTCCTTAAGAAATATCAAAATATCCTTATTTTATCCCCGCAAGAGTTTATAAAGGCTTAGAAAACTTTACCGCGAAAGAGCATCAAGGCCGGTTGAAAAACCGTTCAAAACAGGGTAAAATTAACATCTATGCCTGACGAGAGGATCCCCCCGCAGAATTTAGCCGCCGAACAATCTGTGATCGGCTCCGTGCTGCTCGATAAGAACGCCGTTGTCCGCGTGATCGAGCTGTTGAGCCCGGAAGCGTTCTACCGCGACGCCCACCGCTTTATCTACGAATCGATCCTTGAGCTTTTTGACAAAGGCGAACCGATCGATCTCGTCACGGTGACGGAATCACTCCGCAAGTCCGGCAAACTCGAATCCGTCGGCGGCTCGGTCTATGTGGCCGATCTTATCAACTCGGTGCCG